>Ga0265323_10000171_pt1 | contig 38942 bp, 30 predicted proteins | sample 41225metaG_FD_193580 | JGI IMG/M metagenome (GOLD analysis project Ga0265323, IMG submission 193580) | Rhizosphere microbial communities from Carex aquatilis grown in University of Washington, Seatle, WA, United States - 4-12-25 metaG | ecosystem: Host-associated > Plants > Roots > Rhizosphere...
CGTGGGCTCGTCGTTTTTACTCCAGCTTCTTTCCCACCCGGCCTCGCGGCCGCGCAGTTGCCTTCGTCTAGTGCTTTTGTTCTCATTGGTATCTTGCACCGAGGACTTTCACCCCGTCAGTTCACTCCCGTGCCGGGCACACACCAGCGGCCGCTGCGAATGGCCTTGGTTGGCATGCCGACTGCGGAGCAGCCGGCACGCCAGCCGGCGGCACATCGCAGGTCCTGAGCGTTAGGCGAACACAATTCCCATGACTAATGACCCCGCCAGTTCTTCCGATCGCCCCAAGAGAAACCTAGTTTTACGAATCCTCTTTGGATTTCTGTGGTTTGTAGCATTCTACTTCGTCACCAATATACTGGTTGGTGGTATCGTAGGTGGAATTGCCGGCGCGTCAGCGAACCAAGATAGCGGATCTTCAGTAAGTCTACGACAGAGTTTCGAAGCAGGAGGAAGCGCTGGACGGGTAGCGAGCACCGATTTTTTCCATAAATATGGGCTGATCGTTTTTCTCGTTCAGATTCTCGTGTTTGCTGTACTCTGCTTTTTCGCTCTGCTTCCAGGTGTCAGCAAGTACAAGAAGGTCAAAGGTGCCTAACTCCAGCGGCCGGAGGCAATTCGCTTGGCTGGCATGCCTGCTGCGGGGCAGCCGGCACGCCAGCCGGCGCTCCTGCCTCGTCCGTAGCGTTAGGGCAAAACAAACCACATGATGATATCGAGAGCGCTTCTGTTCTTCGTAACCCTTTCTGCGGTTGTCACCTTAGCTCCCGGTTGTAAGGTGAAGATGGGTAAGCCCGAGACCGTTGAGTCCATACCGTATACCAAAGATGAGCAGGCTGCGGCGGTTAAGAGCCTGCAGGGTTTTCTGAGCGACTTGGACAATGACCGAGACGAAAGTTGGGAAGATCTCGCACAAATTCTCAAAGCGTCGGTCACAAAGTTCACATGGAAGGCAACGCTTGCCGGATTTAAGGTGGCTTTCGGAAAGAATCTTAGCAGGGGCCACGCTCAGTTCGCGTGTACCGACAAGATTCCAGGGGCGCCTGCTGGACGATATTTCATTTTCGATATCGAATCGAAATTTGAGCGGGCGGGTGTCGCAGAACGTGTCGTGTTAGCACGCGAAGGCGACGGGTGGAAGGTGGCAGGGTATTTCAGAAAGAAATCAATCGTGTTCGGAAATGAAGAGAAGACCCCCCAACTCCGAGAGTTGTGTGACGCGCAGCCGGCACACGACTCTGGTTGAACAAGCCCCACCTTCGCCCTGAGGCTACGGCGGGCAGGCCGGGATTGACCGGCGATAGAGCGGAACGCAGTTATGCGTTTTGTATTTTCCGCGGAGGCGATACCGGACGCAGAGATCGTCGAGGTTCGGCGCCTGGCAACAATGCATTTGAGCCTCGGAGACACCAATCACGGTGCGTAGGGCGGTGGTGTGAGGCACTCTGAGCTATGAATGAGGCGCGAAAGGGCCGACCAAGGCGATTGCGCGCAAAGCGGCGGCTTGCAGAGTTGCGAGAGGAAAATCTGCGCGAAGACAGTCGGGACAGGGCGGGCGTTTTCATCGGCAGGCTCATGGGGGTGCGCGTGCGAGCGAGGCGACCCAGACCAGCGTGAACTGCTCGCAATGCGGGCAGCGCAGGTGCCACAGCGGCGGGGGCACCGGCTTGGGGTTTAGGGGTCAGTCCGCTAATCTTAGGGTTTGCCAGTGGACTGATTGGCGATGAAGATCGGGCATGCCAAGAAAGCTGCGGCTGGAATTCCCGGGCGCGATTTATCATGTGATCAACCGCGGCAATTACCAGTTGACCGCATGGATTGTCGAAAACTTGAATATGGGCCAGGCCAGTTCAGTGAGCGCCTTTGTGTCCAGAGTTCGAAATGGTGAGATGAACAACGAGATCAAAGCATTGAGTATAAGGTTAGCGGACTGACCCCTTAGAATTCATGGCAGATGAAGACGAAAAGTGAGGCCAACCAGCCGCCGTCCCATAGGTAACGTTAGCCAAGAATGCCGCTTGCTGCCACCGCGGACTCACTTAGATTGATGTCATGAGCATCACCGAACTTCGCAATCTGCCGTCCGATGAAAAACTGAGGATTATTGAGGCGTTGTGGAGTGACCTTGCCGCCGATGAGGATTCATTCCCTAGTCCGAAGTGGCACGAGGCTGAGTTGCTCAAGACTGGGGCCGATTTTGCCGCTGGTCGGATCGAGGTCCTTGATTGGGAAGTCGCCAAGCAGGAATTGCGAAAGCAGTTCGAATGAAAGTCAGAATACTGCGTTCAGCACTCGAGGACCTTTCGAACGGACGCCGTTTTTACGGGCGACGCGGCCCAGCGGTCGGCGCATATTTTTTCGATAGCCTATTTTCCGAGATCGATTCCTTGGTTCTCTATGCCGGCATCCACAAGATCCATCTCGGCCATCACCGGCTACTTGCAAGACGGTTTCCGTTTGCAATCTACTACAGGGTTATCGCAGACGAAGCGGTGGTCTTTCGCGTGCTTGATTGCCGACGGGATCCGAATTGGATTCGAAAAGCACTTGAAAAATCTGGCTAATCGGGTAGCCGGGAGTGATTAGCTACCGGCCCCCACACCACCCGGCGTACGGGTCCCTCCGTCGCTGAAGCTATGGAGGGCACGTCGGCCTTCGCGCAAGCCTACGGCCCGACGCAGCCGTACCGGGCGGTTCCGATCCGGATTATTTCGGCTCGGCGAGCAGGCACGGATGAGAAGCAACCATATCAAGCGAGGCTGACTGCTGATCGTTCGGCATACGGAAGCACGCTTGCCCCCCGTCCGCATTCAGTCATCTTGGCTTCATGGGCTACGCGTTCGCCAGACTAACGCTGAAAAATCCGAGCAACCCGACACTTGCGTCGCTTGAAGTCGACGCACTTGCCGACACCGGAGCACTGCACCTATGTATCCCCGAGCATGTCGCGGCCCAGCTCGAACTAAAGGAGATTTACCAGCGAGAAGTGACCACAGCGGATGGCAAGCGGCACGTTGTCCCGTATGTCGGTCCAGTGCAGATCATATTCGGAAATCGCGGCTGTTTTGGCGGTGCCATCGTCTTGGGAGACCAAGTGCTGCTTGGCGCCGTTCAGATGGAAGACATGGATTTGGTTGTATCGCCACCCGAAAGGAAAGTGATTCCAAATCCATTCTCTCCAAACATACCAGCTGCATTGGCAAAGTAGTGCCGACCAAGGCGATTGCGCGCAAAGCGGCGGCTTGCAGAGTTGCGAGAGGATAATCTGCGCGAAGATAATCGGGACAGGGCGGGCGTTTTCATCGGCGGGCTCATGGGGGCGCGCGTGCGAGCGAGGCGACCCAGACCAGCGTGAACTGCTCGCAATGCGGGCAACCAAGCCGCCGCTGCAGACGCCGGCCGGCCGCACGCCTGCCGACCTCCTGGCAGGCCTCTGACGTTCGCCAAAAGGCCCAGACCCAGCTGTTGACCAACTTCCCATTCCCTGTCACGCGCCTCGTGCCTTCGCACGAGTCGCGCCCGCCCGCCTCATCCAAGAGGACCTGATGCGCCGGCAACGTCTTTTCCCGCCCGGTTCGTCTTGCGTGCGGGGTTTCGAGCCCCTAGAGGATTCATCAGCCGAGCCCGCGGTTCCGGCTGTCCGAATCCGAGTGCCCGTCGCCAGGTTTGGTTCACCCCCAACAAGACCAACGCATGAAAAAGTTGCCGCTCGTTTTCGTATTGATCGCCCTCGTGCTTTCCGGCTGCGGTGAGAAGAAGCTCACCCTGACGGAAATCAGAAATCCAACGTCGGGCACGCTCGGCCAGACCATCGTCACCGGAGGATACCTCAGTTCCTCGGAGGAGCAGGACCTGCTCACTGCGGAAAGGGACCGGTATGTCGACATGGTTGACCTGGCACTGTTCACGGAGAAACCCAAAGACCAGCGATACGCAAAGCGCATGGAACTCGGCCGCCAGCTGTCCGGCAAAAAGGTGACCGTGCACGGTGTCTTGAAGGTGGGACCCTATGGCATGGCCGGGCGTTCGACGGTCTACATCGAGGTCCAAAGCATTTCGGAAGCGGTGCCCCCGGCCGAGTGATGCGATGAATTTCCGCTTGCCCGCGACTTGAAGCCTCGCGTAATACCGACGGCTCATCACAGGACGAGGCCGATTCGGCAGTTTCGTTATGCGCCGCCGTGCACGCTTCAGGGTGTGCACCGCTCTTGCGGCATGACGGAAACGATCGAATTCGCCGGGTTCGTGTGGGTTTGGTTCGGGTCGATAGCTCAATGGTAGAGCAGCGTCCTTTTAAGTCGTTGGTTCCGGGTTCGAGCCCCGGTCGACCCACCATCCTTCGCTCCTCCGGAGCTACGGATGGCACGCCATCTCGGACCTTCGCTCCTCCGGAGCTACGGATGGCACGCCATCTCGGACCTTCGCTCCTCCGGAGCTACGGATGCGGAGCCGACGGCTCCGGCGCAGGCCCTTGTGTCTGACCGGCCGGCTTCGGAGGTTCGTCCGCGTCATAGTTGAATGACGCATAGATCACGCCGATCAGATTCTCGGGGGTCACGAGATCATCGTCGACCCGGTCGTTGTTGAGCCCCAGGATCCGCCATCCGTCGGCCAGCTTGACCACAAGACGATGCACGACGCGAACACCACGGCGGTTTCGATAGGCGACAATCATCCCGGGCTTCAGCTGATCGAAGGCGATCGGATTGATGACAAGCAGCGTGTCCTCGCCGTAGACGGGCTGCATGGACGCCCCGGTGCCCATGGCCGGCATGCGCCCCGGACCGCGCGCAGCCACGGTCTTGGCGTCGCGCCACGCCTGGTTGACATTGACATCGGCCGAAGGCGGAACCGCTGACTCGCGCGGGGCTTCCGGGACCGTCGAACAGCCGGCGCAAAGCGTCAAGACCGCCAGCATTGCCGGCACCGCGCGGGTTGCGTCCGTGCGGCTCGCGCCCAACCGGGGGCACCGGCGATCACTGAGCTCGAAAAGCTTCACTTGTAAAATATCCCAAAGGTATGACATTCTTTCGACACGTGACATCAATGCTTGAGGTGCCGCTTAACTCAACACACGCTTGTTCCGATTAGGCAACGCGGGCTCCAGCTCAATATGAAACGGCTTGTTATCATCGAAGACCAGACTGCCATTCGCGAGATGCTGGCGGAAATCCTGCGCATGGATCCATCGTTCAAGCTGGTCGGGGAAAGCGGCGACGGCCAGAGCGCCTACCAGCTCTGCCTTGAGGTGAAACCCGACGTGATCGTTCTGGACGCAAAGCTCCCAGGCCTCAACGGCGTGGACCTCCTGCGCCGCCTGAACAAGGTCCTGATCAACCTCCGCGTGCTCGTCTTCTCGGGGCACGAGAATCCCGTGCTCGTGCGCGAAATGCTCGAAGCCGGGGCGCATGGCTTCGTGGAGAAGACCGCGGGCCTCTTTGAATTCAAGAAAGGTCTCGAGACGGTTGCGAATGGAGGCACCTATTTCGGGCCGTCGGTCGCCGCCCTGCTGCGAAATGTCGTCGCCAACCCGAGCGCCAGTTCAAGTTCCGACTTTTTGACGGATCGCGAGCGCGAGGTCCTTCAGCTGGTCGCGGAGAGCTACAGCACGAAGGAGATCGCGGCAAAGCTCGGCATCAGCGTGAAGACGGTGGACAACCACCGCACGAATCTGATGCGCAAACTCAATTTGCACGATGTTGCCAGCCTCACCCGCTACGCCCTTGAGATTGGCCTGATCCAGTAGGCGGCAGCAATGGGGAGGCATCTGCCGTTTTCCGCAGTGCAGGTGGGGAAACCTGAGCCATTTTCGGCATTCAACGGAAACCAATGACAGTGCGGAGTTGCGCCGGCCAGCGGTGGGTGCATCTGCTGATTGACGGTGGGGCAACAAGCTCGGCGATTACGTAGCGGAGCCGCGATCGGCTCCGACGGCGCGGAACGCCGCGCCACGCCGTAGCCTTGCGCGAATGCCGGCCGCGCCGCTACCGTCAATCGGGAGTTGCGCCGGCCAGCCGTGTGGCGCGTAAGATAAATTCCTTGCGCAATGGCGCGGCTTTGGGCCATAAGGTCCACTCACTCCTGCCTTCCGCCTTCGATGAATTCAATCTCTAGGAAACTGTCCCTCGCACTCATCAGCGCCGCGGTGATTTTCACCGGGTGCGTCAAGAAACCGACTCCGACGCCGGCAGACACTGCGCAGACCGGCCCGGTTGGCGCCCTTCAGCCCAACAGCATGGGCAACCTGACGGACCAGTCGGCAAATCAGCTTCAGCAGCGCACGGACGGGGTCATCGAGGATGCCGACACGATCCGCGGGCTCCTGCAACCGGTCTACTTCGATTTTGACCGGTCAGCGGTCAAACAGGGTGAGCGCGAGAAGATCACCGCAGCCGCTGACTACCTGAAGAAGACGCCGCAATACCGCATGATGCTCGAAGGGCACTGCGACTGGCGCGGCACGGCAGAGTATAACATGGGTTTGGGAGACCGTCGCTCACAGGAAGTGAAGAAATTCCTGCAAACGTTGGGCATTCCGGCCGACAAGTTGCAGATCCTGTCCAAGGGATCGCTCGGCGCCATCGAGAAGGGCACCGAAGAACAAATGGCCAAGGATCGCAAGGTCGACTTCGTGATCCTCAAGAAGTAATTGGGAAACCGATACCTTTCCGCGAAGCCCCGGGCACCCCGGGGCTTTTTTTGTTGGCGAATCCCGCGGATTGCAGGCGACAGGATAACGACGGTGTTGAATCCGGTTACGCCTGCACCGGAGCTTCGTCGGGCAAACCGGCATCCGCTCCAACGGGCTGCAATCCCCAACGCAATTCCGTCCGGCGGGAAGCGTCACGCGATATGGCTCAATCGCACCGATCACGCAGCCGGAATTCCCGATCCGCTTTGTAACGTATTACGTGACAAAGCGGATTCCTTGCCAGGGCTTGATCAACCGGTGGCAGGCACATTCTGGAATCATGGAATCGAAGCCTGCCTGCCTCCACTCAGACCCGGCGCGCCCAGCCTGCCCGGCATAGCTTCAGCGACGGCGGGCGGTCGCGCCCTACCTCACAGACCGCACACGAGGCCGTCACTCACCCGGCCGCAAGCGTCGACAACATCCGCTCCGAGACCTCCGAGCCTTTCTGCATGACGCGGAGGTTGAAGCTCTCGTTCGGCGCGTGAAGATTGTCCTGGGGCAGAAACAGCCCGAATAGCACGGAATCCAGACCGAGAACGCGCTTGATGTCTCCGATGATCGGCACGCTGCCGCCTTCGCGCAGATAGAGCGGGGCCCGGCCGAACACCTCCGTGGCCGCGGCGTCGAGGGCGCGAAACGCCTGCGCCAGCCGCGGCGGTTGATTCCGCGGCGTGTTTGATCGACCCGGCGGCACCACGACATAAGGCATGCCATCGTGCTGATCGATGATTCGAAACGTCACGTCCTTCGGCATGCGCTCGCGAATCGCCGCATAAAGAAGCGGGCGGATCTTCTGCGGCGTCTGATTTGGAACGAGCCGGCAGCTGATCTTCACCAACGCCTTGCTGGGAATGACGGTCTTGCTTCCCTCCCCCTGATAACCGCCGCCGATTCCGTTGAATTCGAGCGTCGGCAGGAACCGGACGGCCTCGAAGGGAGTGTAGCCGGGCGGCGCATGAAACGCGGGAATCCCGAGAAACTCGCGGTATTCCGCCTCGTTGGTTCCCAACCTGCCGAGCTCCTCGCGTTCCCACGGCTCGACCTCAAGCACGTCGTCGTAATAGCCCGGGATGTTCACACGTCCGTCCGGCGTATGCAGCGAGGCGCAAAGCTCGGCCAACGCCTGGATCGGATTGCGCAGCACGCCGCCATGCAGCCCGGAATGAAGATCCATCCGGGCGCCCGTCACCTCCACTTCGCAGAGCGTCAGGCCGCGGAGTCCGCAGGTGACCACCGCCTGGTCCTCGCGCGGAATCCCGGTGTCGGACAGGAACACGAAATCGCCATCCAGCCGGCGGCTGAATTTCTCCAGAAACGGCAAAAAGCTCGGGCTGCCGGTTTCCTCCTCCCCTTCGATGAGAAACGTCAGACGCAGCGGCACCCGCGGATTCTTCTCCAGAAGCCGGCCGACAGCCGCGATGTGCGCCATGAGCGGACCTTTGTTGTCCGCCGTTCCGCGCCCCCAGAGGCGCCCTTCGCGCTCCGTCGGCTCGAACGGCGGCGTCTTCCAAAGGTTCAACGGATCCGGCGGCTGCACGTCGTAGTGGCCGTAGATGATGATATGCGGCCAGCCCGGCTCCCCGGCGCGCTGGGCGAGAATGATCGGATGGAGGCCTGTCGGCACGACTTCGACTGCGAAGCCCAAAGAACCCAGCAAACCGCTGACAAACCCCTGCGCCGCCCGCATGCCGTCCTTGTAGCGCGGGTCTGTTGAAACGCTTGGACAGCGGACGAATTCCTTCAGTTTCTCGACCGGATCAAACATGCCCCAGGATATGCCCGCCAGCAGGACGGGCAAACACGAAAAGGCCAGAGCCGCGTTCAGTTTCCGGCGCCCGCAGGAAACTGCTCAGTGTTTGAAATGCCGGATGCCGGTGAACACCATCGCCATTCCGCGCTCGTCGGCCGCCTTGATCACCAGTTCATCGCGAACCGAGCCGCCCGGCTGGATCGCCGCGGTGGCCCCCGCGTCGGCCGCGGCGATCAGGCCGTCGGCAAACGGGAAAAGCGCCTCTGAAACCACCACTGAACCGGTGAGGTCGAGCCCCGCGGCACCCGCCTTCCAGACCGCGATGCGCGAGCTGTCGACGCGCGCCATCTGCCCGGCGCCGATTCCCAGCGTTTCTTCGTCGCGGACGTAGACGATGGCGTTCGATTTGACGTGTTTGCAGACCTTCCATCCGAAAAGCATGCTGGCCCACTCCGCGGTGGTCGGCTGGCGCCGGGTCACCACCTTGAAATCCGACACATTGCCGAGCACGGTATTGCGATCCTGCACCAGGATGCCGCCGACGACCGAGCGCACTTCGCGAAGCGACTCCGCGCCCAAGCCTCCCTTGGCGACCATGAGCCGCAGGTTCTTTTTCTTGCGGAAGATCTCCAGCGCCTCGTCGCTGAAACGCGGGGCGATGATGACCTCCGTGAAAATCTCGGCGATGGCCTTCGCGAGATCGCCGCCAAGCGTCTGGTTGACCACGATGATCCCGCCGTACGGCGCCTGCCGGTCGGTCGCGAGTGCGCGCTCCCACGCGGCAAGCAGCGTCTCGGCGCTCGCGACGCCGCACGGGTTGGTGTGCTTGAGGATCGCAACCGTCGGTCGCTCGAATTCGCCGATCAGGTACGTGGCCGACGTGATATCCAGGATGTTGTTATAACTAAGCTCCTTGCCCTGCAGCTGCTGGTAATGCTCGAAAAACGTCCCGTATAACGCGGCCTTTTGGTGGGGATTTTCCCCGTAGCGCAGACTCGAGGCCTTCTTGAAATTCAAGGTCAGTGTGTCCGGGAATCCCGCAACGGCGCCGAGATCGGGCTCGGCCAGCTGGCCTTCGAGGTACCGGGCGATCGCCGCATCGTAGGCGGCGGTGCGCTGGAAGACCTTGAGCGCGAGCTTCCGCCGGATTTCCGCAAGCGCGCCGGGCGACTCCATCGCCTTGAGCACCGGCTCGTAGTCGGCGGGATCGCAAACGACGGTCACGCTCTCGTGGTTCTTTGCCGCGCTTCGCAACATCGAGGGGCCGCCGATGTCGATGTTTTCGATCGCCTCCTCGAATTTGACTCCGGGCCGGGCAACCGTCTCCTCGAACGGATAGAGATTGACGACCACGAGGTCGATCAAGGCGATGCCGTTCACCTCGGCCTGGCGCAGGTGATCGGGCTTGTCGCGCCGGCAGAGCAGCCCGCCATGGATCTTCGGATGCAGCGTCTTCACGCGTCCCTCCATGATTTCCGGAAATCCGGTGTGCTGACTGACCTCGGTGACCGGGAGCCCGCGCTCGGCGAGGAGCTTCGCGGTGCCTCCGGTTGAAAGAATCCGGTAGCCAAACCGGTTCACGAGGGCGGTGGCGAATTCCACGAGGCCGCGTTTGTCGCTAACGGAGAGAAGGGCCAGCTTTTCCATAGCTGGCGTGTTTGTGCGCGGCAGCCATGGCTTCCGCAAGCTGAAAGCGGACGAAGAGCCATGCCGGGGCGCAGCCTTCGCCAAGCCTACGGCACGGCAGGCCAGCCTTCGCGCAAGGCTACGGCACGGCAGGCGTTCCGCGCCGGAGGAAGGCGCGGGCCGCCTGCTTGAAAACAGCGGCATTCTGGGGAACCTTGTCAGATGCCTTGCAGCCCTCTCCTTTGCGGCGGCTCGCGAAAGGCACAATTCCTTCTGCATGGCGCATACTTCTGTCGAAGTACCCGGCCTCACGGCTCATCTCGACCGGCTCGTCCACCATCACGGCGGCAAGTGCCTGCCGGAAGGCACGCCGCACGCCTTCGTCTACTTCATCACCATCAAGAACGATTCGGACCGCGTCATCACCCTGTTCGGGCGAAAATGGATGATCCAGCAGACCGACGGAAATTGTCTCGTAATCGAAGGAGACAAGATCGTCGGGGAAAGTCCGCGCCTGGCGCCCGGCGAGCGTTTCTCGTACAACAGCTATCACGTGACCGGCTGCGGCGCGCGCGCCCACGGGATATTTCACGGCATCGACGAGTTTGGCGGCCATGTGCATGTCACGCTGGCGCCGTTCGAGATGGTGATTCCCGAGGAGTGATGGCTCGCCGCCAACGGGCAGTCGCATACCTGGCTGATGCCCTTGGCAGGGCGCGACCGCTGGGCGCGCCGGGAAGAACGGATGGGCCGGATCACGGAGCTTGCGCGGAGCCGGCACCCTCCTTCTAGTTGGCGCACGCAATGAAGTTAATCGACCTGAACCGCGACGGTGGCATCGGCGCAAATTCCCTCTTCATCCAGCTCGGCGATCTGAAGATCCTCCTCGATTGCGGCCTCCATCCGAAGAAGGTCGGCCGCACGGCGACCCCTGATTTCGGTCCGCTCCGGGGCGTGACACTCGATCTTGTGATCATCACGCACTGCCACCTCGACCACATCGGCAGCCTGCCGGTCCTTCTCCGGGAGCAGCCGCGAACGCCGGTGATCATGACCCAGCCAAGCCACATGCTGATCGAGCGCATGCTGCACAACTCGGCCAGCGTCATGGAGCGCCAGCGCGCCGAGGACAACATCCCCGACTACCCGTTGTTCACGCACGATGAGATCGACCGGTGCTCCGGGCGGCTCACACCGCTCCCGTACGGACATGCCAAGGGATTTCATGGCGCGCGGGACGACATCGAAATCATCCTTCACCAGGCCGGCCACGTTGCGGGCGCGGCCGGCGTGGAGATTCATCACAAGCACCGGAAGCTGTTCTTCACCGGCGACGTGCTCTTCGGTGCCCAGCGCACCTGCCCGGCGGCCAAGTTTCCGATCGACCATTTCGACACGCTGGTCACCGAAACCACCCGTGGGGCGACCGAACGCCCTGCCGGCCGCGAGCGGGCGCAGGAGGTCGCACGACTGGTCACCGTCATCAACGAGACGATCCAGCGCGGCGGCTCGATGCTCATCCCGACCTTTGCGCTCGGCCGCATGCAGGAGATCCTCTCGATCCTCAACGATGCCCGAAAATTCGGCCGATTGGTGGACTGCCCGATCTTCGCCTCGGGACTCGGCATCGACCTCTGCGACTACTACGACGACATGACCCGGAAGACGAAGCAGGTGAATTTCACCCGGCAGACGTTGAAGGATCTCAAGGTTCGATCGCTTCCGCGCAAGATCGATCCTGGCAGGCTGCCCGAAGAAAACGCGCTTTACGTCGTCAGCAGCGGCATGGTCGTCGAGCGCACGCCATCGTACATCATCGCCGCCGGTCTTGCCGGGCAGGCGCGAAACACACTCGGGTTCGTTGGCTACTGCGATCCCGACACGCCCGGAGGCCGGCTCCTCGCGGCGAAGACCGGGGAAACGTTTCTCTTCGAACAGGTCAATGTGAAGACGAAGCTCAAGGCGCACGTGGAGCGTTTTGAGTTGAGCGGCCATGCGGACCGCGACGAACTGGCCGATTTCTCCACGAAATGCCAGCCGCGGGCGATCGTTCTCACGCACGGGGATCCGCCGGCGCGCGCCTGGATGGCCAACGCGCTGGGGGCTGCGCTTCCGAAGACCAAGATTCTCGATCCGGTGCCCCTGCAGCCGTATCAGGTGTGAGCGGCGCGAACCATCGGATGTTGGTCTGACGCCGCAGGCAGGACCGGAGTCTCGCCCTCCACCGCGGCACATGAGTCAATGACGTTGCGCCGAACCGACCCGATCAACTGCGTAAGTCCACCTCAGACCCGCAGCAGTTCCCTGAGCCGCGCACAGACCGCTGCGTTGCCGGCGATGTAGTGGATGCGCGGCGGTTGGAGGCTGAATTGCCGCAGGGGAAACGGATTGTTGCGCAGGTAATGAACCTCGGCTCCGCCACCGATTGCGATGGCATGCGCGGCCGCGATGTCCCACACCCGAACATTGTGATCGACGACGCCGTCGAGCAGTCCGATGCCGACGTAGGCCAGGTGCAGGGTGCTGCTGCCAAGACCGCGGATCTTGAACTGCTGGAGGATGGGTTCCGCCTGCGGCACCAGCGCCTTGTCGTACGGACTGTGAAAGCCGATCAGACTGTTCCCATGCGGCGGCTCGGACCGGACATGCGCGGCGTCATCGCCGTCGAAAGCGCCGATCCCCGGCCCGCCATGGAGCAGCGTCCGCCGCGCGAAATCATAAACCACGCCGTAAACCGGGACTCCGTTTTCCAGCAGCGCGAGGGAGATCGCGCAATACGGGATTCCCGCAGCGTAATTGTTCGTGCCGTCGATCGGATCGAGCACCCAGCAAAAACGCGCCGTTGCCGCGACCGGCTGGGCCGCCACGGTCGACTCCTCGCTGAATCCCTGATCGTCCGGAAACTGCGCCTTGAGTTCCCCGAGGATCGCCTCGGAGATCGCGAGATCCGCCGTGGTCACGCGCGTGCCGTCGGATTTCCAGCTGCTGACGGCCCGGCGGAACTCGCGGTGCAGCAATGCAGTCTGGGCTCCGACGGCGCGTTTGCCGGCCTCGATGCGTTGCGCAATCTCCAGATCCATTCCCAATCAACAGCAGGAAGCGCCTGAAGAACCAAGTCAGGAATCGCGTTTTGTTTCCTTGGCAGACGACCCATCGCTCGGGCAAAGTCATCCACCTCTCATGGCCGAAACGTTGCCCAATTATGTCGGACCGCGCTGGTTCGCCTGTCACACCAAGCCGCGATGCGAGAAGAAATTCTCCGCACTGCTGACCGTTGAGGGCTTTCCCCATTATCTGCCGCTTGTGCCCAGCGTGCGCCGGTACCGCGACCAGACCAAACGATTCACCAAGCCGCTTTTTCCCGGCTACGTGTTCACGGAGATCCCTCCGGAAACAAAGAGCCGCGTCTACCAGCAGGATCTGCTCGTGCGCGCAATCTGGGTCGAGGATCAGACTGGGTTTCTCCGCCAGCTCGAGGACGTCAGGATGGTCGTGGCATCGGGGCTTGAATTGACCCTGCATCCCCTGCTGAAGAAAGGAACGCGAGTGAAGGTCACCGGGGGACCGCTCTACGGGATAGAGGGAATCGTCGACGATCCCGCGAACCCCAAGGGTGTCGTCATCGCCATCGATGTGCTGCAGCAGGGGCTGCTCGTGCGGATGCAGATGGACCATCTTCAGATTCTGCCGTAGTGCCCTTTGCCGAAACGAGGCAGCCCCGAACGCAAGACGGCGTTTGCAGTCGTGGCTGCATCGTTCAGGCTTTTGGCCCGCTCCGGCGGGCTTTGGGGAAACCGGCAATCTGCGACCTCGCCTGAAGAACTTGCCCCACAGGTGCGTCGGCGCTTTACTGAAATGCGGCAACCCCGGGCGCTGAATGATGTCTCTAGGGGCGTCCAGATTGTACAACGTTGCCGCCATGATCACCGCGCTTAGGAATTTGCTTTCGTGGATCGCCCTGTTGGCACTGCCCGCAGTCGCCGCCGGCGCGGATGGAAACACCACTGCATCCAGCGCCCAGCCGGCAGCTGAGGAACAGGATACGATTTCCCGGATCCGCGACATGTTCGAGATCGACCTGCCCAAGACCGAGCGGATGGGACAGGTCAAATTCAGCTTCCAACCCCATTTCCGCGATTTGATCGACAAGAGCTATCTGCGCACTCCTCTCGAATTTCGTTGGGGCGTGAACGACCATTTCGAATTCAACAGCTATATTGACACCTATTTCACCCACGGTCTGCGTCGCGACGGCGCCGGCGACGGCATCAGCGCGCTCCATTTTGGCGTAAAATACGCCTGGCTGAAATGGCTCAAGCCCACCTGGGATGCGAGCATCGGAGTCAATTCGACGTTCCCAGTCAGCCGCCCGCCCCTGGAGCTCACCGACGGCCATGATCATATCACGCCGTACATCGTGTTTGGGCGGAAACTGGACGCTGTGCCGGGCCTCTCGGAAGTCTTCAATCTTGGCACGGACTTCGTTTCGGCGTCTCCAACACCGGGCAATTTTGGCCGGAACGAGCCGCACAGCAATTCGATGTCGCTCAGGCCGGGCCTGCTTTACGACCGCGGTTCCTGGCATTACACGCTCGAAGTCGACGGCACAACGACGCGGTTCATCGGCAGCGGCACCCACGACTTCCTCACGATCAGACCGGGCATCGTTTGGGATCTGCCCAAGGCGCTGGTGTTCCATGCCCGCGGGCGGTGGCTCGCCGGATTCTCGGTTACCACGGTCTTTGGACCCGATGGGAACACGATCAGCACGGGCGGCCGGTTCCGCGGTGAGCTGAATCTTGGAAATTGGTTCGGAAGCCGCCAGCCGGCGACCAGTCATCCGCCGGTGACGACACCAGGCAATTGATGTTGCTGTCGGCTGCGACTTGGCGAACCGGGCCTCGCTCATCGGCAAGACGGGGCGTCCGGCGCATATTTTAGGAAGCCTGCCTGCAGGCAATCTTGAAGCTTTTGCGCTTCGCACAGGCACGGACAAGCGGTTCCCGCCAGAACATCGGATCACGAGGAAAACCGCGGCCGCACGTTTTCCTTTGTAACCTTCCCATCGATTGCCAGTTCTATCATTGACGGCTGAATCCCCACCATGCTCGCTTTCGCCAACGTAACCAAGCGCTTCGGCCGCATCACTGCGCTGGACGATGTCTCGCTCACCATCGCTCCCGGAGAGTTTTTCGGACTCCTCGGTCCCAATGGCGCCGGCAAGACCACGCTCATGTCGCTTGCCGCCGGCCTCCGCGCACCGGACTCCGGCACGGTGACTGTCGCCGGCCAGCCGATTGCGACGAACGGGGCTGCCGCGCGCCGAAATCTGGGTCTTGTCCCGCAAACGATCGCGCTTTTCCAGGAACTAACCGCCGAGGAGAACCTCCGAATCTTCGGCGGGCTTCAAGGACTGCGCGGGGCCGCCTTGAAGGCCGCGGTTGACGACGCTTTCGCCGCCGCCCAACTCACGGACCGCCGCCGGTCGCTCGTGTGGACTTTTTCCGGCGGCATGCAGCGCCGTCTCAATCTGGCCGCCGCGCTGTTGCACAAGCCGAAACTTCTCCTTTGCGACGAGCCGACCGTTGGAGTGGACCCGCAATCCCGAAACGCGATCTTCGAGCATCTGCAGCGCCTCAACCACGCCGGCGTCACCATCATCTATTCGACCCACTACATGGAGGAGGCCGAGCGGCTTTGCTCACGAATCGGGATCATCGACCACGGCAAGATTCTCGCCCTGGGCACGCTGGATGACCTGCTCACCAAACTTCCATTCGAGGACGAAATCACCTTCCCGGCGATCGCGGCCACCGCGCCGCTTGCCGCGCAGCTTGCGGGTCACGGAGAGATCGCGACCGTCGACGGCACGAGCCGCTTCCGTCCGCGGCCTGCCTATCCGCTCTCCGCGTTCTTCGCGCTCACCGAATCGCTCGGACTATCCCCGCGCCTCTTTGTCAGCCAGCGCCCCACGCTCGAAGCGCTCTTTCTCCACCTCACCGGCCGCAACCTGCGCGACGCCTGAACCGCGCTTCGCGCGAATTCAGACTCAAGATCCAAGATTCAAGACCCGTCCGTCTCACCTCCTCGTTCCCATTTTTGCGCAACATGTCCCAGGTCCTCATTCTTCTCCGCAAGAGCCTGCTTAGCTTTTCGCGCGCGAAAGCGGCCATCGCGATCACATTCCTGGTGCCGATCGTGCTCATCTATATTTTCGGGCACGTCTTCGGCATCTACCGCAAGGATTCGGGCCCGGTTGGAATCCTGATCACCGTCGTCAATCTCAGCAAGGAACCCGCGGCAGAAAAACTCATCGAGGCCCTGAAAGCCGAAAAGGCCTTCACCGTTATCACGACGTACGACCTCGGAAAAGGCGCGACCCGGCCGCTGACCGAAGCTGATGTGCGCGCGGGGCTGAAGGACGACTGGTACCGCTATGCGCTCATTCTTCCCGCCGACCTTCTCCCGGACAATGGCTTTGGCGTGCGCATGAAATTCCTGTTCAACCCGCGCAACGATATCGAGTCGCAGATGGTGAACGGCTTGCTGCAGAAGATCGTCTTCTCCAACGTGCCCCAACTGCTCGGGCAGTCGCTGCAGAAGCGCTCGCGCAGTTTCCTCGGAAACGAACGGTTCGAGCGCTTCAACCGGACGATCGCCAACGCAGTCGCGGAAAATTTCGGCGGCGACCCCGAGAAGATCTACCAGCAGAACATCAGCGGCGATTTCGGCCTCGGCAATCCCGGCGCGAAGCCTGCCGAAAAGGCAGCCCCCGCAATACCGCCGGGTCTCCGCCGGCTTGATCAGACGGTTGGCACCACAACAGCCGGCGGCCCAGGCACCGTCAATACCCGGACGCCCGGTCAAGTCGCGCCATCCCTGCCGCCAAACCGGCAATCTGAAATCGCAAATCAAAAACCGGCCGCCTCGCCGGACCTCTTCTCGCAAATGGTCAAGATCGAATCCGAGCAGGTTGCCGGCAAGGAACTGAAGAATCCGATGGCGGCACGGCTCGTCGGAGGCTACGCGATCATGTTTTTGCTCTTTGCCGTGAGCGGCTCCGCCGCGACGCTGTTTGAGGAGAAGAACTCCGGAGTCTTCCAACGATTGATGTCCTCGCCCGTCCGGCCCGCGCACATTCTCTGTGCCCGGTTTCTCTTCGGCGTCATCCTCGGATTGGTGCAAATCACGGCGCTCTTCTGCGCCGGTCGGGTGTTATTCGGCCTCGACATCGTCAGTCACGGAGGCGCCTTGCTCGCGGTCAGCGTGAGCGCGGCGGCGGCGTGTTCGGCGTTCGGCATGCTCATCGCCGCCATTTCACCCAGCGCAGCCGCAGCAAACGGGATCGCAACCTTCGTGGTCATCTCGATGAGTGCGGTCGGGGGCGCGTGGTTCCCGGTCAGCTTCATGCCGGATTATATCCAGCGCATCAGCAAGCTCACGCTGGTCTACTGGTCGGTGGAGGGATTCGCCGACGTGCTCTGGGCGGGCAAATCGTTCCTCGAAGTACTGCCGAAGGCCGGCATCCTCGCCGGAATCGCCGCGGTCGTCATGCTGGTCGCAGTCTGGCGCTTCAACCGCGGCAAGCTGTTTGATTAGGGTGTGTCTCGGGGGGCCGTGTTTTTCGCCTGTCAATCCGGGCGCCACGCAAAACCTCATTTGTCACGTAATACGTTACAAAATGGGGTTCTCGCTGGGCGGGGGTTGAGCGATACCGTTCAGCATGCACTCCGATGATCCTCTTGCGCAGGCGGGCCGGGCCGTCCGTTCTGCTCGGCGCGCCCGTCGCACTTTCTTCGTGCCCTTCGGACCTTCGTGCTTCAAACTGCCAGCCCTCAATGTCCGCCGATCTCAATCAACTCGTCACCGATCTCGCCCGCCGCGCGCGGGCGGCCTCGCTCGTGCTTGCGACAGCGCCCGCGGACGCGAAGAACGCGGCGCTTGCCCGGCTGGCCGAGTTGCTGCCGGCCTCGGCGGACGCCCTGCTCGCCGCCAATGCCAGGGATCTTGCGGCCGCGAAAGAGAACAACCTGAGCGGCGCGCAGATCGACCGCCTTACCCTCAATGCCAGGCGCATCGCCCAGATCGCCGAAGGAGTGCGGCAGGTCGCCGCGCTGCCCGACCCGGTCGGCGAGGAACTGGAACGTACGATCCGTCCCAACGGACTCGAAATCCGGAAGCTCCGCGTGCCCATCGGCGTCATCGGCATCATCTACGAGGCGCGGCCGAACGTCACAATCGACTGCGCCGTGCTCTGCCTGAAATCCGGCAACGCAGCGATCCTTCGCGGCGGCAGGGAGATCTTCCACACCAACACCGCGCTCGCCGCCCTGGTCACCGAGGCGCTCGCCTTCGCGGGCCTGCCCGCAGATGCCGTCCAGCTGATTCCAACGACCGATCGCGCTGCGCTCACCATCCTGCTCAAGCTGGACACACTGGTGCACTGCATCATTCCGCGCGGCGGCGAGAGCCTCATCCGCTTCGTGGCGGAGAACTCCACCATTCCCGTCATCAAGCATTTCAAGGGCGTGTGCTTCGTCTACATCGACCGCGATGCCGACGCCGACATGGCCCAGCAGATCGTGATCAACGCGAAGGTGCAGCGGCCCGGGGTCTGCAACGCCGCCGAACAACTGCTCGTGCACGCCGGCGTGGCCGGCACGCTCCTGCCGCGCCTCGCCGCCGCGTTGCTCGCCAGCAAGGTCGAACTGCGCTGCGATCCCGCGAGCGCAGCCATCCTCGCACACGAGGGCATCGCCCACCGCGCAGCGACCGAGGCTGACTTCACCGCCGAATTCCTCGACCTGATCATGGCCGTGCGCATCGTGCCCTCGCTCGACGACGCGATCGCCACAATCAACCGCGACAGTTCCGCGCACAGCGACGCCATTGTCACCCGCGATGCGGCGGCGGCGCAGCGATTCTTCGCCGGCGTCGACAGTGCGACGGTGTTCTGGAATGCCAGCACGCGTTTCAATGACGGCTTCGAATTCGGCCTCGGAGCCGAGATCGGCATCAGCACCGACCGGCTCCACGCCCGTGGCCCGATGGGGCTGCGCGAGCTCTGCTCCTACAAATACGTCATCACCGGCACGGGCCAGGTGCGGACGTGATGGCCTTCCGGGGTTGCCTTCGTTGGAGGGCAGCGATTCTCCCGCTGTCGGAAGCCTGCTTGCAGGCGATTTCCCCGTTGTCACGGGCCTCCGTCAATCCCGGAAAACTTCGTAAATTGCGCGAATTGACGCTTCAGAAGGAATACGGGAATTGCCAATTCGCCGGTTCTGGCTGATCTTCCATGTCGCGATCGTCTGACGGCAGGATGCAACATTCTCGCTGAACCGAAGCCTGACACTGAACTTTTGAACTGCGAACCTGCGATGAATCCGAGCACATACTATCGCGGATGGCGCCTGGTCCCCGTTCTCGCACTGACGATGGCAATTGGCATCGCGGCAGAAACAGGGGATACGGGCGTTCAGCCGTCGCCCTCAAATCCCGCGAACACGCCTTCGCCCGCCGCGTCGACGGCTTCGAACCCTGCCGCGCCCAGTCCACATCCCAAACTGTCCCCGCAGATCGCCAGTGCGATTTCTTCAGCCGTGCCTGTCTGGAGCCCGCCGCAGGATCAGACTGTCGTTCAAACTCCACTGCCGCCGCCGGATCCGGACGAGGTCAGGATGGAAACGCTCACGGTGCGGGCGATCCCGCTGCCGCGCACCGATCCGCTGGACTGGCTGACGCCCAAGGCCCAGGACGTGGAGCTGGTGAAGCATTACATCACACCGTTTGATCGCTTCTTCTTCAACCGCTTCACCCTGCCGATCGTCGGCATGTCCAAGGAGGCCCGCGCGCGCATGATGTACGAGCAGGACAGGCGGCTGCGCGACATGGAATGGATCAATGACGAGATTCAGCACACCAAGCTGATCGAGCCCGAGGCGGCGAAGGTGCTCCTCGAGATTCGCAACAATCTCTTTGTCCGGCCGCAGGAATGGTAGGACCACCACGGCGAAGCCGGGAAGGATCCCCGCGAATTGGCGTTTGCCGAATCGCACCGGTTTAATCCAAGATTCCGCCGCCTGTCGTCCGCCCGTCCTTCATGCCATCCGCATCGCGACCTCCTGTCTCCAAAGCGCTGATCCAACGTCTGCAGTGGGGCGACCTTGATGTCGCCTATCTGCGCCGCCTGGTGGAAATCGCACGGGACGAGGATCTGGCCGGACTGGGGCTACGCCGGCGTCCGCGCCGGGCCGGCGATTGCTCCACGGCAAGCGTGGCGGGGGCTCCCCGACAAGGCTCCGCGGTGCTCGTCGCGCGTGAACCGTTGATCGCCTGCGGACTTGGGCTGGTGCCGTTGGTCCTGACCGCGTACGGCGGGCGGGTTGAGGCGCAATTCAGCGTGCGTGACGGCGCGGCGGTCCCACCCGGCAAAGTCCTCGCCACGCTTCGCGGCGATCCCCGCGTCCTGCTGGCGGCCGAGCGCATCCTGCTCAACTTCCTCCAGCGCCTCTCCGGAATCGCCACCCACACCCGGCGCCACGCCGATGCGCTGGGTCGGGGACGCACGCGGCTCCTCGACACGCGCAAGACGACACCCGGTTACCGGGTCCTCGAGAAATACGCAGTCGCATGCGGGGGAGGCTGGAACCACCGGCTCGGTCTGTTCGATCGCGTGATGCTCAAGGACAATCATCTGGCGCTCCTGGGTTTTGCCGGTTGCAACGCGAGGGCCAGGGCGCCCGCTGCGGACAGCGCAGTCCGGCTGGGCGCGGCGGTGATTGCGGCGCGCAAGGCAGCCCCCGGCCTGCCGGTGGAAATCGAAGTCGATCGTCCCGATCAGATTCAAGCCGCGCTTTCGGCCGGTGCCGACGTCATCCTTCTCGACAATTTCACGGTGCCGCAGCTGCGGCGCGCGGTTGCCCGCATCGGCGGCCGGGCCTTCACCGAGGCCAGCGGAGGCATCACGCTGCGCACCCTGCCGCGCCTCCGCGGGCTGGGACTCGACTTCGTGTCCACCGGCGCACTGGTTCATCACAGCGTGTGGGCCGACATCGGCATGGATTGGCGCCCATGAATTCACCCGAGTTTGTCATCCTTTGCGAACTGCTCGAGGGCGATCCCAATTTTGTCTCGGGCAGCGCTCTGGCCCGCAAACTCGGGATGAGCCGGGTCGGCGTCTGGACGCACATGGGGAAGCTGCGGGCGCAGGGGTTTGAATTCGAGGCCGTGCGCCGCCGTGGCTATCGCATCAGCGGATACCCGCCCGGAATCAATCCGCTCCTGGTTCAGGCATGCCTCAAGTCGCGCCCAAAGCCGGTCGACCTCCTCTGGCTTGCCACAGTGGACAGCACCAATGAGGAGGCCGAGCGCCAGCTTGCGGCGGGCCGGGCGACACCCTTTGTCGTGATCGCGCGGCAGCAGAGCCTCGGACGAGGCCGCTTCGGCCGCGTCTGGCACAGCGAAGACACCGCCAACCTTTACGCGAGCTTCGTCTTCCGGCCGCACCTGGAACCTGGCCGCATGACCACATTCACCCTGTGGATGGGCGCAAACCTCTGCGATCTCGTCGCCAATTTCTGCCGCATCCAGCCCGGCATCAAATGGCCCAACGACCTGTATTTTGACGGGCGGAAACTCGGCGGGATGCTCACCGAGGCGCGGATCGACGCCGACCAGATCCGCGACCTCGTCTTCGGCCTCGGCCTGAATGTCAACGGTCCGGCACGTTCGCTGCCTCCCTCGCTCGCTCAACAGGCCACCGCCCTGGTCGAATGCACGGGGCGGCCGGTCGACATCAACCGTCTGACCGCCGCGATCATCGGCCGCGTGCTCAAGGCCTACGAACAGTTTGTCGATGGCAGCCACCGGAACACCTTCGCCGATCTCTGGAACCGCTACGATCTCCTGCGCGGCAAATCCGTGGCGCTTGTGCAGGGCCCGCGCCGCGTTGTCGGAATCGCCACCGGCATCGACGATGAGGGCGCGCTGCTCATCCGCGGCGAGCATGGCCGCCCGCAGCGTTTTTCCGCGGGAGACGTGACGTTGGAGAATCCCTAGCCCGGATGTCATTCACGCCGGCCCGGCAGATTCTTACATCGAACAGACTGTGGCTCTGCGGCGAAGCGAAGTGTGAGACATCCGGGCTAGCCGCACACCGGCTCTTTACATATGGTCTGATCCGTCTTCGAATTCTGTCCTTCGACGGACCCCATGCTTCTCTGCATCGACATCGGCAATACCAACACCCACTTCGGCGTCGTCGCGAACGGCCAGGCGCTGTTCCTTCGGGAATTGCCCACCCGTTTGATCGATCATCCGGCCGAAGGTTTCGGCCCGATCCTTGACCGCCTTGTCGCCGAGTCTCCAGCCATCGAGGGAGCCGCGTTCTGTTCGGTCGTTCCTGCCGCCGCGGAGTCGCTGGTCCGGCTGTTTGAACGCCGCCAGCCTGACCTGCGCCGCTTCCAGCTCACTTCCGACAAGCGGCTGGGCGTGCCGCTCAGCTACCCCAAACCGCTGGAAATCGGACAGGACCGCCTCGCCGACGTGGCCGGCGCCCAGGCGTTTTGCGGCGCTCCGGCGATCGTCATCGGTCTTGGCACTGCGGTCACATTTGACATCATCACGCGTTCCCACGGCTACGAAGGCGGCATCATCGCTCCGGGCTTCGATGTGATGCGCCGGTACCTCCATGAACAGACTGCGTTGCTGCCGCTCCTGGATGATTCCGTTGAAGTGCCGCGGATCATCGGCCAGTCCACGGTCGAGGCGATGCGGATCGGAACGGTCATCGGGATGGGCGGCATGATCCAGGCTTTGCTCACCGCAGTGCTTGCCGAACTGGCCCGGCGCGGCGAGCCCCAGCCGCGGGTGCTTGCCACCGGCGGCACCGCGGCGTTGTTGGAGAAGACCGTGGGGCATCCCGTCACCGTCGTTCCCGACCTCACCCTCCGGGGCCTCGCGGCCGCCTGGCGGCTCAACCCGCCCGAGTAACCTTGAATGCGGCGCGTTGTCCATCAGTGTGATTCGATTGCATGTCCACGACCGATCAAATTTCCCCGCCCCTGACCATTGAGGTCGAGCATCTCGTCAGAACCTACGGCGGAATCGCGGCGGTCGACGATATCAGTTTCAGCGTGCGACGCGGTGAGATTGTCGGGCTCCTTGGGCCCAACGGCGCCGGGAAAAGCACGACCCTGCGCATCCTCACGGGATTCCTGCCGGCGACCTCGGGCGTCGTCCGGATTTGCGGGATCCCGGTTGCCGCGAACACAGCTGACGCCAAGCGCCACATCGGCTACATGCCCGAGAACAACCCGCTGCCGGAAGACATGCGGGTCAACGAATACCTCTACTACCGAGGGCGGCTGAAGGAGATTCCCCGGGAGAAGCTCCGGACGCGGCTCGATGAGGTTCTCGAACGATGCGACCTCAAGCGCATCCGTCATCGCATCATCGGCAAGCTGTCGAAAGGCATGCGCCAGCGCGTCGGCATTGCCGAGGCAATTCTCGGCGAACCGGATGTGATCATCATGGATGAGCCGACCATCGGGCTCGATCCCCACCAGATTCTCATCGTCCGCGATCTCATCGGCAGCCTGCGCGGCCGCATGAGCGTCATCATCTCCAGCCACATTCTGCCGGAGATCGAGGTTACGTGCGATCGGGTGATGATCATCAACGGCGGACGGATTGTCGCGCAGGGAACCCCGGCTCAACTGCGCCACGAGGTCCTCGGGCACACACACTATGAAGTTCAGTTCGCCGGGGATGCCGCGGCGCTGCCGGAGATGCTTGCGCAGGTCGAACCAACGCTGGTTGTGGAGTCGGTCCGTGGTCCGGACGCCGCCGGCTTCCACGAGGCGACCCTGATCACCACCTGCGAGCAGGAACTCGGCGAACTGCTGTTCAACGCGTTCACCGCCCGCGCCTGCCGCATCCGCTCACTGAAACGTGTCCAGCCGACCCTCGAGGACGTCTTCCTTGCGGCGACCAAGCGCAGCTGGGACGTCGTCGACATTCCGGGGGCGAAGAAACAGGCGCCCGCCCCCCGCCTTCCCCCGCCCTGAATTCCATGCGCCATTTCTTCACGATCTTCGGTCACGAGGTCCGCATGCTGCTCGTCAACACGAGCACATACATCGCGGCCGTGCTGTTTCTGTTCGTGATGGGGTTCTTCTTCACCTTCCTGCTCGAGTCCTACAGCGAGGCGGCGAGGGAGACCTCGCCCGCGTTTGATTTCTTCCGCCTTTTCTGGCTCGCCGTGATCATCGTTGTGCCGCTGATGACGATGAAGAGCATCGCGGAGGAGCGGAGGCTGGGCACGCTCGAAACCCTGCTGACGACGCCGGTGTCGACCGGCGAGGTCGTGCTGGGCAAATATGCCGCCGCCTATTTCGTCTATCTCCTTTTCTGGGGATCGACCTCCGGGTTGTTCTACGTGCTGCATCGCTTCGCAACCGATCCCCGCCTCCTCGATCCCGGCACGCTGGTCGGCGGCTACATCTTCATCGCCGTGTCCGGCCTGCTGTTCGTGGCGATCGGCGTGTTTGCGAGCGCGCTGGCGCGCAACCAGGCCGTGGCCCTGGTGCTCAGCCTGGCAATGCTGCTGGTCCTCATCTTCGGCGCCAGCTTCGCGGTGAACATCCAGTTTTTCCAACTCGAGGCGCTGCGGCCCGTGCGCCAGGCGCTTGACTACGCAAACGTCTTCCAGCACCTCGATGATTTCAGCCGCGGCATCATCGACATCCGGCACCTCTTTTTCTATCTCACCGGGACCGCGCTCACGCTCATCCTCACCGTCCTGGGAGTCGAGGCGAGATTGCTCCACAACTGACACCGCGCCATGCACCCGATCGAGAGCTATCGAGCCGCCCGCTGGATCGGCACCATGAATCTGGTGCTCCAAGCCGTCCTTTTTCTGACGTTGTTCGGCGGCCTTAATTACCTCGCGATCCACTACCACTGGCGCCGCGACCTCAGCAAGCAGCACCGGTATTCGCTCTCCCCGGAAACCGTTTCCTACCTGGGTGAACTGAAGCGGCCGGTTCACATCGTCGTCACACTAACGGCGGACTCCGACAATGCGGACGCCGTCCAGGCCTATCACGACGTCCAGAATCTGTTCCGCGAATATCTCTACACCACCGCCAATAACCACGATGCCCGCTCGGGCCGCGACGGCCGGATCCAGGTGGATTACCTCGACGTCTACCAGAACCGCAAGGAGGCGGAGGAGGCCGGGGTCGACCAGCCCGATCTGATCCTCTTTGTCTGCGGCGAAAACCGCCATTCCCTGCGGCTCAACGATCTCTACGAATACAAGGATCGCCGCCGCATCTCGTTCAAGGGCGAGCAGGCCATCACCGCCGCAATCCTCGATGTGTCCAATCCCGGGAAAAAGAAGATCTACTTCATTGCAGGCCACGGCGAGATGAGCCCCGACGATGTGAGCCCCGCCCGCGGACTGTCCGTGCTGCGCGATGAGCTCCGCGCACGAAACTTCAACATCGAAAGTCTCGATCTGTCGGTCACAAAACGGGTGCCCGAGGGGGCGGATCTCATTTTCATCTGCAGCCCGCAGGGGCGCTTTCAACCGTTCGAGGAGGAACTGCTGCGCCAGTACCTGACTACTCGCGCAGGGCGGGTCATGGGCCGGGTCATTGTCACGCTCAATCCGGCGCGGGAGTGCGGTCTGGGCAATTTGTTCGGTGACTGGGGCATCCGCGTCGATGACGATGTGATTCTCGACGCCAACCCCGAGTTCATCACCGACAACGGCGACCTGATGATCCGCAACCCAGACGCCACGCATCCGGTCACCAAATCCCTGGTCGATTACAATCTCCAGCTGCGCATCAGCCTGCCGCGCTCGGTCCGGCCCGATCCCGACCGGCCACCGGAACGCGCCCTCAAGGTCACCGTGCTCGCCGGCTCGTCGCCCAGTTCCTGGGGCGAATTCGGCTATCGGATCCAAGGACCCCATGCCTTTGTACCCGGATCCGACCTTCACGGCCCGCTCGGAATCGCGGTGGCCTCCGAACGCGTCAGCCCCAGCTCCCTGCCGCTCAGCGTGCCGGGTGGACGTCTGATCGTCATCGGCTCCGGCGACATCTTCTCCAACCGCCGCCTCGCGGATTCCGGCTGTCAGGCGCTCCTGATCAACGCGGTCAACTGGGCCGTGGACAGCGACACCCAACTCCAGTTTCCACCGCGTCTGATCGAACGCTTCCAGTTGTCCCTTTCGCAGGAACAGCTCGCCAGGCTCCGGCTTGGGCTGCTCTTTGCCCTTCCCGGCGCGATCGGTCTGCTCGGCCTGATGGTCCACTGGACACGCCGCCGCTGAGAAAGGACTTCAAATGCGAACCAAAGTCACACTCGTTCTGCTTTTGCTCAATGTCGTCCTCTTCTTCTTCATTTTCACCATCGGGCGCAAGTGGCCGGCCGACGCGTTGTGGGAAGAGAGCCGGACGCGGGTGCTCGGGCCTGAGGCGGCCGCGATCCAGTCGCTGGAGATTTCCGGTGGTCGCATGGCCGGTCCGGTCCGTATCGAGAAGCGGGCGGACGGATGGCTGCTCACCAAACCCATCGAGTGGCCGGCGAATCCGCATGCCATCAGCAGCATCCTGAATGAGTTGATGCTCCTCGATCATTACACGAGCTTCCTCGTCAAGGATCTCGCCAAGAGCGGTCTGTCGCTGGCGGATTACGGTCTGGACAAGCCCCAGCTGACACTGACCTTCACCGCCGGAACCAACAGCGGTCCGGCCGGCGGGAACGCCGCCCCTGCACCACTCAAGACGGTCACGTTGCGCATCGGGGACACGACAAAGGTCGGCAACCGCCTCTATATCCTGTCACCCGACGGGGGGCGGATCCATGTCGTGGACCGCAGGCTGGCCGACATCCTCGCGCTCACCGTGAGCCAGATTCAGGCCGACACGATATTCAACATCCCGTTCTTCGAGGTCCGGTCGTTCAACTTGCAGACCGGCGCACCGACCAACCTCCGGGTCAGGGTCCGCCGCGACAGTCTTGACAGTTCCCGGTGGTCATTCGAAGCGCCCATCCTCGCCCGGGCAAGCGCCACCCAGGTGGAACTCGCCGTCAATGGCCTGAACGCGCTTCACACCAAGTCCTTCATTGTCGACTCCGCCGTCCCCCCGCCCGACCAGACCGCGCTCAACAATCCCGCATTCCGGTTGACTCTCGAAGGCAACGGTCGCCGCGAGACCTTGTTGCTCGGAAATGCCGTTCCCGCCGGTGAGAAGGCTCCCGGCTCCAAGCCGGCGCCCCAAGATGCGGCGCCCGACTCGTCGACGGAGTACTACGCAAGGATGGAGGATCGCGCCCCGGTATTCACCGTGGTTTTCCCGGACTCGCTGTTCGGGACCCTGCGCAACGCCCAGGAGGAACTGCGCGACCGCCACCTCCTCAGCTTCGATCCGCTTGCGCTTACATCGCTGACCGTGGTCGCTCCAAACCGTCCCCAGCTGACGCTGCAGCGCCTCGGCAATCCCGAAAAGCCGCAGCAATCCGACTCGTGGCAGATCGTCACCCGCGCGGCAAACCAGGCGCCGCAGACGCTCCCCGCCGAACTCCCGCTGGTCCAAAGGTTCATCGAGAAGCTCCAGTGGCTCGAGGCGCTGAAGTTCCTTCGCGACGCCCCCCAGAACATCGAACTTGAGAACTGGGGCTTCAACCGTCCGGAGCGCGAGATTACACTGAATTTTTCCAACAAAGGCGCATTCGCCGGCGGCGGGGCCGGATCGTCAATGCCTTCGTCGGTGACACTTCTTGTCGGCATCGCCAGCGAGCGGGACGGCCTTGCCTACGCCAAGCTTGCCAACGAACCCTTCGTCTACCTTGTCGATCCCGACATCCTGCGCCAGACGCCAGTCGCGGTGAGCTATTACCGCAATCGCCTGCTGCGCGAGCTGCCCGCCGGCGCCCGAATCACCGGACTGAGTCTCACGGACACGGCGACAAAGGCCGCGCTCTTCGAGCGCAAATTGAGCGATGGCGAATCCTGGCCTCAGGCGCTCGCCGCGGAACCAGAAGCGAAACGAAACGCAGTGCTCGCCATCCTCGACCAGGTGGGCAGTCTCCGGGCCAAGGGTTTCGTGCTCGATTCATTCCCGCCAACGGTGGAGATCGGGGGCGAATCACGCCCCTGGAGATATGCGCTCGATGCCTCCATTGCGCTCGTCGGTGGCACCGGCGGGCAGACGGATTCAATCACCGTGTACTTCACCGAACGCACGGGCGGCGGAACCCAGTTCGCCGGCTCGCCCGCATTCAACGTCGTTTTCGAGGCCGACCAGAAGCTGCTCGATGCCCTCTTCACCGTGACGCACGGCCCGCGGGAGGCTGAAGCGCCGGCACAAGCTCCGGTCGCGCCGGCTCAGGCGCAAGCCCCCAAACCCGCCGCGCAGTGACCCCGATGCATCACGCCCGTCGCCACAGGACAGCCACGGGCCTTTCCATGCACAGTTTCGCAGATTCCGGCAGCCAGGCCATCGAGACCGACAGCTGCCCGCACTGTCGACGATGAACCTGAAGCGGTCCGCTCTGTTCGCACTGCATTGGTGCGGCTCGTGTGCCGTGCTGGTCTTCTTGTGGACGGTCTGGCTGCTTCTCATCGCCGGACTCGGTCTGCAGGTCTGGATTGCGACACATCGCGAGATTTCGCTGCCTGATTTTGCCCTGCGCGCGATCGAACGCCGTCTGGCTGCCTCGGATGTCAGGGCGCGATTCGGCCGCGCCCTGTTTGATCCGACCGGCTGGATTTCTTTCGAAGATGTCCAGCTCTTCGGCCCCGATCCGTCCGTTCCGCTCATGACGGTCCGCGCTGCGTGCGTCAGCCTGGAATTCTGGCCGTTGCTCGCCGGAGACGTCCGGGTGCACGAGCTCCGCCTCACCGGGGTCGACCTGAGGATTCCCGCGATGCTGTCGCCTTCCGGTACCGACGAAGCGGTCGTGAGCGATCTCGACGGTGTTTTCCTTGCGCGGCGATCCGACTACACCATCGACGGATGCACCTTCCGCGTCGCCGGCGTGGCAGTCACCAGCCATGGACAATTCCACCTGCCGCAGCACATCCGCACGCGCCCGGGGTCGATGGCGCTGCTCGATCTCGTGCTCGAGCGTTATCTCAAAGCCGGACGCAAGCTCATCGCGATCCGGCCGCAGATCGAAGCCCTGGAGGATCCGCGTCTGCAACTGACGCTCACGCCTTCTGCGGACCGCGGGGCGGTCGTCGAGGCCGAACTGCTGGTGAGTTCCTCGCATGCGGACGCCGCCTGCACCGTGCGCGCCGCGCGAGCCCGCACCGCATTTCCGCTGCTGGGTGACATCCCGGCGCCGGTCACGGTGGCCATCGACGCACAGCGCGTGGCATGGAAGGACCAGGCGCAGGCCGACTGGCTGCATGTTGACGTTGCCGGTTCACTCGTTCCAGACCGGATCGCGTTCCAGGCGCAGAGTGCGCGGTTGACCGCGGCTGGAGGCTTGGTCATGGGCGTCCCGTTTGCCGCTTCGTCAATCGAGCTCGCACTCGCCCAATGGCCGCGGCTGCACGGCGACGCCGTGCTGCAGGCCGGCGGATCCGATCTGACGGCGCACGCCGACCTCGAGATCAGGAACGGCGATGGCGAGGTCGAACTGTCCGGCGCACTGGCCCCGGAAACGCTGCGCCTCGCCGCAAACCGGTTTGGCGTTACCGCGGCCCGGTGGATCACTTTGGAGAATCCGGCGCCGTTGCATGCCACCGTCGAACTGGCTCCCGGATGGAAGCCGGTGCGGATCGAGGGAGACTTCTCAGTCCGCCACGCCGTGGCCCACGACGTTCCGATCGATGCTGCGAATGGGCACATCTTCTTTGCGGGTCATACCCTCCAGGCCACCGACGCCATTCTGATCCAGGGCGACAATCTGGCCTATGGATCCTACTCGATGGACACAACAACGCTCGACTACCGGTTCCTCCTCAAGGGCCGGCTGCGACCGTTCGACATCTCCGGATGGTTCAAGGACTGGTGGCCCCATTTCTGGCGGAGCTTCGACTTCGCCGCCGCCCCTCCCGCCGCCGACATCGACATCATCGGCCGGTGGGGCACTGCCGCGAAAACGTCCATCTTCTGTCAGGCCGACGCCCCGGCGCCCGGCATCCGGGGTGTCCCCTTTGACCGGGTACAGGCCACACTCTTCTTCCGGCCCGACTATTTCGAAATCACCCACTTCGCAGCGGAACGCGCGGGCCATGCCGGCCGTGGCTCATTTACCGTTGCCATCGACCACCGGGACTCGACCTACAGCGCAATCGATTTCGACGCGGCGTCCGACCTTGATGTCGACGAATGCGCAAGAATCTATGGCCCGGCCGGCAGCGCACTCGCCGCTCCGTTCCAGTTTGCCGCGCCGCCAGCCATCCGACTGAACGGCCACCTCGATGGCCCTGGCACCCCCGGCGGCTCCCACGCACGCATCAATCTCGCGGTGGCGGCGAACAGCCGCTTCACCATTCACGGCTTCCCTTTGGACAGCGTGAAGTTCTCCGCGGATTACAACGATGGCGCCCTGGATTTGCGTGAGATCGAGGCCGGGGCTGCCGACGGCACCGCCACCGGCAGCGCACACATACAGGGGCCGCCCGACGACCGCACGATCAGCTTCGACGCCAGGCTTGCCGGAGCCAACCTTGCGCGGGTGACCGCCATTCTCGATGAGTTTCAATCGGCGGGAAAACCCTCCGCCGCCGAACGGCAGCCGGAACGCCTGCTCCGGTCCGCTCCAGGCGGCCATCTCGATCTCAAGCTCAATGCCACCGGTCACCTTCTCCAGTTGTCCAGTTTCCACGGCGATGGCCACGCATCGGTCACCGGCCAGCTCGGCGAGATTCATCTGCTCGGACTGCTCTCCGAGTTATTGAGCAAAACGCTCCTCAATTTCACGTCCCTGCGGCTCGATTCCGCCCAGGCAGATTTCAAACTGGACGGCAACAAGATCGGATTCTCCCAGGTCAAGATTCAGGGGCCGCGGGCATCGATCGACGCCAGGGGCGACTATCTGCTCGAATCCAGGACACTCGACTTCAGTGCCCGTGTCTTCCCGCTGCAGGAGAGCAAGTTCATCCTCGCCGATGCGCTGGGGGCATTGCTCACGCCGCTCTCGAATGTTCTGGAGCTCAAGCTCACCGGACCGCTCGCTAAGCCCTCGTGGGCGTTTGCATTTGGACCGACGAGCTTTCTGCGCGCGATCACCCACCCGGCCAGCACCGGCACTCCGGCCCCAAACGGATCCGCTCCGCCCGCGCCGGCTGCGCCGCAGACTTCCAACTAGTCATAATTCCGCAGTTGAGGCTTCGGTTCCTCGTAGTGGCGAGCGCCAGCAAGCCGATTCCGCCTCAACTGCGGAATTTTGGAATTGGGGGCATTGCTCCCCGACCGGCAGAAAGCGGGGAATGCGAAAACGAAGTCACCGGCGCAGCTAGACATTTGCGGGGCAATCCGCTTTCATCCCGTCGCTTGAGTTTCCGAAATCTCTTCAAGAAGGCTGTCTTGCTCCCGGCCTGCATCCCCGGTGATCGCTCAACGACCGGGCGGCGTGCAGCGGGGGCCATCGAGGCAAGGACCGGACTTGCTCTCGATCCGGGCTAGATTCCGCCTGCTCTGCCATGGCCCGTACCATTCCAGCTTTCGCTCGCGACTGGCTCACCCGAGCCTCCGTGGTCGGCGGTGTTCTGCTTGTCCTCGCATCGGCATTGGTGCTCGAGGGGTGGGAACCATGGATTGACGCGTTTCTGCCGATCCAATCCGGTGAGACGTCGATGGAGGTGGTGACGGCGCTCTGCGTCCTTCTGCTTGGCGTCGCTCTCCTGGCCCTCGAATCGAAATCCCGGCGCCTGGCCTGCATCGCCGTGGTGCCTGCAGTCATCGGTTTTCTGACGCTGGCCCAGCGCTTCTTCAGCTGGATGCCGCGGCTGGATGAGATTCTCGCCGTGGCCCATGTCCCGGTGGACCCGGCCATCACGCTCATGTCGGGCGCCGCGGCTTTCGCAGTCCTGGTCGCCGGAACCTGCCTCCTCTGGTTCCTGTGGACCGGGCTGAAACAGTGCCGCCCGCTCGGAATCGTGCTTGGGGCATCGCTCACCATTTCACTTGGACTCGCGCCTCTGCTGGGCCGGATTCTCCGGCTTTCCGAAGGATCCGCGCTGCATCCCGTGCTCCGGCTCGGTTCCCTTTCCGCCCTGTGTCTCCTCCTCCTCGGATGTCTGCTGTTGAGCCGGATCTGGCGCGACGATCCCGACCGCGCGATTGGCATCCCCGGCTGGCTGCCTGTGCCCGTCCTCGCCATCGGCGTCACCCTCACCCTCCTCTTCGCCGTCGCCCTCAACGATCGCGAGAAGGACTTCGTCCGGTCGACCACCCGGCTGGCGATCAACAATGTGGCCACGGTCTTAAACCTTGAGCTCGACGATGAGGCACAGACCCTCCGGCGCATGGCCGCCCGCTGGATGCGGGGCAACCAGATCACCGACAACCTGCGCGATTTGGACGGCGCCGCCTATCAAGAGAACTTTCCGGCTCTCCGTTCCCTGACCTGGATCGATTCGTCCGGACAGACAACCTGGGTCTTTCCGCGCACAGGAAACGAGTACCTCTTTAACTACAACCACCGCGCCAATCCGCTTCACCAGAAGCTCATCCAGAAGGTGCAGGACTCGGGCCAGCCGGCATTTTCAGGCCTCACCCGGCTTGCACTGGGCGGCAACGGTTTTCTGGCCTGCGTGCCGCTGCCCGAATCCGATGGCACGAGCCGTCAGGTGCTCCTGGGTGAGTTTTCCTATGCCGCGGTGATCGATGCGGTCCGGAACCGTCTCCGCTTCCCAACCCTCTACGCCATCGACATCGATGTCGACGATCAGCGGATCTTCGAAAGTTTTCCCCCCGGTTCCGTCGGCAACGATCTGCGCGAGGAATCGACGTTCAACCTGTTCAACCAACGGATCCGGATCAGCCTCTCGCCCTCCGAAGCCATCCTGAGCCAGGACCGCCGGTTCTTCCCCGAGCTGTTTGTCGCCCTGGGAATTGGCCTGAGCCTGCTCCTCAGTGCCGTCGCCCATCTCGCCCGCACCGGCAATGCGCGCCGCCTCGCCGCCGAGACGGCGAATGCGCAGCTCCAGGCCGAGAACGAAGAACGCCGCAAAACCGAACAGGCGCTCCACGCCAGCCAGGCCGCCACGCGGAAGCTGTCCCTCGTTGCAAGCAGCACCGACAGCCTCGTGGCGATCACGGATGCGAAGGGCAGGCTCGAATGGATCAACGAGAGCTTTGTCCGCCTTTTCGCGATCAGCCTCAGCGACGTTGCCGGCCGCGAGCTCGCCGCTCTCGTGGTCGGCCCCGATACCAATCCGTCCGCCGCCTCCGGCCTGCGCGACGCCCTCGACCGCGCCATCTCGTTCAACGCGGATCTCAGCTGCCTCGCGCGCGATGGCCGCCGCCGCCATCTCCACATCGACCTCCAGCCCGTGCGGAACGAATCCGCGCAGGTCGAGAATTTCATCGCCATCCTGGTCGACATCACCGCGCGCGTCGAAACCGAGCAGCACCTGCGCCACGCCAAGGAGGAGGCCGACACCGCGTCCCGCGCGAAATCGGAGTTTCTGGCGTCGATGAGCCACGAGATTCGCACCCCGATGAACGGGGTCATCGGAATGACCAGCCTCCTGCTGGAAACAGCGCTCACGCCCGACCAGCGCGAGTGCGTGAACACCATCCGCACCAGCGGCGATTCGCTCCTCTCCATCATCAACGACATCCTCGACTTCTCGAAGATCGAGTCCGGCCGGATGGATCTTGAGGAACACCCGTTCGAACTCGCGATCTGCATCGAGGAGGCGCTCGACCTCTTTGCCGTTCAAGCCGCGGCCAAACGCATCGAGGTGGCCTACGCGATCGCGGATGATGTGCCGTCATGGGTTCTTGGAGACGTCACCCGACTGCGCCAGATCGTCGTGAATCTGGTGAACAATGCCATCAAGTTCACCCCGCAAGGCTTCGTCTCCGTCGAGGTGAGCCGGACGGACGTTCCCGGCCGGAGCGCCCGGGATGCGCTTGCGACCGCCACGGTCTCCGGTTCGCGTCCCCCGTCTCCCGCCGGCGACCCGTTCTGGCTGGCCGTCGCGGTGCGCGACAGCGGAATCGGCATTCCCGAGGAGAAGCAGCACCGGCTCTTCCGTCCATTTTCCCAGGTCGATTCTTCGACAACGCGGAAATACGGCGGCACCGGGCTCGGGCTCGCAATCAGCCGGCGGCTCTGCGAATTGATGGGCGGGACCGTCGGCGTGGAAAGCAAGGCGGGATGCGGATCCGTCTTCACCATCGTCATTCCGATCCGCCCCGTGTCGCCGCCGCCTCCGCCGCGACGCGACGAGTCGGCCAGCCTCTTCAACGGCCGCCTGGCGTGGGTGGTCGACGACCATGAGGTGAGCCGGCGCTTCGTCGCCTCGACCCTGACCGCAGCCGGCTTCACGTGTGTCGCAATGGAATCGGTGCAGGCGGCGCGCGCGCGGATCCAGCCGGGTGAGGCGCCCGCGCTGCTGATCGTGGACCAGCTTCTTCCCGACGGCGAAGGCCGGCGCCTCGCGATTGACCTCCGCGAAGCCTGGGGCAGGCCGCAGCTGCCGGTCCTTCTGGTGCTGGCCGCCGGTGAACCCATGCCGCGCACGTGGCTGAAAGAACTGGCGCCGGCGGCCCATCTCATCAAGCCGCTGAAGTCGGCGCCGCTCCTGCTGACGATCCGCTCTTTGTTCAGCCCTCCGTCCGCCGCGACCAGCAAGCCGGCTGGCGTCTCCCGGCTGCTCAGCGATGAGATTCCGCTCAAGATCCTCCTCGTTGAGGACAACCCGGTGAACCGCAATGTCGCGCTCAGCCTGCTCGGGCGCCTGGGCTACAAGGCGGATGCCGTCGTCAATGGCCTTGAAGCCCTCAGCGCGTTCGAGGAGCGCCACTACGATTTTGTGATGATGGATTTGCAGATGCCGATGATGGACGGCTTGGAGGCCACTCGCGAACTGCGGCGGCGGCTCGCGCCGGAACGCCAGCCCCGCATCGTCGCCGTCACCGCGAACACCGTCCTCGGCGACCGCGAGCTGTGCCTCGGCGCCGGCATGAACGACTACATCGCCAAGCCCTTGAGGCTGGATGGGCTCGTCGCCGCAATCCGGCGTAATTTTCAGGCCGCCGGTGCGGAGTGAAGCGCAGGGTGCAACGCCCGCCAGAGCGCATCCATTTCGCCAGCCCGGGACGGATCATCCCGCAGGTTGGACTGCTCGCCCGGATCCCGTTCGAGATCGAAGCACAGCCAGGGCATGCCGTTCGCTCCAAGCACGAGCTTGCGGGTCCGTGTTCGCGCCCCTCGCCACGCCTGGTCGCACTGCCGCGGAAGCCGCACCGCGCCGGGCATCGAGATGCTCTGGAAATTCGCCCCGGCTTCCGGCGCGAAACCCCCGCCTGACGCCCAGCGCCGGGTCATCGCGGGGAGATCGATCAGCGATACGAGCGCCTGACTTGAGGTTCCGCCCCCGGCGCTCGTCCCGCCCGGTGTGCGGACGAGCAGCGGCACCCGTACACTTTCCTCATACGGCCAGCCCTTGCGGAAAAGACCGTGCGCGCCGTGCAGGTCGCCGTGAACCGACGTGAACACAACCACCGTCTCGTCGCAGCGCACCGCGGCCAGCAAGCGGCCGATTGCACGGTCGGTCGCCTCAATGTGCGCGTAGTAGCCGGCCAGTTCGCGGCGGGCTGTCGCCTCGATCTCTCCGCCGCGAGGGACATTCCCCGCCAGCGCGATCCCGCTGGGATTGCGCCGCGCACCTCCCGGAGGCACCGGTGCGTCATAGGGCGGATGCGGCGGCTCCAGGCTCACCACGCAAAACCACGGCCGCGCATCCGTCATCCATCCGGCGGCGCGTTCGCAGACCACGTCGGACTGGTAGCCAGGAAACTGCACGGGCTCGGGAAGCCGCACCCCGTGGAGCCATGGGTCGTTCAGAAGAAACCCGCTCTCGAATCCCTCCCAGAATTCAAACCCTCCACGCCGCCCGGGCGGAACCACAATCCGGGCATGCGCCGGCCCGACCAGGTCGGCGCGCCGGTCCCGTTCGTAGAGATGCCACTTTCCGAAAAAGCCCGTCGCATAGCCCTGCGTCCGGAGTTCGTCCGCGACCGTCCGGGCCTCCGCCGGAAGCGGATCGTAGTAGTCACGCACTCCGTTCTCAGGCGAAGGCACGCCGGTGAGCATTGCGGCCCGCGCAAAGGGCCCGAACGGATGCGGCGTCACCGCCTGCGCGTAGTTGACGGACTGCGACGCGAACGAATCGAGATGCGGCGTGCGCGCATTCGGATCGCCGGAGTAGCCCGTGGCCTGCGCACGCCATTGGGTCGTCACGATCCACAGGATGTTGGGCCGGGTGTGGGTCATTGCAACCAGGCGGTCCGGGCGCGGCGCACTGCTATTGGTCGAGGCACTTGCGCACCGTCGCGACCAGGGACTTCACCTCGTAGGGCTTGGACATGTACGCGATGCCCTGACCGGCCGGCACCCCCGACTTCATGATGTCCGTGCTGTAGCCGCTCGAGACGATCACCTTCAGGCTGGCCCTCGTTGCGCGCAATCGCTCGGCCAGGTCCAGTCCGGTCATTCCCTGCGGCATCACCATGTCGGTCAACAGCAGGTCGATCTCGGCATGATGCTGTTCCCACAGGCGGAGCGCCTCGGGGCCGCTGGCCGCCTCGATGACGTTGTACCCGAACCATCGCAGACCGATCACCGCCATGCGCCGGACAGCCGCCTCGTCCTCGACAAGCAGGATCGTCTCGTGGCCACGCAGGCGCTGCGGGTCCTGTGGCACCGCCGCGACCGGGACCGCCGTGACCAGTTCCGGAAAGTACACGCGAAATGTGCTGCCTTTGCCAACCTGGCTGGAGACTTCGACCCATCCCTGGTGTTGCTTCGCGATCGCGTAGACCGTGGCCAGACCCAGCCCGGTGCCCCGACCCGCCTCCTTGGTCGTGAAGAACGGCTCGAAAATGCGGGCCATCACGGCAGCGTCCATGCCGCTGCCGGCATCGGTCACGGACAGGCAGACGAATCTCCCTGCCCGCGCATTCGGGTTCGTTCGCACGGCGTCGGCGGCAAGTTCCACAAGCCGTGTGTCGATCGTCAGAGGCCCGCCGGCCGGCATCATCGCATCCCGTGAGTTCACGCACAGGTTCATCACCACCTGCTCGATCATCCCGGAATCCGCCTCGATCCAGAGTCGGTGCGCGTCGTTGTGAAACTCGAGCGTGATCGCCTCGCCAAGCACCCGCCGCAGCATCTTCAGCAGATTGCGCAGCACGTCGTTCAAATCCACCGGCTTCACCTGGATGATCCGGCGCCGGCTGAACATCAGCAACTGCCGGGTCAGGCTCACCGCGCGCTGCGTCTCGCCCTCCAGCTCAACAAGCGCACTCCTCAAATGCGGAGGCAGACTCGCGTCGTGGAGCAGCAGCTCCAGATGCATCAGCGTCGAGGTGAGGATGTTGTTGTAGTCGTGCGCCACCCCGCCGGCAAGCTGGCCCACCGCCTCCATCTTCTGGGCCTGCCTGAGCTGGTCTTCGAGCATCCGTCGCTCCGTGGCATCGACGGCGATCCCCATCATCCGGACCGGCCGGCCTCCCTCGTCGTAAAAGAACAGCCCCTGACAGGCCAGCCAGTGAACCGAGCCGTCCGGCCAGACAGCACGGAATTCGTGTTTGTACGGGGCCTTTCGATCGCGCGCGGCGGCGATCGACGTTTCGAAACCGTCCCGATCCTCCAGGTGCACGCGCTGGACAAAACTCTCATACCGGCCGTCGAATTCCCCGGGCTTCAGTCCGAACAGCCGGCTGAGCCGTTCCGTCCAGTGAAGATGTCCAGAGCGCAGGTCCCAATCCCAGATGCCCATCGCCCCCGCCTCCAAGGCAAGCCTCAGACGCACCTCGCTCGCCCCAGGCGTTTCGATCATTTCAATCTGGCCCATTCTGGCTCTGGAGAAAGACAGACAATGCGCCCTAAGCACAAGCTTTACCGGTCTCCGGGGCGCCCGCGAAATTCGTCAGCCTCCCAGGCTGCCCGATTGCGCAAATTCATAGTCGGTTCAGTGGATAGTGCTGATCGATGTACTGAAAATCCCGATCGTTCTCCAAGAACGCGACACCGTTTTGAACAACGATGGCGGCGATCAGACAATCGATCGAATTCCGGATTGTGCTGCCTTTCCGCCTGAGCTCCCGATAGATCGTCGCAGCCAATTCAAAAGTAGACCGATCGCCGGGTAGGTGGATCAATCCGTCAAACAGGCGTTTGGTGGCAACAAGCTCCTTCTCCTCCCGGATTCCCTGCAGAACTTCGGTGAGGAAAATGCCTCCGGATTCCACTGAATCCATTCCATGGTCTCTTCGTATTTCCGACGAATATGCTCTGCGCCATCCGACCGCCATGAAGCATAGTGCGTCGCCGCAGCCCGAAGATCGGCTTCGACTTCTGGCAGGGCAAAAACCGGCAGGCTCTTCACGGGGTCCGAAGGCGACGCATCAATTCTTCGTGTGAGATGGGCTTGCTCTTGCCGGATCGGTAGGCGGCCAGCCGAGCATCGAGAATCTTCTTGTGGCTCTCCGGCACAGGCATGTCCTTTTCATCGGCCACGGAAAGCCACAGACGCTCAGCAATTTCAAGGCGTTTACGCCTGGGTAGTCGGAGGAGGGAGGTGACAGTCTGTGATGGCATCGGGAGGATGGTAGGCAGACGCGTCGCCGGCGCAAGATCGGGCTTTGTGCCGAACGCTTCAGGACC
>Ga0265323_10000172_pt1 | contig 38808 bp, 33 predicted proteins | sample 41225metaG_FD_193580 | JGI IMG/M metagenome (GOLD analysis project Ga0265323, IMG submission 193580) | Rhizosphere microbial communities from Carex aquatilis grown in University of Washington, Seatle, WA, United States - 4-12-25 metaG | ecosystem: Host-associated > Plants > Roots > Rhizosphere...
ATGGGGTTAATCTCGACGCCGGTGATGTCGCGGCTGCCGGAAGCCAGCGCGCGCGCCACGTCCCAACCGCCGCCCGGCCCGATGATCAGGGTCTTGGCGCCGGGGCGGACGGCGTAGGGCAGCGCCGGGCCCTGATAGCTCAGGTCGCTGCGCTGGCGCCCGGTGAGGTGGTCGAGATCGAAGGTGGCGATATCGGTGGAGGCGTCGGCATCGATGACGATGGTCTGGCGGCCCTCGGCTTTCTTATCCACCAGGGCGATGCGCGAGAAAGTGTTCCAGCGGACGAAGGTCTCGGCGGGAATCTCCTGCCCCTTGGCGTGGCGGATATCGAGGACGTGGTGGCGCTTATTGTAGGTGACGAAGGCCACCAGCGCCAGGGCCAGGGCCACCGAGGCAGCGCGGCCGCGCTGCGATCCGGCCATGCTGTGCCAGATGGCGGCGGCGGCGGCGAAGATGACGGCGGCGGCCAGCACCGTGCTCTCGCCGTCGAAGATGCGCAGCAGCCCCATCAGCAGCAGGCAGCCCGCCGCGGCGCCGAGCAGATCGAAGAAGTAAACCCGGTTGACGCGCTCGATGGTCTCGGAAACGGCCAGCGAGACGATGGCGCCGGAGACGAAGAACGGCAGAGCGGTGGAAAAATAAATGGCCGCCAGCTTCCAGAACGTGCCCCAGCCCAAGTCGCCCACATCGCCCTTCTGGGCGAGGATTACCACCAGGGCCACCACCACCAGCAGGCTGTTGAGGGCGCTCAACCGGCCGAGCTTCAGATACAGCGGCGCCGTCCATCCGGCGACGATATAGGAGAACACCCCGCCGGCTCCGAGGCCGAAGAGAGCAATCGAGATCGCCAGAAACGCGAAGTGGTAGTAGAGCACCACGGAAAAGATGCGCGTGATGGAGAGTTCCACCAGGAGGGTCGCCATGGTGGTGAGGGCTACGCAAAGGTAGATCTGAGGCCAGTGGGAACTATTGGGTTTTACCAAGCGACTTCCATGGTAGCAGCGTGCGGGGAACAGGCTACTTCCGCGGCTCGGCCCTGGGCGGGGCCGCGGGAGCCAGCAGCCGGTTCACCTCGGCGCGGATACTGGCGTCGGCGTCCTTGAAGAAACCGTCCTGCGCCGCTACGTCCAGCCGGATGGTGCCGCCGGGATCGAGGAAGACCATGTGCGGCACCATGAAATGGGGGTCGAGCAGGTCGATTTTCAGGTACGCGTGCACCGGTCCCCGGAAGCTCCACCCCACCGGATAGGGCGGCCGGAACAGGCCCAGGAACTCAGGCAGGGTGGCCTGGGCGTCATCGTTGAAGGCGCACTCCAGAAACTGCACGGGCCTGGCGGCGAACTCCGGGGCCAGCGCGTTCAAACTCAGGGTGAGCTTTTGGCAGTGCGGGCAGGTGGTGGAGATGAAGGCCAGGGCCACCACTTTGCCGCGATACTGCGCCAATTCGATATTGGGCGCGCCCTTGCGCAGGATGGTGAATGGCGGCGACGGGCGCGGCGCCTGGGCGGCCGAAGCGCACCACGCCAGCGCCAGGCACAGTGCGGCCAGCAGCCGGCCACGCAAAACAGGAAGCGTCATACAGTACAAGTTTCGCTCATCGTGACGGTATTCGGGCGGATCCCGGTAAGAGGCGGACAGGCGGATCGGCCCCGATATCCCGCAGCGTACCGGCCGCTGCCTGGCGCACGGCGTCACCTGCGTCCGTCAGGGCGGCGGTCAGCGGCTTTGCGGCGCTCTTGAGAACTCCGGCGTAGCTCGCCGAAAAGCCCCCTGATCCGCCGCCTCGCTACAATACAAGTTCCGCTCCTCATGACGCCCTTCGAACCGCTTTTTCGCAATCCGCACATGCAGACCATCGCCAGCCACTACTGGCCGCGGCCCCAGAGCCGCCAGCGCTACCCGGTGGCTTCGCGCCTCGTCCGGACCGAGCCGGGCGTCCAGGTGATGGTGGCATCGCAGCGACCCGACGGCCCGGCCAGGGGAGAGATTGTCGCGGTGCACGGACTGGAGGGCTCGGGCGACGCCGGATACATCCGCAGCCTGGCGGCGGCCGCGCTGCCCGCCGGATTCGCCTTGCATGCCTTTCACATGCGCACCTGCGGCGGCACCGAGCACCTCAGCCCGACCCTGTATCACGCCGGCCTGACCAGCGACCTGCTGGCGGTCCTGCGGGAGTTCCAGAGCGAAGGCCGGGCTCCCGTCTTTCTGGCGGGCTTCTCGCTGGGCGGCAACGTGATTCTCAAACTGGCCGGCGAATTGGGCGAGGGCGGCGGGGAGCTGATCCGCGGCGTTTGCGCGGCCTCGACGCCGCTCGATCTGGACGCCTGCGCCACGCGCCTCGCCCATCCGGCCAACCGGCTCTACCAGCGCCGCTTCCTGGGCCGTATGCGCGCCCGCTTGTGCGCCACAGGCCGCTACCGGGAGGAGGATTTCCGGGGCCTCGGCACGATTCGCCAGGTGGACGACCGGATCACCGCGCCCTCGTTCGGATTCGGCGACGCGGCCAATTACTACCGCACGCAATCGGCGATCGGCTACCTGGCGCGCATCCGCGTGCCCACGCTGCTGATCCAGTCGCGAGACGATACGCTGGTGCCGTTCGAAAGCTTCGGCGCCGAGGCGCTGCGGGCCAACCCCGCAATCGAGGTGCGCGTGACGGATCACGGCGGCCACCTGGGGTTTCTGGGCCGCCGGCCGCACCGCTTCTGGCTGGACGAGACGATTCTGGAGTGGATCGGGCGGGCATGCTAAGCCTCCAGGCAGCACGCGCGGCCGGTCCCTTACAATAGCAGTATCGATGCAATTGCCGGCGACGCTGCGCGCCCTTCAATACCGTAATTTTCAGCTCTTCTTCAGCGGCCAACTGATATCGCTCATCGGGACGTGGATGCAGACGGTGGCGCAGTCGTGGCTGGTCTACCGGCTGACCGGGTCGTCGGTATTGCTGGGCGCGATCGGGTTTTGCAGCCAGGTTCCGGTACTCCTGCTGGCGCCGGTGGGCGGGATCGTGGCGGACCGCTACAACCGGCGAACCGTGGTGATCGCCACGCAGACGGCGGCCATGCTGCTCGCGCTGGCGCTGGCGCTGGCAACGGCAACGCTCACCGGCGCGGTGCGCATCCGCTGCATTCTCGTGCTGGCGGCGCTGCTGGGCTCGGTGAATGCGTTCGACATCCCGGCGCGCCAGTCCTTCATCGTGGAGATGGTGGGGCAGACCGACCTGATGAACGCCATCGCGCTGAACTCCTCGATGTTCAACGCCTCGCGGATCATCGGGCCGGCCGTGGCGGGTATCCTGGTGGCGCGGATCGGGGAAGCCTGGTGCTTTTTCGCCAACGGGGTGAGCTACCTGGCGGTGATCGCGGGCCTGCTGGCAATGCGGGTGGCGCGGCGCCAGGTGCAGTCCGCGGGATCGCCGCTGAGCCGCCTGGAGGAAGGCTTTCGCTACGTGGCAGGCAACCTGCCGATTCGCTCGCTGCTGGGGCTGCTGGCTGTGGTGAGCCTGACGGCCATGCCGTACACCGTACTCATGCCGATTTTCGCCGACCGGATCCTGCACGGCGGCCCCAAGGCGCTCGGCGCGCTGCTGGGGGCCACGGGAATCGGAGCGCTGATGGGAGCCCTACTGCTAGCCACCCGCAGCAATTTGCAGGGATTTGGCCGCGGTCTGGCGATGGCGGCGGCCATGTTCGGGGCCTGCCTGATCGCGTTCTCGTATTCGCGCCTCTACTGGCTCTCGATGGGGATCCTGGTGTTAGCCGGGTTCTCGATGATGGTGCAGGTGGCGGCCACCAACACGCTGATCCAGAGCATGGTTCCGGACCGGCTTCGGGGACGGGTAATGTCCATCTACTCGATGGTGTTCATGGGCATGGCGCCATTCGGGTCGCTGCTGGCGGGATGGGAGGCGGCACGGTTCGGTCCGCCGGCGGCGGTGGCGGCGGGCGGTGCGTTCTGCATCCTGGGGGCGGTTGCATTCACGGTGATTCTGCCGCGGGTGCGGCGCGAGGCGCGGCGATTGCTGCGCGAGCGGCCGGCGGCCTACGGCAACTGAAGGCGTCCGCGCCGGGCCTACTGCTTCGTGTACGTCTTCTGAAACCTGTTGCGGCTGTTCACCACGTGGAACGTGCCGTCCTTCTGCACGCTCACCCGAATCCAGTCAGCCTGGCATTGTTCGTCGATATTGGCGATGAAGGTGTCCGGCGCATTGTGCTGCTTGTCGGCGCCCATGGCGTAATGCAGTTGCCAGATGTCCAGCACGCCGCGCGTATCGCGGATGGTCTGCCACACGCCCGCGTCGCCGCCCTCGCGGGGGCCGCTGGCGACGATCGCCACGTGCGGATCGAGCGCCCGCACGAAGGCGGCGGAGCCGGAAGCCGCCCCGCCGTTGTGCGATGCCAGGTACAGATCCACGCGGCCGATCTTGTCGACCGGGCACGCCAGATCGTACTCGCGGTCGCGGGTCAGGTCCCCCATGTCCACCATGCGGAAATCGCCGAAGGAGATCAGCACGCCGACGGACTGGCCGTCCTCGGTAGTGTCCGCCGCCGGCCGGGGGTAGCCCTCGCAGGCCGGATTCGGGCCACCGGAAGCGGCCAGGGGCGCGTCAATCACGTGGCCCGCGGCCGAGAGCACCTTGACCTCCATTCCCTTGACCGGGATGGCGGCTCCGGGGGTGGCGACGATGTGCTGGCCTTTGTCGCGGAACGCGCTGTACTCGTTGTACAGGACTGCGGCGTCCCTGCCGGTTTCGGTCTGCGCGCCGTGATCCACGAAATGCAGGATGGGAAGCTTTCGGGCAAGCCCTTGTACGCCGCCCACGGTTCCGGCGCGGTAGCTGGTGATGAGCAGATAATCGATTTTCTTCACGCCCGCCGCCTTGGCAGCGGCTGCAATCCGCGCAGCGTCGCGATGGCCGGAGCCCGGCCAACCGGCGTCCACCAGCAGGCTCTCTCCAGCGGGAGTGACGAACAGCGTGGCTTGCCCGCCCTCGACGTCGATGAAGTAGATCTCCAGTCCCGCCGCCCCCGCAAGAATTGGGGCGCCGGCCAGTGCCGCCACCACCAGAAGGAGTCTTCTCACCCCGGAATGGTAGCACGGCCTCGCATACCGGGGAACTACCCGATCGCCAATCTCGTATGTACTGACAGATGCCGTTCTGCAGCCAATGCGGGAATCCGGTGAGCGACGCCGCGGCGTTGTGTCCGGGCTGCGGTGCGCCGCAGCCAGTGGGCACCGTTCCAGAGGCAGCCGAGGGCCGGCTCTTCAACCTGTCGCGCCGCCAGGCGTCGGTGCTGTGCTACGCTCCCTGGCTGGGCTGGATCGCGTGCGTGGCGGTTCTGGCCAGCGCCCAATTCCGCCGGGACCGGGCCATCCGCTTCCACGCCTTCCAGGGCATGTACCTTTTTGTGGCGTACCTGATGGACGACGTGGCGCTTCGCCCTCTGGACCATTTCATGGGCTCGCTAGCGCCCCTGACCCGGCTGTTCGAACTGGTTCTGGTGGCCGTCTCGATCTATATGATGGTCAAGACCGCGCACGGGGTTGTGTATTCCCTTCCCCTGGCCGGCGATCTGGCGCAGCGGTCCGCCGCCGAGTAGTGGCCGGGAGCCTGAGCGGGCCTGACCGCGCTACCCGGCCACGCGCTCGAAAAATTCCAGGTATCGCGGCGCCAGAGCCTCGCGGTGGTACGCGCGCCCCGCATCGAGAGCCCGGCGCGAGGCTTCCTGGTAGAACGCGTCGTCATCGGTCAGACGCAGAATCAGCTCGACCCACGGCTCCACGATCCCGGCCTCGACGGGCACAGCGGTTTTGGCGGTGATCTCCGGCGGGATGGGCACTACGAAACCGCCGCCGCAGGCGACTTCCGCCAGACCGCCGCGATCGCTGACGATGGGCGGAACCCCGTTCACCAGGGCTTCGGCCACCACGCGGCCGGCCGCCTCATCCCCCACCGAGGGTGCCAGCACCACGCGCGTTCCGGCGTAAATATCCCTGGGCAGCGGCACGGCGTCGGAGACGAGAATATTGGGATGGCGCCGCAAATCGAAGCCCCCGGCCAACGCCGCCCGGGCCAGGAGTCCGGCCGAGCCGCGGGATTCAATCACCAGCAAGGCCACCTGAGGACGCCGCAGGCTCACCTCCTCGGCGATGCGCGCAAACACCATCAGGCCCTTCTGGGGCGACGGGTTGATCATGGTGACAAAGATTGGCTGGCGGTCCTCGGCGAGCACGTCGTCCATTTCGAGGGGCAGCGGCAGGGCGGTACTCTCGACGCCCAGCGCCGCCCGGTAGCGATCGGCCAGGTAACGGCTGGCCGCCAGGATGGCGTCGACCTCCTCCAGACCGCCGGGCGTCAGGTATCCGAAATTGCGCAATCCGAAGACCACTTTCACGCCCTGGCGGCGCGCCTTGCGGCGGCGGCGCACATCCTCCGGCGAGCCGCCATAAGTGAGCACCAGGTCGGGGCGGAAGTGTTCCAGTTCCCGGTCGAGCATGAGGTCGAACTGGCGGTGGTAGAGTTTCTGCCAGCCCATTACGGGAGCGTTGCCCGTGTCCAGAAGGCGGTAGGAGATGCCGCGGCTTTCGAAGAGGACCTCGGGCCGCTCACCCGGCTGGCGGCTGCGGCGAACGCTCAGGCCCAGCGAGCGGAGGTGATCCCCGATATCGTGCTTGTGCGCCAGTTCGGTGGCGGTGGCAGCCAGCGCGCGCACGCGATACCCCGCGGCTGCGGCCATTTCACAGATGGTGTTGAGGCTGCGGGCCGCGCCGCTGGAGGAATCCAGCGGCAGTTGCGGCAGCACCAGCAGAAGGGATAATTGGCCCGGCATCGGCCTGACCGGAGACCCGGAGCGCCGGGCTTAGGACGGCTGCCCCGGAGATCCTTGCCCGGCCGAAGTGCGGCGCAGGAGCCCAAACCCGGCCAAGCTGAGCAGCAGGATGCCGGTCATGATGAAGGCGAGCGGCGAGAGCGCCGGCACGGTGCTGAGTTGCGCCAGGAGGTCAATCGACGTGTTGCCAGGCACGATCACGGAGAGGAGGGTTGGGGTGCCGTCCACCCAGGTAGCGTTCACCACCAGATCCACCTCCCAACTGGTGAGAGTGGCGGGGACGGAAAACGCGAGCGGGCTTAGGTTGACCGTTACGGTTGTGTTGGAATACCGTGGCCCAAACCCGCGGTACCCCTGAGTCTGCTGGCCGGAATGAGTGCACGTAGGGGTGGCTGTCGCCACGGTCGCTCCGTTGATCTTTACGGTGATCGTGCACGAGTTGAGCGAGACGTTGAGAGGCGTGCTAAGGGTGAAGCTGGAACTCACCGTAGCCCCCGTCCCGGGAAAGGCTCCGGAACCGGTGCCCGACCACATCAGCGTCAGGCTGCATGCCGAGTTCTGGCCGGGGCTCGACAGACTGCCGGTTCCCGAAAGCGACAGACCGAGACCATTGTGGGTGGGAGAACCAGTCAACGCCGACACGACCGAGCCGCCGCCCGAGCAACCAGAGACGCTGGTACTGCTGGGCGACAAGAATCCCAGCGAACCGGATCCGGCGTGGGCCACGCCCACAGCCAGCAACGCCAGCGGCATGGCGCGCAACGCGATCCGCGACGCATTCTTCTTCAGAAACGACTTGCCTTGCTCCAGATAGTTGTTAGTCTGCACGGTATTCCCTTTGATTGCGCTCGCAGCAGCAGCGGCGCCCGGCGTCTCGCTCGCACCCAGTGTAGCGCAAGTGCAAGTTTCAGAATGCGGCTTTGTGATCGGGCCTGGTAAGGCTATCCGGGGAAGCCCTGATCGGCCGAAGTGCGGCGCAGGAGCCCAAACCCCGCCAGGCTGAACAACAGAATGCCGGTCATGATGAAGGCCGCGGGCGAGAGCGCGGGCACATTGATTGCCGGAGTTTGCGCCAGGAGGTCAATCGAGGTCAACCCGGGCACGTTGACGGTGACTGTGCCGCCATCGCTATAGTTGGCTGTGACCGCCAAGTCCACCCTCCAGGTGCTCAGAGAACCGGAAACGGGAAAGGTCTGCCCGGTGAGGGTGGTCGAGCCGAGGCATGTAGTCCCGCCACCCCGCGGGGCGAACCCTCGATACAGGGGCGGCGGCGCCGAGGCTGTACAAGTGTACGTTGGCAGCGCGTTGCCATTGATCGTGACAGTCAGAACCCACCCGCTGACGGTGGCAAATCCGGTCTCGGCGATGCTGAAGTTGGCGTTGAGGGTTCCGGTGTTCCCGTAGAACGGTCCGGATCCGGTGCCCACCCAAGACATTGTCATGGTGCAGGGGGAACCGCCGACCGAGTTCCCGGTTGCCAGCCCGTACAGCCTGAGGCGGAGCCCGTTCGTGTCGGTAATCCCGCCCATATTCGATCCGGAAGCACCGCAACCGCTGCTGACGGTCGAACTGGTCGGGGTACCCCATACCACCGAGTTGGCGGGAAGGGCGTGGGCCACGCCCACGGCGAACAGCGCCAGCGGCGCCGCGCGCAACGCGATCCGCAACGCATTCTTGCTCAGAAACGACTTCGCCTGCTCCAGGTAGTTGGCGGTCTGCACGGTCACTAATCTCCGATATGGGTTCGCAATATCTGCGGCACCCGGTATGACAATCTTCACTAGTGTAACGCAAGCGCCAGACCCAGTCGAGAAAAATGCGATAGCGGGCAACTTCACCGGCCACCGCGCTAAGCTGAAGGTTGGCCATCGGTCCCGCACGCACCGCGGCATTCGACATCCTCCACAGAGTGGAACATGGCGGCTATGCCTCCGACCTGCTGTTGGGAGCGCGCCTGGACGCCCGCGACGCCTCGCTCGCCAGCGAAATCGTCTTCGGCGTGCTGCGGCACCGGGCACAACTCGACTATCTGATCGAGTATTACTCGGGGCGGCGCGGCAAGCTGGATGTGGAAGTGCGCCTGGCGCTGCGCATGGGCATCTACCAGCTTCGCTATCTGGACCGCGTCCCGGCCTACGCGGCGGTGGGCGAGAGCGCCGGACTGGTGCGGCGGGCGCGCAAGACTTCGGCTGCCGGCTTCGTCAACGCGGTGCTGCGCAACGTGAACCGCGAGGCGGTGGCATGGCCCAGCCGGGAGGTGGAGTTGAGCTGTCCGGAATGGCTGCTGGCGCGGTGGGAGCGGCACTACGGCGCCGGGGTGGTGGAGGGAATCGCCCGCGCAGCGCTGCATGCGCCGGAGGCGTACGTCGAGCCGTCCACCGGCCGCCGGCAGGATGTAGGGTCGCAGACCATCGTTCCGCTGTTGGACCTGCGGCCGGGGCAGCGGTTCCTGGACGTGTGCGCGGCGCCGGGGAATAAGACAGCGCAGGCGCTGGGGGCCGGGGTGGAGGCGATTGCCTGCGACCGGAGCCACGCCCGGCTCGTGGGGATGAAGGGGCTGGGCATTCCGCTGGTGGTGCTGGACGGCACCCGGCCGCTGCCTTTCGCCCGGCGCTTCGACCGCATCCTGGTGGACGCACCCTGCTCGGGCACCGGCACGCTGGGGCGGAATCCGGAGATCAAGTGGCGGCTGACGCCCGAGGATATCGAGGATCTCAGCCGCCGCCAGGCGGCGCTGGTGGCGGGGGCGCGGGCGGCCCTGGCGGCAGGCGGCCGGCTGGTCTATTCCACCTGCTCGCTGGAGCCGGAGGAGAATGAGGGGATTGTGGATTGCGTAGAGCCGGGGCTGGTGGCGGATCGCCTGCAGCGCCTGCCGGGACGGGATGCGGGCGATGGATTCTGGGCCGCTGTGATAAAATCGGACGTACCCGCAAATGGTTGAAATCGTTCCATCAATCCTCTCCGCCGACTTTGCGCGGCTGGCCGAGGAAACGGCCCGCGTGGAGCGCGGCGGAGCCAAGATCCTGCACCTGGATGTCATGGACGGGCATTTCGTCCCCAATCTGACGATTGGGCCGCCGGTGGTGGCATCGCTGCGAAAGGCCACGCAGGCGCACCTGGACGTCCACCTGATGATCGAAAATCCGGACCGGTACGGGGCGCAATTCGCGGCCGCCGGCGCCGATTCGGTTTCCGTGCACTACGAGGCCTGTCCCCACCTGGACGGCACGCTGGAGTTGATCCGCAAGGCGGGCGCCATGGCCGGGGTGGTTCTGAATCCGATGACGCCGCTCTCGGTGCTGGAGGATGCCCTGGGAGTGGCGGATTACGTGCTACTGATGAGCGTGAATCCGGGATTTGGGGGCCAGAAACTGATCCCGTACGTGCTCGACAAGGTTCGCAAGCTGGCCCGGATGCGGCGGGATAAGAAGTTAACCTTTCCGATCGAAATCGACGGCGGGGTGAATTTGGAGAATCTGGCCGATGTGGTGGGGGCCGGGTGTGATTGGATCGTCACAGGTTCGGCGATCTTTCACAGTCGCGACCCCGAGGCCACGGTGCGGGAGATGCGCGAGATCGCCGCGAGATCCGCCGCTGTCCGCTTTTGAAATCTTGCAGGGCGCGACATGCCCTGTCCGGGAAACGGGAATATGGTTCGAAACGCCATTCGCTATATCAGCCTCGCCGCTCTGCTGGCCGCCTTGACGGTTTCCACCGGTTGCCGCAAGAAGGTTTACGAGAATCGGATCCAGAAGGACACCGAGCAGCCCGATAAGGTTCTGTACGATACGTCGATCGACGACATCGAGCACGGGCGCTACGAGCGGGCGCGGCTCACGCTGCAGACGCTCATGAACACCTACGACACCAGCGAGTACCTGGCCAAAGCCAAACTGGCGATGGCCGATAGCTGGTATCGCGAAGGGGGCTCGCGCGGCTATTCGCAGGCCGAGGCCGAGTACAAGGACTTCATCCTGTTCTATAAGAGCATGGAAGAGGCGGCCGAAGCGCAGATGAAGATCTGCAAGATGCAGTTCGACCAGATGGACAAGAGCGACCGCGATCCGCACCATGCGCTGCGCGCGCAGGAGGAGTGCAAGGACGTGCTGCTGGAGTTCCCCAACAGCAAGTTCGCCGTGGAGGCGGCGCAGTATCTCCGCGACGTGCAGGAAGTTCTGGCGGACGAGGAGCACCGGGTTCAGATTATCTATGCCAAGAAGGGCGCTTTCCCGGCCTCCGCCAATCGCGGCCAGGGGCTGACGGACCAGTTCCCGCTGTATAGCCAGTCAGACGAAGCCCTGTGGATGCTGGCCGACGCCTATCAGCACCTGGGGGACCGGTTCGAAAACCAGCAGGCCGCGGCCTACGCCAGGATCGTGCAGAATTACCCGTTGAGCCCGCACGCCGATTCCGCGAAACTGCGTCTGCAGGCCATGAACAAGCCGGTGCCCGACGTGGACCCGGTGGCGTATGCGCGGCAGCGCTACGAACTGGAGAATCGCCAGAAGCGAGGCTTCCTGGGGAAGGTATGGGTTCCGTTCAGTTCCCACCCCGACCTCCTGTTCGCACCGCGTTCCGGGGCGCCGTCCATGGAAGGGCTGAAGCCCACCATTCCGGTCAGCGTTCCGTTGACCGCGGCCGGCACTCAGGGCACCAGCGGAGCACCCCCGACGGTGACCCTGGGCGCTCCAAACGGGGAGCTGACCGGCGTCGTGAAGAGCGATACCACGGATGTGGACAAGCTGCAGGATGCCCGCCTGACCATGGCTCCTCCTGGTGCGGCAGCCCCGGCGCCCGCCCCTGACGCATCCGGGGCACCGGCCACAGGCACCCTGAAGCCGCAACTGCCTCCGGCTCCAGCCGCCGACTCGGTGGCGCCCGCGGCGGTGGGTCCCAACGGCAAGGCCAAGACTCCCGCGCAGCAGGAAGCCGGCCTCAAGCGCGAGCAGGCCCAGATCCTGAAGGAGAAGCAGAAGATCCAGGAGCAGCAGAAGCGGCAGATGAAGATCATGCAGGAGATGGCCAAGCGGCAGCAGGCCGCCGGGGCCAAGAAGATCGCCCAGGAAGACGCGGACCGGAAGAAGGCCGCGAAGGCATCCACCCGGAAGGCCCCGCAGGCGGCGCCAGCTGCCGCGCCCACTCCGGCATCTGCACAGCCCAAGCTGGAGAACCCTCCGGCGGCAGGAGATTCGACTACCGCCAAGCCATGAGCCGCATCCTTCTGGTGGACGACAGCCCGCACGCCCAACGCATGGGAGAGCGCATCCTCAGCGAAGAGGGTTTCGAGGTAGTGACTGTCAGTAACGCCGAAGCGGCGCTGGTACGGCTGGAGGACGTGGACCCCGATGTGGTGCTGGCCGACGCCGTCATGCCCGGCCGCACGGGCTACGACATCTGCCAGTTCGTGAAGCTGAGCCCGCGGCACCGGCACGTGCGCGTGATCCTGACGGCGGGCGTCATAGAGGTAATCGACGAGGCCCAGAGCAGGCTGGTGGAGGCCGACGGCACGCTGCGCAAACCCTTCGAAGCCAGCGCCTTGCTCTCGGCGGTGCGGCCCATGGCCGAAGCCGCCCGGAAGGAACGGTCCGCGGGGGTGGGAGGCAAGCAGGGCGGACCGGTTGCCTCCGCCGGCGCGGCCGAGCCGGCGCAGCTAGCCCCCTTCATCGCCGTGGTGGATTCCGAGCAGGTTCGCGCGGCGGTCACGGTGGCGCTCGATGCCGCCATGGGCATCATGGTGGAAGAGATCACGCGGCGGGTGCTGGCGACGCTGAACAAGAAGAAGCCGGATGCGCGGGTGCTGGAGTCCATCGCCACGCCGCCAGCCGCCGTGGCTCCGGTTCCGGGCCCCCCGCCGGCTCCGATCGCGCCCCCGCCGCCAGCGGCGGCCGTGCCGTCGGCAGACCCCAGGCCGGCACTTCCGCCTCCCCGCGTCACGCCGCGCATCGCCACCGTTCGGCGGGTCACCCCGCTGCGTTTGAGGACGGGATCGATCCTGGGGCTGGACATCAGCCGCTTCGACCCCGATTCGGGCAGCCCTGGAAGTGACCCTGAAGACGCCGCACCCGAGGAGAAGTAGGAGATTATGCCCGACAACAGTTTTGACATCGTTTCCAAGATCGAGATGCCGGAAGTGCACAACTCCGTGCAGCAGGCGCTGAAGGAAATCCACCAGCGCTACGACCTGAAGGACTCGCACTCCAATATCGAGTTCAACGAGAAGGAAGGGAAGCTGGTGCTGGCCAGCCAGGACGAGTTCAAGCTGAAGGCGGTGGTGGACATCCTGGAGTCAAAGCTGGTGAAGCGCAAGGTGCCGCTTAAGGGGCTGAGCTACGGCGAGATCATTGCCGCCGCCGGGAGCACGGTGCGGCGGGAAGTGACATTGCAACAGGGGATTACGACGGAGAAGGCCCGCGAGATCGTCAAGAAGGTGAAGGACAGCAAGCTGAAAGTGCAGGCCTCGATCCAGGGAGACTTCGTGCGCGTGAGCGGCCGTGACCGCGACGTCTTACAGTCGGTGATCAAACTGCTGCGCGAGACCGATTTCGGTATCGACATGCAGTTCATCAATTACCGGACGAATTAGTAGCGGGGCGGCAATCACCCCCGGCTGGAAAGGGACTTGCGCGCCAGCCGCCGCCGCGCGGACAAACCCATCCCGATCAGCGCCGAACCCGCCAGGACCAGAGTCGCCGGTTCGGGAACCTGTCCGGGGCCGGTCTGGAACATCGGGCCTTCGAGCATCTGCGCCGGCAGCCCCGAACCCAGGCTGGTGTTCTTGTAGACGTACGCGTCGAAGGAGATGTTGTTGGGCGCGGCCGCTTCGAGCAGCGTCTCGTACGTGTTCCACCAGCTAAGCGCGCCCGCCTCGGTGGCGGGGGTGCCGGAGGAAGTGCTGGTGGCGGGGGTTCCGGGCGAAGCCTGCACATTTCCGGCATTGGGTCCATCTCCGCCGTCCACCGTCAGGTCCCACAGGGCAAGCTGCAGGCCCGCCCCTTGCGCCTGGGTCGTCGCCCAGTCGGACTGGGGGAGCACGGAGACGTAGTTGCTCTGCGTCGGCAGCAAGGCGTTGTCGACCAGCCACGATACCTGTGGCAGGTCTCTGTTGGTAACCATCCAGGGCGCCAGGATTGAGGTGAAGTACAGTTGGCCCAGGTAGATATCCGTGAAGAGGTCCACGCACATCGAGTCCCGGCCGTAGGTGCCGGTGTAATCCGTCACGTTAATCGTGATGACACCCGCATAGTAGACGGACGTGGGGACGGGGGTGGCACCGGGCGTGGAAGCGGGGTTATTGAGGCTCAGATAGAGGCCCTCGCCGCGGTTCCAGTCAACGCCAGTGGCCACGATCTCATCGGCCAGAGCGAATCCGGCGAACGCCATCAGAGCAAGCAACAGACGGCTTGCACCCACGAAGCGCCGTAGACGGGCTGTAAGCGCTCGAGTTGTTCCCTCGTTCATGCTCCCAGTATTCGGCGTCGCAACCACTTGGACAAGGACCATCGACGCTGTGGGAGTACCGGGACCGGCCGATGGAAATCATCGGTTGATAATAAGCTGCTATCTTTGGTTAATTGTACCGAATTGGCTTTGGATAGAGCACGCTTGCTGGCAGGAGGGCTAGCCTTGCCCGCGAAGGGCTGAAAAACCGGCTGGTTGATGCCAATTTCTTCAAACCCGGGTCATTCGGGTACCAAATCCAGCCATGACAGTACCTCTGGTAGTGGAATTGTCCACAGCAGCCTCGGCTGGCGTTCCACCCGGCTCAGTCGCGCAGTCTCCGCCCCAGGCTGGGCCTGTCACAGCCTGCGTTGCCTCCGGGTTGCCATTTCTAACGTTTTAGGGATAAACTCATCTCTTATTCGAAAATGGGTGCCGTGCGCGACGCCCTTGAACAAGGACGAGCCGTTAATCCTATGACTCCATCCCGCTTCCACCCGGCCAGCGCGCCGGACTATTTGCCGCCGGCTCAAATGAGATCGCTCCAACTGGATCGGCTCAGGAGCGTGGTTGAGCGCGCCTACGCCCACGTCGAGTTGTTCCGGACGCGCCTCGAGGAGCGATCGCTGGCGCCCTCGGACATCCGCGGCCTGGAGGACATCGCCAGGCTGCCTTTCACGGTGAAGACGGACTTGCGCGACACCTACCCGTTCGGTCTGTTCGCCAGTCCCATGCAGGAGGTGGTTCGGCTGCACGCCTCCAGCGGTACCACGGGCAAGCCCATCGTGGTGGCCTACACCCAGGCGGACGTGGATGTGTGGACCAACGTGATGGTGCGCAGCCTGGCCTCCTGCGGCATCACCCACGGCGACATTGTGCAGAACGCCTACGGCTACGGACTGTTCACCGGCGGCTTGGGGGCTCACTACGGCGCTGAAGCGCTGGGGGCCACGGTGATTCCGATTTCGGGGGGCAACACGGAGCGGCAGATCATGGTGATGAAGGACTTCAAGGTCACGGCCATCTGCTGCACGCCGAGCTACTTCATACACCTGCTGGAGCGCGCCGGGGAACTGGGCGTGGATGTACGCGAACTGCCGCTGCGGGCGGGCGTATTCGGCGCCGAGCCGTGGACGGCGTCCATGCGGCGCCACATCGAAAGTGCCGGCGGAATCCGCGCCTACGATATTTACGGGCTATCGGAGATCATCGGACCGGGAGTGGCGGTGGAATGCCCGGCGCAGAACGGGCTACACGTCTTCGAGGATCACTTCTACCCGGAGATCGTCGATCCGGAAACCGGCGAGCCGCTGCCGGAGGGTTCCGAGGGCGAGCTGGTTATCACCACGCTGAGCAAGCAGGCCATGCCCATGATCCGCTATCGCACGCGGGACATCACTTCGCTGATCGCCGAGCCTTGCTCCTGCGGGCGCACGCTACGCCGCATGCGGCGGATCGGCCGTCGCTCGGACGACATGATTATCCTCCGCGGCGTCAACGTGTTCCCCAGCCAGATCGAGGGCGCACTGCTGGCCGTGGAGGGCACGCTGCCGCACTACCAGATCGTGCTGACCCGCGAGAAGGGGCTGGACCAGATGGAAGTGCAGGTGGAGGTGACGCCGGAGGTTTTCAGCGACCAGATCGGGGCGCTGGAAAAACTCCACGACAAGCTGACACACGCCCTCGACCACACGCTCGGGCTCAGAGTGGCGGTGCGCCTGGTGAAGCCGCAGACCATCCAGCGGAGCGAGGGAAAAGCCAAGCGAGTCATCGACCGGAGAAACCAGGGATAGCGCCATGAAAATCCATCAACTGTCGCTCTTTCTCGAGAACCAGCCGGGGCAGATGATCGAGCCGTGCCGGCTGCTGGCGGGCGCGGGCATCGACATCCGCAGCCTGTCGCTGGCCGACACACGGCAATTCGGCATCCTGCGCGCCATCGTGTCGGACTGGAAGGCAGCCGCAGCGCTGCTGGAGGGCGCCGGATACGTGGTCAACGTGACCGAAGTGGTGGCCATCGAAGTGGAGGACCGCCCGGGCGGGCTGGCGGAGCTGATGACACTGTTCGAGAACAGCGGCATCAACATCGAGTACATGTACGCGTTTCCCTTCGGCCGCCGGGACCGGGCGGTGATGATATTCCGGTTCGACCAGCCGGACGCAGCCATCGAGCGCCTGAACGGCGCGGGAGTGAACATGGTGGGCAGCGGGGACGTGTACAACCGGCTGTCGTAAACCGGTTGGGAGCGCACGGGTGAGTCAGCGGGTACCGGCCAGCACCTGGGCAATGCGCTCGCAGGCGTGTCCGTCGCCGTAGGGGTTGTGGATGGCGGTCATGCGCGCGTACTCGGCTTCGTCGTCCAGCAGTCTGGCGGTTTCTTCCACAATTCGGCGCTCATCGGTTCCCACCAGTTTCACGGTGCCGGCTTCGACGGCTTCCGGGCGTTCGGTCTTCTCCCGCGTCACCAGCACCGGCTTGCCGAGCGATGGCGCTTCCTCCTGAATGCCGCCGGAATCGGTGAGGATCAGGCGCGAGCGGCGCATCAGATCGACAAACGGGACGTAGGGCAGCGGATCCAGCAGCACCACGTTCGCCGCGCCGGAGAGCAGCCTGTGGGCCGGGCCCAGCACGTTGGGGTTGCGGTGAACCGGGTAGACGATCTGCACGTCGGGCCGCGCGGCCAGTTGCAGGAGGGCCCGCATGGAGCGCTCGAAGCCGGGTCCGAAGTTCTCGCGGCGGTGGCTGGTGACCAGCAGCAGCCGCCGGGCGGGGTCCAGCCAGGGCCACTCGGGCGCCGCCACCGATCCGCTATCGAGCGCGTCGCACACCCACTCGACGGCGTCGATACCGGTATTGCCGGTGACGAAAGCGGTCCTCGGGTCCACGCCTTCCCCCAACAGCGCGGCCTGGGCGCGGGGCGTGGGCGCGAAGTGGAGGGAGGCAATGCGCGAGGTGAGGACGCGGTTCATCTCCTCGGGGAACGGAGCGCGCAGGTCGCCGGTGCGCAGGCCGGCCTCGACGTGGGCCACATCGACATGCTGGTAAAACGCCGCCAGAGCGCCGGCCAGGGTAGTGGTGGTGTCACCCTGAACCACGGCCAGATCCGGCCGCTCGGAAGCGAGAACCGGTTCGAGAGCGGCCAGGATCCGGGCGGTCAGCCCCGCCAGCGATTGCGCCGGCTGCATGAGATTCAGGTCATAATCCGGCCTGACGCCGAAGGCGTCGAGCACCTGGTCCAGCATGTCCCGATGTTGCGCCGTGACCGAGACTCGAACCTGGAACCGGCCGGGGTCCGAGCGCAGCCGCCGGATCAGAGGGCATAGCTTGATGGCCTCCGGCCGGGTGCCGAAAATGAAGAGAATCCGCCTCAACTTTCAAGTATAGTAGCGCGCGCCGCGCAACGGCCGGCGGGCGAAGCCCCTCAGGGCTCCGGAACGGGACTGCCGGCAGGCGATTCACCCACCGGCTTCAGGCCCTTCACGACTACACGCGCGGGGTTCCCCATCACCACGGAGTACGGCGGTACATCGGTAACCACCACGCTCTGAGCGCTGACAATGGCCCCTTCCCCGATGGTGACGCCTTTCAGGATCGTGGCGCGGGTCCCGATCCAGGCGTAACGGCACACCCGGATGGGCTTAATCTCGCCGGGGTCGGGGCGTATGTCCGCAATGCGTTGCGCGGCATCGCGGGGATGTGCATCGGAGTCGCGAAACTCGACGCGGCCGGCGATGTTCACGTCTTCTTCGATGACGATCTCTTTGTTCACCAGGAAGCTGACACGGTGGCCCACATCCACGCGATCCTTCAAAACCAGTCTGGGCTCTTCGAACGAGGCGCCGCTGACGATATCCAATTGGCCGAAAATATTCACGTCGTCGCCGATGTAGATCCTGGCATGGCCCACGATGTATGGCAGGCGGGCAACCAACAGGCGCTTACCGGCCGACACGCAGCGGCTGCGGAACGCCGGCTCCCGGAAAAACACGATCAGCACCCACCGCACGGCCTTCAGAAGGAAATCGTGCAACGAATACAGCATGCGGTAGAAGCCCAGGGCGAACCGCGGCAAGGGCAGGTTGAAAGTGATGACGAAGCGCGCGAACTTTTTCAGGGCGCGATAGCCCGGAGATTCGGCGCGGCGGATTCGAAAGATGAATTCGCGGATCATAGGGTTCGCTCCAACCCTGCGCTCAACACCATTTGAGGAGGACCAGCGGCAGTGATTCCGGCCGGGCCGCGCATACATGCCGTTCCTCTCACGGCAGGGGCACTTCCTCCCGGAGATACTCCAGCACCTTTTCGAACGAGTCCAGGTCGCCAAGCCTGTCGAAATCCATCGAGATCTCGAATTCTTCTTCGATGACATTGACCAGGGTAAGGGTCGCCACCGAATCCCACGCCGCCACGGAGGCCTGGGTCGCCGCTTCAATCCCGGCCGGGCTCAAGGCGGGGAACACCGACTCGAAGCACTTTACCAATTTCGCTCGGAGGTTATCCATAGATCTTTGTCTGTTTGATTTCGACGACGCGATGATACAGGGGCGGCAAGTGACGCTCCATCTGCTCCGCCCCAAGCGCAAACCCGGAGGTTGGACGAGCTTCGAGGAACTGGCCGAAGAACTCCTGCAGCGGTCCGTTCTTCGGGGTGGGCTCGAACTCGAAGAACAACTCGTTCACCTCACAGGCGGACAGCAGTCTCCGCAGTGTCTGGTGCTCGATCCGGCGCGCGAAAGCCCGGCAACTCATCACCCAGGTTTCCAGGTGCAGGCGGGAGCCTTCCACGCGTCCCTGCGCCACTGCGATTTTCCCCAATGGGCCGAAGCGGTCGCGGTAGGATATCACCGCCAGCACCGCCCCTGGCCTCGCCAGCCGCGCCTGCCACTCCGCCGGCGTGACGCGCACGCCATTCAGGTTGAACTGGTTGGTCTTGTTGACCAGTTCCAGCGTCCGCTTGTCTTCCGCGCCGGTTTCGAAATCGATGGTAATCTCGGCGCCGGCCTGTTGCAGGAACGTCTCCGGCGCGGCGCCGCCGGCGGCTTCCTGAAAGACCTCTCCCTGGCGGATGCTCTCCAGCCGCAGCGCATCCTCTTCGGAGACACGCGGCTTGCCGAACAGATCGCGCAGGCGACGCAGGAATGCGAACGCCGCCGGGTAGTCGTTGCCGGGGAAGCGGAGGCACTCGATGCCCGGATGCGCGGCGGCCACCTCGGCCAGCTCCATCGGGCTGTCGTCCACGAACACCACGCTATCGGCGCCGACGTTCCAGGTCCGCAGGATGCGGTCCACCGCGGCCGATTTGGCGTTCCAGCTCACTTCGCAGGGGAACATCCGTCCGGGCGCGATCAGCAGATCGGCGCGGCCAAGCGCGCGTTCCACAACGGCCGGCTGGTTCTTGCTGGCGACTCCGATCAGCACACCCTCGCTCGCCAGGGCGGCCAACAGGTTTTGATATAGTGCATGCACCTGGCTGTGGCTGGACAAATCCCAAGTCACGCCATCCGGGCCCGCCTCACCCACCAGTCCCGCCCACAGAGTGTCGTCCAGATCGGTGATCAGTCCCTTGCGGGGCGCCGCCGGCACCAGCAGCGCGCTCAGATTCGCCGCCAGCGCGTCGGCGTGCCCCAGTTTGTAGGGGAACCCCACGGTCAGATCGGAACGGAAATCGTAGCGTTCCGGCGCCGGCGAAACCTCATCCATATGGCCCGAGTGGAGTACCAGGCAGCCGCGCCCTGCCACCCTGGAAGCGAATTCCGCGACACTGGCGCGCAGGGCCAGTTCCCCGGCCGAGGCATGTAACCCGACCGGCGAAAAGAGCGGCGGCAGCGGCAACCCCGGCAGCGCCACGGCGGCCGGCCAGGCATCCGGAAGCCGCGCAATGGCACCCGCGATGCGGTCCAGCGCGGCGCGCGAGCTGGCGACGATGTCCGGAATCGCAGCCGCACTCCACCCGCCGGCGCCGCGGAAGCCCAATCGCGGATCCAGGTCAGCCCACTCCAGGAGGAGGACCACCGCCTGGGCTTCCTGGCGCGCGGCGTTTTCCAAAGTGCCCGCCACATCGGCGAACAGGCCGGGTTCGATGACCACGCGGCGCGCCGGCAACCGGTGCTGCAGATGAGCCGCCAGAAAGGTATGAAAGGGCTGGGGCGTGAAGCCGCAAGCCAGAACCGCGACAAAAGGCGCCCCATCATCGGGCGCCGACCGGGCTATGCTCAAGGCCTCGGATAGCTTCACGCCCGCTCTTCTCCAACGGAGCAATATTCAGACATCAAATGCGGCAACAGCAAACGAACACCATTGATTTTGTTACGCTTCAACTTGCATGCCCAAGTCCCGCCTGTGCCAAACGGCTGTCGACAGGAGAGTTGACGGGCTACGGGGATTGGCTGCATGCAGTCGTGGACTGGGATTCCCTCCTTGGCCCCCCAGTTCACTTCTCAGTATACACCGGGGATCGGGATGCTCCCCGAAACAGAGAACTCCACAGCGGCAGCTGCCGCGATGCTCATTTCAGGTAAGACACCTCGCCGGGCCGGGCCTGGAGGGCTGCGTCCGACAGAATGCGCGCTGCCGCCACGGAAGGGTCCTCGGCATCCACGCTCGCCATCGGGCTGTTCACTAGGTCCGTCCTCAGCTTGGCTGGGCGTGCTATGCAGAAGGACGCCTTCGGGTATTCGGCAGCGGCCACGCGAACCAGGCCCTCCACGGCCGACTTGAGGGCCACATAGTGCGGCCAGATGGCCGGTGGGTTCTCCACGGCGATCGAGGAAACCACCAGCGCAGTGCCGCCGCTGTCAGAGAGCAGATCCAGGAAAGCGCTCAATGGGGCCAAAGCCAGGGCAAAGCCATCCCGCAGGAAACTGCCAATCCGGTCGAAGGCGGCCGCTTCGATGTGGAGGGGCTGCAACGGGGGAGCCGCGCTGCATACCAGCCAGTCCAGCCGGCCGTGCTCGGACAGAATCCGCTGGCGGATCTGGCGGCAGGTAGCCGGATCGCCCGCATCGCCCTGTACCGGGAGGATTCGCCCGGGCTGGCCGGCGGCCGCCGCCACCAGGCCCTCGGCATCCTCCCTGCTGCGGGCATACAGAGCCACCACGGTCGCCCCTGCCCCCGCCAGAGCCAGCGCCAGCGCGGAACCGAAACCCCGGCTGGCTCCCACTACCAGCGCAGTCTTGCCTGCAAACCGCTCGGCCGCTTCCGGGCTGACGCCGCCCGGAATCCGAGCTGCGGGGGAGCGGAGCGGCCGCAGGAAGGCTTGCATCTCGCCACTGGACCAGACCCGGCCACCACCGGACAACCGGAATCCGGACTTCACCATGCCCGACCGGCGGCCATACTCAGTCAGGTCCTGGCGGAGTACTCCGGGCAATTCAACCGGCGCCTGAGGGAGATCGGCTCGCAGACGAAAGAACAGAGCGCGTTCGCCTGGCAGTTCCATGCCTGTCAGGTAGCTGGCGGCCATCAGGGTGATGGGAAGCCCGTCGCCCCACGCCTCGCGCTGGACACCCAGGGTATCGAGCAACGCCAGGTACCGTGACGCGCCGGGAGAGTAGGAGCCCTCCGTCGCCCATGCGCCGGTCAGATCCCCTTCGCTCAGAAGCCGGGCCACACCTCGGGGGGCGACGGGCGTACCGGGCAGGACCGCGATTGGCGGCACGCCGGGCGCGTATTCGACGACTGCCTCCATGACCCGCCTGCTCCCATCCATCAGGCCAAAGCAAGCGCGCTCAGCCGACGTTTGCGCCAGATCCAGATCGTACTCCAGGTCCCGGAACAGGGGCCGGTAGAATACGACGCGCAGGGCCGAAGGATAGGATCCGGCCGGCGGCGTGAAGAAACCGCAACATGCCAGCGCGGCGCAGGCGCCGTGCGCCACAGGCTGGCCGAAGGGCGTGGTCCGTCCGTAGGAATCCGACACGTGCAGCGGGCTGAAATCCCCGGACGCTGCTGCGAATCGCTCCTCCACTTCGAGAGAAAGGCGCATGGTGTCTATTGTCGCCCACTGTAGCAAATATCGATCTGGAGACGAGCCGGCACGCGGGGACCGGTGCTACTGAGCCTCAGCCACTCCCTGCCGCCAGCGGCCGATCCGTTGCGCCGCCGAACGCAGGGCTGCCAACTCGCCGGGCGTTGCGAACCGAAGCGCCCATAACCCGGCGGGAAACAGCGCCAGCAGCAGCGAGCACCACCCGATCTGCAACACCAGGGAAGAGACCGGAACGGCGTAGAAGAGAATCAGGATCGCCGCCGATACGCCGCCGATCTTGAGCAGACGCAAGCCTTCCACCCTGTAGGGGCTCAACCGATAGGTGGCTACCACCGAAATGACCCCCATCAGCAGGAAAGTGCCCAGGGTCGCGATAGCCCCGCCCCACATGCCAATCCGCGGGATCAGGATGAAGTAAAGTGCGACGCAGGCGGCCATTCCCGTCCAGGTGCAGACAGGTTCGTAGCCGGGGCGGCCCGCCGCCAGGAAGCGGCACCGCAGGAACTCGCCCACGCTCCGAATGGCATAGGCGCCGGCGATTACCGGGATCAACGGGATCGCCGCCCAGAATTTGGAGGCCACCAGAATCCTCAGCCCCGGCGCGGAACCGAGCGTCAGCGCCAGGGCCACGGACGTGACCAGCAGGACGGTGTATGTGAACAGTCGCGTGAAGACCGTTTCCCCATCTTCCCTGCCCAGTATTTTGTAAACCTGCGCGGCCCAATACGCATGCAGCGAGCCGTAGGGAACTGACACAATCATGCCGATTTTGTAGCCCAGCGCATAAATGCCGACTTCTCCCAGAGACTTGTAGTGACGCAGAACGAACTGGTCTCCGAAGTTGATGACGAACATGGCAATCATGCTGAACCCGAGCGGCAGCGAGAAACGAAACATCTGCGCAAACAGGCTGAAGGAGATGGTGGGGCGCAGTCTTCGAAACAGGTAGACAATCAGGACAGCCGAGACCGCGGCGCTGGAGAACAGTGTGGTGGCCAGATACGCCATGATGCGAATCTTGAGCAAGCCAACCAGCACCCCAACCCCCAGGACGACCAGGGCGACGCGCAGCAGGCTGGCCCGGACGAAGACCGCCTGCCGGTCCTCTACCCGCAGCCACCCAAGCAGCGCCTCCACGCCAAAGCCGAAAGGCATGAAGACGAAGACAATTGGCAGATAGCGCAGAGCGTCGGGGTTCCGGAAAACCACTCGCGCCAGGATTCCCATGGCCGGCCAGCAGATCAGTCCGGCCGCGGCGCCGAGCAGGAAAGACCCCCAGACCGCCGTGCCCACCACCTCGCCCCTCCTGCCTTCCATGTCCTTCCGGAAATAGAAGTACCCAAGCGCGGAGGAGAACATGCCGCAGAGCAGTATTGCCAGCACCGCCGAAACCTGCTCGAGAAGCGAGAGCATCCCGAAATCGTCGCTGGAGAGAATCCGCGTGGTGATAGACAGCAGAAAGATGCTGGCTACCCGCTGAATCACGAGGGGAATGGAATAGAGACCGGTGCCCTTAAGAGCGCCATGGAAAACGGAGTGCCTGGACGAACCCGGCACCTGCGCAGTGGACATAGACACCTATCCGAACCGCAAGGGCGCCAGGCCTATGTTCAGGCGCCACCCTGAGTTGGAAGCGAATGACAAACCGCATTCTATCACGGCGGGTGCGCACCGCGGCCGGCGGTGCGGCCGGTGCAGTCGGTCCGGGCCGTGCGGCGGGTGTGGCCGGTCCGGACCGTGCGGCGGGTGCGCACCGCGGCTCTGTCCGGGCGGGTGCGGCCGGGCCGTGCGGCCGGTGCGGCCTGTCCGGGCCGTGCGGCTGGTGCGACCCGTCCGGGCGGTGCGGCCGGTGCGGCCTGTCCGGCCCGTGCGGCGGGTGCGGCCCGTCCGGGCGGTGCGGCCGGTGCGGCCTGTCCGGCCCGTGCGGCGGGTGCGGCCCGTCCGGGCGGTGCGGCCGGTGCGGCCTGTCCAGGCTAGTGCCCTTATACTATAGGCAAAAAAGGGATCAAGACCTTAAGATTGTGGTTCATGCGTTGGACGCTCGGGGTGGGGTTGCTGGCGGTGTTGGTTTCGCTCCTGGCCGGACAGGCCAAGAGGAGCGATCCGCCTCCATTTATTTACACAGCCGCATTGCGTTACGAAGCGGCCGCCTGGAACCAGGGCGCGGAGCGGTTCCCGAACGGCTCGCATCTGGTTCTGGTGGCTCGCCAGGGACGCCGCGAGGTGGCACCGGGCTTCTTCGCGTCGGCGGATGCGGCGGTTTCTTACGACGGCCACCGCGTCCTGTTCGCCGGCCGTCCCGCCAGGCAGGACCGCTGGCAGATTTGGCAGACCGATCTGGAGGGCGCAACGCCGCGCTGCGTGATGGCCTGTGGGGACGACTGCATCCGCCCTCTGTATCTGCCCGATGGAAGAGTGGTCTACACGCGGGTGGCGGCAACGGGATCGGCCATCGAGGCGGTCCCGCCCGAAGGCGGAAAGGCCGATGTGCTGACCCACACTCCGGGCCGGTATCTGACCAGCGACGTTCTCCGCGATGGACGCATCCTCTTCGAATTGCGCGGCGATCTCTTCACGGTCTATCCTGACGGGACTGGGGTGGAGTCGCTGCGTTGCGATCACGGCCCGCGCCGCTCCGGCAGCCGGCAGGTTTCTTCGGGAGACGTGATCTTCAGCGTGGATGGCGGCCTGGCGCGGTTCGCCTCGGCGCTGGCGGTGCAGGAGAAATTGCCGCCCGCAGGGCTGGATACCGCGGGCCCGGTAGCCGAAGTGGCGCCGGGCCGGTGGCTGGTGGCCGCTCGGGCCCGGTCCGGCGGAGCCTGGGCCATTTACGAGACGACGCCCGGCGGGGGCGCGCTGGAGACGGTCGAATCCCCGCGCGGCATGCAGGCCGTCGAACCGGTGGCCGCGGGGCCGCGAGTGCCGCCAAGGGACTTCCCCTCGGGTCTGGTGCCCACGCGGTCCACGGGCAATCTGCTTTGCCTGGACGCGCGCGAATCGAAAACCCCCATCGCTGGAGCCATCCACTCGGTGCGCCTCTACACGCAGGACGTGGCGGGAGGCTCGCAGGCGCTGGGTCGGACCGCCGTCGCGTCTGACGGGTCGTTCTACGTCGAACTACCGGCGGACCGGCCGATCCGCATCGAGTTGCTGAACGCCGCCGGCGCCAGCCTGCGCGCCGAAGAGCACTGGTTCTGGATGCGCCCCAGTGAGCAGCGGATCTGCGTGGGCTGCCACGCCGGACCGGAGCGGGCGCCCGAGAACAAGGTCCCCGAGATACTCAATCAGATACTATCCCCGGTCAAGCTGCTCGGGGACCACGGACAAACCCAATGAACTTGCGACATAGCCTCTATCTATTGCCGCTGCTGGCCGCCGGCGCACTGAGCGCTCAGAACACCGGTCCCATCCGCTTCGAGGACACTACAGCCCAATCGGGAATCAGCTTTACTCATTCCTTCGGAGCCGAGAAGCTGGGTTCGCTGCTGGAAAGCACCGGCGCCGGGTGCGTCTGGTTCGACTACAACAACGATGGGAAGCCGGACCTGTTCGTGGTGAGCGGCCGTCCGCTGGGCCCGGAGATGCATCCCTATCCCCTGCGCCACCCTCCCAAGGAAATGCCCCACAATCACCTGTACCGCAACGACGGCAACGGCAAATTCACCGACGTGACGGAACAGGCGGGAGTGGGCGGAGACGGCTTTGGTTTCTCCGCCATCGCCGCCGACTTCGACAACGACGGGCTCATAGACCTGCTCGTGACCGCCTACGGCCACGTCACCCTCTACCGGAACAAAGGTGACGGGACCTTTGAGGACGTGACCGCCAAGGCCGGATTGGACGTCAAGGGATGGGCTATCGGCGCCGCCTGGCTTGATTACGACAAGGATGGCTGCGTCGACCTGTTCATCGGCCGGTATGTGAAATTCGATCCCACCTACCGCTCCTACTACGCCGCCGATAACTACCCCGGGCCGCTCGACTACGAGGGAGATACCAATCTTCTGTTCCACAATACCTGCCACGGCACCTTCGTGGATGTGAGCGAGAAGAGCGGCATCTCCAAGCTCAAGGGCCGCGCGATGGGAGTGACGGCGGCGGATTACGACGGCGACGGCTACCCCGATATCTACGTGGCCAACGACAAGACCGAGAACTTCCTGTTTCACAACCTCCGCAACGGAACCTTCGAGGAGGTCGCCCTGGAGGCGGGCGCGGCGTTCGGACAGAACGGCGAATCCACCTCCGCCATGGGACCGGTGTTCTTCGACATCGGGAATATGGGGCACGCCGACCTTTGGGTGAGCGATTCGAAGTACAACCGCCTGCTCTCGAACTCCGGCAAACTGCCATTCACCGACGTGACCCAGCAGGCCGGCATTTCGCAACTGGCGGCACAATATACCAGTTGGGGCACCGGCGCTTTCGATTTCGACAACGACGGCTGGACCGATCTCATGATCTTTCACGGCGGCCTCATTCACCTGGTTCCCCAGGAACACTCCGTGTTCCGCAATCTGGGTGGCGGCAAGTTTCAGGACGTCAGCACGGAAGCCGGCAGTTACTTCGCCACCAAGACCGTGGGCCGGGGCGCTTGCTTCGCCGACTACGAAAACAACGGCAAGGTGGGCGCCTTCCTGGTGAACCTGGGCGCGCCCGGCGTGCTGCTCAAGAACGTTTCGCCCTCCACCGGGCACTGGCTGGACATCAAGCTGACCGGCGTCAAGAGCAACCGCGACGGCATCGGCGCCAAGGTGGAGCTGGAGGCCGGCAAGTCGAAGCAGTTCGCCGAACGGGTGGCCGGCTCGGGCTACCTGAGCCAGAACGACGGGCGCCTGCATTTCGGCCTGGGCGCCAGCGCCAAGGTGGACCGCATCACCGTCACATGGCCCAGCGGAATCCACCAGGTGGTCGAAGGAGTGGCTGCCAATCAGGTAGTTACGATCACGGAGAAGTGAGCATGCGACGGGCGATCTGGGCACTGATACTCGTTGCGGCCGCCGCCGGACAGACCCGCTTCCGAAGTCCGGACGATCTGATTCTGTCGCCGGATGGCAAGCGGCTCTTCGTGGTGTGCAGCGGGAGCGATGAGGTTCTGGCGGTGGACACGGCCTCGCGCGCCGTCACCGGCCGTATCGCGGTGGGCAAGGTCCCCCGCGGCATTTCGCTCGCGCCCGATGGCAAGCGCTTCTATGTGACCAATTCCTGGTCCGACACGGTGAGCGAAGTGGACGCGCAGTCGCTGCAGGTACTGCGAACGCTGCCCGCGGGATTCGAACCCACCGGTGTGGCGGTGGATGCGGCGCGCAACATGCTGTACGTGGCCAACCGGCTGAGCGACGATATCTCGCTCATCGATCTGGGCAGCGGCGCCGACACGCGGCGCCTGGCGGCCGGACGCGGCGCCAGTTACGTGACCGCATCGCCCGATGGCACCCGGTTTTTCGTCACCCACATCTATCCGCAGATTCGCAACTTCCGCACGCCTCCCCGCTCCGAGATCACCGAAGTGGACGCCGCGCGGCAGGCGGTGGCCGCTCGTCTCCCTCTGAACGATGCGGCCGGCGTATTCCATGTGGCCTTCTCGCGGGACGGGCGCATCGGCATCGCCGCCGAGTTGCGCCCCAGGAACATGGTGCCGCTGGCGCACGTGGAACATGGCTGGGCATTCGGCAACTCGCTGGCGGTCTTCGGCGAGGCGATTGGCGGCGTGGTGCAATTGCCCCTGGACGAAATCGAAAGTTATCCTTCCCTGCCCTTCGGCGTCGCGATTGCGCCCGATGGGTCGCGCGCATACGTTTCGGCCAGCGGGTCGAACGAGATTGTTATCCTGGACCTGGCGAAGCTGGCGGCTGCGGCGCGCTCGCCCCAGGCCGCCCGGCTGGCGAACGACCTCTCGGCTTCCGCCCGGTACGTGGTGCGGCGAGTAGCGGTGGGGGCGAATCCGCGCAACATCCGGCTGTCGCCCGATGGGTCGGCGCTGTATGTGGCGAATCGGCTCGACGACACTGTCTCCATCGTCGATACCGCGCGCGGCGTCGTGGCCGCCACCATTCCGCTGGACAATTCGGCGCCATTGACTCCGGAGCGTCGCGGCGAGCGGCTTTTTTACTCGTCGATGTACTCCTTCGGCCATCAGTTCGGATGCGCCAACTGTCATCTGGACTCCACCTTCGACGGCCTGTCGTGGGACCTGGAGCCGGACGGTTTTGGCATCGACATTGTGGACAATCGCGCCCTGGAAGAAATCAAGGACACCGCGCCTTATAAGTGGAACGGCGGCAATCCGGACCTGCAGACCGAGTGCGGACCGCGGACGGAGCGCTACTTCTTCCGCTCGCAGGGCTTCCGCGGCGCGGACCTGGAAGACCTGGTGAAGTACGTCCAGTCGATTCCCCTTCGCCCCAACCGCTACCGGCTGCCCGACGGAGAATACACTCCGGCGCAGGAGCGGGGCATGGACATTTTTCAGCGCACCACGAAGAAGGATGGGACGCCGATCCCCGATAACCTGCAGTGTTTCGTCTGCCATTCCGGCCACTACTTCACCAATACCCAGTTGGCGGACGTGGGCACCGGCAAGCCTACGGACCGTTCTCCGAAGGTGGACGTGCCGCAGTTGACCAACGTGGTCAACAGCGCGCCCTATCTGCATGACGGGTCGGCCCGCACGCTGGAGGAGATCTGGACGGTCTTCAACCCGAACGACAAGCACGGCGTGACCAACGATCTGAGCAAGGACGAACTGAACGACCTGATCGAGTTCCTGAAGACACTATGAAAGGCGCCAGGATGCCAAGAACGATTGTGAGGCAGGTTCGCAACCTGCGGCGGGATGGCATCCCGCATTCCGATGCTTCCGCGAGCGGCCGCCCCGCCCGATTGCCGGGGGCTCTCTGCGTCCTCCTCGCCATCCTGGCCACTGCCGCCGCCGCGGCCGAGTTACCGCGCTTCCGCTGGCAGAACTTCACCGTAGCCAATGGCCTGCCCAATGACCGCGTCTACTGCGTCGCCGTGGATGGCGACCGTGTCTGGGCCGGCACCGACAACGGCCTGGCGCTGTACGAGAAGGGCGTCTGGAAGAGCTTCAACGTCGCCGATGGCCTGGCCCACCGGGCGGTGCTCTCCCTGGCCCTGGACAAGCGCAGCCACGACCTGTGGATCGCCACCATGGGCGGCCTCAGCCGGTATTCCGCCGGGCGGTTCGACACCTTCACCCAACTGACCAGCGGCCTGCCCAACGATGTGGTCTACGGGGTCTCCGTCTTCGGCGACTTCGTGTGGGTGGCCACCGCCGCCGGCGGCGCCCGTCTGAATACCCGATCGCGTGAGTGGAGCCTCTATAACGAGCGCAACACGCCGATGTATGAAATCTGGACTTACAGCGTGACCGCCGCGGAAGACAAGGTCTACTACGCGGTGTGGGGCGGCGGCGTTCTGGAATACGACGTGAAGACCGACCGCTGGAAGGACTACAACGATCCCGACGGCGAGACCGAGATCGTGCTGTTCAAGGACCAGGGATTAATCCACGAGATTACCACCTCGGTCAGCTATGTGAACAAGATCCTGTGGGCAGCCACTTACTTCGGCGCCTCCCGCTACGACGGCCGCAACTGGCGCAACTTCCTCGATAAGGACAGCGGCCTGCCCAGTAACTTCCTCAACCAGGTGAAGACCGTGGACGGCACGCGCGCCTGGTTTTCGACCGACAAGGGGCTGGCCTACTACGATGGGGAGCGCTGGGCCACCTACCGCCCGGCGCTGGACACCCACGCGCCGGAAATGCTGGTGCGCGACGAGCAGGGAGCCGTGACCCGCGTGCCCGTCCAGACCGCGCCGGCCCATCATTACACTTTTGCCGTAGATTTTCAGAACGACGATATCTGGGTGGCTACCGCCAAGGGGATCAGCCACGGGATTCGAATTACTTCAGGAGACTCCAACCGATGAACGCAATCGAAATGATCGAGAGGATCGCCGGCGCGACGGCAGTGAAGAAGCGCGCCATCACCGAGCTTTCGGTCCTCAACGAGGCCTACGACTATGCCAAGCCCAGTTCCTTCTCGCGCGGCTTGCGCATCGACCTGGGGAGCGTCGCCATCCTCCTGATCTCCGGCACGGCCAGTATCGACGAGAACGGCGAGAGCGTTCACATCGGCGATTTCCGCGCGCAACTCCGGCGCACCTACGCCAACATCACCGGCCTGCTGGCGGCCGAGGGCGCGACCTGGAAGGACATTGTCCGCACCACCTGCTACCTGCGCGATATCGAGCGCGATTACGCGGCCTTCAACGAGGGCCGCACCGAGTTCTTCCGTGAGCAGGGCCTGGACCCGCTGCCGGCTTCCACCGGCATCCAGGCCATCCTGTGCCGGCCCGAACTGCTGATCGAGATTGAGGCCATCGCCATGATCGTTCCACCGCGCGAGGCGCCCCCATGCAATGGCAACTGATCGCCGCCGCGCTGGCTGCGCCCCTGTGTCTGGGCGCGCAGGCGCCGGCGTGTGCCTGCGGCGCGCAACCGCCCGGACCGCCCGCCAGCCGCACGCTCGATCCCTACGCCGGCACGCCCGAGGACCTGCGGCCGTTTTCGAAGTTCACCGTTCCCTATTACCAGCACTACACCAGAACGCCGGAGTATAACGGCGCGGCCTCGGATACCCGCACCGTTCCTGCCTCCGAAGTGACCGAGGTGCCCATCGCGTTCCTGGGACCGATTCAGGATCATAAAGACATCGCCCTGGGAACGGCCATGCTGCACGGCGCGCAACTGGCCATCGACGAAGCCAACGCCCGCGGCGGATACGGCGGGAAACCCTTCAAGTTGCTGCTTCATAACGACGCCGCCACCTGGGGCGCGTCCAGCAACGAGATTGTCAAGATGGTCTACGACGAGAAAGTGTGGGCCATGCTGGGCTCGATCAGCGGCGATTCCACACACATCGCCCTGCGCGTCTCCCTGCGCGCGGAGTTGCCCATCGTCAACAGCGCCGCCACCGATCCGACGATCCCCGAGACCATCATCCCCTGGATTCTCACCAGCATTCAGGATGACCGCGAACAATCCTACACCCTGGCGCGCCGCATCTATACCGACCTGGGACTCAAGCGCGTGGCCCTGCTGCGCGTCAACGAGCGCTACGGCCGCTTCGGCGTGCTGAAATTCCGCGATGCCTCGCGGCGCCTGGGGCACCCGGTGGTCATCGAACAGAAGTTCGCCCCCAGCGACACCAGCTTCACACGCCAGCTCCGCGTGATCAACGATTCGCGCGTGGACGCGATCGTGCTTTGGTGCGACTCCCCGGCGGCCGGGATGATCCTCAAGCAGATGCAGGAAATGGGCATGAAGCAGCCGGTCTTCGGCAGCGCCCGCGTACTGGGCGACGGCCTGCTGCCGGGCGCCGGCTCGCCCGCCGCCGCCGAGGGCCTGGAGGTCGTATATCCCTTCGATCCCAACCGCGACGACCCCAGATGGCTGGATTTCCAGAAGCGCTTCGCCGCCGCCTATCACGCCAGGACCGACTCGTTCTCCGCCCTGGCATTCGACACCATGAATATCCTGCTCGACGCCATTTGCCGCGCCGGCCTCAACCGCGGCCAGATTCGCAACGCGCTCTACGGCCTGGAGCACTACCGCGGCGTCACCGGCGAGATGACCTTCGACCCCAACGCCAAGAACATCGCCCCGCTGTACCTGGGCAAGCTGCACGACGGCCAGTGGATCTTCCGGCGCTACACCATGGAGAAGCCCTACGCCACGGTCGGCGCCGCGGGCGTCGAGTATAACGGCCCGGCCGGCACCGTGACCGCGGGCGAGCATCGCAAGATCGGCCTCTTCGGTCCCGGAGCTGAAGCCCTGGCCGCCGCCTTGAGCCGCCCCAATTACGTGGTGGTCGGCATATCCTCGGAGGCCGCCTGGGGCAAGGCATCCAGCGAGTTGGTGAAGCTGGTATACGACCCCGACGCCATCGGCGTGGTGGCCACCGACCGCGCGTCCGCGCACCTTGCCGAGCAGATCGCCGTGAAGGCGCTGATCCCGGTAGTGGCCATCTCCGGCGACCGCACGCTAACCTCGGCGAACGTGCCGTGGATCTTCCGCCTGAACGCCGGCACCGCGCCGGCCGAAGCGGTGCGCTGCCTCAGCGAAGCCGCCTCGAAATCCGGCGGCAACCGCGAGAGAATCCGCGAGTATCTGGCCTCCGGCGCGATGCTGGCGGAACGGTTCTCTTTCGCTTCGACGGGGGAACTGCGGTAGGGGCGGAACAATGAGCACCTGGCGTGCCAGGGCACTTGAGATGTTCCCCGACATGCGCTCGCAGATTCAGTCCGCGGAATCGGTCGGGTACTTCTGGGTGGATTTGATCTGGCGCCTAAAAGCCAACTACGCTCAGGACGAACCGAAGGAGCCGCCGTCGGTAGTACGCGCCATTTGCCTCTATGCAGTCTGGTGCGCCGGATCGGAATCCCAGGCCACGCGAGAGGCCGCCTGCATTGAGTTCTATGAATACCTGCCCAAGTTCGCACTGGAGTGTCCGGCGACCGGTTACAAAAGGCTCATCCGGGACGTCCTCGCGAACTTTGGACTCGCGGAGATCGAGCAGATGGGTGTGAGCCTCGACGCAGCGGACCTCAAGAGATTTTTGGCGGATGCCCGACAAGCGGAAGAGGAACGCCGCCGCTCGCGAGGTTGATGATCGAGCGGCAGTCTCACTTTGCGCTTAGCGCTTCTCGTTCAGTGTGACCGCGCCAAGCGTTCCTCCTCACCCGAACCGGCCGAGACCGGCGTAGAATGGGGATGGCATGAGTCTTGACGATTACAAGGTGGTCCTGTATCGGAACCAGCCGAACGGCTGGGTGGCGGAGGTGCCTGCGATCAGCGGGTGCTACGCGCTCATGCCAACGCGGGAGGAAGCCCTGGCCGAACTCGGTGGCGTGTTTGAAATGATCGTCGCCGAGTGTAGCGAGAAGGGGCTATTGCTGCCTGCCGACAGCACCGGCCTGGCGCCCTCGATATCGTAAGGGAGTGAAGCGGCCCGCGCGGACTCCCTCCCGAGCGGCATCTACCGTCCGCCCCAGCGTCACCATTCCGCCGGCCCTAGCCGAGGCGGCAGACCGCGGCAGCCTCAAAACGACCTATCGCCGGTTCATGACCGTGCCCGGCCCCGATCGCAAACGCCGCGCGGGGAAGATCTGATCCGGGCGGTCTTCGGGAATGATGCCCTTGCGGGAATTCGGCTCTCTGACGCCCTCTACTTCCTCCCCAGAAACCTCAGCCGCACATCCACCGCCCGCCCTGGGCCACGATAGAAAGTCAGGAACTTCGGCGTGCCCTCGACATTCTCCACCGAAGTCGGATTGAGACGCGCAGTCAGGTTGTCGAACCCGCAGCGCCAGGCCCACCGGTAGTGGATCGCGCTGAAGGTGCGCTCCAGGGCCAGGTTGGCGGTGAAGTAGTAAGGATACCGCTGCGCCAGCGGCTCGCCCACCAGGAAGCCGCCCTGGTCCACCACGTTGAACGGGAACCCCGTACGATACTCCACCACCAGGGCTGTGGTCGTGTTCCGGGTCAGAAACCGCAGCCGCTCGGGAAGAAAGCGGTGGGGCAGCGGAGCCCATCCCCACAGTCGCACTCGATTGGGCGAATCCCACGCCAGCGGGCCAGGCGCCTGAGCCGCGAAGACGGGGTTCTCCAGGTCGTACTGCACGGCGGCGCTGGTGTGCGCGCGCGATCGCGTGTACCCGATGGACCACTCGAACTGCTTCGCGAAGGTCCGCTTCAGGCCGATGTCGAAGCCGTCGTAACGGTCGCTCTGCGTGTTGCCAAGCAGGTACGCCGTGCCCTGATAGAACCCCTGATGGGACACCGGGGTCAACGGCTCGAAAACCAGCCCGCGCACTCCGGAGCGGTGCGTGTACCCGGCCCGGGCATAAATCCCGCCGGGCAATTTGCGCTCCGCGTTGAGACTGGCCATCCGGTCGTACGGCGCCTTCAGCAGCCGGTCAATCGCCTGAAACGTGGTGGCTACCGGTCCCATCACCACGCCGCCCGGCAGGAAAAACGTCGCCAGGCTGGTCTGGTCCTGCTGCGCGGAGACGGTCTCCAGGCTGATCGCATCGTAGTAAATGCCCCATCCCGCCGAGAGCTTGGTCTCGCCCGCGTGCCCTGGCGACCAGGCCACCGAAAGGCGCGGCGCAATCTCCATTTCCCGGACGATCTCATTCCACTCCGCGCGCACGCCGGCTTCCAGCGTCAGCCCCTCGCGCGGCGTCCAGTGGTCCTGAACGTATTCCGCGCTCTCGAAGTTCTTGCGCTGCTCGAAGGGGTTGCCCGCGAAGGTCACGTAACGCTCCACGCCGCCGCCCGTGTCCAGCAGTTCGTAGTCGTGGCGGACCGTCTGCTGGTGAAACGCCTCGCGTTCGAAATCGACCCCGAACTTGACCAGGTGCGTACCGGCCAGGTGCAACTCCGGCAGAAACAGGTTGGCGATGAACTGCTGGCGGTAGTAGTGCCGGTCCCGGCCAACAAAGTAGTTGCCCCGGTCTCCATCGGGCGTGATCTGGTAGAGCGACGCCCCTTGCGGCAGGCTGTGCAGAAAGCCCCGCGTATCCGCGAAGCCGGCATCCAGCAGCGCGCCGCCGTGGAAGTACTGCTGATCGCGCAGCGAGCTCACCAGCAGCATCTGCCGGGTATTGGTGGTGGTCTCGGCCGGGTTGAGGACGCTCAGGCCGGTGCGGCTCCTGTCGGACATGTCCCACAGCCCGCTCCCGGTGGCCACGTTGGAGGGCGCCAGGAGTACGCGAAAGCGCGCCAGATCGCTGAAGGTAGTCCCGCTGGTGCGGTTCTGTCCGTGCGGCAGACCGGAGACCGTGTCGTTGCTATAGTACAGGTCGGCGCCGTTGTAGAACCAGGCGCGTCCTTTGCGGATCGGGCCGGAAACTTCCACTCGCGGCGTCCAGTGGTTCAGGTGGAAGCCGCCCGCCGAGGAGAGCCCCGGCACAAAGTTCGTGCCGCCGAACCGCAGATGGTCGTCGCCCACTTTGGTTTCGAGCTCCAGTGCCCCAGCCGAACCACGCCCGTTCTCAGCCGAGACGCGGCTCGTCTCCACGTTCAGAAACTGGACGCTTTCGACGTTGATCCGCGCATCCAGCCACCCGGTCACCGGATTGGCAATGTTGAAACCGTCCAGCGAGTATGCCGTCTGGCCGGCGCCCGCGCCGTTGAAGTGGTAGTCGCCGCTGCTGTCGCGCACCGCGCCGTCGATCAGGCTGAGGGCGTTGCGAAAGTCCTGCGACCCGGAATACGGCAGGGCGTCAATTTCGGCGCTATCCACCACCTTCCGCTCCGCCGGCTGCTGCGGGTCGATGGCCGGCGGGGACGCCGTCACGTCCACGCGCTCGGAGAACTCCTGCCGGTGATTCAGGACGATGGTGATCTGGCTGGGAGCCGCATCGAAGAGATGCTCGCTGGTGCGGAACACGTAGAAGCCCTGCCGTTCGGCGAGAATCTGGTACGTTCCGGCGCCCGGCAGCGTGAGCTTGAAATTCCCCGCCAGATCGGAAGACGCCACCAGGCCGGTGGCCGCCTCCACCGCGCGAACCTCGATCCGCGCCCCGGACACTCCCGCGCCGGTCTCATCCACCACCCTGCCGGTGATGGCGGGCTGGGCCCACAGCGCCGCGCACGGCCACACCAGCGCCAGGATCGCATTGATGGTGGAGCGTGAGGCCATGACGCGGGGTGCCTGCACATCCAGGATACACCGCGGCCACCCGCGGCCATCGGGCTAAATGACGGGCGGCGCCAGGATACCGCAAGCGGCGATCTCCGGTCACAACTATTTTGCATTATTTTTTCGTTGATTCAAAAGACATTACGCTCGCCGTCCCGCCCGGCGAGCGGATCGCGGGAGTACCATTCGGTCGTGGAGCATCTGAATCGGACCGACCGGGCGTGCGCCGTAACGGCAGCAGCGGCACACGACCTGAACAACGAGCTGACTGTCATCCTCAGCGGCGTATGCGGAACCCTGGCGAGCCTGGGACCGGACCATCCTTCGCGCCAGCTTCTCATCCAGGCACGTGCCGCCGCGCAGCGCTGCGCCTGGAAGGCTTCCGGCCTGCTCAACTTCAGCGCCAGGCGCGGAATCATGCCCGTGCGCGACTCGCTGGACCGCCTCATGGCGGAGTGACGGCCGCCCCTCGGCTACCATGGGAGTAGTGCGTATACTCGGCATCGAATCTTCCTGCGACGAGACTGCGGCGTCCGTCGTGGTAGACGGCGAGCTAGTGCTCTCTTCGGTGGTGGCGTCCCAAATGGACGTCCACGGGAAGTACGGCGGGGTGGTCCCGGAGCTGGCGTCGCGCGAACATCTGCGGGCCATCGTGCCGGTGGTGCGCGAAGCGCTGAGCCAGTGCGGCACTCGTCTGGAGGACCTGGCCGCCATCGCCGCCACCGTCGGACCGGGCCTGGTGGGCTCGCTGCTGGTGGGCCTCACCTATGCTAAGTCGCTCAGCTTCGCCAGCGGGGTGCCGCTGATTGCGGTCAACCACATCGAGGGACACATCCACGCGGTCATTCTGGAGACCGCGCGCGAGGGCGGCCGGGTCGAGTACCCCGCCCTGGCGCTGGTAGTGAGCGGCGGCCACACCCACCTTTTCGAGATTCGCGAAGGGTTCCGCTACCGCCTGCTGGGCAAGACGCGCGACGACGCCGCCGGCGAGGCCTTCGACAAGGTCGGCAAGCTCCTCGGCTACGGGTATCCTGGCGGGCCGGTGATCGACCGGCTGGCGCCGCATGGCGATCCCCGCGCCGTCCGCTTCACCTTCGCCAAAATGAAGGGCAATGCCCTGGACTTCAGTTTCAGCGGGCTGAAGACAGCCGTGCTGCGCTGGGTGGAATCGCGGGACATGTCCGATGAGATCGCCGCGCGCCGCGCCCTGCTGCGCCAGGGGCCCCAGCCATCGATCGACCAGTGGCTGGCGGTCACCCCGAAAGCCACCCTGGGCCTGTTGGCTTCGTTTCAGCACGCCGTGATCGACGAGTTACTGAAGCGTGCCGCCGCCTGTGCCGAACAGATTGGCGCACGCTGCCTGCTGGTGTCCGGCGGGGTGGCTTGCAACTCCGGTTTGCGCGCCGCCGCCCGAGGGGCGGGACTGCCCTACCCCGTGTACTTTCCCACTCCTGGCCTGTCCACCGACAACGCCGCCATGATCGCCGCCGCAGCGTTCCCCAAGCTGGCCCACCGTGAATTTGCGGGGCTGGACATCGCCGCGCAAGCCAATCTTACTTTGGCGTAGGGTGCTATCTCGCGCCCGGCAGCCTCACCACCACAGTGTCCCCGTCGGGCGCCTTGATGATCTCCGGTTGGGTGGCCGGCTTGGGCGCCAACGGCGGCGGCGCGACGATCGCCGGTAGCGGGCTGATCAAGGCCGGCTTTTGCACCGGCTTGGCCGGCTTCGACGGCGCCGGCCTCGCTTCGCCAGGCGTGGCCGTGGCGCTGCCCGCCGGGCCGCCGGCGCGCTTGGAGAGAGAGTCCACCAGCGACTTCCGTTGCTCCTGGACAACTTTGATCAGCTCGCTTTCCGGCACCGTCAGGGCGATCCGGAACGTGCCGTTCTCGGATTGCACGTCGAAGGCGACGCCGGAATCTTTCTTCTGCCCCTTGAGAGCGGCCCCGAGTATGCCCAGCACGGCCGTCAACCTGGCGGCGTCCTCGGTGGCGCGCGCGTGAACCTCGGCGGTGAGTCCCAGGCCCTGGCGCAGAGCCAGGCCAAACATGAACCGGTCGATCGAACTGGGACTCAGCCCGGACGCCGAAACCTTCACACCCTCAGGGATCTCGCCAATGCCCCAGATCTCGTAGCGCGAGCCCGCCACTTCGATCCGGTCCTTCAGCTCCGCGTCCAGGTGCGCACCCGTTCCCAACTGGTCGATGGCTGCTTCGACCTGAGCCTTCTTGCCGATGATCGCCGTCTCCGCGTTGAGCACTGCGAAGACGGGATTGGAGCCAGCTCCATCGCCAATGACCGGGATATCCTTATACCGCCGGGCTCCGTGCGCCAGTGTTTCCACTTCGAAGCGGCCACGCGCCACAGCCAGGATCAAAGCCTTGTCGTCCGTACCAGTCAGGAAGACAAAGACCTGGTCCAGGTCCTTGAACGGATCGAAACCCGTAAGGTTGCCCTTGGCTGTGAATTTGGCGGCAAGGTCTCGCTCCTGGGTGCCGATTTCCTTGGCCAGGGAAGAGTTGAGCAATCCGCGAACATTGATGCCGGCCACCACCTTGGTTCCGGGAGGCGCCAGTTCGGCTACGGATACTTCGGCGGCTGCGGCGGTGGCAACCGCCCCTGCAATCAAGCACACCACGGGCCAGCATTTCATATCCCGAGATTGCCCGTCTATACCGCCAAATGCCAGACTTGCTTCCGTTACTACGAGGTTACTAACTCTCGCCATCCGTTCCGTTACAATGGCCTCAGACGCGGCCGCTCTTCAGGGCGCCGTCTGGGGGGATTCAGTGATCGCATACCGGCTTGTCTGGTGAGAGTTG
>Ga0265323_10000173_pt1 | contig 38765 bp, 24 predicted proteins | sample 41225metaG_FD_193580 | JGI IMG/M metagenome (GOLD analysis project Ga0265323, IMG submission 193580) | Rhizosphere microbial communities from Carex aquatilis grown in University of Washington, Seatle, WA, United States - 4-12-25 metaG | ecosystem: Host-associated > Plants > Roots > Rhizosphere...
CTCCTATTCTCCCCGGTTCTCGCCAGTGTCCTTGTTATTGGCGGCGGTTCGGTCGGCCTCCTTATCGTCATCATCGTTGTCGTCCTTCTGCTGCGCCGCAAGTAACCATCCGGTCTGCGGCCCGGCGGCATTCGAAGGGGTCAGTCCGCTAACCTTGTACTCAATGCTTTGATCTCGTTGTTCATCTCACCGTTTCGAACTCTGGACACAAAGGCGCTCACTGAAGCGGCTTGGCCCATGTTCAATTCTTCGGCAATCCAACGTGATGAATCGCGCTCGGGAATTCCAGCCGCAGCTTTTTTGGTATTACCGATCTCCATCGCCAATCAGTCCACTGTCAAACTATGAGGTTAGCGGACTGACCCCATAAACTCCGGGCAGAGCGCTGGCCCGAGTTACGCAGAAGGAAATCCGACCTGAAGCAAATACCATTGACCATTCCGTTGATAGGCCGGCCAGGGGAAGCACACTGCTTTCTCGACGCGAACGATTCCCAGTGCCAGCGCTTCGTTGCTGGCAAATACCAGGGTCGCCGCTGGCGCCCTTTTCATGGCGCTGCCGCCGAGTTCGGCGGTGGCGAAATCCAGATCAATCGAGAGCCTGACCCGGACTGTCGCTGAAGTTTCGGTCGTGTGATCGACGCCGAGAATCTTGCAGCTCATGCTTCGCGCCCCGCTCAATTTACGCCCGCCGCCCAAGTCACTCCAGTATGCACCCAGATCACCAGGCTGCCGGATGCAGAACGCCGCCGGCTTCAAGTCCAGTTCGGGGATGGCCGGTCGGACGGTATCCTTGCCGTGGCCCGTTATCCAGGAGAGGCATGACATTGCCTCGGGCCAGCGCTGTTGCTTCACCATGCTGACGTAGGCCTCAACAGCCCGTTCCGGAGTTGAACGATTCTGCGGTGAGGTCGAGAGCGCTTCACTGACGGTCTTGATTAACGCCGCCACGGCCACGACGCACGGGATTATGGCAAGAATCCCTGCCCGAACACGATCGAATTCGTCACTGGCCCAAAAAGCGACCGCGAGCAGGCCGATGCTTAGCGCTGAACTGATTCCCAACGCCAACAGTGTGCTGCGTGCAAACCTGCCAAAAGAAGCTTTAGCCTCAGGTTTGGATTCCGCTTCCGCGATGAGCTCGCTCAAGGACGGAGCCGGCCTGCCGACCACGAGGGATTGCTGAACCAGTTCCTTGAGATGCAATTCATGTCTCGTCTCGTTGCCGCGATCCTTCAGGCCCCACAGAAAAATGAAATTGCCAATCGGCAACAGCATCAGGACGCAGTAAACAAGCCGGACCGCCAAATTGTCGCCATGAGCCCGGGACAAACGGTACGCGGCGAGAATGCTGACAACCAGCATCAGGACGAATAACAGGCCAAACAGGGTGGCCATGAGCGTGCCCGCCCACCCGCCCAACGGATCGAGGGCCATCCATGCAATGTTTAAAACAGAGAGGGCGACGATTAGCGTCAGGCCCCAGAAGCCGAGCCGGACGCTGGTCCTGAGCTCTGCGATCTCGGCAGAAACTGCGGGTCGCTCCAGCGATTTTTCCATCATCGTCGTCCGTTTGAATTAAATGGGCGTTGTTAAACGGGCCATTTCAGGTGCTGTCGAGGCGGGATCGTTGTTTGTTATGTCGCTGGAACTCATGAGGAGGGCCCGTCGTTGATGACGAAGAGGGTTTTCTTGAGGAAGCAGGGTGATGTCTTAACGACCCCCTGGGCGAGCTCTTTGACGATGGCTTCTGCATCAGGGGTGGGGCTGCCGCGCCAGCTCTGAGGTCCGACAATAAAGACCATCCGGTAGGAAAGCACCTTCCCGTTTTCACTCACTTCGCGCAGCAGTTTCACAAACGCGAGGATGTCGCAATCGGGCTTCAGTCCGAATCGGACGGTGCTGTGCCCGTCGTCATAACCGCTCACGATCAAGCGCGGGGGAACAACAAGAAAGGCGTCGGTGTCGGGGGGGCGCCTTTCCGCGAGGATTCCTCCCGAATCCTTGTCTCCGAAATGAATCGCGAATTCGTCCGGCACAGTCCTGCCGGTCTGGATGAGTTCCATCGTATTCGATACGTAATCACGAAAGCCCTTATGATCGCGCGACGAGAGATCGTACTCCTGGCGGAAACGAGTTCGGGCGAGTCTTTCGGCGGCGGCCGCGCGCACCCCTGAATCGCTGTCGTTTCTGGCGATTTCGAAGAGGATCCACGGAACGTGCAGCTTCCCCAAAGCGGCAATGCGTCGTTTCGGATCGGAGTGCTGCCACTCAGGGCGGAACAGGTCGAGAAAAGCCATTGGGTGGTTGGGGCAAAGGGCAGGCTGTATACATTAGTTCGCGAGCAAACCCGCTTCCGCTGTGGGATCGGATACGGTCTAGCGCAGGAAGCGCTTCACGGCATCCATGTCGGATTCGAGGGCCGCGAGTTGGGAATCGGGGAGGGTCTTCAGCTTCGTGATCCACCGGGAAACGGTGTCCTCCGAAGGCATGGAGCCGCGATCCAACAGGTATTGCAGCGAATATTTGGTGGCGATCGCAACCGGCAGGTTGGTGTCGGGTTTCTTTTTGAACCAGTTCATTGTTGTCTGTTGTCTAAACGAAGCATCCTGATCTTTTGCGCGGCATCTGGAGATCGTCCTGACGTGACGAAGCCACGACCAGACCCAAACGGTTCCACAGGAGCCAAACATGCAAAACGCGGTCTGCCTGCGACGGAATAAAACTTGTAGCCGGGGGCGATGACCCCGGTGCCGGCCTCAGCGCGGCCGGCTACAACTGCGCGCTGTTTCCTTCTGCAAAAAGTCAGGGGTTGGAATTCATGGCGACCCGGTGCGACCCGTGAAGATAGGAACGTGTGGCGCGGCCGACCATGGGCTGCGCGATCAGGGGAAACGCAGCCGCCGGCACCGACGACAACGCAACCGAGACTGGTCCGGATGGATTTCACGCGGGCTGGGGTAAGGGCGTAAAAAGTAGAGACAGGGTGTTGCGGGAATACAAGAAAAGGATTCGGCGGCGCCTCTGGGCGCATCTGCCGATTGACGGTGGACTGTGGCGGCGCGACCCGCCTTCGCGCAAGGCTACGGCGTGGCAGGCGTTCCGCGCCGTCGGAGCCGGACGCGGCTCCGCTACGGAAACGCCGCATCTGTATCCACGTCAATCGGCGGATGAGTCCTCTTATTGCGCAAGATTGGTCGTCGAGCGGGTTAGATCTCAAGTGGAAGCGAATCCAAATCGTGAACACGACCACTCGAGATTGCGAAAACCGGCCGGAAAGTGCGGGAATTTCCGAGCCCAATCACAATCGGCTCGCGTGGTTGCGCCGGAGGCTCTTGAAAGAAGGCGCACGCTTGAATTGCGAAGCGTGAACCCCTTGGAAAACGAAACCCCACGATGAGTCCTTCCACTGGTTTGCAAGTGGTCTGGCAGATTGCGGCGCTCGAGGCCGGAAAGACCGGCTTTGCCGAGATTGAGCCCGAGCATTTCCTTGCCGGCCTGCTGCAGTTTCGCGACCTCGACGCGCCTGCCCTGACGCGTGCGGGGGTCGACCCGGCGCGGGCGGCTGAGGCTGCCACGGAAGCAGCAAAGGTGTCGGCGGCAATTGACGCTCTTGCCGTTAATGGCGGCCGTCTGCTGCGCACAATCCGCAGGCGGATGGGGCAAGGAGTGAAGCCTTCGGACAAGAGCCCGATTCACCGGTCTCCCGCGAGCCGGCAATGTTTTGAGAAGGCGGCAGAATTTGCGCAGAAGAACGCGGTCGAAACGATCACGACGGTCGATGTGCTGAAGGCCCTAGTGGAGGGTGAGGCGCCTCTGCCGGATGAGATTGCGGGCCCTTTGCGTGCGGCGGCGGCGCGGCCCGCGGAACAATCGCAATTGCTTCAGGAGCACGGGCGGCTGGTGCGGGGCGATGGAGAGGCTGCCCGCGACAAGGCGCACCGGATTGTGGCGAAAGCCCTGTTGCAGGCGCTCGGCGAGAAGAACTGCCGGTGTGCGCTGCTGGTGAGTGACGATGATCTCCTGTGCAAAGAAGTCGCGGCGGCCGTGGCGGATTTGCTTGAGAAATCGCCTGCCGCGGGGACGCTGAGCGGTTCATCGCTTTTCGATCTCGGGACGTTGCCACGACCGGATTTCGACCGAGCCGGCAAATCCGGCGCCCATCGGGCGTGGGAGCAGCTGTTCGCGGAAGCGACGAGGACCGGATCGTTGCTTCTTCTGCCGCCGATCGGGGAGCATGACCGGCGCTGGGCCGGCTATCTGGGCTCGTGTCTGACGGGTAGCCGCTCGCGCTGGTTGGTGAGGGTTTCGCCCGCGGCCTTCGACCAATGGATGGCGAAAGACCGGCACTGGTCACGGTTGGCACGCCCCGTCCGTCCGCCTGACGATCTGAAGAGCCGCATTCCGAGCGAGCTCTGACCAAAGACGCTCGATCTCACCGTTCCCTGCATACCGGCGACCGCTCGCTGGCAAACCACGAAGATACCCCCGCATTCATGTTCACCGAAAAAGCACAAACCATCATCGACCGGGCCAAGGATCATGCTGCGGCGAAACGGTGCGCTGAGCTCCAGCCCGAGCACCTCCTGGCCGGTTTGGGACAGGATCCGGCGACTGCCCAGCGGCTGGCGGAGGCGTTGGGCCTGGGCTTGGATGCGGTGATGGCCGCCGCGGGGGCGCGCGCTGTGCCGGTCTCGCAACGGGGAACCCACACGCTTTCAGCTGCGGCGAAAGCATTGCTCCAGGCGGCCAAGGATCTCGCCGAGGCCGTGCCAAATCGGGAGCAGCCGGGGCTCATCGACGAACGGCATCTTGCCGCGGCGATGGCCGGATCACCTGAGATTTCCGAGCTTCTTGGCGCCGAGGCGCGGTCCCGGGAGAAGGTCCTGGCGTTGCTCGCTGTTTGGGCTGCGCAGGGAGACGATGCGGTGCGTCTCGGGGAGCTTGCGGACACGCTCCGCCGGCTCCGGGCGGAATTGCTCGACAAGGTATTCGGTCAGGAGCACGCCGTGCACGCGTTCGTCGAGGGGCTTTTCAACGCGGAAGTCGTCGCTGCAGCGGACGCAGTGCGGAAGACGCCGCGCGCGATCTTTGTATTCGCCGGGCCGCCGGGAGTCGGAAAGACGTTTCTGGCGGAACAAGGGGCGGCGTATCTGGGGCGCCCATTCAAGCGCTTCGACATGAGTGGATTCTCGGGGCACGAACAGACCGACGGGCTCGTCGGAATGTCGAAGCTCTGGCGCGGCGCCCATCCGGGGGCGTTGACGGAATTCGTCGCAAAGAACCCCGCGGCCGTCCTGCTGTTCGACGAGATCGAGAAGGCGAATATCTCGATCATCCACCTGTTCCTGCAGATTCTCGACCAGGGTGCGCTGGAGGACAAGTTCACCGAGAGCGGGGTGAATTTTCGGGACACGACCATCATCTTCACCACCAACGCAGGCAAGAAACTCTACGAGCGGGCGGGCCTCATGGATTCTGGGCCAGGGGGCCGCGGGCACCACCGCCGGACGGTGCTGGATTCGCTCGGCTCCGAAATCAATCCGGCCACGGGACAGCCGTTCTTTCCGGCGGCGATCTGCTCGCGCCTGGCCGGCGGCTACACGGTGCTCTTCAACTATCTCGGGCTCGGGGATCTGGTGCGGGTGGCGCAGCAGGAACTCGCCCGGATGGGCGCGTTGTTCGAGAGGCAGTTCAACAAGCGGTTTGTTTTTGCGGAGGAGGTCGCCCTGAGCCTCGTGCTTCGCGAAGGTTATGGTGCGGATGCGCGGACGGTTCGCGCCCAGACGGGGCTCTTCGTCAAGGGAGAAGTCTTTCGCTTCTGCCAGCTTTTCACGGCGACCCAGCTCGATGAAGCGATTGCCCAGATCGACACGGTGCGATTCTCCGTGGATCTGCCGGTGGATCGGCTGCCGGCGGATGTCCAGCAGCTGTTCGTTCCGCCGGCCCGGCCGCGAATACTCCTGGTGGCAGACCGATCGCTGGCGGAACTCTATGGCACGAACGTGCCGGAAGTGGAGTGGCTTCACGCCGAGAACGGCGAGGACGCGCTGCAACTTCTTGTACAGCGCGATGTGGATCTGGTGTTGCTTGACCCCTCCCCCGGGAAGGCGGCCGCGGCGGCTGGGTCTGCTGCCGCGGAGGGACAGGCAGGCGAGGGTGCCGGGCGGATCGGGCCGGCAATCGAGTTGCTGCGCAAGATCCGGCAGCGGCTTCCGGAGGTTGCGGTCTTTCTGCTGGCCTTGGAAGACGCGATTGCGGATGAGCCTGCGAGGGCCGAGGCGGACGAGTCGGTGGTTTTTGCCTGCGCGCAGGCCGGAGGAGTGCGCGGGCGGATCGAGAGCCGGTTTATCGACGCGCGGGTTGATGGGTGGCGCGAACACCGCGACGAGCTCGCCACGACGTTGATCGCGACGGCGGCCGGGCTGCACCGCGAACGGCAGGCGGTCATGCTCAACCGCCAGCGCAAGGCGCTCGCGTTCGACGTGCAGCCGGAGTTTGTGCCGGCCGCCAAAGCAATTGAGATCCAGATACGGAATCTGCGGCTGGCGCGGGTGGTTGCCGCGGCGGACAACGGCGAGATTCTCGACGACGTTGAACGCCCCCAGGTTCGCTTCAGCGACGTCTTCGGCGCGGAAACGGTGAAAAAGGAGCTCGGGTTCTTCCTGGAATATTTGAAGAACCCCAGGCGGTTTCTCGCGCTGGGCCTGAAGGTGCCGCGAGGCGTGCTGCTGTACGGTCCCCCCGGCACTGGCAAGACGATGCTTGCGCGGGCGCTGGCGGGGGAATCCGACCTGGCGTTCATCTCGGTCGCGGCCACGAGCCTCGTGACCATCTGGCAGGGAAGCGGGCCTCAGAATGTCCGCGATCTGTTTGCCCGCGCCCGGCGCTATGCCCCGGCGATCGTCTTCATCGACGAAATCGACGCGATCGGGCGGATGCGAACGGGCGGGGCGGGTTCGGGGCACAGCGAGGAGATGGCGTTGACGGCGCTGCTCGCCGAGATGGACGGTTTTGGGCGTGGATCCGACCAGCGGCCGATCTTCGTGCTCGCCGCGACGAACTATGGAATCGCGGACGAAGGTGCTGGCGCGGGCGGCGGGCGCGGTTCCCGATTGCTTGATCCGGCGTTGGTCCGGCGGTTTTCCCGGGCAATCTACGTCGATCTGCCGGACTCGGCGGCCCGCCGGGAGTTTCTCGCCCGCCGGCTTGCGTCCGGGCGCTTCGATGCGGTTTCAGACGAGACGCTGGCGCTCATCACCGAGAAATCCGTCGGCCTCAGCATGGCCCAGTTGGATCTCGCGATCGAGCACGCCGGGCGCGAGGCACTGCGACGCGGCACGGCGATCTCGGGGGAATTGCTGCTCGACGCTTTGGACACGATGCGGGAAGGGGAGGTCCGCGAGTGGTCGCTGGAGTTCTTGGAGCGCACGGCCCGCCACGAAGCCGGGCATGCCGTGCTTTACTGGTTGTCGGGCTGGCTTTCCCCGGAAGTCTCGATTGTGGCCCGGGGTAACCGCGGAGGCGGAATGCGGCGCGCGGAGGCGGAAATGAACCGCGAGTGCCTGACGAAGGAGGAACTTCTTGCGAAGATCCGGGTGTGCATGGGCGGTCGCGCGGCCGAGATCGTCTATTATGGCAAGGAATCCGGGACGACGACCGGGGCGGCGGCGGATCTGGAACAGGCGACGCAATTGGCGCGACAGATGGTCTGCCGTTACGGGATGGACGATGGCTTTGGCCTGATCGTGATTCCGGAAGGCGCGGGAAACGAAGCTGTGACCAGCGCGGCCGGGCGCATTCTCAACCGGGAGTTTGAGCTGACGCTTGGGCAGTTGGAGGCCCAGCGGCCCGCGGTCGACCGGATCGTCGGCGCCCTGCTGGCCAAGAACCGCATCCTCGGCAAGGAACTGGAGTCGTTGCTGCCGGTGACGGCTGCAGGGGCTTGAGACATTTTCTCCACAGATCGCCCCAAGAACCATCCAATCCCGATTTCCGCATATGAGCGCGAGAATGCTTGCTTTCGTTCACACCCTGACCTTCGGCCGCTTCCGACCTGCATCACGGATTCTCGCAGCGGCAAAAGCGGGAAACCTGCCCAAAGCCGGCGCTCTGCTCGCTGCTGATCCGACCTTGGTCAATGTCGAGAAAAGCAACGGCGCGACGCCCCTTTGGATCGCCGCCGAGAAAGGACATCTTGAAGTGGTGAAGCTACTTCTAGAGAAAGGCGCGGCAATCGAAGCCGTAAGAAACGACGGAGTGACCCGTTATCCCGGCCGGCAAGAACTCGGCGAGCATCGCGCGACGGTCGATGCCGCGGTTGAGTTAGGTGTCACGTCGCTCTGGATTGCCGCGCAAAAGGGGCATCTTGAAGTCGTGAAACTTCTGCTGGAAAGAGGGGCGTTGATTGAAGCCAAGAACAGCAAAAACATCACGCCGCTCTTGGTCGCCGCCGAGGAAGGGCGTTTTGAAGTCGTGAAGTTGCTGCTGGAAAAAGGAGCGTTGATTGAAGCCAAGAACAGCAACAAGGCCACGCCTCTCTGGATGGCTGCGCAAAACGGACACCTGGAGATAGTGGCGCTGCTGCTGGAGAAAGGCGCGGCGGTCGATGCCAGGACTGACGATAGTGTGACAATGGTGTATGACCGCGCGAATGGCACGGTTAGTACTAAGCGCAACTACGGCGTCACGCCGCTTTGGATGGCTGCGCAAAACGGACACATTAAAGTGGTGGCGTCATTGCTGAAGAACGGCGCAAACCCCAATGTCGAGGCGATGGGCCGTTCCGCGCTCCAGTTTGCAGTAGAAAAACGCCTCACGGAAATCGCCGAATTGCTGCGGAAGGCAGGCGCAAAATGAAACGGGTCGATTTGCTCTCGTGCAGCTGTCCGGTGTGAGACGACCGCAACGGAGGAGTCGCAGGTGGCAACCAAATTGGATGGTTCGATGGAGAAGATGACGGATTGACGACATGCGCCTACAGTCACACCCGTTAGATCCATCAAGGGCCAACGCCTAGTTCTACAGGCGGTATATTTCTACATTCGATCCAAACAATCATTATGTTTCAACAACTACCCGGGAAATCACTAAAAGAAGTCTTTGCGGACGTTGAGAGACTCGGCGCTCAAGTAGAGGCGCGCGAATCTAATCCGCAAGTGGTGGCCACGCATTCTCGTTCTGTTGATCGTTGGAATGGCGGCCGTCGGAATCACGGTGTTTCTCATGTCCCGATGATCCGCGGTTCGGCAGCATCCCTTCGCCGCAGTCCCTTGCGGAGACAGGATTCAAACCTGATTCCGAAGGCGCCCTTCTTGCCCCGTTCCTTTTAATCTGTTCGTATTCCTGAAAAGGGTGGCGTGGGTTTGCTCTTGAAAGGACGGGGCGGAGTCAGTGCATGCGGAGGTGGTACAGACCTTCTGTCTCCAGTGCATGCTTGTCGCTTGCTTAGGTCCGGGATTCCCCGGTATTCAGAATCCCGACCCCGTGAACGATTCCGCTGACGAGAATACCCCGAATGAACGACCGACCGCCGGCAAACAGACGCTGTTTCCGCCGACCGACTGGAGTTTGATCGGCGCGGCGCGCGACGCGAACGAGCAGCGCCGCCTGGAGGCCGCGCGCTATTTCGCGGAGAAGTACTGGAGGCCGGTGTATTGCTACGTGCGCAGCTTCGGGCGCGACCATGCGGAGGCCGAGGACATCACCCAGGAATTCTCCGCGTTCTTTCTTGAAAAGGATGCGCTCGCCAAGGCCGACGCGAGCAAAGGCCGTTTCCGGACGTTTCTCCTCTCGGCACTCGACAACTTCCTGCACAATCGGAACCGGTATCAAACGGCGCAGAAACGCTCTCCCGGGAGCAAGATCCTTCCAATTCAAGGCGGAAGCTCGGGAACTGCTGAGTATTTCGAGCCGCGCGAGCACGAGACGCCGAAGGCCGCGTTCGATCGCGCCTGGACGGCCGAGCTCGTGTTGCGTGTGCTGGACGCATTGCAGGTGGAATGCGCGGAAGGGGCGAAGCAAACGCACTTCGAGATCTTCCGATTGTTCATCGTCCAGCCGGCGTTCGATGGCGTCGAGCCTCCCTCTTATGCGGAGCTTGCAGAGCGGTTCCATCTCGAACCGGAACAGGTGGGTTTTCGGATCCTGACAGCCCGGCGGGCTTATCAGCGACTGCTGCGCGCCGAGATCGCAACCTTCGCCTGTTCGGAGGCTGAGACCGAGGCGGAGATTGACGCCCTCATGGGATTTCTGTCCAAGTCATAGCGGTGCCAAAGGCCTCAGAGTCCCAGTAATGCGAAACATGTTGCGATGAGTCTGCTTCAGGAAGGACAGAAAATCCGCGATACCTACGAGGTGGAATGTCTCCTCGGCGAAGGGGCGTTTGGCGAGGTCTATCGTGTGCGGCACGCGTTCTTCGGGCGGCTGGCGATGAAGGTGTTGAAGATCGCAGGCATGACGCACAAGGAGACCCTGCAGTTGTTGGAGGAGCCGATCATGCTTTCGACGATCAGCCATCCCAATATCATCCGGGTGTACGACGCGAACACCACGGAGACACCGCGGGGCCAGTGCGGATTCTTTACGATGGAGTACGTCGCGGGCGGCACGTTGGACCGGTTCTGGCGCTCGCATGGCGACCATTTTGTGCCGCTGGAGAGCACGATCGATATCGGGCGGCAGATTTGTCGCGGGCTTTCGGTGGCCCATCAGCAAAAGCCCCCGGTGATTCATCGCGACATCAAGCCCCAGAACATCCTCATCGGCTATGACCCTTCGGGCCTGCGGGTGCGCATTTGCGATTTCGGGCTGGCCAAGCGCGTGAATCCGCTGACCCTCGCCGCGACCGCAGCCGGCACGGTTTCGTTCAAGGCTCCGGAAGTGTTTTCCGACGAGAAGGCGGATTCGACTGCGGCGGATGTCTGGTCGGTTGGGGTGCTGCTCTATCTTCTGCTGGTGGACCGGTTTCCCTACGCCGACGCGGAGGGACACGCGCCCCGCGCGGGGCAGCGGTTCATGCCGCCGTTCGATCCGCCGAGCCGGTTCAATTGCATGGTGGATCCGGTGCTGGACGGAATCGTCGAGCGTGCGCTGGCGCTCAAACCCAAAGCCCGGTATCAGAGCGCCGGCGAAGTGCTCGAAGCTCTCATGGCCTGGCAGCCCGCGGTGAAGGGACAGAAGTCGAGGGCGGCTCAGGCGCTCGCGAGCGACAGCTCGACGAAGACCGTGCTCGGCAATGCGGCGACATCGCAGAACGCGGGCGAGGCGCAGCGCATGGCGAAACAGGCGCTGAAGATGGCGCAGCAGGCCTCGCAATTGCAGAATGCGGCGGATCTCATGGAGGAAGCCTTCAACAAATGGCCGGAATTGCGGTCGCGGTACGTCGGGAAGGTGAAGCTCTGGCGGTGCGGCGTGGTGACGCCGATGCAGACCGATGTTTGAGCCGGGACAGGCGCCGCGACTGCTCGCAACGACGAATTTGCCCGCTGTCGCGCAGTGCCCGACGTTGACCTTCGCTTCGCGGGTGCATAGCATTTCTCCGGAGACACCCTGAAAAACCATGAACTCTCGCACAATTTGGACTGCGTGCGCCGGCTTGGGATTGCTGGCATTAAACCTCTGCGCCGTGGCTGACGCGCTCGCCGAATCATCGCCGCGCATCGTCGACGACTGGGATGCCGGATGGCGATTTGCCAAGGGCGAATTCGCGTCAGCGATGAGCCCGGGCTTTGACGACAGCGGCTGGCGCTCGCTGAGCGTGCCGCACGACTGGAGCACGGAAGAGCCGTTCCGGGCCGACTATGGCAGCGGCAATGGCTTCGCCGCGGGCGGCATCGGCTGGTACCGGAGGAATTTTTCAGCCGATCCGGCCTGGCAGGGCAGGGCGGTCACCGTCGAATTCGACGGAGTGTATGCGAATGCGGAAGTCTGGCTCAACGGCCAGTTTGTCGGCGGACGGCCCTACGGCTATTCCAGTTTTGCGCTCGACCTGACGCCGTTCCTGAAGCTCGGGGCCGCAGACAATCTCCTTGCGGTACGCGTGGACCACTCGCGTTTTGCCGATTCCCGCTGGTACACCGGTTCGGGCATCTACCGGAATGTGCGCGTGGTCGTGACCGACGCGCTGCACATCGCACACTGGGGCACCTACGTCACGACTCCGAGTGCGAACGCGGAGACGGCGACCGTGCAGATCGAAACGAGCGTGCAGAACGGCTCCGACGGAACGCGGCGATTCGCAGTGCATTCGGAAATCCTCGATGCGGACGGGCAGGTGGTGGCGACGGCGCCCGATGCGACCGGTTCAGCGAATGCCGGCGCGGCAATGACGACTGTGCAGACGGTCGTTTTGCCGCATCCGCGCCTCTGGTCGACCGACGCGCCGGCGCTCTACACGCTGCGCAACCGCCTGGTCGATGGGGGAACCGTGCGCGACGAGACCGAAACGCCGTTCGGCGTGCGCACGCTCCGGTTTGATCCGGACAAGGGCTTTGCACTCAATGGGACGCCGATGAAGCTCAAGGGAGTCTGCCTGCACCACGACGCCGGCCCGCTTGGCGCCGCCGTGCCGGCGGCGGTTTGGGAACGGCGGCTGCGCGCGCTCAAGGAGATTGGCGTGAACGCAATTCGCACGAGCCACAATCCGCCTGCGCCGGAATTCCTCGATCTGTGCGACCGGCTCGGCTTCCTCGTGAAGGACGAGGCCTTCGACGAGTTCACGCCGACGAAGAAGAAATGGGCGGCGGGCTGGAACCAGGGCCAGCCGAGCCGCTTCGGCTACGGCGAGTTCTTCATGGAATGGTCCGTGCGCGACATGCAGGACATGGTGCGCCGCGATCGCAACCACCCGTGCGTCATCCTGTGGAGCATTGGCAACGAGATCGACTATCCGAACGATCCCTTTTCGCATCCGGTCCTGGGAAAAGACTACCAGCCTGCGAATCCGCGTGCGGAAAACCTCGTGACGCTGGCCCAGCCGTTGATCGCCGCCGCCCACGCGCTGGACCGGACCCGCCCCGTCACGGCGGCGCTGGCCTGTATTCCGATGTCCGACGCGGTCGGGCTCGGCGAGAAGCTCGACGCCGTCGGATACAACTACCAGGAGTCGCTTTACGCGGCCGACCACCGGAAGCTTCCCCGGCGTTTCATCTTTGGCAGCGAGAACTCCCATGACTACCGCGCCTGGCTCGCCGTGCGCGACAACGCCTACGTCGGCGGCCAGTTCCTTTGGACCGGCATCGACTATCTGGGCGAGGCCGACGTCTGGCCGCATCGCGCCTCCGGCTTCGGCTTGCTGGACCTGTGCGGCTTCAAGAAACCGTTGGGCTGGTTTCGTCAAAGCCTCTGGAGCGACCGGCCAATGGTCTATCTCTGTGTTCCCACGGCTCCGGAGCATCGGCAGTTTGCCGCGGGCGAACACTGGAACTGGACCGCCGGCACGACGGTTGCCGTCGCCTGCTACACCAACTGCGGGGAGGTCGAGCTCACGCTCAACGGAAAATCGCTCGGTGTGAAGCCCGCGAGCGCCGCCGTCGAGGGCGTGCTCAACTGGCAGGTGCCCTTCGAGCCCGGCGTGCTCAAAGCGGTTGGCCGTTCGGAGGGACGCGAGATCGCGAGTTTCGCGCTGGAGACGGCCGGAGCGGCGAGCCGGATCGAGCTCGTGCCCGACGCGCCTTCGCTGCGCGCCGACGGCAATGGCGTCTGCCAGGTCGAATTCCGCGTCGTCGATTCCCGCGGCATCCTTGTGCCGGACGCGGCGCAGACGGTCGCATTCGAGGTCAACGGCCCGGCGGAGCTCCTCGCGGCGGGAAATGCCGACCTGAGCAGCCCGGAGAGCTGCCGCGACTCAACCCACGCCGTCTTCCGCGGCAGAGGCCTGGCGTTTCTGCGCAATTCAAGCGTCGCGGGTGACATCACCATCAAGGCCACTGCGCCGGGTCTTGAACCCGCCGTGCTCGTCATCAACAGCCGCAAATAGCGGGCCGGAAGCGGACCGTGGAGTCTGATTCGCCGCATGCGCCGCCGCACGGTCCGCCACGACCCGGTTTCCAGTCCACGCTGCAGCTCCTTGAATCCGACCATCCCATGAACCAATCCGCACACCGTTGTCATTGCGCCCGCACCGTGCGTTCCCGGCTGCTCCTGCTGCTGGCCGCCATCGTGTCTGCGTCATGGATCGCGTCGCCGCCCTCTGCGGCTGCGCCCGCGCCGGTCACGCTGCGCGAGGTCGACGAGGTCATCCCCACCTACCTGTCCGGGCTGCCGGACCCGAACCCGATGTTCTATTTCGGGCGTGAATCGCAGGGCGCCGAGGGGCGGATCTATCCCTATCCGCTCAACTGCAACCTCACGAACCAGAAGAGCGACGTGAGCTACCGGATGGTGTATCTCGAGAACGAATACGTTCGGATCGGCATCGCGCCCGAGCTGGGAGGCCGGTTGTTCTCGGCCTTGGACAAGACGAACAACTACAACTACGTCTACCGCCAGCATGTGATCAAGCCGGCGCTCATCGGGCTGACCGGCGCGTGGATCTCGGGCGGCATCGAGTGGAACATCCCGCACCACCACCGCGCCAGCACGTTCAGCCCGGTGCAGTATCGCACGGTGGAAAACGCCGACGGCAGCAAGACCGTCTGGGTGGGCGAACTTGAAATCCGCCACCGCATGCGCTGGGCCGTCGGCTACACGCTGAGGCCCGGCAGCAATGTCCTCGAATGCTCCGTCCGGATCGTCAACCGCACGCCCGTTGCGAACACGATGCTTTGCTTTGCCAACGTCGCGGTGAACACCAACGACAACTACCAGATCATCTTTCCGCCCAGCACGCAGTGGGTGACGCACCACGCCAAGCGTGAGTTCTCGACGTGGCCGATCGCCACCCAGCCCTATGGCGGCGTGAACTGGAACAAGGTCGACGTGAGCTGGTACAAGAATCACCAGACGGCGAACTCGATGTTCGCCTGGAACTACACCGACGACTTCTATGCCGGATACGATCACGGCCGGGAGGCCGGCATCATGAGCGTTGCCGACCATCATGTCGTTCCCGGGAAGAAGTTCTGGACCTGGGGGAACGGCTCGCGCGGCCGCATGTGGGACGAAATCCTGACCGACAACGACGGCCCCTACATCGAGCTGATGGTGGGCGCGTATTCGGACAACCAGCCCGACTACTCGTGGCTGCAGCCGTTCGAGACGCGCGCCTTCACGATGAACTGGTATCCGTTCCGCGAGATCGGTGGCGTGAAGAACGCGAATCTCGACGCTGCCGTGAATCTCGAGGTGAAGGACGGCGTCGCGCAGTTCGGATTCTGCACAACACGTGCCTTCGCGACTGCCACCGCACGGCTCACCGCCGGAGCAACGGTTCTCATCGAGGAGGCGATCTCGATCGATCCCGCAAAGCCCTACGCGAAACAGGCGGCCATTCCCGCCGGTGTCGACGCCCGCGACCTCCGTGCGTCGCTCTGGTCGGGCGGCCGCGAACTGGTCGGTTATGCGCCGGTGCGCCTCACGCCGATGGCGCAGCCCGCGGTCGTCACGCCGCCGCCTGCACCGGCGGAGATCAAGAACAACGAAGAGCTGTTTCTTGCCGGTCAACGGATCGACCAGTTTCATAATCCATACCTCGATGCGGATCCGTACTGGGAGGAGGTGCTGCGGCGCGATCCTGGCGACATCGAGGCGAACACGGGCATGGGGCGGCTCGATCTGCGCCGCGCAAGATTCGCCTCGGCCGTGCAGCACTTCCGCAAGGCGCTCGAGCGGTTGACCGCAAAATACACGACGCCGAAGAATGCCGAGCCGTTGTACTACCTCGGCGTTGCGCTCAAGGGGCAGGGCCTGAACGACCAGGCGTTTGACGCCTTCTACAAGGCTGCGTGGAGCCAGGAATGGAAGGCGCCGGCCTATTTCGCGCTCGCCGAGATTTCGACGGCACGCGGCGATTTCTCCGCTGCGCTGGACTTCGCGGACCGCTCGCTCGATGCGAACGCGCTCAACGTCCGCGCCTACGGGCTGAAGGCCGCGGTGCTGCGCCATCTCAATCGCACGCAGGAGGCGCTTGGCCTCCTTGCGGTCGCCGCGGCCAGGACGGATCCGCTCGACGTCGGGCTGATGGCCGAACAGTGGCTCGCAACCAGGGATGCGGCCGCCGCCGCGACGCTCTTCGGCACGCTCAACCGCCATCACTCGACCGCGCAGGAAATCGCGGCGGAATTCACCGATGCGGGCCTTTGGCGCGATGCGGTCGACGTCCTCGCGGAGTCGGTCGCGACCGCGCCGGACAAGGAGAAGATCGCGCCAATGGTGTATTACGATCTCGGCGACTTGAGCGAAAAACTCGGCGATGCGGCAAAGGCTGCGGACTATCGCAGTGCCGCCGCCGCCGCTTCACCGGAATATGTGTTTCCGTTCCAATCCGAGGCGATCGCCGTTCTCCGCGGCGCGATCCAGGCCAATCCGAAGGATGCCCGCGCGCCCTATTATCTCGGCAACCTGCTGTTCGACTGGCAGCCCGATGAGGCGGTTGCGCTCTGGGAGAAATCCGTGGCGCTCGACCCGACATTTCCGATCGCCTGGCGAAACCTCGCCCAGGCCTATTCGCACCGCCCGGGAGGAGAGTCCCTCGCCAGGGCAATCGCGGCGCTGGAGAAGGCGATCGCGGTGCCCAATCCCGATCCGACGCATCTCGCCGAGCTCGACTCCCTCTATGCGGCGGCAGGAGCGCCGGTGGAGAAGCGGCTCGCGCTTCTGGAGGCGCATCAGCCTGCGCTGCTCAGGCACGATGAATGCCTCGCGCACCTGATCGGCCTGAAGACGTTTGCGGGCAAGACCGATGAATCGATCGACCTTCTCGCGAGCCACACGTTCAACATCTGGGAGGGCGGCACGCGCTTCAGCACGGCGGATTCGTGGATCAATGCGCACCTCGCGCGGGGTCAGGAGCATTTCCAAGCCGGGAAATATCGTGACGCACTGGCTGATTTCGAGGCCGCCACGAGATTCCCGGCCAACCTGCGCGCCTACGACACCGGCGCGCGCACTGCCGAGATTTCCTATTGGGTTGGCTGCGCGCAGGAGGCGCTCGGAAACGCGGCCCAGTCCACGGAGGCGTGGAATCGCGCTGCGGCGGCGACGTTCGGCGCCGGGCGGCGCGGCGACGCCGAGATCGTTGGCGAGGATTTCCGCCGCGCCCGGCAGCGCTACCACCAGGCGCTCGCGTTGCGGAAACTCGGCCAGAACAGCATGGCGGAATCGGTCTTTCGCGATCTCGCCAGTCCGCCGGCATCAACCCCGGCGATGTCGGCGGCTGCGAAGCACTATGCGGCAGGCCTCGGCTGCGCGGGCCTCGGCGAGAAGGAGAAGGCGCGCATCGAACTCACCGCGGCGCTCGCGGCCGTTCCCGACAGCCTCGACGCGAAGCTCGCGCTCGGGCAGCTCTGAACACTCCGCGAAAGGGAGATCTCGATGAAAAACCGAATGCTCCGGTTCCTTTCCAGTGTCCGACCCGGACCTGATGGCTGGGGCGGACAATCGCGCCGCCCGTTGTGCGCCGCGCGCCCGGCGGTCGCGCCCTACCTGTGGCGGCGGACAGCAATGGAGGCATTGATTGCCGGTACACTGCTCGTTGCCGTCGCCGGCCGCGCCGCCGGGCTGCCCTGTCAGCTCGTCTTCGACGGCGTTCTCAGCGAACACCGGATCGCGCTGAAGGATCTCGACCCCTCGTTGCCGTCCGACTGGACCGGCTACACCCATCTCGTGCTCGAACTGCGCACCTCCACGCCGCAGCGCTTCGGGCTCTGGGCCTATACGGCTGACGGCCCGCGGCGCATCGAGATCCAGCCGTTCGGCCAGAACGTATGGCTGCGGGCATCGATCCCGCTGCAGTACTTCAACGGCATGGACAAGTCGGGCACCGATCTCGCTTCGACGAACAACCGGAGGACCGACTCGTTCTGGATGTCGGTGTGGGGCCCGTTCGGGGAGTTAAAGTCAGTCGAGGCGCTGGGTTTCGCGATGCAGTATCCGCTGAAGCGGCCGGTGATCGAGCTGCGGGCGATCCACCTGGCCAAGCAGGACGAGGGCTCGGATTTTCTCGAGGGGAAACCGGTCCTGGACGAGTTCGGCCAGTGGGCGCATGTGGATTATCCGCGGAAGATCAGGAGCCGGGAGCAGCTCGAAAAGGAGCTGGCCGATGAAGAAAAGGCGTTCGGCAGCGGCGCCGATTTTGGCTATTGCGAACTCGGCGGCTACCAGGGCACGCAAGCGAAGCCGACGGGATTCTTCCACGTCGAGCAGATCGACGGCGTCTGGTGGTTCGTCGATCCGCATGGGCATTTGTTTCTTTCGACCGGCGCCAACGGGGTGGGAGGCTTCGGCGGCGGCGGGCGCGGTGGTGCTCCAGCCGCGCCGACGGCAGCGCAGGCGGCGTCCGCAGCCCGCATGCTTCGCCGTCTCGACGCCTGGGGAATGAACACGGGCGGGCAGGGGAGGCCCAACATCGTTTTCCTGCGCTGGCCGCAGACGCCTGCCACGACGTTTCTCGGCGTGGCCGACGTCTACTCCGAGGAATTCGCACACGCGATCGATCAATCCGCCGACAAGCAGTGTTCCGCGCGGAAGGACGATCCGCTGGTCATCGGCTATTTCATCGGCAACGAGCCGCCATGGGGCGATCGCGAGTCGGAGGTTGTCGACCTGATCCTGGCCGGACCCGACACGGCAACGAAGGCGAAACTCAAGGACCATCTCGCGCAAGGCGACACGCCGAAGCGCCGGAAGCAGTTCGTCATCGCGGCGTTTGAGCGGTACCTTGACCTCGTTTGCGCCGCGGTCCGCAAGTATGACCCCAATCATCTGAATCTCGGCATCCGTTTCGGAGGCAAACCGGCCGACGAGGTGTTGCGCCTGGCGCGGGTCTTCGACGTCTGCAGCATCAACGTCTACGAGTATGAGCCGACGAAGCAGCTTGAGCGCGCCTTTCGCCTGGGCGGCAGGCCGGTTCTGATTGGCGAGTTTCATCTCGGCGTTCCGGAGAACGGCCTCGGCTCCGGTCTTGTGCAGGCGAAGGATCAGGCCGAGCGCGGCATCGGCTACCGCTATTTCGTGGAACAGGCGGTGTCGCTGCCGTACTCGCTGGGCGCGCACTGGTTCATGTGGCGCGACGAGCCGGTGCTCGGCCGCATGGACGGCGAGAACTACAACATCGGTTTCGTCGATGCGACGGACCGCCCGTACCCGGAGCTGGTCGAAGCCGCAAAGGCAACGCACAAACGGTTGTTCGACATCCATTCTGGAAAGGTCCTTCCGCTCAGCCGGAAACCGATGGCCTCGGATGCCGGGGCGCCGTCGTCACCATGGGACCTCTAGGCGACTGCTTCGCCCGCAACCCCCACAAAAAATGAAACGACGACAATTTGCCGCAGCCGAACGACTGCTGCTCGTCCTGCTCGCAGGTGGCATCGCCGCCGGCGTGGTCGCTCCCATCGCCGCCCAAACGCCGAAGCCGGCACGCCCGGAGGAGGCCATCACCCAGCCGGTGGCGCCGCGCAGCGGGCTGCTCCTCCCTCAGTTCTTCGTACATGATCCGTGGATACTGACGGATCAGTCCACGAAGACCTATTACCTCTATACGTCGGCCTGGACCAGGCAGACCGGTCGGAACCGGACCGGCACGTTTGTCTACAAGAGCAAGGATCTCGCCACATGGGAGGGGCCGTTCCTTGTTTTCGTGTGTCCGGACGACAGCTGGGCCAATTCGCAAGTGACTGCGTGGGCGCCGGAGGTGCATGCCTACAAGGGCAAATACTATCTGTTCACGACGCTGCACAACCCGCAGAAGCCGCTGCCGACGCTGATTCCCGGCCGGCCAAATCTCATGCGCGGCACCATGATCGCGGTGAGCGACTCGCCGGAAGGGCCGTTTGAATTGGTCAAGAAAGACAACACGGTGACGCCGTCGGATTTCATGACCCTCGACGGTACGCTCTACGTCGACCCGGCTGGAAAGCCATGGATGGTCTATGCGCACGAATGGATGCAGAAAATCGACGGCACCATTGAGGCGCTTCCTCTTAAGGACGATCTCTCCGCAGCGGCTGGCGACCCGATCCTGCTCTTCAAAGGCTCGGATGCGCCGTGGCTCGACGAACAGGCGGTGCCCAGCGCCCGCTCCGCGATCTACGTCACCGATGGCCCGGAGCTCTTTCGCACGAAGGACGGCCACCTGCTCATGCTCTGGTCAAGCTATGAGAAGAACAGCTTCGGGCTGGACGGCTATGTGGAGACCCTCGCGCGCTCGAAGACCGGCGAGCTCAAGGGACCGTGGGAGCAGCTGCCGCCGCTGGTGCGCAACGACAGCGGCCATGGCATGCTGTTTCGCACCTTTGAGGGACAACTGATGCTTGTGGTTCACCAGCCATTCATTGGGGCGCACGGCAAGATCTACGAGATGGAAGACCTGGGCGACAACCTGCGGATCGTGAGATACCGCGATGACCTGAGCGGCCCGGCACTCGGACCGCAACGCGGCCAGACGCCGCAATAGCGGTCGAGACCGGACACTGGATTGCCATGAGACGGTGCAGCCAACCGAATCCAACAAAGACGAGTGACATCGCGGTGCGCGTCGTCCCCAATGCGCGGATGGTGTCCTGGGGACAAGACGCTCCTCCTCCGGCGGCCCTTTGCGTATTGGCCTGATATAACCTGTTCGTTCCTTTTCGATGAATGACCCCTTACGTTCATTCCGCCGCCCGTTTGCCAGGGCCGGATTCTGGCTGAGCCTGTTCCTGGCGTCGCCGCTGGTGCGTGCGGACTCCGCCGCGCTCACGCCTCAATGGGAACCGGTTGCACCGGGGGTGTGGAAGACCGCGATCGGCTCGCCTGAAGACCTCACATTGTTGACCGCGGCCGGTCAGGCACCGATGCTCGCGGCATTGACGGGGATGCCCGCGGGTGCGTTTCCGCTTGCCGAGTCGGAAATTGAGGCGCGGCTTGAGACGCGCCGAATTGCGTTGCGATTCCCGCTTGCGCTCGACGAGGACATCTACGGCCTCGGCGTCGACTTCAAGACGCTGCGCCGGACGGGTTCGGTCTTTCAGCTGCACGTCGACCACTGGGCGGGCCGCACGGGCAGGACACATGCTCCCGTGCCGCTCTATATCTCGACAAAGGGCTACGGCGTGTTGATCGACTCGTCGCGGTACCTGAACGTCAGCGTCGGTCTGGGCGTGCGCCTTGCAGCGAAGGACAAGCCTCCGGCTGTGGACCGCACAACCGGCGGGCGCGCGTGGAGCTCATTGCCGCGATCCGATTCGGTCGAGGTCTCGGTGCCTGCGGGCGGTGTGGTTGTCTACGTCTTTGCAGGGCCGACGCCGCTCGATGCCGTGCGGCGCTACAATCTTTTCTGCGGCGGAGGCGCGCTTCCGCCAAAATGGGGGCTCGGCTTCCTCGCCCGCACGCCAACCGCCTATTCGGCGCAGGAGGCGCTTGCCGAGGTGGATGCGTTTCGCCAGCGCGGAATCCCACTCGACATGCTTGGACTGGAGCCAGGATGGCAGGATCACGCCTATCCGTGCTCGTTCGAGTGGGACAGGACTCGCTTCCCGGATCCCGCGGGTTTTCTCGGCGAGCTGCAGAAACGCCATGTGCGCGCAAACCTCTGGTTCAACCCGTATGTTTCCCCCACGGCACCCCTGTATGCGCAGTTGCTGCCATTTGCCGGATCGCACCTCGTCTGGAACGGCATCGTGCCCGACTATTCGCTGCCGCAGGCGCGTTCGATCTTTGCGGATCATCTTTTGAAGAAGATCGTGGGTTTGAACCCGGCTGCATTGGGAGGCTTCAAGATCGACGAGGTGGACGGCAACGATCAATGGATCTGGCCGGACCACGCGTTGTTTCCATCGGGCCATGATGGCGAACAACTCCGGCAGACCTATGGGTTGTTTCTGCAGCGCACGTTGATGGAGATCTTCCGCGGACAGAACCGCCGCACGCTCGGTCAGGTTCGCGGGACCAATGCGGGCGCCTCACCGTTTCCGTTCGTCATCTACAACGACAACTACGATTTCGACGAGTACATCACGGCAGTCGCCAACACGTCGTTTGCGGGTGTGCTCTGGTCTCCGGAGGTGCGCGGCGGCACGGGCGAGGACATGCTGCGCCGCGTGCAGGCCGTGTGTTTCTCGCCGCTTGCGCTGTTCAATGGCTGGGCGACTAACGCCAAACTCTGGACGCATGCCGAGGTTGCCGACCCGATCCGCGATGTCATCCTGCTGCGCCAGCGTCTGCTGCCGTACTGGTACACGGCATTTGCCCAGTATCACTATCAGGGAACCCCGGTCATCCGGGCCATGCCGTTGATTGCGGGATTCAAATCACCAGCGGCAATTGCGGAACCCGGCAAACTCGACGCCACCGTGAATCCGTATGCGATCGGCAAGGTTGTCGAAGTGAAAGACCAGTATCTTGTCGGCGACGCGTTGCTCGTCGCGCCGATCGCCCCGGGAGCCGTTTCGCGCAAGGTGACCCTGCCACCCGGACGCTGGTACGATTTTTATACGGGAAATCTTGCGGGAGAAAACGAGACCATTGTGGTGTCGCCGCCGCTTGCGCAGATTCCGCTGTTCGTGCGGGATGGCGGACTCATTCCGCTCACCGGTGACCGTCAATGGGCGCCGGGCCGCGACGAGACTGTTCCGCTGGAGGTCCGCCACTATGGAGAGCAACCGGGTGAGCTTTCGCTTTACGACGATGACGGCGAGACATTCGACTATGAGCGCGGCGATTGTTCGTGGACGAAGCTCCGGGTGACAAAGGACGCTGCTGGCGCCTGGCATGGCGAGGTGGCGCCTGAAAAGGGCGAACGGCCATGGCGCTATTCGACGGTGACCTGGCGCTTCATGACCACGCTGCCGGCCGCGCAGGCCCCGGCGAACCTGATGGCGCAGCGGGCCGCCGGCCTGTCCGCGCTTCCCGCTGTTGTCAGGAGCGAGCCGCCGGAAAAACTGGAGATCCGGCGGAAATAGTATTGAGAGGCGCGTTATCTGCCGCTCGGCCCGGTCGTTGCCGGCGCGGGCTTTCCGCTGTTGGCTGGCGGTTTGCCCGGCCCAAGGTACTCCTCGACCTTGAGGTTTCCGATCTGGACATCGGTCTTGAACTTATCGTTTGCGTTCACCCAAACGGGGCGCCCTGTTTCGCGGCCGATATATGGCGCCGCAATTGTGATCATCGGCGGCAGCGTGTCCGCCATCACCAGTCCCGTTGCCGGGCAGCTGATCTTGGTTCGCCAGAGCATCCTCGGATGTTTCGGCTCCACCACAGGAAATTCGTAGGCGGCCAGGGCAATGACGTAGAGAGCCTCGCGCGCGACATGCGAGATTGCATCGGCATCGGGATCGAATCGCGTCAGGCCGGGAAGCATCGTATCTGTCAATTCGGCGGTGAGATTGGAGAGCAGCCCGAGCTTTTCGCCGCCGAGGAATTGCACCGTCTGCGTATAGTTGACCTGTGACCCGGGCATGTCTGGATCCGCCCCTGGATCTGGACGGACGTTGGGGTACAACGAGCCCCACGCGAACATGATGACTTGTGTTGGGCGGTGATGGGAATCAGCCGGCAGATAGCCATCATCGGCCAGAATCCTGACGATCGGGCGCATCGCCTCCTCCTTTGAGGGGACCTTCTCGCCACCATAGGAAACGCCGAAGACGTGGTAGCCTTTGATCAGCGGCAGGTAGTAGACTGGGTTTGACGGCGACGCGGGCCGCAGAAGCGCGCCCGCTGGCGTGACGTCGGTCGAGGTGATCACTTGCACGTCGTGATGAAACAGCAGCTCGAACAAACCCGCGGACAATTTCGGAGCCGCAGCGATGAAAAGCGCGCCGAAGACGAGTGTGGCGCGCCAGCCGGATTTGGCCGGCCTTTCGCCCGAGGCTGCAATAGGCTGGTGACGCATCTTGCTTCAGAATTAATGCCTTCGTTGACCCGATGCAACTGCATGATGGATTCCGGTCTTTTGCCCAGGGCACCACCAAAAGGAGAAATGTCGGGGCATGCGTCACACTCCGTTGACTACCGGGCGATCCGATCCCATTAGATCCCCGAACGCTTTTGATCGATCCGGCTCCGACGCCTCCTTTCGTCTCGAACACCATGAAACCCCAAGAACAACCGATGTCCCCCCGCAGGATGTTCGTCCGCATCGCCTCTGTCTGCTTGCTGCTTTCGGGCGCGCAGTCGTTGACGGCCCAGCGTCCAGAGGACCGGCCGTTGCCGCCGCCGCCGCCGGTTCGCGCCGAGTTCAGGTTCGATTTCGGTCCCGGAAAGGCTCGCGACGGATACGTACAAGTCGCGGCGGATACGATGTACTCGTCAGAACGGGGTTACGGATTCGACTTCGGATCGAAGCCGGTTGGCGTGGAGCGGAGCGGCAGCCCCCCCGAGTCCGCTCGGGACACGGATCCGATGACCGACGGATTTGTGACGACCAGCGAGCCTCCGTTCTTCTTCTCCGTCAAAGTGCCGGAGGGAAACTACCGATGCACGGTCACACTCGGCGACGCCCAGGGTGAATCGCGCACGACCATCCGAACGGAGGCGGGTCATATGATGGCTCCGGACATCGTCACGCCGTACGGGAAATTCGATACTCGGACCTTTTATGCAAATGTGAGGAGGCCGCAGATTCCACCACCGCCACCCAATGCGCCGGGCGGAACGGAAGTCCACATGTTCCTCGCCGGCGAAGCGGAGTCCCGCTGCTGGGACGAGAAGCTCACAATCGAATTCAACAACACGCGGCCCTGCCTCTGCGCGCTGGAAATCGTGAAGGATGATGCGGTGCCGACAATCTTCGTCGCTGGCGATTCGACGGTTGGCGACCCACGGCACGGCCCCGGGGGAAACTGGCCGACGCAGATCTGTCAGTTCTTCAAACCCGAGGTCGTCGTCTGCAACAGCGCCGAAGGCGGGGAAACGAGCAAGAGCTTTATCACCGGGCTGCGGCTTGAGAAGGTTCTCAGCCAGATGAAGGCGGGGGACTTCTTCCTCGTGCAGTTCGGCCACAACGACTCGAAGGCGCAATGGCCCCAGAGCTACACAGAGCCGGGCACGAGCTTCAACGCATTCCTTCGCGTGTTCATTGCCGAGACCCGGCGCCGCGGGGCCACGCTTGTCCTGGTCACGCCGATGGAACGCCGCAACAACGGGGATTCGGTCGGGCCGTGGGCTCGCGCGATGCGCGACGTCGCTCGACAGGAGGGTGTTCCGCTCATCGATCAGTGGGCCATGAGCAAGGAACTCTGGACGGCGATGGGGCCAAACGTGAACCAGGCTTTTGGCGACCAGACCCATCTCACGGGCTACGGCGGTTATCTCCTCTCCAAGCTGATTGTCGGCGGCATCCGGAAGAACGTTCCGGCGCTTGCGCGTTTCGTCGTGGACGATTTCAAGGAGCTGGATCCGGCGCACCCCGAACCTCCGCCTGAGTACCTCCGCCAGTCGCCGGGTCCTGGCGTGCAGGTGCGCGGAGCGCAACCGGCGCCACGTGCGCCGTAGCCGACCCCGAAGATTCGATCTCGAATCCGACTGCGACGTCGGGTTAGCTGTTTTGCGAGGAGCCCTCGCGGATCGCCATGAATACAACTTCGCTCTTTCTTCACTCTGTTTCGATTGCTGTCGTCGCCGCAACGATCATGCCGCGGGCTTCAGGCGATCCGAAGCCTGCGGCGGCTGCGACGACTGTTGCGCCGGCCGATCCGCTGGTCGAAAAGGTCCGCCGAGCTGCCCTTGCCATGCAACGGAAGTCCTGGGAGCAGGGCGTGCTCGCCCTTGCGTTTCTTGAGGAAGGAGACGATGCGATGGTCGTTGCGATGGCCCAGGCCAGCCTGATCTACACGTCCAAGGACGGCGTTGCCGCCTCATTGGGCGGCGCGCCCGTGGATCCCCTGATGCTTGGCGAACCCCTGTGGCGGGCTGCGCAGATTGGAAAGAATCCAGCCTTGCGGCAGGCGGCCGACGCGATGCTGAACTGGACTCTCACCCGCGCCCCACGGGCGGCGGATGGGACGATCTTTCACACCGGCCAGACAATCTGGTCCGACAGTTTTCATACGTCGCCGCCGTTCCTCGCCTATACCGGACATTATGCCGAGGCGCTTCAGCAGATCGACGGTCACCGCCGGCGGCTCTGGAGTCCGGAGAAGAAATTGGTCGCGCATATCTGGGATGAATCCAAACAGCATTGCAGCGATCCGGCGTACTGGGGTGGGGGGAACGGCTGGACGGCGGCGTCGCTCGCACGCGTCATCCGCGCCCTGCCGCCCGAGCGCGCGGCCGATCGCGCGAAGCTCGCCGGTTTTCTTCGCGAGCTGATCGACGGCTGCATCGCGCATCAATGTGAAAGCGGCCTGTTCTGCAACGTCGTGGACGATCCCAGGTCCTTCGAGGAAACCAATCTCGCGCAGATGCTGGCGTATTCAATTTACGAAAGCGTCCGGGGCGGCTGGCTGCCGGCCGACTACCTCCCCGCTGCGGATCGGATGCGGACCGCTGCGCGCGCCAGGGTCGACGAAAACGGGTTTGTCCAGGGCGTTGCGGGAGCGCCGACCTTCACGCAGCCGGGCGTCTCGCCGGAAGGCCAGGCCTTCTTCCTGATGATGGAAGCCGCCCACCGCAAGCTGATGGCGGTGCAGCGAGGCTGATCCATTCCATTCGTTTCCTTCGTCACGATCTGTAATATGGTTTGGATTGTGGCTTGGGCGCGTTAGGAAATCCTAGGCCGTATCAATCCACTCCGTCTTATGCATTCCTCCAGTCATTTTCACCCGATCCGCGCGCTGATCGTGCCGCTGCTCGTGTGGTTGCTTCAGGCTTTGCCCGCCTCCGCGCAGAGCAAGCCACTTCAGATCTTCAGCCCGAACGGCCGGTTGACCGTGGACGTCCGGCTCGATCCGACGGGATCTCCGCATTACGCGGTGCAATTCGACGGGCAGCCGGCGCTGGCGAATTCCAGGCTTGGCGCAATCCGCGACGATGCAGACTTCTCCCGGGGCCTGAAGCTTGTTTCCGCAACGGACCCTGAGCCGATTCAGAACAGCTACGAGATCCTCACGGGCAAGCGCCGGAAGAACATCTATGCGGCGAACCGGCGGATCTTCCACCTTCAGACCGCGAACGGCCGGGAGATGGACATCACCTTCCAGGTTTCCAATGACGGTCTGGCGTTTCGCTATTCTTTTCCGGAAACCGATCCTGCCATCCACCGGCTGAGCGAAGAGGTGTCGTCGTTCCATTTCCTGCCGGGCACCCGTTGCTGGCTGCAGCCGATCGCGGTTGCCCACAGCGGATGGTGCCAGGCCAATCCATCCTATGAGGAGTATTACCAGAAGGACATTCCCGTGGGCACGCCTTCGCCGACGGGCGCGGGCTGGGTATACCCGGCGCTCTTCCGCTCCGGCGATACGTGGTTGCTGGTGAGCGAAAGCGCGCTGTCGCGGAACTACTGCGGCACGCGGTTGCGCTCGGAATCGCCAGACGGCGAGTATTCGGTCGGATTTGCGGATCCGAGGGAGATCATTCCGGGGGGCGCCGCAAATCCCCAGTCGACGCTGCCCTGGCTCACGCCGTGGCGCGTTCTGGTTGTCGGCAGCCTCAAGACGGTCGCCGAATCGATGCTTGGGGTTGACCTTGCCGATCCGCCAACCGAGCCGGCGGATACGACGATCACGCCGGGAAAGGCCGCGTGGAGCTGGCCGCTGCTCGGCGATCGCAACACGACCTACGAGGTGCAGAAGCAGTTCATCGACTACGCGTCCGACATGGGCTGGGCGTACTGTCTGATCGACGCGCTTTGGGATACGCAGATCGGCTACGACAAGATCAAGGAGCTGGTCGACTACGCGCGCGGTCGCAAGGTCTCGATCCTGCTCTGGTACAACTCGGCTGGCAGTTGGAACACGACGCCGCAGACGCCCCGCGATCGAATGCTCACGCACGAGAGCCGTCTGAAGGAATTCGAGCGTCTGAAGGCGATGGGGGTGGCCGGACTCAAGATCGACTTCTTCGGTGGCGACGGCCAGTCGATGATCGCCTACTACCACGACATCCTTGAAGACGCGGCGCCGTATGGTTTTCTGATGAACTTCCATGGCGCGACGTTGCCGCGGGGATGGCAGCGAACCTATCCGCACCTGATGACCATGGAGGCGGTCCGCGGACTCGAATATGTCACCTTCGAGCAGGCGAACGCCGATCAGGAGCCGTCGCATGCGGCGATGCTGCCGTTCACGCGCAATGTTTTCGATCCGATGGATTTCACGCCGATGGTGCTGGACCACATCGACCGGATCCGGCGCCGCACAACGAGCGGGTTCGAACTGGCATTGCCGCTGCTTTTCACGTCAGGCATCCAGCACTACGCGGAGACACCGGCGGGCATGGCCAAGGTGCCCGGCTACGTGCGCGATTTCATCAAGGGAATTCCAACGGTCTGGGATGACACGAAGTTTCTGGACGGCGATCCGGGCAAGTTTGTGGTGCTCGCCCGCCAGGGTGGCGGCCGGTGGTGCGTTGCGGGCATCAATGGCGAGGCGGTCGAGAGGGAACTCTCGCTCGATCTGAGCCGACTCGGTCACCACGATGCTGGGACGCTGATCACCGATGGCGGCGGCGGGATCTTCCCGCTCCGCCAGGAGACGGTCCGCCTCGGATCCGGCGCACGACTGGAGATCACCTTGCTGCCGCATGGCGGTTTTGTCCTGGTTCTGGACTGACCCGGTCCGCGCAGCGCTCTCTTGGTTTCTGGCGCCGGTGTTTCAGAAGCTGGGAGGAGTGCTGCCGATTCCGTCGACAGTGCCTCTGAAGTCGTGGCGCCGAATTCCGTAGACGGTGTATACGGAATCAGTTTCGCACCCCGGGGATAGATGAGAGGGAATGCGCGGCAGCGTTCAAGGATGCTGACTCCCCGGCCCGCAACTCCGCGTGCCGCCAGATTTCCTTCCGTGCCCGGGAAAAGCGTCTTGTGTGTCTGGTTCCGGAGAGGCTGATCGTTTCCTACAGCAGGCAACCGAGAGAACGAGGGGAAGGAGGAAGGCTGCCGCCGCCGTCCTTGCCCTGACCGCCGGGCAGCGTATTCTCGTGCCATGAACTTCCCCATTCGCCCGGTTCTTGCAGCCGTTGCTGCGTTTGTCTGTTTCGTCGGCGCACGCTCCGCCCCGATTCAGGACAAGTTCGCCGGCGTCCCGCAGGCGCTGCAGGCGTTTGTCGATCACGGGGAGATTTCCGGCGCCGTGGCGCTTGTCGCCGACAGGGATCGCGTTCTTCACCTCTCCGCCGTCGGAGTGAGCGATCTCGATACCGGTCGAACGATGGAGACCGGCGACATCTTCTGGATCGCATCGATGTCGAAGCCAATCACCTCCGTCTGCGTGGGCCTGCTCGTTGACGACGGCAAACTGGGCTTCGACGATCCGGTCGAAAAATACCTGCCTGAATTCCGCAATCAGTGGGTTGTGCAGGAGGCCACACCCGACCGTCGCGTGCTCGTGAAGGCCACCCGTCCGATCACGCTGCGAGACCTGCTCACGCACACCAGCGGGCTCGGCGAATACCAGGTCACCGATCCGCACTGGACGCTCGCGAACATGAGCATGGCCCTCGCGCGCGAACCGTTGCGTTTCCAGCCCGGAAGCCGCTGGGCCTATTCAACCGCGGGCATCGACCTGCTCGGCCGCGTCGTCGAGGTTGTGAGCGGCATGCCGTTTGCCGATTTCATGCAAAAGCGGCTCCTCGATCCGCTCGGGATGCGCGACACCACCTGGTGGATCTCCCCTGAGCAGGATCAACGCCGCGCACACACCTACGTCCTGAACGCCCAGAGCAGGCGGCTGGAGGAGACAACCATCCACTACATGTATGGCGGCGCGGTGACCGACCGCGCGCGTCCGCCGCTCGGAGGCGCGGGTTTGTTTTCGACGGCTGCCGATCTTGCGAAGTTCTACCAGATGATGCTTCACGGCGGGGAATCCGCCGGACGGCGAATTCTCAGATCCGATACTGTCGCGGAGATGACCCGCAAGCAGACCGGCGACCTGAAAGCCCGACCCGGGATGCCCTGGGGACTCGGCTTCTGCGTCGTCGAAGATCCGGAGCAGATGGAGGCAAACCGGACGCTTTCGCCCGGCAGCTTCGGCCACGGCGGTGCGTTCGGCACCCAAAGCTGGACCGATCCGACGCGCGGTCTGATCTACATCATGATGATCGAGCGCGACAAGATTCCGAACACTCCCGACGACTCTACAATGCGGCGTGCCTATCAGAAAGCCGTTGAAACGGCGCTCGCGCCGTGAAATCGCCATTGTGAGGGGAGTTGCAGCCCCCGATGCGCCCCGGACACGATCATTGCTGACGGCATCGATTCTCGCGCCGGCTGCGTTGACGTGGATCGGGTTCGTTGCGACGCTGCATCTCCGTGAACGCGAAAGGAATTCCTCCAATGAGATCTTCCTCAAAATCGTCATTGCTCGCCATTGCGCTATTCATCGGTGCGACGCTTCAATCCGCCCCCGATTCCGGCGCCCCATCGCTGGCCGGGCAGCGTGTGCTTTGGCTCGGAGACAGCATCACCCAGGCGGGGGATTACGTCACGTTCGCCGAGTACTACCTGGAACGGGCGTTTCCGCGTGAGAAGTTCGATATCATCAGCATCGGGCGTTCGGGCGAGACGACCTCCGGGCTTTCCGAAAAAGCGTCGCCGTTTCCCCGCCCGTGTGTGCACGACCGGCTGGCGCGGGCGCTCGATCTGGCAAAGCCCTCCGTGGTCATTGCCTGTTACGGCATGAATGACGGCATCTACCATCCGGCGAGTCCCGAGCGAATGTGGGCTTTCCAAGGCGGTGTGAGGAAGCTGCTCGATGTCTGCCATGCGGCCGGGGCCCGGGTCATCCTGCTGACTCCGCCGCCGTTCGACCGCGTTCCCGGAAAGACGCTGCTGCCGAAAGAAGCCCCTGATTTCAGCTACCAGACTCCGTATGAGGACTATGACGACGTGTTGGCGGATTTTGCGCACTGGGAGACGACCCTGCCGGCGTCGGTTGCGACAACGATCGACCTGCACGGGACGATGCGCGATTATCTGGCGGCGCACAGGCGAATCGACCCGGCTTTTGCCTTCGTCAAGGACGGTGTTCACCCAAACGCCGCGGGGCATCTGTTCATGGCGCAGACCGTGTTGCGGGGACTGGGGATTCCGCTGGCCGGGGCGGACGCGGATTTGTCGAAGGAATTGGTCAGGATTCAGGCCGATCCATTTTACCAGCTTGTCAAAAAACAGCGCGAAGCCCGTTCGGATGCCTGGCTGCCCTATGTCGGTCTTCCCGGAAATGTCGAGTTGGTCGAGGATTTCTGCGGCAAACTGCAGGCGGAGATTGACCGGATGCGCGCTCCATGAATGCGGCGGTCGGCATTTGCGGTGAGACTGGAACCCCGTCCTCTGCCCGATGCCCAACGATCGAGGGCGCAGATCTGCAATCATGAAGACCGTGAAGCTTTCCGCTCATAAAGCCGGCGAGATGCCCATGTCTGTGTGTTCACGCCGCGACCTCCTGAAATCCGCGGTCCGCTGGGCCGCCCTTGGCGTTCTCGGAGACATCGCGCTCACGCGGGCGTTTGCCGCGCAAGCTGTGTCCAGCCGGTCTCGCGATTTCAACGTGCTGGACTTTGGTGCGGCAGGCGACGGCGTCACCCCCGACAGTGCGGCGCTGCAACGCGCGATCGATGCGGCGGCCGGGGCCGGCCCCGGTTCCCGCGTCATCCTGCCAGGCGCACGCCGCTATCTGTCCGGCCGGCTGGTGCTGCGTGCCGGCATTGAGTTTCATCTCGCTGACGATGCGGAGTTGCTCGCAAGCACCCGCCCTGAAGACTATGGCGCCGACCGGGCGTTGCTCACCGCGCTGGATGCGGCCGGTCTGAGGATCACCGGCACCGGCAAGGTCAACGGGCGATCCCGCGAGTTCATGACGCGCTACGACCCGGCGGGCGAATGGTGGGTGCCCGGACCCTTCCGGCCGCGTCTTGCCGTGTTCGCGGGCTGCCGCGATCTCACGGTGCAGGGGATTACATTCCTGCACGCGCCGGAATGGACGCTGCACCTCGTCGGGTGCGAGAACGTCCTCGTGGACGAGGTCACGGTCCTCAACGAGCTGGACGTTCCGAACTGCGACGGCATCGATCCCGATCGCTGCCGCAATGTCGAGATCCGCAACTGCAACATCACCTGCGGCGACGACGGCATCGTCGTCAAGGCGACGCAGGCGGCTGCAGCATACGGCGAAACCTCCGGAATTCATGTGCATGACTGCGCGATCGAAACGAAGGATGCGGGCGTGAAGATCGGAACGGAAACGGTCGGGGACATCGATGGCGTGCGCTTTGAGCGGTGCGACATCCGGAGCGGCAGTCGCGGATGCGCGATCCAACTGCGCGATGAAGGAAACATCCGCAACGTCGTGTTCCGGGACATCACGTTCACCGCACGGTACCACGCGGATCCCTGGTGGGGGCGGGGAGAGGCGATCTCGTTCACCGCGATTCCGCGCAGGCCCGGGACGAAGGTTGGCCGGATCAGCGGAGTCCGCGTCGAAAATGTCACCGGCCTCGCCGAGAACAGCATCCGCATCAGCGGCTGCCGGGAAAGCCGCATTGCCGATGTCGTCTTTGACAACGTCGCGGTGACCCTCGACCGCTGGACGAATTTCCGAGGTGGAGTGTGGGACAACCGTCCGACCGCCGCGTACCCGAAGATCGAGGAGCACACCAACCCGGGAATGCATGTGCGGTACGCCGACAAGGTCTCCCTGCGCCGTTGCCGGGTTGCGTGGGGGGAGCATCGCCCGGAGTATTTCACACATGCGCTTGAGGCGCACGACGTCTCCGGGTTGACCTATCCCGATTTCGAGGGTGCGGCGGCCCACCCGGACCGGGAGGCGGCAATTCACGTTGTCTGAAGACGGGCTGGGCCGATTGTGGCGCCGCCCTGTGTCATAGTCTGTTTTCGCGGCGGATGGTTCGGCTGCATGGCGTTGCCTCGGACCAAGCTTGAGTCTTGATGTGAGAGAAGAAAGATGGAAGCTTCCACTTCGATGAAACTCACAACAAAGAGCGTTTTCTGGTTTTTGGGGCTGTCTGTTGTGCTTGCGTGTGCCGGTCCCGTTGCTGCCGAGGATCTGGCCTCAGCGATCGCGGCCGGCCGGGTGAACGCTTCATTTCGCGGGAATGGCGGCAGCAGCGGCGATGCCATTGAGCTGGTCGTCTCCAAGACCCCTGAGGCGGGGACGGGAACACTCACCTTGACGGTTGAGCGGGGCACCCGCCTGCAAAGTCGCGACGCTGCGGCCCAGAGCATGGTGATTGCGGGCGTGCGCGGGCTCTCGACTGGCGGCGACAGCTATGAACCGAGTTCGGAAATCGAAGTCAGCGACCGGCAACCGAAAATCTACTTTCTTGAAGGCTACTGCATGGAATTCGAGAAGGAGAACCCATCGGGGGACACGGCGTTTTCGATGACGTCCCCGGACCCGGTCCTCGCCTGCATACTCAGCCACGCCGACGGCCTGTCCACCGAGGCGAAACAGGCGGCGATCTGGATTCACACGGACCACGCGACCTTCGAGCACGTGAATGAGAAATTCGCTGTGAGCAAAGAGGACTGGGCCGCTGCCGAAGCAGTCCTCAAGAAATGCCAGGCGGCTCCAAAGAGGGAAGCGCCCGCGCAAGGATCGGACGATTCTGCAAAGAACACCGCGAAGTAGGAGCAGGGGGGCCTCATCGTTGCGCTTTGCGACGTTGCGTGTGGCAGCGGCAGATGCGCCCACGTCAGACAAAGGACAGTCTTGCCCATGGCGAAGCGCCGGCTAAGGTCGCCTCTTGCGCGGTCCCGGTCCTGGCCTTCGGAAGACCGGGATGCACATTATGCGACAACGTTTCCCAAAACCCGACCCTGCCATGAAACCTCGAATCAGTCTTGTTGCAGCAATCCTGACGGCTTCAGCCGCCCTTTCGTCGGCCAATGTTGCGGGCATCGACGGCAAATGGGCTGCGGAGTTCGACACCCAGGTGGGCGTCCAGAAATACGTCTTTGAATTCAAAGCCGAGGGCGAGAAACTCACGGGCAAAGCGAGCTGGGAGCGCGTGGGTGAGAAGGGCGAAACCGATCTCAAGGAAGGGAAGATCGCTGCGGACGCCCTGACCTTCGTCGAGCCAATGAGTTTCCAGGGCAATGAGGTCGAGATCGCCTACAGCGGGAAACTGATGGGGGACGAACTGAGGCTTGTCCGAAATGTCGGTGATTTTGCCACGGAGGATTTCGTCGCGAAGCGTGTTGGAGTGGCGCCGAGGACAGCCGCCGCGGCGGCAATCGCCCCCGCGCAACCGCTGCCGGATGCCCGCGTTGTTGCGCCTGGGCCATTTCAGCCGACATGGGAGTCGCTGGCGAAGAACTACCAGTGCCCCGAGTGGTTTCGCGACGCGAAATTCGGTTTGTGGGCGCATTGGTCGGCCCAGTGCGTGCCCGAGCAGGGCGACTGGTATGCGCGCAACATGTACCTCGAAGGCTCGCGGCAATACAAATACCACGTCGAGCATTACGGACACCCTTCGAAGTTCGGTTTCATGGAACTCGACAACCTGTGGAAGGCGGAAAAATGGGATCCCGAGAAGCTGATGGATCTCTATGTGCGGGCGGGTGCGAAGTACTTCGTGGCGCTCGCAAACCACCACGACAACTTCGATGCCTACGACTCGAAGTACCACGCATGGAACTCGGTCAACGTTGGGCCGAAGAAGGACATCGTCGGGATCTGGGCCAGGGTCGCGCGCGCTCACGGGCTGCGCTTCGGCGTGACCAATCACGCCTCGCACGCCTGGCACTGGTTCCAGCCCGCCTACGACCATGACCGCGAAGGCCCGTTTGCCGGCGTGCCCTATGACGCGGCGACGCTTACGAAAGCCGATGGCAAGGGCACGTGGTGGGACGGCCTCGACCCGCAGGATCTTTATTGTGGGTTGCGGTTGCCGGTGCCTGCGAGCGTCACCGACACGAAGTCCGCCATCGACTGGCATTGGAAGATCGACGGCAATTGGTGGGAGAAGATTCCGCCGCTCGACAATCGCTATGCGGACAACTGGTTCTTCCGCGCGCAGGATCTCGTGGACAAATATCAGCCGGACTTGTTCTACTTCGACGACGTCGAGATTCCGTTCGAGAAGACCGGCCTCGAATTTGTGGCGCACTACTACAACGCGAACATCGCCAGCCACGGCGGCAAGCTTGAGGCGGTGATGAATACGAAACACCTCGAGCCGGCGCACAAGACGGCGGGCGTCGAGGACATCGAGCGCGGCGTTGCGATCGGCATTCTCGCCGAGCCGTGGCAAACCGACACGTGCATCGGTGGCTGGCATTATGACCGCAGGCTTTTCGACGAGCACAAGTACAAGACGGTGGGCCAGGTCGTCCGCATGCTCGTGGACATCGTGAGCAAGAACGGCAACCTGTTGCTGAATGTTCCCGTGAAGGGCGACGGCACGATCGACGATGACGAGGTCGCGTTCCTCGTGGGCATGGGAAAATGGATGGACGTGAACGGCGAGGCGATCTACGGCACGCGTCCGTGGCTGGTCTACGGCGAAGGTCCGTCTGTTGCCGAGAGCGCCGAGACCGGGCAGTTTGGAGGAGCGCGGGACGTTCGCAGCAAGCCCTACACCTCCGAGGATGTGCGGTTCACAACGAAGGGCAACGCGCTCTACGCGGTATTGCTCGACTGGCCGGCGAACAAGAGCGCCGTCGTCAAGACACTTGCGACGAACTCGCCGCGGGTGGCCGGCCGAAAGGTCACCGGTGTCGCGTTGCTTGGTTTCACCGGAGACGTTGCCTGGAAGCAGGATGAGACGGGATTGCACGTACAGCTTCCTGCCGTTGCGCCGAGCGAAAACGCTGTCGTGCTGAAGATCGCCGGCATCATGCAGCGGTGACACGTGTTCCTTCGTCGTAGGGGCGCAGACTTGCCCGTTCGACAGGCTCAGGGCTCCGAGCCTGCCGAGGGGCTGCGCCCTTTCCCGGGGGTGCGGCCAGCCTTCGCCAAGCCTACGGCGCGGCAGGCGGGATCACGCCCCTACGGGCGAAACCCGATAATCGTAGCAGGGAATGAACCCGCTCAGGATAGGCCGCCGCGGATGCGTGCATCCGGCTTGAATATGCTGGAATCTCGGAATAGGTTCCCAGTCTGACTTCCTTGTGCAGGATCCATCCGTAGTTTGCCGTTCCATCCCGCCGGGTCGGGCATTGGCGATCGAGATTTTCAACATTCGTTTCACGCGCCTCACCGCCGTTCTGGTCGCCGGATGTTTCTTGTTTCTGCTGCTTGGCCGGGAGCCGGCGCGTGCCGTGCCGAGCGAAGAGACGCCGGTGCGTGCGGAGTCAGGGGAGCCGCGGGTTCTGATACTGAATTCCTATCATCCGGGGTACGGCTGGAGCGACGGCGAGCTGCGCGGAGTATTGAATACGCTGCGAGTCAAGTACCCGAGGCTGCTGCCGAGCATCGAGTACATGGACTGGCGGCGTTTCCCGTCCCCGGAACGCGAGGCGCTTTTTTTCAAATCGCTGGATCTCAAATTCCACGGCCAGCCGTTCGATCTCATCATCGCGCTCGACGACCCGGCGCTGCTTTTTGCGTACAAATTCCGCAGGCAGATGGGAGTCACAACACCGATCGTCTTTGGCGGAATCAACCACTACACGCCGGAGACCATCCGGGGACAGGAGCAGGTCACGGGAGTCGCCGAGTCCACGGATGTGGCGGGCACCCTGGATCTGGCACTGCGACTGCAACCGGACACGCGGGAGGTTGTGGTGATTCACGACCAGAACGAGAGCGCCCTGGAGAGTCGTGGGACCGTTGAGGCGGTGATGCCCCAATTCGCCTCGCGTTTGAGATTTCGGTTTCTCAGCAACTGGTCCGAAGACGAGCTGTTTGAGGCTGTCGGCAAACTCAAACCCGGAACCATCGCCGTGCTCCTGAGCGCGACGCTTGACACGAAGGGCAAACTGATTGCGGACGACACCGGCTTCGTGCTGGCGCTGAAGCAACGTTGTGCCGTGCCGCTCTACATGATTACGCAGCCGCATCGACGGCTCCTTGGCGACAGCGATTGGAACAAGGATACCTGGATCGGGATCGGCGGCAGCATGTTGTCCAGCGATCTGCATGGAGAGGCGATGGGTGCCATCGCGTTGCGGGTGCTTGCCGGCGAACCGGCCGGCCGCATTCCGGTGCTGACGAAGTCGCCCACGCGCCTGGCCGTGGACTGGCTGCAGATGAAGCGATTCAACCTGTCGCTGGATTCGCTTCCATCCGGCACGGAGGTGTTCCACCAGCCGGTCAGCTTTTATCGGCTGTATCGGGCACAAATCCTCGTCGTGGTGGCTGTCATCGGGCTGTTGTCGGCGACGGTTCTCGTCCTCGCCGGAAACATCATGCGGCGCCGATCGGCGGAGATGGCCCTGCTCCAGAGCAACGAGCGGTTCCAGCTGATCGCCCGCGCCACAAACGACGCAGTCTGGGATTGGAATCCGGAGACCGGGGAACTCTGGTGGAACGACAGCTATCCCCTCATGCTCGGTGTCGCGGTCGATGCGCCGCGGGGTTTCGAGTCCTGGTCGCAGAGCATTCATCCGGAGGACCGCGGGAGGATTGTCGACGACCTCAAGGCGGCCGTGAGGGGGAGCGCCCAGACGTGGGCCGCCGAATATCGGTTCCGGCGGAGTGATGGTTCGGACGGATTCTTGGTCAACCGGGCGTTCTTCCTTCGGCGGGCCGACGGCAAGGCGGTGCGGGTGATCGGCGCAATGACCGACCTCACCGAGCGAAACCAGGCCGAGCAACGGCTGCGGCGGCTGGCCGCTGTCGTCGAGCAGGCCACGGAGTTGATCGCTTTTCTCGACCTGCAGGGAGTTCTTGAGTACGTCAACCCCGCGTTCACGCAAAGCACCGGCTTTTCGCCCGCAGATGTGCTTGGTCGACCGTTCGATTTCCTTCTCGATCTCAAAGGCGAGGCGCTGCCATTCGTCGAGATTGCTGGGCAAGTCAGGGTGGCCGGTGCCTGGTCCGGCCGGGTTGGTTGCCGCAGAAAAGACGATGCCGGGCTGACGGCCCAGCTGGTGGTCTCGCCGATTCGCGACCGCAATGGCGACCTTGTGAATTACATCGTCGTGGCTCGCGACGTGACCCGGGAGACGAGGCTCGAGGAACAGGTGCGCTTCTCGCAAAAGATGGAGGCAATCGGCCTGCTGGCGGGAGGTGTGGCGCACGATTTCAACAACATCCTTCAGATCATCAGTGGCCATACCCAGATGATCCTGAACTTCGACCTCACCGACGCCGAACGGCGGGAGGGACTCGGCCAGGTGAAGGAAGCGGCGGAGCGGGCTGCGCAGTTGACGCGTCAGCTGCTGGTCTTCGGGCGCAAACAGCCTCTGCTCACTGAAAACGTCGATCTGAAGGCGCTGGTGTCCGATTTGCTCAAGATGGTCCGGCGCTTGATTGGCGAGCACATCGCGGTCGAATATGTTCCGGGTGATCTGGGCTTGCCTCGAAAAAACGGACACTAATTCAGGCGGCTTTAGTGTTGTTTAGTTTCTGTCGGTTTTCGAACGCCACAGGGGAGAGGTAACCGAGGGAGCTGTGGCGCCTCCGTGGGTTGTAG
>Ga0265323_10000176_pt1 | contig 38367 bp, 41 predicted proteins | sample 41225metaG_FD_193580 | JGI IMG/M metagenome (GOLD analysis project Ga0265323, IMG submission 193580) | Rhizosphere microbial communities from Carex aquatilis grown in University of Washington, Seatle, WA, United States - 4-12-25 metaG | ecosystem: Host-associated > Plants > Roots > Rhizosphere...
GCACCGGCATGGCACACCTGGCCATGGGGCAAGCCGATGCGGCGCGGTCGGATTTCCGCAACGGCGCCAACACTGCTCCCAGGTGCAAGTACGGGCAACGCTGCCGCCAGCAGCTTGAGCGCCTGGAGGCGCCGGTTGGATAAGGTGCGGCCATGATGCTTCTGCTCGAATCCTCTCTCTACGCGACTGCGGTCGAGCCGCCAACCGGCCCGTTCTTTAGCCCCTTCATGATCCTGTTTCTGGTGGGCATGGGGGCGCTGCTGGCGCTCGCGGCCTGGCTCCTGGCCACCAGCAACAGCGGGCCGGGCGGCTTGTTCGAAAAAGGTCTCCGCCTGTCCACGGAGGGCCGCTACGCCGAGGCGGAACAGTGCTTTCGCAAGGGGCTGGAGGCGGATCCGAAACCTCCGCAGCGACGGCGGCTGCTGATCTGTCTGGGCGGCGCGCTGATGGATTTGGACCGCTTCCCCGAGGCGCGTGGGCGCCTGGAGGCCGCCCTCCCGCTGGGCGACGCAAGCGGCAGTTGCCGCTCCAGCCTGGTGGACTGGTTCCTGATGCAGGGTGGCGATCCGCGGCAGGCTCTCGAGTGGGCGGAACAGATTATTCAGGCGAGCACGGACGGGCTTGGCGAGCTCACCTCCGCCGGCTGGATCGGTCAACACCTGGCCACGCTCGTCCGCGCGCAGTATTGGTCGCAGAGGGCGTGGGCGCTGGCCCGGCTGGGGCGCCAGCCGGAGAGCCAGGAGACCATAGACTTTGCCTTGAAGCTGGCCATTCCCTCCTGTGCGGCGCTGAAGCAGCGCGGCGATTACAAAGTGCCGGTCGCCAGTGCCGCCTCGCGGAATCTGGCCGAAATCTACTGGCGCACCGGGATGGCGCTTCTGGCGATGGGACAAACCGGCAAGGCCGGGGAGCATTTCGGGATCTCGATCGGCTCCGCCAGCGGGGGCAAGGCAGCCGAACGCTCGCGCCAGCAACTGGAACGCCTGGGCGTGTCCGCCGGATGACGCCAGTCCCCCCGGATGGCTACTGGCAAGCCTGTGCGGTGTACCAGGCAATTCCGAGAGCGCCCGCCCGTTGTGCCACGCAGACCGGGCCGCCTTTGCTGACGGCGTCGTAGGTTTCGAGCGGGACCGGGACGCGGTTGAGCTTCACCGGATCGAGATTCCCGCTCCACGGCCCCAGGTCGAGAGAATGCCCGCCGTGCAGCCCCTCGGACTTGCCGGACACCACCGTCCGGTAAACCGTGGCGGGCGAATCGTCGAGTGCGCAGTTTACCAGGGTCACGTTGCCCTGGCCGTAAAGGAGCGACAGCGGGAGCATCACGATCAAGAGCATAGGATTGCCCTTCGAGCGCCGATGCAGGATTGCCGCCACGGCAAACAGGATGACACCGGCAACCACACCCATCTCAATGCCAGACAGCCTCTCGACGAGCGACGCATAGGAAAACGCGCCCCGCGGAGCCAGGGCGGCGAAAAACCAGACCCCGAAAAGAGGAAACCGGCTGCTGTCCCGGTCGCTGCAAACCGAGTACCGGTTGGGGAAGGCCAGCGCCGCTCCCACGGCAATCCACGGCGCGGCGGCCTCGATCGCCACCAGCCAGACCGGAGGCCTGAAAGAACCCGTCAGCCGGCTCGCCGAAAGCAAGACAGGCATGAACATCAGCAGCAGGTTCGCGTAAATTGCGAACTGCAACCCCTTACGCGGCGGCTTGGGCCGAAGCTCCAGGTGGAGCTCCATCAGGCGATGCGCGTCGAATGCGCCCATGCTCATTTCCCCGGCGCGATGCCGAGTTCCTCAAGCAGCCCGGTGGCCTTGTATACCTCCCGCAGCGCAGCCACGATTCCGGGCGTGGAGACGTGCACGGCGCGCGCGGTGTCGTCGGCGTACATGTAGGTCAGCGCGATGCTTTCCAGGTTGCCGTCGAAGGTGACCCCCACGATCTCGCCCCTGGTGTTCACCACCGGGCCACCGGAGGCTCCGGCGGTGATGTCGCAGGTGCTCACGAAATTCATGGGCGTGACCAGGTCGAGCAGGGGCTTGGCGTCTATCCAACGCTGCGGCAGGGTGTAGCGCTCCTGGGCGTTGACCGCCAGGTGGAACAGGCCGCCGAAGGTGGTGGCGTCCAGGACGGGGGCTTCGGTGCGGTCCTTGTACGCTTTCACCACGCCGAACGACAGGCGCGGCGTGCCGGTGCCATCCGGGTAATCGGCGGCGCCGAAAAGCCGGTAGCGGTACTGCGCGATGCGCTCGGCGGCGGAGGCTTCCAGCGAGTCGATGGCGTCCTGGTGGCGTTTGCGGACGCGCCGGGCCGGCTCATCCAGCAGGCGCGCCAGGCGGATCATGCCGTCCGTGGATGCCGCCGTGGCGGCCTTGTCGCCGGCCAGCCGCTTGCGCTCAGCCACGTCTTTCATTTTGGTGGAGTGCACCAGCTCTTCGGCCACCTGCGCGGAGGTCCGATTGCCGAAAATCGCCTTGATGGGGACTTCCTTCTCGTTCATCGGCTTGATTTCGTCCAGGTAGCGGGTGAGGAGGGCGATCTCCACGCCATCTTCGATGGGCGCGGGCGCGTAGAGCGATTGCTCCAGCGATTCGAGCGCGGTGTCGCGGAACTCGGCCAGGCGCTGGTCGTTCGGTTTGGCGCGCTCCTCCGCCAGGCGGACCACCTGGCGGGCGATGCGGAACAGATCCGAGCCCACGGCACCGGGACTCTCGAGGACTTCATACTGCCGCTCGGAGGATGTTCCCCAGGTGCGGTAGGCGGTGGCCACGTCGTCGAAAACTTTGACGCCTTCCACGCCCAGCTTGGGATCGTGCTGCACGGCCGAGCGCAGCTTGCGCTCGAAGTTGGCCTTGCGGGCGAACAGGAAGTCGTCCTTCAGCCCGATCAGGCGGCCGGCGGAAAACTTGTACTCGCCGGCGAGGGTGACCAGCGGCAACTGGGCGGCCTGCAGATTGGCCGCACTCTTGCCGCCGAAGGCGATCAGGTCGGCGATGCGGTTGGCCAGGCGGCCCACCACCAGCGGCAGTTGGGTGTCGCGGTAGAAGGTAAGCTGCGCCACGGTGGAGAGGCGCGCCGTGGCGTCGGGGCTGCCGGCGGCGAATACCAGGTCGTCGTCCCTGACGGGCCCGGAGTTCCACTTGAAGTAGTTGGGCGTTTCGGCGGGCTGCCCGTTTTCGTAGGCGCGCAGAAAGGCGAAATCCAGGCCGTAGCGCTGAAACGTGCGGCTATCGGGATTGCCGCCGAAAAACGAGACGGCTCGCTCCGGCGCGAACACCAGGCGCAGGTCGCTGTAGCGCTTGTACTGGTAGAGATCGTAGCGCTCGCCGGAGTGCAGGCCGACCACCGAACAGACGTTGCCCGAGGCTTCCGCACAGGATTTCTCCAGCCTCGCAATGGCGGCGTTGCGCTTGTCGAGAGCCTGGGAGGCGGTCTTTTCGGCAGCCGCGGTCTTCACCGGCGTTTTGGAGGGCTCGGCGGCGGGCTCCTTGATCTGGCTGGTGACGTCCTCGAGTTTCAGCAGCACGGCGGCGTCCAGGCCGGGACAGCGGAGTTCTTCCTGCCGCGTGGGGGCGTAGAAGCCGTCCCGCAGGTAATCGTGGCCGGAGGTGCTGAGCTTGGCGATGCAATCGGTGACCACGTGGTGGTTGGTGAAGACCAGCCCGTGGGCGGCGACGAAGGCTCCCGATCCGCTTCCCAGCCGCATGGAGGAGAGTTGCACGTGCGACAGGAAGGCATCCGTGACATCGAAGCTGTGCGCCTTGGCGACGGCCTCCCTGGGAAACTGGTTGAACAGCCAGAGTCCTTCATCGGCCATTGCCGGTATGGCCAGGGCACAAACGAAAAGCAATCCGCGAGGAATCATTGCCACCCCAAGACTACAGTTTACGGGTTTGCCCAAGCTGCATTCCAGCACTGTAAGACTGGCGCGGAGTTCCAATATTTGCGAGGGCGGCTGGATGGGGCGCCGCCGCCGGGCCGGCGCCTCTACTGTGCGCCGCCGCGTTTCTGCGCGGGCTCCACTTTCTTGAAGCCGGCGGGAATGGCGAATTGCGCATCGTCCACCGGTCCCGAGGAGAATCCGCTGAGCTCGGTGGTCGATTCCATCAGCGACCCGGCCCCCGGCGGGTTGCCGCCGCTGGAGGGGGAATTCGACGTGTCATCCTGCTTCTTCCGGCCCAATCCGAACCGCCCACCCAGGGCGCCGGCCAGCGAAGGCCGCGCGGATTGCTGCTGCTGGTCCTGTTGCGGCGGCGGCTGGGAAGCGCTCCCGGACCCGGCGGCGCCCGGTTGGCCCTGTCCGGAAATACTGGTGGTCTGATACACCGGAACGCCGTCCAGCTTGGACATTTCCTTCGCCGCTTCCGCCATCCCCTTGGCCACGTCCGAGCGGCCCATGGCCGCTTCCGAGCCGGGCGTCCAATCCAGCTTCTCCGCCATCCGCCGGTGAAACTCGCGCACTTCCTGGTATCCCGGCACGGAGGGAGCCAGCCAGATATCCATGTTGATCGCCATACTGCCGGATTGGCCGGAGGACTGGTCGGTGGACTCCGCCTGCATCTTCACCACCAGCTCCCTGGTATCGAGCCCGCCGATCTGCCGGGTCTGCCCCGTGGCATTGGCGGACACCTTGAAGTTCACATTGACGTCCTTCTGCTTCATCTTCTGCGAGGCCTGTTCCGCCATCTGCTTCATCTCTTCGAATGTCATCACGGAGTAGGTCTTCTTCTGAATATTGATGTCCGTGATGGTCTGGTTCGCCAGATCGACGATCGAAATCTGATAGTTGGAATGGCGCGCCAGCCGGTCTCCCTTGACCGATACGGTGCTCACCACCGGCTCGCGGGCTTGCTTGGAAAAGACCCCCGCCACCTTCATGGCGGCGGCAGCCATGCCGCCGGTGATGGCGGTCTTCTCCTGGTAGCTGAAGTCCGCCTGCAGCGCGGAAGCGGCCAGAACCAGTGCGGCGATACCCGTTACGAAGTGACGTGTCACGATAATCCCTCCTGACGCCTATCGTAGGACACTGGCGCCGGCGGCACAATGCAGGCCTGAATGGGGCGGCGGCCTTGACAAGCTAATCAATTAGTACTAACTATTATAGAATGATGCTTCGCATAGGAGCCGTGGCCCTGGCATTCGGCCTTTGCGCGCTCGGCCAGGAGCCCGCGCCCGACGAGATCAAACCCCTGCTGGCGGCGGCCAATTCGAGCTACCTGCACGGCGACTACGCCGCGGCGCTGGGATCCTACCGGCAGGCCTGGGAGCTTGCCAAGCTGCGTCCGGATGCCGACCCGGCGCGCTACGACGCGCCCAAGGGGATCAGCGCGGCGCTGGCGGCTCTGGGTCAGTACGACGCGGCCAACTCGAACCTGTCGCTGGCGATAAGCTGGCGCGAGTTCACCAATGGCCCTGACGATCCCAAAATCCCCGGCGACCTGCTGCAATCCGTGATGTACCTGAAGGCCTTGAAGAAGTATGACGCCGCGGTCCTGGTGCTGCGCCGCGTCATGGACCTGCATCTCCGGGCCGCCCGCTCCGAAGACGCCAACGTCGCGGACGATCACAGCCGCCTGGCGCAGGTCTACATGGCGATGAAGCTGCCGGATACGGCCATCGGCGAGGTGAACACGGCGCTGGCCATCCGCACCAGGCTGGCGGGACCGCTGGACCAGTCTCTGATCTTCGATCTGGACCGGCTGGGAGTCCTCTACACCCAGGCGCAGGCATACGACAAAGCGGAAGAGGCGTACCGGCAGGCGCTCACCATCCGCGAGTCGATCTTCGGAAGGGGCGATGCCGACCTGATCCCCGACGTCGATGGACTGGCCTACGCGCTCTTCGGCCAGCAGAAGTACGACGAGGCGGAGCCCTTGTACCACCGGCTTGTCGACTTGTGGACGGCATCCACGGCCGAGGACCATCCCATGCTGGCGATCGCCTGGCAGAAGCTGGGCGTGTTCTATTTTGCGCAGAAAAAGTACGATCCGGCCAAGGAAGCCTACGACAAGGGATACGCCATCCGCACGCTGTTCCTGGCCACGGGCCTGGCCGAGCAGGCCGCCGACATGTTGGAGCACACCGACAAACCCGACAAGCCCGCCGCGATCGCGCTGTATCGAAGAGCGCTCAAACTGCTCGATCCGCCCAATCCCGTGTACAAAGATCTCTCAGGGGACATCGGGAAGATTATTGCCGACCTCAGCAAGCCGAGCAACGCGCACTGGCAGAGCGCGCCGCCCGCCAAGAAGTAAGGCGTAACGCGATCTGGTCCGCTCAATGGGCGGGGCGAGCAGGCGCCCGCCGCCCGGCCCCCTGGTTCAGGCCGAATCGCCCGGCCACCGCCAGATTGCGCGATGAGTTGCCGGCATAAACGGTGTAGTCGCCATCGGCAGTATTCCAATCGCCCGCCGCCGTGTCCCAAAAAGACAACGGGTGAGCGGATGAGGCCGCGTTCACCGAAACGGCGGCCTGCCCGGTGGCGCCGGGTTCCAGGAACACTTTGGCGTATCCGGCCAGACGCTTCGGGGGTTCGCCGGCCGCCGGCGGCAGTCCTAAGTAAACCTGGACGACCTCCGCGCCCGCGCGGCTTCCCGTGTTGGTCACCTCGAAGCTCACCTGGAAGCCGCTGGACGCCGGCCGGCCGGGAGTCAGCCTCAGATTCGAAATCGCGAAGGTAGTGTAGGAGAGCCCGAATCCGAACGGGAACAGCGGCTGGATGCCTCTCGCGTCGTACCATTTGTAGCCGGCGTTGAATCCCTCAATCGTGTAGTCGATGTCGAAGGGCGCCGTCGAGCCGGGCGGAGACGGAACGGGAATCGTGGGCCGCGGCAGATCGGCAACGCTCATGGGAAACGTGAGCGGCAGTTTGCCCGACGGGTTGACGCTGCCGAAAAGGATGTTGGCGATGGCCGGGCCGCCGCTCTGGCCCGGGTACCATGCTTCCAGCACGGCCGTGACGCTCGCGAGCCAGGGCAGCACCTGCGCGCCGCCGGTTTCCATCACCACCACGGTATGCGGATTCGCCGCCGCCACCGCGCCCACCAGGGCGTCCTGATTGCCGGAGAAGTTCAGGTCCGGCAGGTCCATGCCCTCGCTCTCCCACTGACTCACGAACACGATGGCCACATCCGAGGACGCCGCCATCCGGGCGGCCGCGGCCGGATCCGCCCCGCTGTCGAAGGTCACGGTGGCGCCCGGCGCCTTGGCCCGGATCGCGGCCAGCGGAGAGGATGGATCGTATATCTGGGATGCGCCGGTGCAGGCCAGGCCCCCCGGCGCCGGGGTGTAAGGCGGACAGGCCGGCGGCAGGGTCAGCGCCGCGCCACCGATGGGCGCCACCTGGGCAGAGCCGCCTCCGCTCAGCACGCCCACATCGGCATGCGATCCGATCACCGCGAGGGAGCCGCCCCGGGACGGGCTGAGCGGCAGCAGGCCGCCCGAGTTCTTCAACAGCACCGCGCCCTGCTCCTCGATCTCCTGTGCGATGGCCGCGCCGCCTGCCGCGTCGATTGGCTGGACGGATGCGGGATGGTCGAACACGCCCGAGGCGAACATGGCGCGGAGGATCCGGTGCACCATGTTATCCAGGCGCGAGGCGGGCATGGCGCCGCTCAGGGCGGCGGCTTCCAGATTCTGCCCGCTCCAGAGGCCGCCGAACATGTACTCGCCGGGCTGCTCCTGGTCGAGCCCGGCCATTGCGGAGGCGACCGAGCTTTGCGTGGCGTAGGCGTCCGACAGTACGAAACCGGGGAATCCCCAATCCCCTTTCAGAATCCCGTTCAGAAGAAGATCGCTCCCGCAGGAATACGCAGCGTTCACCAGGTTGTAGGCGCACATCGCCATTTGCGCATTCGATTCCGCCAGGGCGATTTCGAAAGCCAGCAGGTCGCTCTCGCGCGAAGAGCGCTCATCGATGACGGCATTGGATTGCGTCCGCGCGGTTTCCTGATCGTTCAGGGCGTAGTGCTTCACGCCGGCGATCACGTCTTGATCCTGTATGGCGCGCAGATGCGCGGCCGCAATCTCGCCCGCCAGCAGGGGATCTTCGCCCTTGGTTTCGAAGGTGCGCCCGTCGCGCGGCTCGCGGCCGGTGAGGTTTACGTTGCCGCCCAGGTTGACGTTGAGGCCCAGTGCGCGCAGTTCCCTGCCGATGACGGCGCCGTATTTGTAGGCCTCATTCAGATCCCAGCTTGCGGCGCTCGCAATGGACGACGGCAGCGCCGTGGCCGGGCCCGCGCCGTCGCCGGCGCCCACCGGCCCATCCGCCATCAGGAGATCCGGAATCCCCAGCCGCGCGATGCCCCGCATCCACAAGCCCGCACCGCGCGGACCGGCCGCGGATTCCAGAGTCAGGTTTCCGTGGACGAGTTGGAACTTCTCGTCCAGCGTCATCTGCGCGATCAGGGCGTCGGCACGCTGATCGGGATCGGCCGCGGGCGGCGGTGTCTGGCCGTTCCCGCGGCCGCAGCACCAAGGCGAAATCGCCAGCCCGAGTATGAGAGCCCAGCGTTGTCGAGGCATATCAGCCAGCCTCAGACAAGACTACGAAACGGCATTCCCGCCGGTCAAGGAGCTGCCGCGGGAGCTACAATACACTTCGGAGAGGAGCGTGCCGTGAGCGATCTCACCATCCGTCCGACCATGAAGTTCATCAAGGTGGGCGCAATTGCCGCGGCCATTGCGTTCGCCGGGCTGGAGGTATTGTACTTCACCCATTTTGGCTGCTGCGGCTACCCCGCCGGCGCCGCCTGGCTAGTGGCGTTCCCGCTGCTGGTGTTTGTGTGGCCGCTGAGCCGCTGGCTGCGCCGCCAGTCCACCAAGGCTACCGTCACGGCCGAACGCCTGCGGTATGAAACCGGCGTGCTCTCCAGGACCACGCGCAACATCCAGCTTGCCAAGCTTCAGGATGCGCGCGTGGAACAGCGCCTGCTGCAGCGCCTCCTCGGAGTGGGCGACCTGTCGCTGGAAACCGCGGGCGAGGCCAGCCGCCTGACCATCCCCAACGTGGACAATCCCCAGGCGCTAGCCGACGAGATCATGAACCGCGCGCAGGCGGGCGCGGCGCCGGGGCACGGGGCGGTGTGAGTGCCGTCAGGCACTTGACGCGGATCTGAGGCAGGGCTGGTAGGCCGTGGCGCAACCCGGTTTTTGTGCGCATCGCACAAATTTTCGACCGGAAACAAAGGACTTAAGTGCTGTCTTTTTGTGCGCTCGCACAAAAACAGGCCTTTCGCCGTGGTTTGCAGTGAATCGCCGACCCACCAGCGGCTTCCGAGCGGTGGGCGCACGGCCCCAGGAGACAGGCCAGGGGCTCACGCCCCCGGGGCTTGACGATTCGGGAACTGATCGATGAAGGGCGTCCGACCGCAGGTATCTGCCCGAAGCTGTCTGGCCCACGGCTATCCTGGAGCCCTCACGCCCGGTCCTCGCCGGCGTTCTCCAGAACTTCTACGACTTCCTCTTCGGCCACTCCATGGTTGTGAATATGAGGAGCGCCGGTCACAGCGTCGATATAGAATCGGGTCCGCAAGCTGCTTCGACTTCAATTCTGCCCCTGACTTGCGTGCGCCTGCTGGCGCGCTCACTGGAACAGCCCCGCCCCCCGCTCCAGATCCAGCAGCCGTTTCTTGAGCGCCAGACCGCCGGCGTAGCCCACCAGTTCGCCGCCGCTCCCGATCACCCGGTGGCACGGCACCACGATCGCAACCGGATTGGCACCGTTGGCCGCCCCTACGGCGCGCACGGCGCCGGGCGCTCCCAGGGCGCGAGCGATCTCCAGGTAGGTGCGGGTTTCGCCGTAGGGAATCGTCAGGAGTTGGCGCCACACGCGCAACTGGAAGTCTGAGCCGGCCAGGACGAGGGGCAGGTGGAATTCCCGCAACTCGCCGGCAAAATATGCCCGTAACTGGCTGACGGACTCCACCAGCAGCGGGTTCGCCGGGTCGCGCTGGCCCTCGGGCGGCCCGGCGGAACGGAACCGGATCTGGCGAATCCCATTTTCCGACGCAACCAAGAGGAGGTTTGCGCCATCTATACATATTCCATCGGTCCAAGCCGTCATCGAATCGCCTGTTATAATCGTAACTTATAGTCTTTATGCCGCTTAAGCCCTTTTCGCCCAATACCGGGGCCGACAAAAAGATCTTTCTGCTGCGACCGCGAGGCTTCTGCGCCGGGGTGGTTCGGGCAATCGACGTGGTGAAAATTGCGCTCGATTTGTACGGGCCACCGGTCTACGTCCGCAAAGAGATCGTACACAACAAGCACGTGGTGGACGAACTGCGCGAAGCAGGGGCGGTATTTGTGGAAGAACTGGAAGAGGTGCCGGTGGGTGCGCGGGCGATTTTCAGCGCCCACGGCGTGGCGCCGGCGGTTCGCGGGGAGGGCAGGGAGCGGGAACTGAATGTCATCGATGCCACCTGCCCCCTGGTCACCAAGGTCCATCTGGAAGCCGTGCGGTTTGCCCGCGACGGCTTCAGCATCGTCCTGATCGGCCACAAGGACCACGACGAGGTGATCGGAACCCTGGGTGAGGTGCCCGAGTGCAGCTACCTGGTGGAGACGGTGGAAGATGCCGACCGCCTGGAGCTTCCCGATCCCACCCGCGTACGCTACCTGACGCAGACTACCCTGAGCCTGGACGAGACGCGCGACATAGTCAACCGCCTCAAGCAGCGGTTCCCGCTCATTCAGGGGCCCCCGGCGCAGGATATCTGCTATGCCACCCAGAATCGCCAGATGGCGGTGAAGGCGGTTTCCGAGTTCTGCGACCTGCTGCTGGTGGTGGGCTCGCAGAACAGCTCCAATTCCAAGCGGCTGGTGGAGGTGGGCGACAATTTCGGCGTCCGCTCGTACCTGGTCAACGATCGTGGCGATGTGCGGGCGGAGTGGTTCGAAGGAGTCCGCAGCGTGGCCGTGACGGCCGGGGCTTCGGCCCCTGAGCACCTGGTTTCCGAATTGGTCGAATACTTGCGGGGGTTAGGCTTCCGGGATATGGAAGAGATCGAGCTGGTGGAAGAGGACGTACGGTTCTCGCTTCCCTCGGAGCTATTGGTTTCGATTCGATGAGCGCACCCGTTCAAAGCCGGACCTCGCTGGAGACCGCGGCCGAAGCCGCCATGCGGTCCGCCGCCAGGCGCCTGGAGGGCTTGCAGCAGCCCGACGGCCATTGGTGCGCGGAACTCACCGCCGATACCACCCTGGAGTCCGATTACATCCTGTTCCAGTTGTGGCTCTATCCGCCCACCCGTGGCGTTTGGGAGCCGGAGACGCGGCCCCTGGTCGATAAGGCGGCGCGCAGCATCCTCGACCGGCAGCTTCCCGGCGGAGGATTTAACATTTACCCCGGCGGTCCGGCCGAGGTCAGCGCCTCGGTGAAAGCCTATTTCGCCCTCAAGCTGGCCGGGGTTCCCGCTGACGATCCGCGCATGGCCAGCCTGCGGCAGTGCATTCTGGATCTGGGCGGCATCCAGGCGGCCAACAGCTACGTCAAGGTCAATCTCAGCCTATTCGGGTTGTACCCGCGCGAGTTCTGCCCCAGCATTCCGCGGGAGGTGGCGCTGCTGCCCTTCCGGTTGCTGTACCAGATGTCGTCCTGGACGCGGGCCATCGTGCTGCCGCTGGCCATTGTGCACGCGGCCGACCCGCGCCGCCCGGTGCCGGAGGGTTTCCATATCGACGAAATCTGGCTGGCCGGCGCCAGCGCGGATTTCCGCCGAAAAGAGCGGCGCTTCGGCTGGCACAACGCGTTCCTGGCGGTGGACCGGGCTTTCAAGTGGTGGGAGCACAAGGGCTCGAAAGCACTGCGGGGAAAGGCCGTTCGCCGCGCCGAGGCGTGGATGGTGGAACGTATCGAGAACTCCGACGGCCTGGGCGCCATCTATCCGCCCATGATGTTCTCGGTGATGGCGCTGGACGTTTTGGGTTACGCCCCGGACCATCCGCTACGGGTCGAGGCTCTGCGCCAGTTCAACCGCCTGATGGTGGACGATGGCGAGCGGTTCTTCTTCCAGCCCTGCTTTTCGCCGGTGTGGGACACGGCTATTGCGGCCTATGCGCTGGCCCAGGCGGGCGCGCCCGGTTCGATCGGAAAGGCCGCCGACTGGCTGATCGGCCGCGAAGTCCGCCACCCCGGCGATTGGAGCGTCAAGCGCCCCAATGTCGAGCCCTCCGGCTGGGCCTTTGAATACAACAACCCGTTCTACCCGGATATCGACGATACCGCCATGGTGATGCTGGGCCTGGGCCACGCCAAGGGAAGCGACGGCGCGGCGCAGCAGGCCTGTCACCGCCGGGCACTGGACTGGCTGCTGGCCATGCAATCGCGCGACGGCGGCTGGGCGGCCTTCGACGCCGACAACGATTGGGAGTTCCTCAGCCAGGTCCCCTTCGCCGATCACAACGCCATGCTGGATCCCACCTGCGCCGATATCACCGGGCGGGCGCTGGAGGCTCTGGCGGCGCACGGCCTGGACCGCGGCCACCGCGCGGTGCGGCGCGGCGTGGAGTGGCTGGTGAAGCACCAGGAGGCCGATGGAAGCTGGTACGGCCGCTGGGGCGTGGCCTACATTTACGGCACCTGCTTCGCGCTGCGCGGCCTGGCGGCGGCGGGCGAGAGCGACCGCGAAGCCCACGTCCTGCGGGCGGGCGAATGGCTGCGCTCCATACAGAACGCCGATGGCGGCTGGGGTGAAAGCTGTGCCAGCTACGATAACGGCACCTTCACCCCGGGCCAGAGCACGCCCTCCCAGACTGCCTGGGCCATCATGGGCCTGGTGGCCGGCGGCGACGCCGGCAGCCTGAGCGTGCAGCAGGGCATCGAGTATCTGCTCGAAACCCAGAACGCCGGCGGTAGCTGGGACGAAGAACTGGCCACGGGCACCGGATTCCCCAAGGTTTTCTATTTGAACTACCACCTGTACAAAGACTATTTCCCTCTGCTGGCGCTCGCGTCGTTTGTACGCGCGCGAAACGAGAATGGATAGATTATGAAATTCCCGATCTCTATGGTGGCCGGCATGGCCGGGTACATTTACCGCAACAAGAAGCGCCCGCGTCCGGAGTGGCAGAAGAACGTCACACCCGCCGAGGACGCCTCCAGCCCATTTCGCATCCTGCCTCCCAAGGCCGGCGAAAAGCACGAGCCGCATCCCATGATCGGCCAGCGCTTCCCCATCGTGCTGATGCTGGAGCCGTTGCACGCCTGCAATCTGACCTGCACGGGCTGCGGCCGCATCCGCGAGTACGAATCCACCATCGGCGAGCGCGTCCCGCTGGAAGAGTGCCTGGCGGCGGTTGACGAGTGCGGCGCGCCCATGGTGTCCATTTGCGGCGGCGAGCCCATGATGTACCCGAAGATCGGGCAACTGGTCACCGGCATCCTGGAGCGCAACCGGCACATCATCCTGTGCACCAACGGCATGTTCATCCGCAAGCGCCTGCACGAGTTCACCCCCGATAAGCGCTTCTACTTCAACGTGCACCTGGACGGCATGGAGAAGAATCACGACCTGGCGGTGGAGCGCGCGGGCGTATTCCAGGCGGCCATCGACGGCATCAAAGCCGCCAAGGCCGCTGGCTTCCTGGTCTGCACCAACACTACCGTTTACAAAGAGACGGACATGGCGGAGATCGAGGAACTGTTCGAGTACCTGAAGCAGTTCCACGTGGACGGCCACCAGATCGCCCCGGCCTACGGCTACTCGGCGGTGGACGACCGCGGAATCTTCCTCACCCGCGACGACATACACGAGAAGTTTCGCGATTTCGACCGTGTCGCCAAAAAGTACAACGTGCGGCAGACCCCGGTTTACATGGATTTCCTGAAGGGCACGCGCGAACTGCCCTGCACCGCATGGGGCAACCCGACGTACAACATCAAGGGCTGGAAGGGCCCGTGTTACCTGATCACCGACGGCCATTACAAGACCTTCGAGGACCTCATGACCCGCACTCCCTGGGACAGCTACGGCCCGGGGAACGATCCGCGCTGCGAGCATTGCATGATGCACTGCGGCTTCGAGCCGTCCGCGGCTTTCGGCATCAACGCGAAGTTCACCGACAACTTCAAAATGCTCGCCTGGATGCTGCGCTAGTGCACAGACCGCCTGGTTTGGTGCTATCGCGGTACCGCTCCCTTACGGTCGCGGCTCCGTTCAGAGCCGCGACCGTAAGGGAGTGGTTTCCCGGAATGGCGCCAACCCAGGCTGCCGGGGGCCCGGACCTATGAAGCCCGTCCTGGTGACGGGCGCTTCCGGCTTCCTGGGCTGGCATGTGGCGCGTCTGCTTCTGGAGCGGGGACACACGGTGCGGGCACTGGTGCGCGGCTCCAGCCGGGCGCCGGGCCTGGATGTCGAATGCGTCCCCGGCGACCTGCGCGACGCCGCCAGCGTGGAGAGCGCGGCCTCCGGGTGCGGCCTGGTCTTCCACGTGGCCGCCGACTACCGCCTGTGGGCTGCCGATCCGGGCGAGTTGTACCGATCCAACGTGGATGGCACCCGCAACGTGATGGAGGCCGCGAAAAAGGCCGGCGTGGAGCGCGTCGTCTATACCAGCACCGTGGGTTGCATCGGCATTCCGCACGCCGGAATCGGCGACGAAGAGCAGCCGGTCGGGCTGCAGGATATGGCCGGAGACTACAAGCGGTCGAAGTTTCTGGCCGAGCGCGTGGTGCTGGAATACGCCCGTGAGGGGCTGCCGGTGGTGATCGTCAATCCCACCGCGCCCGTCGGCGACCACGACGTCAAGCCCACGCCCACCGGCAAGATCGTGCTGGACTTTCTGAATGGAGACATGCCGGCGTTCATCGACACCGGGTTGAATGTGGTGGACGTGCGCGACACGGCGGCGGGGCATCTTCTGGCCTGCGAGCGCGGCCGCGCCGGGGAACGCTATATCCTGGGGAGCGAGAACCTGACCCTGGCGCAGATTCTACAAATACTGGCTGCCATCACGGGCCGGAAGGCGCCCACCGTGCGTTTGCCGTACCTGGTGGCATACGGCGCCGGCGCCTGCAGCACGGCGTGGGCGCGAGTGACCGGAAAGCCGCCCCGCGTGCCCCTGGACGCGGTTCGCATGGCGGGCAAGAAAATGTGGGTCACCCACGAGAAGGCCCGGCGGGAGTTGGGCTTCGATCCCGGGCCCGCCGAACTGGCGCTGCGGCACGCGGCGGAGTGGTTTGGCCGGGCTCCGGCGGCGTGATTCGAGCGATGAAAATCCTGGTAGTGGCGGCGGACAAATCGGAGTTTCCCGGCATCCTGGCGCACGCCGGCCGGACGCGCCCGGCGGATCTGCCGGTGCGTTGGGCACGGTGGGCACGGCTCAACGGCCACGAGGTGCTGCTGGCGGCCAATGGCGTTGGGCCTGGCTGGGCTGCCGCCGCGGTGGACCGGGCGCTGGAGGCGTTTCCAGCCGAAGCCGTGGTGAGTACCGGCATTTGCGGGGCGCTGCGGCCGGAGTTGGCCACCGGCGACGTGGTGGTGGCCGACTTCGTGTCGGGCGGCGGCCGGCGGTTCGCCGCACGTCCGGTATCGGGGCGGGCGGCCTGGCGTACCGGTACTGTGTGCTCCACGGGCCATGTGGTCCGCTCCCCGGAAGAGAAGGCCCAACTGGCGGAATCCGGGGCTTCGGTGGTGGAAATGGAGGCCGCAGGCGTGGCGGAACGAACCTTTGCGCATGGACTTCCGTTCTATTGCGTGAAGGCCGTTTCGGACCTGGCGGCGGACGCCCTGGTAAACGATTTCAATAAGGCCCTGCGGAAAGACGGCCAGTTCGATACAATTGTTCTCTTAAGGGGTGCATTGAGCCAGCCGCTGGTCCGGATCCGGGAACTGCTCCGGGTACGACGACAGTGTGTCCGGGCGGCGGCTTCCCTGGGGGAGTTTTTTGCAGACCTGCGGTTCTAACGTGAGCGCCATTCCCGAAACCATGCACGCGGCAGTCTATCGCGGCCAGAGCCTGGTCAGCGTGGAGGAGATCCCTACCCCTGTGATCTCGCCCGGGGAAATCCTCATCCGTGTAGAAGCGTGCGGAATCTGCCACACCGATCTCAAGAAAATCGAGCACAACCTGCTGGACCCGCCGCGCATCTTCGGCCACGAAACGGCGGGCATCGTGGCGGCCGTGGGCGCGGGCGTCACCCGCTACCGGCCCGGCGATCGCGTTGTTGCGTTTCACCACATCCCCTGTCTGGATTGTTTTTACTGCCAGCGCAAGAATTATGCGCAGTGCGCGGTGTACAAGAGAGTCGGCGTCACCGCCGGTTTCGAGCCCGCCGGGGGCGGATTCGCCCAATACGTCCGCGTCATGGATTGGATCGTGGATCGCGGGGTGGAGATTATCCCCGAGGGCGTTTCCTTCGAGCGCGCCACGCTGGTGGAGCCGCTCAATACCTGCCTCAAGGCGGTGGTGCAATGCGATCCCCGCCCCGGCGAGCAGGTGTTGATCCTGGGCCAGGGCCCCATCGGGCTGATGTTCACCATGCTGGTGAATCGCACGGGTGCGCGTATTGCGGTGACCGACAAAATCGCCGAACGCCTGGCGATCGCCACCCGCTGCGGCGCGGAGTTTGCCTGGGACCCGGACCGGGTTGACGTCGCCGCCGAGGTGAAAGGTCTGACCCAGGCCCGCGGCGCCGACCTGGTGATCGTTGCGGCGTCGGTTCCGGGGATTGTCGACCGGGCCATAGCCTGTTCCCGGCCGGGAGCACGTATCCTTTTGTTTGCACAGACTTCCACAACCGAACGCATCGAAGCGTCGGGTGCCGACATCTGTGTAGGTGAACGAAGTCTGTTCGGGTGCTATAGTGCATCTGTAGACCTACAAAGAGAGTCGGCGGATCTGGTTTTTGGCGGCGAGCTGCCCGTGGATGAGTTAATCTCCCATTGCCTGCCGCTGGTTAAAATCCGTTCAGGATTTGATTTGGCCTTGCATCCAGGACCTAATTCGTTGAAAATAATCGTTCAGCCACAGAGGTGGTCATAAGTGAATAGCCACATGATGGCTGCCGTGCTTTACGGCAAGGAGCACTTGCAGGTTGAGCCGGTAGCTGTTCCGACAATTCAAAGCGGAGACATCCTCGTCCGGGTTAAGGTTGCGCTGACTTGCGGCACCGACGTCAAGGTATTCCGGCGCGGATACCACGCGCGTATGATCGTCCCCCCGGCCGTTTTCGGACACGAGTTGGCGGGCGATGTCGTCGCCGTGGGCGAAGATGTCAAACGGTTCTCGATTGGACAACGGGTGGTGGCAGCCAATTCCGCGCCTTGCGGTGTTTGTTTCTTCTGCCGCCGCGGCTTGCAGAATCTCTGCGAAGACCTTCTGTTCAATAATGGCGCCTATGCAGAGTTCATCCGGATTCCGGCGCGCATCGTGGAATTGAACACCCATCTGATTCCGGCCCACGTTGGCTATCAGGACGCGGCGCTGATCGAGCCCCTGGCCTGCGTGGCGCGGGGATTCGAGGAGTCCAATCCGCGGGAAGGCGACACCATCGCCATCATGGGTCTCGGACCCATCGGCTTGATGTTCGTCAAGCTCGCCAAACTTTACAACTGCCGCGTGATCGCGGTGGGACGCCGCCAGCAGCAACTGGATCGTGCCTCCGCCCTGGGAGCCGACGAACTGGTGTTGTGCCGCGACGAGAGCGACCCGGTGCGCATCGTCCGCAGCCTGACGCACTCGCGCGGCGTCGATATCGCCATTGAAGCCGTGGGCAAACCCCAGACCTGGGAGTGGGCCGTCAATATGGTGCGGCGCGGCGGTACGGTGAACTTCTTCGGCGGCTGTCCCAATGAGAGCAAGGTGAATCTGGATACGGCCCTGCTGCACTACTCCGAGATCACCTGCAAGGCCAGCTTCCACCACACGCCGGCCTATATCCAGAAAGCGCTCGACCTGGTTTGCGCGGGTCACATCACCGCCGGCTTCTTCGTCAACAAGGAAGAGCCGCTCTCCAACCTGTTGGAGGTGATGCGTCACCTGATGAGCCACAACGGGCACCTGAAGACGGCCATCGTTCCCTAGATGCCGGGCTCGGGCGCACCCGCGTTTTTGCGGCCGGCGGAATTCGTGCGATCCGGCGAGGCGCTCCGCCTGGAATGGAGCCCGGAGAATGCCCGGGCCTATACCCGCTGGCTGGCCACGCACCACTACGAGAATTTCCACGTCGTCAGTTTTCTGCTGCCCAAAGCGCTGCACCAGGATTTTTACAACGTGTACGCCTTCTGCCGGTGGGCGGACGACCTGGGCGACGAAATCGGCGACCGCGTCGAAAGCCTTCGCCTGCTCGGGTGGTGGCGCACCGGGTTGGACGCCATGTACCAGGGCCGCGCCACCCATCCCGTATTCGTGGCGCTGGCGCCCACGGTGCGCCGCCATTCGATCCCACCCGAGCCGTTTTGCGATCTGATCGCCGCCTTCGTCCAGGACCAGACCGTAACGCGCTACCCGGATTGGGCGGGCGTCCTGGATTACTGCCGGCGCTCCGCCAATCCCGTGGGACGCCTGGTGCTCCACCTCTGCGGCTACCACGACCAGGCGCGGCAGCGCCTCTCCGACTCCACCTGCACCGCTTTGCAGCTTGCCAACTTCTGGCAGGACGTGACCGTGGACGCGCTCAAGGACCGCGTCTACCTGCCGCTCGACCTGCTTGGCCGGCACGGGTACACGGTCGAAGACTTGTTCGCGCACCGCTTCCGCCCGGCCTTCGGTGATCTGATGCGGGAAGCCGTCGATCTGGCCCGCCGCCTGTTCCTGGAAGGGCTGCCGCTGGTGGGCATGGTGGATCGCCGCCTGGCGCTCGACCTGGACCTGTTCAGCCGTGGCGGCATGCGCGTGCTCGACATGATCGAGCAACGGGGCTACGACGTGCTCTCGGCGCGTCCCACGATCTCCGGCGCCGGCCGGTTCCGTCTGCTGGCCGCTGCGCTGGCCCGCGCGCCCTTCCGGCGGGTGGCGCCATGAACGAGGTCGATCGATCCTACGAGTATTGCCGCCGGGTGGCCCGTTCCCGCGCCCGGAACTTCTACTACTCCTTCGTCCTGCTGAGCGCGCAGCAGCGCAAGGCGATGTGCGCCATCTATGCCTTCATGCGCCACTGCGACGACCTGAGCGACGAGCCGGGCGCCTCGCGCGAAGCCCTCGACTCATGGCGCGGCGAAATGGTCGAGGCCCTCGAAGGACGCTTCGCCGGACACCCCGTGTGGCCCGCCTTCCACCATACCGTGCGCCGCTTCGGCATCCCCCACCAGTACTTCCATGAAATGATCGACGGCGTGCTGGGCGACCTCTTGCCGCGCCGCTTCCAGACCTTTTCCGAGCTATACCGCTACTGCTACCAAGTGGCGTCGGTGGTGGGGCTCACTTCGATCCACATTTTCGGCTTCGACACCGCCAGCGCCCTGCCGCTGGCCGAGAAGTGCGGCGTGGCGTTTCAGTTTACCAATATTCTGCGCGACGTGCGCGAGGATCTGGAGCACGGCCGGGTCTACCTGCCGGCCGAAGATCTGGCCCGCTTCGGGGTCACCGAGGCGGACTTGAAAGCCGGCGCGGGAGCCATCCGCGGGCCCGGCGGCCTGCGGGATCTCATGCGATTCGAGGCCGCCCGGGCGCGCGGCTTCTACCGGGAATCCAAGCCGCTGCTCGACCTGATTCACCCGCGCAGCCGGCGGTCGCTGTGGGCGCTGATCGCCATCTACTCGCGCCTGCTGGAGCGGATCGAAGCCGGAAACTACGATGTCTTCTCCCGCCGCGTAAGGCTGCCGGCGTGGGAAAAAACGCTGATCGTGGCGCGGGCGCTGGCCGGAAGAACGGCCCGGTAGTCGAAGCAGTCGTCCGGCTCGTGCCCCACCCGCCCGCCACGCCGTTGTCCGCCGGGCGCCAGGACCGCGGCGACGTTTGCCGGCACATCGGCGTGCCAGGCGACGGACTGGTTCGGCGGCACCGGTCTGAACCGGCTCGTCGCGTCGTACTCGCGCCGGGTGGCGTCGGGCGGCGACGTAATGCTGAGGTTGGCACGCACGCCGCCGGAAACCTTCCGGACCGCGATCTGCGCCGCCTGCTCCGGCGAATGCGCCCGCGCGTTCCTCGCGAACGGCACCACGCCGCCGGTGGGCCATAGATCGAGGCGCCGCGCCAGTGCCGGTGCGAAGCCGGTGGCATTCAAGTGCCGCGGCCGCCCACGCCGTTCCAATCCGATGCCGAGACGGCTGAGCCCCCGGTTTCTTCCCGAAACAATTCCCCGGTTACATGATTTATTAACAATTTTGCCACAGCGGTTCTTCCCTAAGTGTCTGGTAAACCGGCTCAAAAAACGTGTTGAAAAGGGATTGCGCAACCGAAATGAGACTGGAATTCCTCAGCCCGGCCGCGCTACAACAGGAGAGTCCATTCGGGCGGCCGCGCAGCCATGTAGGCAAATCTCGGGGGAGGTAGCCGGCTGACTGCGCAGGCCCCCTGAGGACGACTCCTACTACTTCACTACTGCGGGCGCATGCACCGGGGTAAGCCAGTTGTGCAGGTCCGGCGTGGTGCCGTCGATGACTCCGAAGAAGTCCTTCTGCAACCGTTCGGCGACCGGTCCGCGCCGTCCCTTGCCTACCGTGATGCGGTCCACCGAGCGGATGGGCGTAATCTCAGCCGCCGTGCCCGAGAAGAAGACTTCATCCGCGATATACAACATTTCGCGGGGGATGATGGTTTCGACCACCGGGATGCCCGCCGCGCGCGCCAGCGTCAGCACGGAGTCGCGCGTGATGCCGGGCAACACGGATGCCCCCAGCGGAGGCGTGTGAATGCGGCCGTCGCGCACCACGAAGATGTTTTCGCCCGAGCCTTCGCAGACCTGGCCGCTGGTATCGAGCGCGATGCCTTCGGCGTAACCGTTTGCCAGCGCCTCCATCTTGATGAGTTGCGAGTTCATGTAGTTCGCGCCCGCCTTGGCGAGCGTCGGCAGGGTATTGGGCGCAATCCGCGTCCAACTGGAAACGCACACGTCCACGCCTTCGGCCAGCGCCTCGGCACCCAGATAGCTGCCCCAACTCCAGCAGGCGATATACACATCGATGGGGTTCCTGGCGGGGTTCACTCCCATCTCGCCATACCCACGTAAAACGATGGGACGGATGTAGCAGGAATCCATCCGGTTGACCCGCACGACTTCCAGCATGGCCTCGCACAGTTGATCGGCGGTGAAGCCAATGTCTTCCATGCGGTAGATTCTGGCGGAATCCACCATCCGACGGACGTGCTCGCGCAGGCGGAACACCGCGGGTCCGGCCGGAGTGGCATAGCAGCGGATGCCTTCAAATACGCTGGTGCCGTAACTCACAACGTGCGAAAGCACGTGAATCCGGGCGTCCTCCCATTGGATCAGTCGGCCATTGTGCCAGATTTTCTCCGTAGGCGTGAGCATTCGACAATTATTATAGCGAGTCTAAGCACCACCGGGCGATGGGGAAACCCGCCGCGCGGACTAGCGCGCCGCCGCGTCGTGGCCATCCTCCAGCCCCGCCCTGGCACGGTCCCGCAACTCGCCGATATTCAATCCGTTGAGCGCGGTCGCCACCGCTCCGCCGATGAGCAGCGGCACCGTGAGGACGAAGAATAGGATGATGGAGAACGTCTTGGCGGCGTTCGCCTCGGCATCGAACAGGCGCATGGCGATCACGCACGCCGCGTTGCCCACCCCCAGGTTGCCCGGCGCATTGGGCACCATGGTGAGCAGGCGGATGATAACGGTGATCCCGGCGGCCGACCAGAAGGAGAAGTCGAAAAGGTCAGCCTTCAGCAGAGCGTAGTAGGAGAACATGTGCAGGAGGAGATACAGCAGGCTGATCAATGCGCTGGCGCCGAGCGACCTCGGGTTGCCCATAAGTTGAAGCCCCTCCACGACGTGCCGCAGCGTGGATGACCACCGGCTCTCGCGAATCGCCGCCACGGCGTGCTGTTTGCGTGTCACGATCCACATCAGGGCCGCCGCACAGATCAGCAGCAGCCCGCCCAGGAGTTGCGCAAAAATGGCGATATCGCGCGGAATCCCTTTCACAAACGCGGCCGTAACCAGGAACGCACCCAGCATCCAGAACCCGTCGATCACCCTCTCCACCGCCGCAGAGGCGAAACCGAGCGAAAGCCGCAGTCCGTTCCAATGCGTGAGCAGGTAACAGCGGATCAGTTCGCCCACCCTGAGAGGCAGCACTTCATTGGCGAACAGCCCGATGTAGATCGACTGCACCGTGCGCCAGAGTCCCAGCCGGGCCACCGGGCTGAGCAGCGTGTTCCACCGCCAGGCGTGGCACACGTAGACGGCCAGATCGGCCAGCACCGCCACCAACACCCATCTCCAGTCCAGCGAGCGTATGGCAGGCAGAAGATCGTTGACCGGATACCCATGCAACACCCAGATCAGGCACCCCGCCGAAAGAGTGTACCCCAAGGCCTGCGGCGCCCAGGAGGGCATTTTGCGCGGCCGTGCGGGTGCGGGCTCCATGGATTCCAGACCCATCATAGCTTGAGGCACAGCAGGGACGCCCGGAGCGGGCCGGCCGGAGGCTGTCATCAAGCGGACATGGAAGCGGACATGGAAGCGGACACGAAACCGCCTGCATATGGTGTAGACTATTTATGTTGTAACATGTTAGACAACTCTGGAAGCGGACATGGAAGCGGACATAGAAGCGGTCGATAGGGGCGAGCTTGAGCCCAAGATGGAGCCCCTCCTGATCGGCGGGGACTCGCGCCATCGCGCCGCCCTGATGGACCTTGCCTTCGAGCTCGGCCGGAAGTCCGCCGGACTCCGCCACTCGCTGCCGGCCAGCCTGGTCGATTCGCTCGCCGACCTGGTGCGGGCCATGAACTGCTACTACTCCAACTTCATCGAGGGCCACAACACCCACCCCATCGATATCGAGCGCGCGCTCCTCGACGACTACAGCCACGACACCCACAAGCGCGATCTGCAACTGGAAGCGCGGGCGCACATCGCCGTTCAGGCCTGGATCGATGGCGGCGGCCTGCGGGGCGGCCGCGCGCTCACAACCGCGGGCATCCGCGAAATCCACCGCCGCTTCTGCGAAGCGCTGCCGGAGGATCTGATGTGGGTGGAAGACCCGGCAACCGGGGAACGCCTGCGCCTGGCGCCCGGCGAGTGGCGGCGCCGCGACGTCATCGTGGGCCGGCACGTCGCCATCAGCCCCGGCGCGGTGCCGCGTTTTCTACAGCGCTTCGAGAAGGTTTACGGGAGCCTGGGCAAGGCTGAGTCCATCCTGGCCACCGCGGCGGCGCACCACCGGCTGACCTGGATACACCCGTTTTTGGATGGCAACGGCCGCGTGGCCCGGCTGATGTCGCATGCGGTTCTGCTGGAGACCCTCGATACCGGCGGGCTTTGGAGCGCGGCCCGCGGCCTGGCGCGAAGAGTTCAGGATTACAAATCGCTGCTCGCAGGTTGCGACTTCACGCGCCGCAACGATCTGGACGGGCGCGGCAACCTGAGCGAAGAGGCCCTGGCGGCGTTCACCAGTTTTTTCCTGACTGTTTGCATCGACCAGGTGGACTTCATGGAAGGCCTTCTCCGGCCCGGCGGGCTGCGTGCGCGAATCATGCAGTGGGCGGAGGCGGAGATCCGGCTCGGCGCCCTGCCGCCGAAATCCGAGATCATTCTGGAAGCCGTGCTCTACCGCGGAGAACTGCCCCGCGCCGACGCGGACACAGCCGCCGGCACGGGCGAGCGCCAGGCGCGGCGGATCGTGTCGGCGCTGCTGCAAAAAGGCGTGCTTACCTCGCCAGGCCCGCGCGCGCCGCTACGCCTGGCGTTTCCCGCCCGGCTGGCTTCACGCTGGATGCCCGGTCTGTTCCCCGATCAAGCCGAGTGATTCGGCTACGGCTGCGTGGGAGGGCTCGCCAGCGTCGCCTGGCGCGCCACCATCTGCCAGCCGCCCGGCCCCTTGAGCCAGACATGCAACACGTTCAGATGGTTGGTCGTGGACTTCCCGTCGGCGCTGTTCCGCATATCGACCTTGGCCCGGATCAACGCCGTGGTGCCATAGACGCGGACCGTGACGTCGCTGAAGTCGATGGCCTCGATGGTCATCCTTCCCGTGGTGGTGCTCTTCACCACGTCGGCCTTGGTTTGGAGCATGCCGTTGGAGTGGCTGTAAGTGATATCGTCGTGCAGCAATTTCTCCAGCGCCGCGCCGTCCTTCTTCATCATGGCCTGTCTCCAGGCGTCGGATGCCGCCAGCACTTCCTTCTTGGCGGCGTCGAGGCCGGGCTGGGCCGTGGCGATCGTCAGCCCGGACAATAGAACGAGAATCCACTTGGTCATAGGATCATAGCTTAGAACAAATCGGGCGCCGCCGGGCGCGCCATTCTTCGGCCGTGATCTCCCAGACCTCGGTGGGGAACCGTCCGCCCACATAATCCCGTTCCTCCACCGCCACGACGCGCATGCCCTGACCCTCGGAAATCCTCCTCGAAGCGGTGTTCCCGACCGCTTTGGGCACGCGCAGCACCGGGAAGCCCAGCGTGCTGAACCAATACTCCGTGACGGCCTCGGCCGCTTCAGTCATCAGCCCCTGGCGCTGCCACGGCAACCCCAGCCAGAAAGCCCGGTTGTGGTTCTCCCTCATCGAGAGCTGGATTGCTCCGATGAGCTGGCCGGGATTGCTCTTCAATCGCAGCGACCACTGCCACTCCTCGCCGCGCTCCATTGCCGGCAGCGCGCGATCGCGGAGGTACGTCAGAGCACCGTCACCGGGATACGGCCAAGGGACCACGGTGTCCAGAAACTTCACGATCTCCCACACGGGAAACAGCTTCTGCGCCTGCTCCGCGTCGGCCAGCTCCAGCGGGCGCAGCTCCAGACGAGGCGTCTCTAGCGGCTGCATAAAACCACCCGCGCGCGGTGCCCCTTCGCGAGCTTTTCATCGCACGGATAAAGGAACGAGCCCGTCGCTTCCGCCAATGCGATATACGCGGCATCGCAGGCCGTGAACTTGTGGCGCAGTTCCCAGATACGGCCGAGCAAAGGGATATGGGAGTAGCGCTCGGCGGGAAGCGCCGCCAGGCCTCCGAGAAATTCCCGGCTTCGGCGGGCGTCGATGCGCCGTCCCGCAACCAGCCTGCCAAGAGCGCTGGCGACCTCCACGTCGAGCAAATGCGGGACGAGGAACGGGCCTTCGCTTCCCGCCAGATCGCGCCGCAGGGAATCGGCCGACGCGCCGCCCGTGAGGAGTTCCAGCACCACGGACGCATCCAGCACGCTCATCGCGCGTCCCGCAATTCGCGCACCAGTTGCGCGGCGCTCCGCGTCGCCGGAATCGGCTCCGCCTGCCGGGTCGTCTCCAGCCACTCCCGCATGGTCGGCCGCTCGGCGGCATGTTCCAGTTCCCGCTTGATGTAGTCCGAGAGGCTCATGCCTTCCTGCGCGGCACGAACCTTTAGGGTGGTGTGTATCGGGTCGGGAACGTCCCGGATCTGGATCATGGTGGACATAGGTAGATTTTGACGCGGTACTGGCTAAAATAGCCAGCCCGATGTCAACAAACCCCTTTCAAACCGTGCGTGCGGTTTTCCCGCACACGGCTTAACGATGATCTTACTGATGCGGCTTGCGCCGGGTAGCGCACGGTTCCGCGCAATCGATACAGGCCCATTCCCCAAAACTGTTCGCTGGTCCAGTTCTTCCATCGCCCCTGTCGCTGCCCGCCGCGCCGGCATAACCAACGCACCAGCCGCGTATAGACGAAACGGTCCACTTTCAGGAACTCCCGAGATGTGGTCCCGCTGCGGAAGTAATTGGCCCAGCCGCGAAGCACGGGGTTCAGTTTGGCGATGACCTGCTTCACATCCGCCCCGCTATTCCGCGAATGCGTGATCTCCCGTACCCGGTCTCGGATTCGCTCCATGGCCTTTGGTGACGGCCAGCGGTGCATGTAGTAGCCCCGTGGATTCCGCAAAATACTGCGCTTCTTACGGATCGTACACCCCAGAAACACGAAACTCCCCGTCCCGCGCCGCAGATTCACCAGCCGCGTCTTCTCCGGATGCAGCACCAGACCCAGTTTGCTCATCACAAACTGGATTTGTCGAAGCGCCTCCTTCGCCTTCGATTCCGTCGTGGACATCACCACGAAATCGTCGGCATATCGGATCAGCACCCCGAGCGATCCACACTTGGCCGCCCAGAGCCGGTCCAACAGGTGCAGGTAGATGTTGGCCAGCAACGGCGAGATCACTCCGCCCTGCGGTGTCCCCGCCAGCGTTTCGCTCACTGTCCCGTCTTCCATCACCCCGGCCCTCAACCACTGCCGGATTAACTTCACTACCCTTCGATCCGAGATTCGCTCCCCCACCAGCACCATCAGCTTTTCCTGATCGATGCTGTCGAAGTAGCCCTTGATGTCCGCATCGACTACGAAGTCATGCCCTTGGTTCCCTGCGATCCGAATCGCTTCCAGGGCCTCCGTCGCGCTCTTCTTCGGACGAAATCCGAAACTGCTTGCTTCGAAGTCCGCCTCGAAGATCGGCTCGATCATGATCTTCGCCGCCATCTGCACCACCCGGTCCCGCACCGTCGGTATCCCCAGTGGCCGCTGCTTTCCGTCAGCTTTCGGTATGTATTGCCGCCTCACCGGTGAGGGGCGATATTCGCCTGCCCGGAGATCAGCCTGTATCCCTTCTAGAAATTGGGCCACGCCCTGCTCCTCGATGGATCGCAGCGTGGCTTGGTCCACGCCTGCTGCCCCTCCGTTACTGCGCACTCGCCTCCATGCTTCCCACAGGACGTCACTCCTGTAGATCCGGTCGTACAGCGCATGGAAACGCCGTGTCTTACTCTGCTTGGCACACACCCATAGCTTGCGTTGGAGTTCTCGCACTTTATCTACTACCGGGTTGTTTTCCGTTTCCGGCATGCCCTCGCGCTTACCTCTACACAAGCCCGATCAAAGCAGGGACCCTTCCCTCCAGCGTGTTGTCTTGCACGCCTTCACTGGTACTACGGACCCCTCGGACTCCCTCCCGGCTCCTCGCGATTTCGGCCGTCCGGCTTTATACGCTCGGCCTTTGCCTGACTCGGCTGCCAGGTAGGGTCTCTCCTGTTCCGCACTCTTCTTTGGAAACGTGCCACCGCCCATTACCCCGGAAAGGTCCAGCAGTCCTTCCGGTCTAGACTGCTGTCTGTTGCCTTCGCCATGACATGACTGGCTCGGCCCTTTCAAACACCTTTCGGCTGATGCTATGACGTGGCTGCAGCGTTCACTTGATATTGCGGCCCGCTTCCTTGCTCCCGTCTCTTTCAACGGCTTTCGACGCCCCGCTCTGGCCGGTGGCATCTCTGCCTTCGGCTGGGGCCTGCTACCGGGCGCTCCGGCGCTTACCCGGACAAGACTCTCACTTGCTAGAAGAACGCGTCTTTCAGGACGCACCATGTGCGGCACATTTCCACGGGACACGAGGCGGCGGGCGCGGGGGACCGCGTCGCTCACCGTGATCCACGACGATGCCGGAGTCTCCCAAATTGGGTGGCGGAGCGGGCCAGAAGTTCGGGAACGGCTCGGTTGGGACGAAGCCGGCAGGGTCTTTGCCGTCAAGCAGAGATTTGGTTACCCCGATCGGGATGGCACGTTTCGCGCAACCGTCTTCGAGGAGGATGGAGGGTTTCGGACACTAATCGACGAACTGCCCCGCCGTCTGGAGGGCCGTTTGCCGCCGGGCGTGTGGCTCGATCGGCTGAACACCGCCGGGCTGGAGCCTCACCTGATCGAGTTGTACCGGAGGCCCGCCGTGGACCCGCCCAGCAGGTTTGGGCCGGTGTGTGGTCCAATTGCTTAACTACGTCAAGGAGCGCAACATGCAGTGTCCAAAATGTGGAATCGACACCCGGACGGTCGGCCGGTGCGGTTGTGAGTTTACCCTGGAAACGCAACCGCGGCTTGCCCCATCCGAGCGGTTCAGCATGTTTGGTACGACTTTTGAGGGGGCGCGGATTGTCCAGTCCCCCGCCGCCGAAAACGCCAGGCAGCACGTGACCCGGTCCTGGCTCCTCGCCTGTGCGGCTCCTTTGATTGCCCTGGCGCCACTCCTCTGGAACCGGGTTTCGGTCCTCGACTCGCTGGCTCTGATGTGCCTCTCAGCCTATGTTGCCTGGGCGACCTACTGGGGAACCGTCGGCGTCAGCAACTTCCTGATGGGTCAGGCCAACAGACGCGGCGCGGAAGCCGCAATGCACTTCGCTGCACACAGGCTCGGGACATACGCGCTCGTTGTGGTGCCGCTCACTCTCGGCATCCTGTATGGGACGCTGGGTGGAGGCATGCGGGAGTTCCTGAAGCACCGGAGGGTGGTCAGGAACCCAGGGCTCGCCGTGCCATAGCAGCGCCCGGCCCCCTACCTCTTCGGTTCGGTGATCCCCAGCTCCGTCAGCACCTTCGGATTCGGATCGTCCGTGGCCAGCAGGCTGTGGCAGGCGCCGCAGTCCCCGTTGATCGATTCACCGTTCTTCGCGCCGTGCGAGCCGTCGTGGCAGCGCCAGCAGCCGGGGAAATCGGTGTGGCCGATGTTGACCGGGTACTTGCCCCAGGTCACGTTCATCTCGGGGAAGATATTGCGGTTGTAAATGGCCAGCACTCCCGCGGCCGAGGAAGTCACTTCGGCCTGCCGCGTGGCCCAAACCGCCGGATAGGCGTCCTGGTAATACCTGGCGAAAGCGGCGGGAATGCGCGTGGCGGCTTCCTCGCGGCTGCGGTAACTGGCCTTGAGAATCTCCAGCGCTTTCTTCTTGGCGAACGGCAGGGCGGGCGAAACCGCTCCGGCGTTCATGGCCTTATCGAGCGCGCGGTCCGGCAGATCGTAGCTGTGCGACGGGCGGTTGTGGCAATCCATGCAGTCCATTTCGCGAACCGTCCCGTTGGCGGCGCCCTCGGGCTTGGCATCGGCGGTGGCGTACACCGTCTTCTTGCCGTTGACGCTATACTCCACCCACGGAATGGTCTGCCGCGCTTCGTCGCTGTGCGCATAGCGGATCACCACGCCTTTGCCCAGGTGCGTGCCGTGGATGCCGATACCGCGGTTGCCGCCGCCGATCTTCATCAGCAGCACGTCCTTGGTCAGCGAGTTGGCTTCGTCGCCGGCGTACTTGGGGAACACCAGCAGGCGGTCTTCGCCGTACTTCTGCGGCCAGTGGCACTCCTCGCAGGTTTCGCGCGCCGGGCGCAGGTTGTGGACCGGCGTCGGAATCGGCCGCGGGTAGGTATTGAAGGCCACCGCAAAAACCTGGCCTACGCCGCTCAGCTTGCTGCGCACGAACCAGCCCGCGCCGGGTCCGATGTGGCAATTTACGCACGCCACCTTCGAGTGCGGAGAGTTCTGGTAGGCCGTATACTCGGGCTGCATCACGCTGTGGCAGGTCAGCCCGCAGAAGGTCACCGAGTCCATGTAATTGATGGCGCCATAGCTGAGCTGGCTGGCTATGGCAATGTTGATCACCGTGGTGAAACCCACGAAGTAGGCCAGGCGGCGCAGTTCCAGGTTCTGCCAGTTCAGCGGCGGGAAGTACGGCGGGTAGATGCCCGCATGCCCGGTGATTCTCCGCTTCCGCCAGATGCCCAGCGGGACCATCGCCAGACCCGCGAAAAACGGCACGGGCAGCACCATGAAGACCAGGATCCCGATGTACGGGCTTCCCGCCTCGCCGCGCAACGTCACGGGCAGAAGAAACAGCCAGAAAATGGTTGCGGTGGTGACCAGGATCACGCCCGCCAGGCTGATCCAGTTGCTCGACAGATAGATGAGCGGGGAGAGCCATCCGCGGAGTTTTTCGTTGTTCGGTGTCATGTTGGGTGTGTCAGTCCTGGGGCGCGGCGCCGGTGTCCTCGTCCTCGTCCGCACCACTCTTCTTCACGCATCGGCCCGTCAGGAAGGCAGTATTCAACGGGTAGACTTCGGGGTCGAAAATCACCGAGTAGAAGTGCCAGACTACGATCGCCAGCGTGGCCAGCACGGCCTCGTAGAAGTGCACCGAAGTCGCCACGTCCAGCCAGGCCTTCGGCAGGAATCGCATGGCCAGGTTGTTGGCCCACAGCAGCAGTCCGCTCCCCGCCATCACCACCGCGCCCCATACCACGGCCCAGTATTCGGACTTCTCGATATAGCTGTGCGCCGAGCGGAACGGGGGCACTGCGCCCAGGCCCAGATTGTAGGCGAAGCCGGAGAGCGCCTCGCGCCCGTCGCGCACCCTGGGGATCATCTCCATCCAGTGAGCGCGCAGTTTGCGGTTGACGATGAGGGAAACGACATGGGTGAGCGCCACCGCCAGAAAGACCACGGCCGCCGTGCGATGGATCAGGCTGCGCATGGAGCGAGCGCCTTCCAGCAGCAGCAGCGGGCGGGCCCACCACTGGTCCGGATACTTGAGGGCGAAGCCGGTCCAGGCCAGCAGAATGAAGGATGCGGCCAGAGCCGCGTGCTGCACGCGCTCGAAGGGCAGCATGCGCAACCCGCCGTGGGCGGCGGGCGGGCGCACAACCCCACGCCCAAAGCGCAGGCGCATCAGCTTGCGGATGAAGTCCCCTGCCTGGTGCAGCAGCATCAGGGCGATAGTCACGGGGATCATCAGCAGGTAGAACTCGCGCACCACCCGCAACACGGCCGGCTCGAGAGTCCCCTCGCTGACGTGCACCTGGCTGATGGCGAACCGCGTCCCCGCGCCCGGATGGCACTGGCCGCAGGTCTTCGGCAGGTTTTTCGGGTTAATGGTGGATTTCGGGTCCGAGGAAGGCAGTATGTTGTGCACGCCGTGGCAACTGGCGCAGTTGGCCACCGTCTGCGAGCCGGCTTTGGCGGCCAACCCGTGGTAGGACGAGTCGAAGCTCACCAGCCGGTCCGAGGGCAAGCCAAACCTGCGCGTCAGCCGTACGTCCCCGTGGCAGCTTCCGCAGGTATCGCGAATGTGCAGGCCGTTGACCGGAGACGCTTCGCTGGTGTGCTTGATGATCTTGTGCTCGCCGTGGCAGTCCGTGCACAGCGGCGCCTGGGTGACGCCGTGGGCCAGCGCCTGGCCGTGGACGCTGGCGCGGTACTGATCCACCACATCGGAGTGGCACATGCCGCAGGTGTCCGGCACGGCCATGCGGAAGGCCTGCGATTTGGGCGGCAGCAATTCGTGCGCGGCGCCGTGGCAAAGGCTGCAATCGGGCGCGCCTTCATTGCCGTGCTTGCGTGCCTGGCCATGCACGCCGCTGTCGTAATCGCCGGCCTGGCTGGCATGGCAGGTGACGCAGACCGGTTTGGGGATATTGGCCGGATGGGGATACTGCTCGTGGGATTCGTGGCAGGTTTCGCAGGGCAATCCCGCGTGGGCGCTCTTGGCCAGCTTCGCCCCCTGGTCGTGACAGGATGTGCAATCGGTTTTATCCGCGCCGGCCAGGCGAAGTGGAACGCCGGCTACTCCGAGGAGAAGGCCCAACAAGGCGGAACCGAGCCGCAGGCCCAGGCAGGGAAGTGCCCGGTTCGTCATCGTTTATACTCCTAGTGCTGGAACTGGCGATCCACGTCCGGTGGAAGGGAACGCCAGCCAGAATCATGCCACAAACCAGCGCGATTGTGCTGAGGATTTTGCCCCAATTGCCCATTCGCTCCGTTTTCGGGGCAGGCATTCGACTGCGCCCTCTCCGGAGTCGCTGGCAATGCAAGCCAATGTCCACGGCGAATGGGCGCTAACTTATTGAGTTTTGCAGCGTTTTGATCCGGAATGCTGCTTTTGTGGGGAAATTGGCGCACCGTCGGAACCCAATGTGGGGGAGATTTCACCCGTGCCCGCCGAGGCGTGGAAATGTGCAACACGGAGGGCGGCGGCCATGATGGCCAGCAAAACGGTGCTGATAGGGTCATCCGGGGAAATCACGGAGACGATACCGGCTTCCCACGCCTCGGCCAGAACGCGGGGATTCTTGCGGGCGATCAGGACAATCCGTTCAGGATTCGACAGGGGCAGGGGCAACTCGGCAAAAGCGGATTCGTCCAGCACCAGAACATGGTGCTGAACCGCGCTGGGATGCTCGACGGATTCGACGTGCCAGGCGCAACTGCGTGACAGGGCTTCCCGGACGGCCGCGGCGTACGGGCCGTCCGTGATCGAAAGCTGGACTGTCTGGATTGTGGACAACTCCCGCCTCCACCCTTGGAATCGCTACTTCTTCTCGACGTAGCCGTCCAGCGTCTTCTTCTCTTTGTAGTACTTGCCGGCGGCCGTCAGGTTGGCCTTCATGGCGTCCTTGTCTCCGGACACCTTTTCGTGGCAATAGGTGCAGCCCTTGTGGGTCGCGGCTGCCGCGTCCTTGTTGCCGTACGATGCCGTGGTGCAAATCAGGAAACCGCCCAAGAGGATAACCACGGGCGCAATGATCTTCAAACGGGACATAAAGCCTCCAAACTGAAAAGCAGCAATTGCATCGCCATGCCGCCATACCGCCAGTTCCACGGGGTTTACCTCCAAGTTCCCCACCTCGGGTGGGGGCAATTCCCCCCGCCCGTGCCCTGGGTTGGGCCAATTAACCCAAGAATGGGCTGGTATAATTGGGTCAGCGCGAGATCAATGTCGAAGCTCACCCCAGGTTGGCAACAGACGAGTGTCTTGGAATCGGTGTTCGATCAGCTTTCCGATGCCCTGGTTCTCTACGATCCGGAGTTCCGGATCACCGGCGTCAACCGCGCCGCCGAGAAACTGTTCGCCATGGTTTCCTCCGAGATGCTCGGCAAGCATTGCCAGGACATTTTCAAGTGCTCGTTCTGCGAGCCCGGCTGCGGCGTGCTGGTGGGCCTGAACCAGACCCCCGCCGCCCCCAACTGCACCGTCCGCCTGCACACCGGCAACGGCCTGGAACGCCTGGTGGTGATGCGTACCAACCAGATGTTCGACTCCGAAGGCCGTCTCACCGGCGTGGTGGCCACCATCAAGGACATCACTGAGGAAGCCGCGCCGCAGAAGCGCGAGGTGATTGCCGAATCCGCCCCCATGCGCGAAGTGCTCAACTTCGTGCGCCGCGTGGCCGCCAGCGAAGCCACCACCATCCTGCTGGAGGGCGAAAACGGAACCGGCAAGGACCTGGTCGCCAAGACCCTCCACTATCAGAGCCTGCGCCAGTCCGAGCCGTTCATCGCCATCAACTGCGCCGCCATCCCCGAAACCCTGCTGGAAAGCGAGCTCTTCGGCTACGAAAAGGGCGCCTTCACCGACGCCCGCGCCCAGAAGCGCGGCATCTTCGAACTGGCCGACCGCGGTACCCTGTTCCTGGACGAGATCGGCGAAATCCCGCTCATGCTCCAGGCCAAGCTGCTGCGCGTGCTGGAGGAGCAGAGTTTCCGGCGCCTCGGCGGCCTCAAGGACATCAAGCTGGACCTACGCGTGGTTGCGGCCACCAACAAGAACCTGCGCGAGGCCGTCAAGGAAGGCTGTTTCCGCCAGGACCTCTACTTCCGCCTCAACGTCATCCAGATCATCATCCCCCCCTTGCGCGAACGCGCTGAAGACATCGTCCCCCTGACGCAGTTCTTCATCGAGCATTACAACCGCAAGTTCAAGCGCAACATCGAAGGGGTGAGCGAAGCCACGGCCAAGCTGCTGGAGCTGCACGATTGGCCGGGCAACGTGCGCGAGTTACGCAACGCCATCGAGCGCGCCATGATCCTGGAGGAATCCACTCACATCACGCCGCCCAGCCTGCCCATGGCCATTTCCCGGCCGGATGCGACGGTGTCGATGCCCACGCCCATGGGAACCGAGATTCCCAGCGACGGTCTCTCCCTGGAAGACAACGAGCGCAGCCTGTTGCTGCGCGCCCTGGAGCGGACCAACGGCAACCAGACCCAGGCCGCCCGCCTGCTGCGCGTTACCCGCGACACGCTCCGCTACAAGATGAAAAAGTTCAATCTGCGGTAAGCCGGTTCGCCCGCCGCCTTAGATGAACATCTCTTCGTCCTGCGTCGCCTCGTCGATCTGCGGACGCCGCGAATGGTGCACCAGCGTGGAGACTGCCGCCGATATTCCCGCGGCGATGCCGTTGACCTCGCGAACCGGCGTCATGACCGCGCGCCTCACCGCGTCGCCGGCCTGCTCCACCTGGCCGACGGTGCTCTCCACCGTGCGGTCGATCTGCTCCAGGCGCGCTAAGGCACGGGTGCCGGCCTGGCGCAGGATCTCGCCGGTGCGCTCCACCTGCTCGCGGCCGGATTTGGCGATCCCCACCACCTCGTCGGAAATCTGCACAATCCGCGGGCGGGCCTCCGACAGCAGCCTGTTGGCGCTCTCCAGCGCCAGCCCGGCCTGCTCCACCGCCGGGCCGATTTTGTCGACCGCCGGGCCCACCCGTTCGATCATCGGCCCGATCCGCTCGATGACGGGGGCAACCTTATCGGCCACCAGGCCGATCTTCTCTATGGCGGGGCCGGCCTTCTCAAAAGCGCCTTCCACGCGATCCAGAATCGGGTCGATCCGCCCAATCGACGGCTGCACGCGCTCCAGCAACTGCGCGGCTTTTTTCTCGATCCGGCGGACCGCAAGAAACACGGCAACCGCCACCCCTGTCAGCACGAGAGCGGCCACGCACACCAGCGCGACGGCTACCGTCACTACGATGCGAAACTCCCCGTCCGTCATGAGAAAGTGCCCCCGTGCCGGCGCCAGTTACTCGGCGGCGCCTTCCGGCGCGGCAGTGTGTCCGGCTACCTCGCGATACTTCTGACGGCCGGCTTCCACGGCATCCGCCAGCGTATCCTTCTGGCGATTGATGGCTTCCTTGCCCTTGTCCACCCACTCCGTCGCCGACTGCTTGATCTCGCCGCCCCGCTGCTTCAGAAACTCGGTGCCCTCGTCGGCTTTGTCTTTGATTAGTTGGCGGGTTTCTTTTCCCGACTTGGGTGCGAACAGGATTCCGATCCCGATGCCCACGCCCAGCCCCAGCAGAAAGCTGGAAAGCCCTTTCGAATCCATAGATCCTCCTCTTCGGCGCCATGCCCCGATCCGCCGGGGCACATGGCTTTCGCCATTTTCCAGTATACTCCGCATAGGAAAACCGTACATGCAAGAACGCCAGAGGCGACTCCTGGATTCCGCCGGCCTGTGGGCCTACGCCCTCAAAGCGCTCTCCGGCCGGGCCCATTCCACCGGCGAGTTACGCGAGAAACTCGCCCGCCGCGCCGAAAAGCCGGCCGACGTCGAAGACATCCTGGCGCGCCTCAAGGACCATGGCTATCTCAACGACCGGCACTACGCCGAGAGCTACGCCGCCGCGCGCCTGGCCAACGAGAGGCTGGGAGGCTCGCGCGTCGAGCGTGACCTGCGCCAGCGCCGCGTGGCACCCAAGCTTGCCGCCGAAACCGTCCAGGAGGTATACCGCGACGTGGACGAGACGGCGCTCATCGAGGATTTCATCCGCCGCAAGTACCGCCTGGCCGCGCGCGACAGCCTCTTCCAGGAGGATAAGGACATCGCCAACGCCTATCGCAGATTGCTCCACGCGGGATTCCGCACCGCCGATATTCTGCGCGCTCTCAAGCGCTTCGCGCGCAATCCCGAACTGCTCGACGCCTTCGAACCGCCCGAGGAAACGCCCGAAGAGTGAGCGTGGCGCGCCGCGAAATCGCTTCCACCCGAGCATCGGCCGGGAAGGGAAAGCGGCCGTGACACCGGTTGACCGTTCCGGTGCCGGCGTTAGGATAAAGCCATCCATAAATACTTCCCTCGCCGTGCGCCCCGAAGGCTACGAGAGTTTTCTGCGTGATCTGAAACAGCGGATCAAGACGGCTCAGTCCGGGCGGAGCTTGCCGTCAACAGCGAACTGGTGGTTCTCTACTGGCAGATCGGCCGCGAGATTCTGTAGGTTTCGCTGCTTGGCTCGTTCTATCGCTTCTGCCTGCGTTGGCAGGACAGCGCTGGCCTGGGCTTTGTTGATGCCGCGTTTCCCGCTCAGGATTTCCGACACCCGGCTCCTGGGCAGCACGGTCCATAGGTCGCTCGGCTTCATGCCCTTCTCTTCGAGGAGACAGGCCAACATCTTGTGCGGCGCGGCCTTGGGGAGCCGGTGCGCACGGTTCTCATACTCCTCGATGAGAATGCCGAGCAATTCCAGAAGCCGGCCTTCCTCCTCGCTAGTCTCGTCTTCCGGCTTCTCCATCAGGGCACCGGCGGTCGAGAGCAGCCGATCGTACTAGGCCGCCGTTCGAATGACGACGGGCAGAGTTTCATCGAGGCGCTCCCGCTATTGACGTTCGTCAAGCAGCGTTGCGCTCATAGTTTGCATTTCCCCCCATCGTATTCGGCGTGCGTGAGGATGTTGCGGGGGTGAAAGACCGTGGCTGGGGCGCTTTGCGCCCGGTCATGCGCGCGGTTAGGCGGCTTCCAGCACGTGCATTTCGATGCGCAAGCCCGCGGCCGTCGCCATGTTCACCAGCGCGTCGAGGCCAAACAAGTCGATCTTGCCGCGCATCAGGTCGGAGACGCGCGGCTGCGTCACGCCGAAAAGCTGGGCCGCCTGCGCCTGGCTCATGCCCGTACGGGTGATGTGATCCTTCAAGGCGATCATCAGAACCGAGCGCAGCTTCATGTTGGCGGCCTGCTCTGGCGTGTCTTCGATAGCGTCCCATACACTGGCAAAGCGTCGCTTGTTCATTGCCCTAGCTCCTTCAACAGCTCGCGGTAACGCTTGGCGGCAAGCTCCACGTCCGCCTTGCCGGTTTTCCCGGTCTTCTTCCGGAAGCAGTGCAGCACGTAGATCGCGTCGGCGAATTTCGCCACGTAGAGGACGCGAAACGCGCCAGCCTCATCGCGAATTCGAATCTCCTTGACACCCGGGCCCACCGTCCTCATGGGCTTCCAGTCGTCCGGATCCCGGCCATTTTGCACCTGGTCCAACTGATGGCCGGCCTCACGCCTGGCCGTCAGCGGAAAGGCGCGCAAGTCTTCCAGGGAACTGCCCCGAAACTCGACAGGTTTGGAATCAGCCACATCAATAGTATACAAAGTTTTGTATGGCTAGCGAGCGGCGGTGGCCGGCCGCATAATCTGGGATCCTACCGGCGCCACGTGGTTCGAGGGCTTCCGGGTTTCGTCTCAAGACTAACCCGTTTTGAAAAGAGCATGGCGCTTCGCACGCGGGTTCCCCTCGATGATGCTTGAGCCGGGCTTGACCTCATTCGTCTCCCCGGCTCGCCCCCTTCTTGTCGCGTTCCGCCTTGGGGACAATGCTCGCAATCACGGCCAACAACGCATCGATCTGAATGTCACGTACCTGGTCACCGGGACGATTCAGCCCGGCGTCAAAGGCGGATATTGGAGAAACCGTTCTTGCAGTTTCGAATGCCGCTTTTGCTTCCCTGATCCGGCCCGCGAAGAGCAACCGTTCGCCATAAGTGGCATAGTTACCCCTAGCCGACTTATACTCTGTATCGGACAAGTGCTTCCCGAAGTACTCGATATTCCTGTCGAAGTCAAACCCCGATTGGTCACCATCAGCGTCGTCAAAGGTGGCGAGGATCTTCCACTTACCCGATAAGGTATCTTTGAGACTGATGACAAGGAACTTAAGATGTCGGCTTGTACCAGCTTTAGTTACTGCCGTCATGTCGAAGAATTCCTTGTATCCCTGCACGGACCGAATGTCCGTATCAAAAAACGCCGCGTATAAGGAAGCGACTTCGGTGTACTCAGGACGTGAGTAATAGTTGCTGCCACGGTCGGCCCGCCCACTGATCCACTGAGTCTCTGTGAGGATCTGCTTTCCTTCTGGAAGCGCCCCAAGGCGGACTCCTTGCAGGAACCTCATCACTGAATCATGTGCCTGCGACTGCTCGGGCTGTCCTGCCGGCGCCGTGTTGCTTGGCGTCGGGATTTGCTGCGCCGCAGAATGCCAAAGCGTCAGAAGAATGACGAGGGGAAGACGGTTCTCCATGCTGCCTCCAAAGAGATGATACGGGTGTCTCCGTTCTCGGATGGAAGTATAGCACCACTGCAGACCAAGATGTCCCGCCCGTGCGGAACATCACTCAAATCTTCACGTCGTAGCCCAGAAACCGTAGGCCAGCGTCGGTGTTCACATTTCGCAGCGGGAAATTGTCGGGGTCGTAGTAACCGAGCGTTTCCTGGGTTGCCGATTTTCCAAAACCGAACAATTTAGACGCGCAATTGTTCATTCTGAATTTCGGCTTACCTTGACCATGCACAAGGTCATTCCAACAAATTCGGATCGTCGGCGCGTGTCAAGCACTTTGAGACACCCGGCATGAGAATTTACTGACTTCCTTCGTCTGTCTTTTGGCCGGGTGGCACCGGCTTGTTGATCCAAACCTCGGAAGGCAATGGCAGTGGCTTTGGA
>Ga0265323_10000180_pt1 | contig 37932 bp, 50 predicted proteins | sample 41225metaG_FD_193580 | JGI IMG/M metagenome (GOLD analysis project Ga0265323, IMG submission 193580) | Rhizosphere microbial communities from Carex aquatilis grown in University of Washington, Seatle, WA, United States - 4-12-25 metaG | ecosystem: Host-associated > Plants > Roots > Rhizosphere...
TTAGATCTCAGTAACAAGGATGGCCCGACTGTTTACCAAAAACGTAGCCAAGTGCTAATCCGAAAGGACTTGTATACTTGGTGAGACCTGCCCAGTCGCGGTGTTTCAAACTCCTTTTCAAGGGAGCTAAGACCCGTGAAACGGCGGGGGTAACTATGACCCTCTTAAGGTAGCGTAATACCTTGTCGTCTGAATGGCGACTTGCATGAATGGTTTAACGAGGTTGTCACTGTCCCTAATTGGAACCTTCTGAAAATACTTTGTGGCGAAAATGCCACGGACACCTAGTGGGAAGCGAAGACCTTGTGGAACTTTACTGCAACTTGTTGTTGTTGTCTTAAAAGAAATGCACAGTATAGGTAGGAGCGTCGAGACAATCATTTCGGTGATTGTGGAGCAAAAGTGTAATACTACCCACTTTTTTTAGGACATCTTACTCTTTATGAGGACAGCAGCTGGCGGGCAGCTTGACTGGGGCGGTGCCCTGTCGAAAATGTATCGATAGGACTCAAAGATAAGCTCATCCAGCTTGGAAATCTGGAGTTGAGTGCGAGGGCAAAAGCTTATCTGACTGTATTCTGAACAGTAAAGAATGCAGAGTTGAAAGACGGACCTAGAGAACCCACGTACTTATTTAATAGAAGTCGTGTCTGATAGAAAAGTTACCCCAAGGATAACAGGCTTGTCGCCCCCGATAGTCCATATTGACGGGGCGGTTTGGTACATCGCTGTCGGCTCTTCCTATCCTAGCCGTGCAGAAGCGGCTAAGGGTGCCGGAGTTCACGTATTAAAAGGGATCGTTAGCTGGGTTAAGAACGTCGCGAGACAGTTTGTATGATATCTACTAGGTGTGTTGTTGTTTGAATGGAACGAATCTCTAGTACGAAAGGAACGGGATTTGGATGCCTCTTGTGAGCGGTTGTCATATGGCAGGCCGCGTAGCTACGCATTGTATGGATAAGGGCTGAATGCATCTAAGCCCGAAGCCACCCGTAAAACGAAACAACAAAGGCCGTCGAAGAAGACGACGTTGATAGAGTTGCTGTGTAAGATTCAAGCTTCGGCGAGAATTTCAGCAGACAACTACTAATAGCCTCAATAAATGTTTTTTAGAATTCCAAAAATCAATCTTCCAGTGCTTATTTTAATTGTTTTTTTTTCTGAAGAAAAATATTTTTTTAAGAATTATTTTTATTTAAAACGTAATTGGAAATCTAAATTAATTATTTTTTTCCCTTCATTTCCTTTCTTCCCAAAAGCATAAACACAATTGCTCCGACGATGAAATAAGGATTAACTGTAAAAGTTAAAACAATAAATCCCAGTGCTATTAAAGAAGTTAGTACTAATTTCGGTTGAAAGTTTTTTGGAAGTTTCATAGTTATAAAATATTCGTCGAATATTTAAATTGTTGTTCAGTATTAATTATATGAAAAAAGGTAAGTGGTTAAGATACCTAATTTATTTTGTAATATTTTCTTTAATGGGTTCTCTAATTGAATATCTTTTTGGATTTTTTGGAGGAACAGGAATTGCTTATGATAGAGGATTATATGAAATATTTAATATAAAATTGTATTTCATTTCTTTTTATGGTTTAGTTGGATTAAGTTTGATTTTTCTTGAGAATTTTTTGAGAAAACATAAAATTAAATTTATTTTTCATGGTTTATTAAATGCTTTATTAATTGTTTTATGGGAATTAGTCGGAGGATTATTTTCTATAGCGACGTCAGGACATTCTTTTTGGGATTATTCGCAGCAACCATTAAATTTTATGGGGATTATAAGTTTGCCGATGTCTTTGTTATGGATTGTAGTTGGATATTTCTTTAGTTTTATCTACAAATTTATTATAAAAAAATTTGAATTTACAAAGAAATAAAATTTGATGAAAAATTTTATATAACTGCGATTGAAAATTAATTAAAAAAAATAAAAATAAATTAGTTTGCTTATTTCTTTTTCTTGTGCATGAACAATTTGAAAATTATAAGCACCACTGCTGACAATCCTACGATATCATAAATAATATATGACATTGAACCGAAAATTGTCATAACTAAATCAAAATTGAAGAATCCTACTAATCCCCAATTAAGAGCGCCTACAACTACCAAAATCCAAGCAATCCATTTAATTACGTACTTCATTTTAACCACCTCCTTCTGAAAATTATAATGAAATAGAATTTAAAAGACTTACTAAGTGGGTTCTTTTCAGAGAAAGGCGGGAGAACCGCAGAACCAAGAACCTAACATGGTAGAAAATTGGAAAATGAAAAATAAATTTTATAAAAAATTTATTGAGAATAAAAATAAAAAGAGGTAAATAAAAAATAAAACACCTCTTAGATTGGAATTAGAAAATAATTAATATCTTCCTCTTCCGCCACCAAATCCGCCGCCTCTATTACCACCACCGAAACTTCTTCCACGGTCTCTATCACCACCACCGTTGAAGCTTCTTCTTGGTCTTTCTGGGCGCTCTTCCATTGGTCTTGCTTCAGAAACCTTGATCTGTCGTCCCTGTACATCTTTGTCATTCAAATCTGCAATTGCTTTTTGAGCCATTGCGTCGTCAGAAATTGTTACAAAGCCGAAACCTTTTGATCTTCCTGAAAACTTATCCATGATTAGAGTAACATCTTCCGCATTATATTCTGCGAAAAGATTTTTTAACTCTGCATCATCGACACTAAAAGGCAAATTCCCTACGTGTAACTTCATCTTGCTTATATCCTCCTTACAATTTTATAATTAGAAATCTTTCGGACTCTACTACTTCATTTATCATGAGTATTCGTAATAATCAGCATTTTTAAACATTTTGCTGCAGTTTTATAGATATTATAATCCGAAATTCTCAATAAAATTCTCAATAACTTTGTATTCCTGAATAAAATCCTGTCCTCTTTTCGCAAGAGAGAAAAATTTCTTCTCTTTTCCATCAACTTCAAGTTTGATAAACTTCTTTTCAAGTAATTCGTTAATATATTCCTTGAACATTTGAGGAGAAAGATTTGACGCATACAATAATCTTGTCGGTTTTATCTGCCGATTTTCTCTTACTGTATTCAGTATGTCTCTAATAACATCCAATCTTTCACGCTTTTTTGCTGCCATTTTTTGTTATTTTTATAACCCCGTATAAGATTAGAAGGAAAAACATTGTGTTAATTATTCCAACATCAAGCAAAACTAGATGTCTCCAGTTAAAATAAAATTCAGCAAGAAAATTCATTATCCATGCACCTAAACCAAGAAGCATTGCAATAAAATAAAATTTAGAGAATTTTGCTGATTTAACTTTTCTGGAATTTTTGTAAGAAATAAATGATGCAGACAAGAAAATAATTATCTGTGAGGAGAACATAAAAAAGTAAGTCTGCCATAAGTTATCCATTATTGCAATAACTAAAGCGATTACATGAAATATCATTATTCTTCCATTGAACATTGATGAATCTTTTTTTGAATCGAATTTTTTCCAGACCAAACTATACAAGAGGAAAAATCCTGCCATTATCAAAAAGTATTCAAAAAATACTCTTAATACTTCAGTATAATTAATTGACAAATCAGAAAAAACTCCGAAAATATATCTTGCAATAAATGCAACTGCATAAAATAAAAATGCGTTTCTAAAATATTTTATTCCGTGATGAAGACTTAATCTGAAAAATTTATCTGTCTTTGAAAAAATAATTAGTGATATAGACGCTATTAACAGTGCATAAGCCAATTCTAATATCCATTTATTTTGCAGGATTAGCAAACTTAGTTCCATAAAAAAGACACCTATTCAGGTTATTTAAAGGTTTTTGTCCTCGATTTGTATATTAATCCTACATATTTTTCTTATTGAGTTTTCTTTCTCACGCCTTATAAAGAAGTTTTAATTAAAATAATTGTAAAAGAAGTTAAATATTCAAACGAAAATTTAACCTCATCAACCCCTCGGAAGTAGGGAGATAATCCTTACTTCCATAACCCTTAAACAACTAAAAAAGAGATGAAAATGGAAGACGAACCACCCTAACCGATTTGCATTTATTTGTTATCTAAATACTTAGATAATTCAATAGTCCTGCAAAAATAATCCAGAGAAGATACGGAACTAAAAGCCATGATGCTTTCCGATTTATCTTCCAAGTGACTCCAATCATTGCAATTATTGAAAAAAATAACAAAATTAAATCTAAAAATCCAAGCAATGGATTTCTAAGCCCGAAATAAAAAAAACTCCATAAAAAGTTAAGCACAAAATTAATCCCAAAAACAAGTTCTACTTTTGACGAAGTTTTTTTATCTTTTACTTTTGTCAAAGAGATATACAGCGAAATAAAAATTAGAAAAAATAAAATATTCCATACAATTGGAAAAACTATATTCGGAGGAGTGATTGAAGGACGAACAGTCATATACCAAAAACTTTTTACTCCAGAAGCAGTAAACAAACTTCCCAGAAGAGAAGTCCCATAAACAGTGAGGAGACTTAAGAATAAAATTCCCCAGTTTATATTTTTAAGAAAATTCTTTTTCCCCCTCTTTTTCATAGAATGATATGTAGAATAAAATTTAAAAACCCTTCCATCGTTTAGTTTTTGTAAGTTGGATAGTTAACTTCGGGATTAGTCATTGGATTGACAAGCAATGAAATATAATTGCTAATTCTGAGGAAGGTCCGCCCACCCGCAATAAAATGCGAAAGGTCATCCGTGAAAATGGATTGTCGTGAGGCAAAGCTCTGTTACAGAAACGACACAGCTCATCTTGAGTTATGAAACTTGCGTGGAACTTCGAGAGATGAGATTTGATGAGACGAACAACTTGACTGGTGCAAGGTTTAAACCGCATAGTTGAATGTTAACACGTTCGATTCGGCAACGACGAACGACAGAAGGTGGCTTATTTCCAACTTACACTTTCAAAAAAATTCCACATATCTGTTATATTCTTACATTTTTTTATATCTTCTAATTGTGTTGTAGAAAATTGATTTAAATAATATTTCACATATTTTTTTGTATGAGGAATATTACAATCACTACAATCCCAAATTCTTCCGGTCAGAAGATTTTTATTGTAAAACCATTTCCCTTTTGAATCTCCTAAATTTCCTGACTCATTAAGATTACATCCTCCTTCAGGACTATTTTTATTATATTCAGGGCAAACACAAAGCAAACAAATCATTTCGTAGTCAGATAAATTATTATGACATCGAATTCCAGTATAACAAGGACAGGAATCTAAATCCTGCTTAATTCTGTTTGTTAATCTATTTTCATTAATAATTTTCCTGATTAAAATGGATTTTCTAATTTTTAAAATATTTTCCATAAACATCCTTAGATAATTTATTTAAAAGTTTTATGTTTTAAAATATATAAAATTAATTTTAAATTTTATTAAATTATATTGAAATTGACTCAAGAGATTTTCTGAATGCTATTTTTTCCAAGGTTCTAACAAAATTATTTATTGCTTCTTTTTCACATGTGGGGATTTTGATAATTCTTGGCTCATGTCCATAATTTACTTTCACTCCTTCTTGATAAAATTCTTTTGAAATAGTTGATAATGAGTAGAGCAATTCTGGAAGAGTTCCTCTCTCAAGAATTGGTTCATATCGAGTTACATCTTTTGTATCTTCAAAAGATTTACTTAAATAATATTCTTGGCCTATTTTTTCTATGAATAATTTGTTTGCCATGATATTTAATTGATAATATTATTTTTAAGTCTTAAGTATTAATCTTATCTTTATATCTATAGAATTCTAAACATTTAAAAGTTGATAATTTATTAAATTATTGGGATTATAGCTCAGCGGGAGAGCACTACGCTGAAGACGTAGGCGTCCTGGGTTCGACTCCCAGTAATCCCACTTGAAAAGATTTATAAAACTAAAATACAATAATATATTATGGCAGAAAAAAAGGTGAAAGAATCTAAGGTGAAAGGAAATTCTTTCGGAGCATCAGGATTTACTTTAGGAATTTTAAGTATTATTTCTTTTGGAATTATTGGAATTATCATGGCAATTGTAGGATTTATTTTTTGTTTTATTCAACAAAAGAAAAAACCAACAAAGTTAGCAAAAGTTGGATTGATTATTAATATCGCTGGACTTATTTTAAGTATAGTTTATCTTGTTTATTTTGCACCTATGCTCGCACAATATTTGCAAAGTTTAAACACTTCTTTCCCAGCAGCATAAAATGAAAAACAAAAACGGCCAGATGGAAATGTCTGTTGGTACAATAGTTACAATTGTTTTGCTTGTTACTCTTTTAATTTTAGGAGTGGTATTAATAAAAAATATTTTCACAAGTGCAAAAGGAGTTGTTGATATGACTGACCAGCAATTAAGAAATGAAGTCAGCAAATTATTCTCTGAAGATAATAAAATTTCAATATATCCGGATACAAGATTGTTAGAAATAAAACAAGAAGCAACTGATGGGGTTGGAATTGGAATTAAAAATCTTTTACAAGGAACCGCAGGAAATACTCAATTTTCATATGTAGTTAGTGCTGAAGATGTTTCAAATTGTGGAATAACTGCTGCAGTTGCTGAAAGCTGGATTACCGTCGGAAAAACAGCGACAGATTTAACAATCGCCAGTGGAGATATTGCTGCAAGAAAAGTATTATTTGATATTCCTATCGGAGCACCATTATGCACTGCAAGATTCAAGGTAGATGTGACTCAAGGAAGCGGAACTGCTTATGCAGAAGATTATTTTGATTTGAAGGTAGATGCAAAATAAATTAGATTTAAAAATATCTTATTTCTTAAATAGAAATGACTCTAAAATTATATAATACCTTAACAAGAAAAAAAGAAAATTTCAAACCAATTAAAAAAAATTCTGTCAGAATGTATGTTTGTGGACCTACTGTAAATGATGTTCCGCATTTAGGGCATGCAAGACAACAAATAACTTTTGATATATTAAGAAAATATTTGAAATTCTCAGGATATGAAGTGAAATTTGTTTCTAATGTAACTGACATTGATGATAAGATAATAAAAAAATCAAATGAACTTAAAGAGGATATAAAAAAATTAACAGAAAGGAATTTTAAAGCACATTTGGAGGATTATGGAAAAATTGGAGTTGACAAACCTGATGTTCAGCCGAGAGCAACAGAATATGTCCCTGAAATGATTAATTTAGTAAAAAGACTTGAACAAAAAGGATATACTTATGTAATAAAAAATGACGGAGTTTATTTTGACATTTCCAAATTTAAAAATTATGGGAAATTATCTCATCAAAAAATAGAAGATTTAATTTCTGGAAAGAGAGTTAATATTAAGGAAGAAAAAAAACATCAGGAAGATTTTGTTTTATGGAAATTTTCAAAACCTGGAGAGCCGTCGTGGGATTCACCTTGGGGAAAAGGAAGACCTGGCTGGCATATTGAATGTTCTGCGATGTCTGAAAAAATTTTAGGTTTGCCTTTTGATATTCACGGCGGAGGACAGGATTTAATTTTCCCGCATCATGAAGATGAAATTGCGCAGAGCGAAGCTGCAACAGGAAAAAAATTTGTAAATTATTGGGTGCATAATGGAATGGTAAATGTTGACAACATAAAAATGAGCAAGAGCTTGGGAAATTTCAAAACAATTAGAGATTTATTAAAAGATTATAATGGAAGAGTTATAAGATATTTTGTTATATCTTCTCATTATAGAAAACCTGTAGATTTTTCTAAACAAACTCTAGATGACGCGAAAAATTCCTACGAAAGACTGAAAAATATTATTTCTGATTTGAAAGAGGACAAAGAAATTAATACAAAATATTTGAAAGAATTCAGAGATGCGATGGATGATGATTTGAATACTCCAGAAGCACTTGCAGTTTTGTGGAAGTTAGTTCGTGATAAAGATGCAAAAGGAAAAATAGAAACTATTAAAGAAATTGAAAAAACTTTTGAACTTGATTTATTGAAAGAAGAAAAAATCGAAATTCCGAATGAAGTTAAAAAATTAATCAAGGAAAGAGAAGAGATGAGAAAGAAAAAAAATTGGGAAGAAGCGGATAATCTGAGAAGAAGAATTGAAAAGATGGGTTATTCAATTGATGATACTGGCGAAGGGACTAGGATTAAAAAAATATAAAAACTCTTTTTGATATTAATCCTTATAAAAGAGGAGATAAAATGACAACTGTTCATTATGAAAATTTTGTTAATCTGAAATACAAACCTAAAGATAACGACGTTATTTGTCAGTTTAAAGTAACTCCTTCTGGTGAATATAGTTTTCGTGAAGTTTGTTCAATTGTTGCAGGAGAAAGTTCTGTTGGAACATGGACAGATGTCGGGACGATGAATCCGAACATTGGAAAAACTCTTGCTCCTAAAGTTTATTATCTTGATGAAAAAAATAAAAGATGCAGAATTGCTTATCCAATTGAACTTTTTGAATTAGGAAATGTTCCTGGAGTGATGTCTTCTATTGGAGGAAATATTTTTGGAATGAAATCTGCTAAAGGATTGAGATGGGAAGATGTAAGAATTCCTGAAAAAATGTTGAAATCATTCAAGGGACCACAATTTGGAATTGAAGGTATAAGAAAATATTTAGGAGTTTACAATCGTCCTCTCGTTGGAACTATTGTAAAACCAAAAGTCGGACTGACTTCAGAAGAACACGCGAAAGTTGCTTACAATTCCTGGAAAGGTGGATGCGATGTTGTTAAAGATGATGAAAATTTAACTTCGCAGGATTTTAATAAATTTCAAAAAAGATTTTTGCTGACAATAAAAGCATGCAAACAGGCAGAAGAAGAAACAGGAGAGAGAAAAGTTTACCTTGTTAATTGCACTGCTGAATGTGATGAAATGATTAGAAGAATTAAATTTGTAGAAAAAAATGGGGGAAATTATATCATGCTTGATATTTTAACCTTAGGTTGGAGCGCATTGCAAACAGCGAGAAACCATACTAAACTTCCAATCCATGCACACAGGGCAGGACATGCTATGTTTGACAGAAATCCTGAACATGGAATGGCAATGGAAGTTATTGCACAATTTGCGAGAATGATTGGGGTGGATACTTTGCATATCGGAACTGCTTACGGAAAAATGTCTGGAGGAAAAAATGAAGTTTTTCATATTGAAGATGAAATGGAATCTGAATTTACAGAACAAACAAAGAAAAATTTATCACAGAAATGGTTTGGAGTAAAACCTGTTCTTGCAGTTGCATCTGGCGGTGTTTATCCTGCGATAGTTCCAAAAATAATTCAGTTCATGGGAAATGACGTCGTGCTTCAGGCAGGCGGTGGAATTCATGGACATCCATTTGGAACAGAAGCTGGAGCAAGAGCAATGAGACAAGCAGTTGATGCAACATTAAAAAAAATTTCTCTTGAAAAATATTCAAGGACCCATGTTGAATTGGAAGAGTCGCTGAAGAAATGGAAAAAATGAAATTGTATTTGTTTAAAAAAAGATGGAGACAAGCAATTTTTGGAGTAGTTTATTCTATTAAAAATAAAAAAATTGAATATTTAATTCTTAAAAGAAAAAAACACTGGAAAGGATGGGAATTTGTCAAGGGAAAAATTGAATTATTTGAAACAAGAAGAATGGCACTCAGAAGAGAGGTTAAGGAAGAAACAGGACAAAAAATTTTGAAAGTAAAAAGATTCAATGTTGGAGGAATTTACAGATACAAAAAAGAATTGAAAGACAGACCTGGAGTTATCGGACAAACTTATCATTTATTTGGTGTTGAAGTTAAGAAAGGAAAAGTATCTTTAGATAGGAAAGAACATAATGGATATAAGTGGGTTTCATTTAAAGAAGCTGAAAAAAAATTAACTTGGGAAGATCAAAAAATATGTTTGAAAAAAGTAGATAATTGGATAAAAAGAAAACGAAACCTGTAAATAAGAAGGATATCTCTTTTTAGTATGAAAAAAAGAATCAAATCTTTCGATGGCACCAATATAACTTATGATATCTATTATGGGAAGAATAAAAAAAATTTTTTGATATTTGTACATGGAGTAGGAAGCAATTTAGAAAGTTGGAAAGAGATAAGACTTTTTTTTCATAAATTAGGAATTCCAACAATTGCACTGGATTTGAGAGGACATGGAAAATCAGACAGGCCAAAATCTTTAGAAAATTATGACCTCAAAAATTTTGCTAGGGATATAAAAGAAATTATGAATAAAGAACACATCTCAAACCCTATCCTTATAGGACATTCTATGGGAGGAATGGTTGTTTTAACATTTCATGAATTATATCCAAATTTAGCAAAAGAGTACATTATAATCAGCAGTTCTTACAAAACTCCGAAAAAATTGAGAAAGATTTTCAAAAAAATTGCATCATTGATTGTTTTTTTGAATAAGAAGTTAACGTCAATAAATCCGCCGAGCATAGCAGAGTATGGTCCACGTAATCCCTTTTTCAGTCATAATGATGTCCATATTGGAAGAATCTTCCGTGATATGAAGAAAACTTCCTTTAAATCCTGGTTATTTAGTCTTGAAAATATAAATAAATTCAATGAAACGGGAATACTCAAAACTATACTCAAACCTGTTCTCATTCTTAGTGGAGGGAAAGATAATATTATTGAGGTAGCAAATTCAAAAAAATTGCATAAACTTATAAAAAAATCTGAACTAAAAATATTTCCCGATAAAAATCATATTATAATTCTGACAAATCCAAAAGAGGTTAGTGAAGAGATTCTTTCTTTTATTAATAAAAAATAAATATAAAAACTAGTTTTTCTTTTTTTACATATGGCATTTCGCGAATTTATCACAAGTTCTGGAAAGAAAGTTTTAGCTGGAAAAAATGCAGAACAGAATGATGAACTTGTAAAAGAATTTTTAGGAAAAAGCAATAAATTATTTCATACTGCTAAACCAGGAAGTCCGTTTTGCGTTTTTGAAGATTTGAAACCAAATAAAAAAGATTTGGAAGAAGTTGCTATTTTCTGTGCATCGAAAAGCCAAGATTGGCGGGATAATAAAAAAGATGTTGTTATTCATGTTTTTTCTGGAAAAGAAACTTACAAAACGCGAGGAATGAAAGCTGGAATGTTTGGAGTAAATAAATACAAGGAAGTCAAAGTTAAGAAAAAAGATATTGAGAATTTTATTTCTAAAGTTATAAAAAGCGGATAAGTTTAATTTTTCTATGCCTCAAATAGAAATGCAATTAGGAAAAAATGGAATTACTGAAAATTTTATTCAGACCTTAAAAAGATATTTTGAAAATCACGAACAAGTAAAAATTTCTGTTTTGAAAAGTGCACGCGAAAACAGGGAAGATATGAAAAAACATTCAGAAGAAATTTTAGACAAGTTGGGGAAAAATTATACTGCAAAACTAATCGGCTTCAAAATTATTCTTAAGAAGTGGCGTAAAGCTAGGAAATAAATCTACGCCAATTTGAACAAAGTTCAAATGCAATTCGCCGCTTCGCGTCAAATTGGTGGCGTAAAGATAAAAGATAATTAATTACAACTTGCTGCTGATGAACTTCCAGAACTTGATGAACTTCCAAATCCCGCTGATGCTTGATTTGTATCTAAAGTTGTAGAACATTCTGAAGGAACATTATTGAATGCTGAGCAAATTACTCCTTTAACTCCTTCTGGGCTTCTTGTTGCCTGTACATCAACTCCATTGATAATTAATGTTGGGCTTCCTGAAACTCCGACGCTGTTTGCATTGCTTACTTCTGCGTCATACATTGTCAATCCATCTGAAGTCATACATGAATTTATTGTAGCTGCATCAATTCCCAGTTTTGAATAAATTGTGCTTGTCTTTGTTGCTACACATGTTGCGTCTCCAGTTGAACATGATGAATCGCTATCAAATGCAAGAACATAATCTAAATATTTTGTTGGATAATTTTTGTTAATACATAATTGTCTTTGTGCTTCAACTTTTTCAAAATCTCCGTGCATTGCTCCAATTTGTCTGATTGTGAAATCAATTTTGTCTCCTAATAATTTAACTGCAGGGATAATTGCTTTTTCCATTTGAGTTCCGTAAGGGCAGTATGCGAAAACATAAAGTTCAACTTTTGGTTTGTCAGATTTTGGAACTGTTGTATTAGTATCGGTATTAGTATCTGAAGAACTAGAAGGTGCGTCTAAGGGGGTTAATGTTGCGATTTGATTTTTTCCGTCTTTAGTAATATATTGAGGTATAACTTGTCCTTTGTAATTAAAATCAACTTCATAAAGTCCTGAAACTTCTTTAACTTCTCCGATAGATAAATTTGAAGCTCCCATTTGTTCGTAGAAACTTAAAAGTTTTTCACTTGCGGCTTTAGCAGAAACATTTCCGATTCCTCCTGCTAATGTTGAAATTAATAATGCAATAATTAAAACTCCGCAGATTAATGTTGAAAGAACCCAGGGATTTTCTCTAACTTTTTCTGTAAAATTTTTCTTGTGATGCTCGTGAAATTGCTCAGGTTCACGCTCTTTTTTTTCTTCACTCATTTTAAAGTTATGGAAATTCCTTTTAAAAACTTTGTGGAACTGCAGTTAATAATTAAATATAAAAAGTTCTTCTCATTTTTTATAATATGTCTTATGATATTATTTTGGGAAGAGATGAGTCTGACAAAAAACATTTTGGAACTGAAGGATTAATTTACATTGGGAAAGGTTATGTCAAGATGGGACAGTATACTTCGCTTAGCAATAAAATATTTATGGATGTTGCGAGAAGCCATGTTGTTCTTGTCGCGGGAAAAAGAGGAAGCGGAAAAAGTTATACTCTTGGAGTTATCGCTGAAGAAATTTCCAATCTGCCGAAAGAAATCAGTCAAAATCTTGCTTCTCTAATGTTTGATACAATGGGAATTTATTGGACAATGAAATATGAAAATGAAAAAGACAGAAAACTTTTGGGCGAATGGGGATTAAAATCAAAAAATCTTCCTGTCAAAGTTTTTGTTCCTGCAGGATTTTATGAAAGTTATTTAGATAAAGGAATTCCTGTTGATGAAAAATTTGCGCTTGATATTATGGAACTGAGTCCTGAAGATTGGATTACAACTTTTGAATTGGAAATTACAAATCCAATTTCTGTTTTAATTCAGAGAACTTTGAGTAAATTAAGTGAGAAAGGAAGATTTGAAATTTCAGATATTATTTCACTGATTGAGGAAGATGATAAGAGTGAGAGAGAAACGAGAAATGCAACTATAGGACTTTTTGAGGCGGCTGATGAATGGGGAATTTTTGCTAAGAGAGATGATAAAGCAACAGAAGTAAAAGATTTGATTAATGCGGGAATAACTTCTGTTTTGGATTTGAGTATTTACAATTCTGTCGGCTCTTTTAATATTCGTGCTTTAGTTATTAGTTTAGTTTCAAAAAAAATTTTTAATGAAAGAATGGACTCGAGAAAAACAGAAGAGATTGCATCGGTTTCTAGAGGAATGAATCTTTCATTTGTGCAGGAGAGAAAAGAAAATCCTTTGGTTTGGATTTTTATTGATGAAGCGCACGAATTTCTTCCGCTAAATGGGAAGACTGCTGCAACAGATGCTCTTGTTCAATTATTAAGAGAAGGAAGACAGCCAGGAATTTCTTTAGTTCTTGCGACACAACAGCCTGGGCAGATTCATAGAGACGCGATGACGCAATCTGATATTGTTATTTCGCATAGAGTTACTGCACAGCCAGATATTGACGCGCTGAATTATATTATGCAGAGTTATCTTCTTCAGGGAATTTCTGGATACATGAATGATTTGCCGTCGCTGAAAGGAAGCGCGATTGTTCTTGATGATAATTCAGAAAGAATTTATCCTGTAAGAATTCGTCCGAGATTTACATGGCACGGCGGAGAAGCTCCAACTGCTGTGGGAAGTAAGAAGGAAATATAGGGAATTATTTTTTCTTTTTCTTTACTAAAATTACAATAATAATTATTCCTATAACAATCAACATACCAATTCCAATTGTTAAGATAGAATTTCCAGTTTGACAAGGTAAAACATCACATTGAGAAGTAGCTAAATAAGAACAACTTCCTTGAATACAATAGGGTTTATCAGAAGAACATAATCTATCCACATATCTACTATCACCTACACAACATTGGAATGGACATGCTTGTAATCCTAGCCCACTTTCATATTTAATATTTACATTAAAATTACAAGTATCCTGACCTCCCCCCTTTCTGTCTATTACCGTTGCAGTACATGAAGAAGTTATAGTTCCTGTATTTGTATTTTGTCCTGTTATTTGTATTGGAATATTTTTTGTTTCTCCTGTATCGAAATAATTTTCACTGATTATCCCACTCGCTCCTCCGGTGCATTGAACATTCCCATAAAAACTTCCTGCAATTCCTCCTATATTTTGTACACTTAACGCAGGGTTTGTAGTATCTCCGGAATTTATATTTTGAATAGGCACACAAGATATTATCTTAGGAGTTCCTGCTGAAACAAAACTGAGAAATAAAAAAGAAAATAATAATAGACTAAGTAATTTTTTCATATTTTATTTAAGATAATTGAACTTAAAAACTTATCCAAAAAGAGAGTTAACAATCTTTTATTTTGAAAAAAATTTAAAATGAACTACGTTTTAGAAGTTTTATTGGAACAACACGACATTTCATTTTTCCTTTTTTATCTTTGACGCAGTAAATTGGTTTTCCTTTTCTCATTCCTATAAATTCATTATCACTTATCTGTTTTAATTCACCTTCTTTGATATTAGAATTATAATTGAAATTATGTTTACCTTTTATATATTGAAAACTTAAATTTAATCTTAAGGCATTTAGTGCATCTCTTAATCCCATATTATAAAGAATTTATTAAAGATTATAAATTTTATTAATACATGAAATTTCCTCCTCCCCAACATTTATAAATCCCTTTTTCCCTTCAATTTTATCAAAAGGTACTTGTACCTTTCTAATGCTGCAAAGCATGATAATGTAATAAAATGGTAACAGAAAAAAATTCAGTTTATGAAATAAGTCCGCAAGAATATAATCTTAAATTAGCAGAAGCTCTGAAAAATCTTCCTGAATTCCAAGAACCTGAATGGGCAAAGTTCGTTAAATCTTCTCCGAGTAAAGAACGTCCGATTGAAGACCCTGATTTCTGGTATAAGAGAGCAGCAAGTATTCTTAGACAAATCTACAAACATAAAGTTGTCGGAGTAAATAGATTAAGAACAAAATACGGAAGCAAGTTAAATAGAGGAATGAAACCAGAAAGATTCGTTAAGTCAGGCGGAAAAATTATTAGAGTTATTCTTCAGCAAGCAGACAAAGCAGGATTTACAGAATCTGTTAAAGATACAAGAGGATTGAAAGAAAAAAGAATGGGAAGAAAAATGACAGTCAAGGGAAAAAAGTTTTTGGAGGAAATAAAATAAAATGGCTGAAGAAAAAATAAAAAAAATGAAAGCGGAAAAACCTGTGAAAGAAAAATCTGAAAAGAAAGAAAGAAAATCTATATTCAAAAAGAAAGAGAAAAAAGAAAATAATAAAGTTGCAGTACATCAACCTGTTGAAATAAAAAAACCTCATGTTTCAAAAAGACAGAAAGGATACGACGATAAAAAATCAAAACTTGTTGTAAAAGGAAGACAGACGAAATGGGCTCCTGTTTGGGCAGTTATGAAAAAATACGGAACAGGAAAAAGAGTTCACCCTTCTGCTATGACTTCATACAAAAGAAATTGGAGAAGAACTAAACTTCATATTAAACCTAGAAGAATAAGAAAATCACATATGGGTTAAAATGGCTAAAGAAACAAAAATATCTGACAAACTTGAAAGAGAATATATTATTCCGCTTAGAAAAAGCACGAACAAAGTTCCAAGTTACAAAAAAGCGAACAAAGCTGTGAAGACAATAAAAGAATTCTTGGCGAGACACATGAAAGTTGCTGATAGAGATTTAGATAATGTTAGAATTGATAAATACTTGAATGAAATGATTTGGCACAGAGGAATAAAACATCCTCCTTCAAAAATTAAAGTCAAGGCAATTAAGGAAGACGGAATTGTAAGAGTTACTGCAGTTGAATATCCTACAAATATAAAATTCAAAAAATTAAGAGCTGAAAAAGTTGAAAATCAAAGCAAAGAAGTTGCAAAGAAAAAGAAATCTGAAAAAGTTGAAGCTCCAGAAGAAACAAAGACAGAAGAACAAAAAGTTGAAGAAAAGGAAGACAAGAAATCAACTGTTGAGAGCGAGGAAAAAATTGAAAAAGCATTAGCAAAAGAAGATAAACATACTACAAAAGAAAAATCTCCTAAAGAACAGAAGAACATGAAAGTTGGCTATAACAGATCGAGCCAAGGACAATAAGTAATTTTTTCTAAATATATAATTAAGAGTATAAAAATTTATAAATATAAAATAAGCTTTTCAAATATGGTTGAATCAAAATTAGTTGGATTAACTACACAATCTTTTAGAGGAGCAGGAGGAAAAGGAGTATTCCCTGACTTAAAAATGGATTCTCCGATAATAGTGAGAACCAATGGGGTTAATGCAGAAGAAACATTTGACTATAGTAATGTTCGACTTAGACAAGAAGCAGAAAAGAAAGGTGATACTTATGTATTCGGAATAAAGTATAATATGAAACCTGTTGAGAGAACTAATCATTGGGAATGCGAAGCAATTGGAACAGGTTACAAACCAAAGCAATAATTAGCTTTTTATATCTTCTAAATTTCCTATTTTTATGAAAACTAAATTTGATTCTTACTGCATTAACGGAATTGCAAATGGATGCAAATATTGTGTAAAAGGAAAAAAATTAGTTCTGTTTGTCAGCGGAATCTGCGAGAGAAATTGCTGGTATTGTTCTTTAAGCAAGAAAAGAAAAAATAAAAATTTAATTTTTGCGAACGAAAGAGAATGCAAAAATTTTGAAGATATTCTCGAAGAAGTTAAAGAAAGTAGAGCGACATCTGCAGGAATTACTGGCGGAGACCCGTTAATTTGTTTTGACAGAACAATAGAATTTGCAACAAAATTAAAAAAAGAATTTGGGAAAAAATTTCATATTCATATTTATCTTCCGACAAAATTTGTTACGCAGGAAAAATTGGAAAAATTATCAAAATGCGTCGATGAAGTTAGATTTCATCCTGAATTTTTAATTAATAAAAATAAAATTAATGAAGATATTGAAAAAATAAAATTAGCTGAAAAAATATTCGGAAGAAAAAATGTTGGAATTGAACTTCCGATGATTCCCGAAGAGCGCACGTTCGCTTGCTCTCGTTCGAAGCCGAAACTTCAAACGAAAGAAAAAATTTTGAATTTTATTTTGCAGATGGAAAAATTTGTTTCATTTGTCAATCTTAATGAATTTGAATTATCTGAAACAAATTTTGATTTGGTAACAAGGAAATATTCTTTGAAAGAAGGAGGTTATGTTATTTCTGGAAGTGCTGAAGCGGGGAAATGGATTTTAGATGAATTATCAAAAAGGAAATCAAAATTAAAAGTGCATTTATGCACTGCTGAATTGAAAAATTGCTCGCAATTTGCAAATCGTTTGAAAAGACATAAAATTCTTCCATACGGAAAAAAAACAAAAGATGGAACAGTAATTTATTTAGTAATTAATAAAAAATTAAATGAAAAAAATACATTTTACGACGAGAAAAAGAAAAGAACAATTTTGTCTGAAAAAACTGCGAGAAAACTTTTAGGTAAGGAAAAAATAAAAAGAGTTGAAGAATATCCTACTTACGACAGAATTGAAACTGAAGAAGAGGAACTCTAATGGCTGAATTAGAACAAATTCGTGCGAAACTTTTTAGTTTAGCAGATAAAGAAAGAGCAGAAAATGGAAAGAGATATTTGAAATCTTCTTATGAATTTTATGGATTAAAAGTTCCTGAAATGAGAAAGATTATGAAGGAATATAGGAATATGGATTTTTATTCTGCATTAAATTTATTTGATGAGTTATGGAATAGTGGAAATCATGAAGAAATGAATTGCGCTTTGTATTTTATTTCAAGTTATGTTAAAGAACATCCAATGGAAATTTGGAAATTTTTATTAGAAAGAATTGAAAAAGCAAAAAGTTGGGACCAGATTGATGAAATGTCGTCGCATAGTCTTGGAAAAATTCTTTTGGAGAGAATTGATTTAATGAACGATATAAAAAAATTAAGCGAATCTAGAAATCCTTGGTTAAGAAGAGCAAGCATTGTATCAACTTGTCAATTAATTGGAAAAAATAAAATTGAATTAACTCTTCGTTTAGCCGAAAAACTTGTTTATGATAATGATATTTATGTTCAGAAAGGAGCAGGCTGGATGCTGAGAGAAGCAGGAAAAAAGAATCGACTTGTTGTGAGAGAATTTATTATAAGAAGACTTGACATGCAACCGAGTGCATTTTCATATGCGACGGAAAAAATGCCTGAACTGAGAAAAATAAAAAAAGAATATTTAGAAAAACAGAAAGAGGAAATAAAAAAGAAAAATGCAAATAAATCTTGAAAAAATAAAAAAAGAAAAATCAATCAAACAATTTTTAGAATTTGGAATAATAGTTTTTGATAAACCAGACAATTGTACAAGTTTTGATGTTTCTGATTTTGTTAGAAAAAAATTAAAATTAAACAAAACCAGCCACTTCGGAACTCTCGATCCTATGGTTACTGGAGTTTTACCGATTGCATTGGGAAGAGCAGTAAAATTAACAGGATTTTTTCTAGGGGAAGATAAAGAATATATTGGAACAATGAGAATTCATGAAGATGTTTCTCTCGAAGATATTAGAAAAATTATCAAAGAAAAATTTATGGGAACAATTATTCAGCTTCCGCCTGTTCGTTCAAGTGTTAAAAGACAAGAAAGAGAAAGAGAAATAAAAAAATTTGAGTTGCTTGAAAAAAAAGGCAAAGAAGTTTCTTTTTTAGTTGAATGTCAGGGAGGAACTTATGTAAGAAAATTGGTTCATGATTTAGGAGAAGCGATGGGAATTGGAGCGCACATGATTGGGCTGAAAAGAATTCGCGCTGGAATTTTTACAAATAAAGAAATGGTTTCAAAAGAAGATTTTGAAAAAGCTGTTGAAGAGTTTGAAAAAGGCGACGAAAAAATATTAAGAAAAATAATAATTCCTGCAGAAATTGTCAGCGAAGTTTATCCTGTTGTTGAAGTTAAAAAAGAATTTGTTGATATGATTCTTCATGGAGCACCAATTTATCATAAATTTTTAACTAAAAAATTAAATTGGGAAAATGGGAAAAAATTCTGCCTTTTTGATGGAGAAAAATTTATTGGAATGTTTAAGGTGATAAATGAGGGAGATTATTTCGCGCGTTCTGAATTTACTTTTCAACAAGTAAATAAATAGATTTTTAACTTCTAAATAATTATTTCCATAATGCGTGAATTTGTTTACTTCTCACAAAGTGCGAGAACATCGGGGAACTTTGATACGAATGATTTAATGAAAGCTGGAAGAATGGATATTGCTATTCACAGTTTTATTCAAGGAGTTTTTCTTTCTCATAGTTTCAGAAAAGATATGAAATTTCATTTTATTTTTTATGGAATGCCTGACCCTCCAAAGCATATTGAAATTCAAGTGAAAGATGATTTAGAAATTAGCAAAAAAGATGTTGGAAATTTGATAAGAAAAATTTTGTACAAATATAAGGAAGGAAAAAAGACAGAAGCTATGCCTGGATGTTTTATTGAAAAAAAAAGTTTTTTGAAATTGATTGAAGAAATGCAAAAAGACGGAAAAGAAATTTATTTATTGGATAAAAGAGGAGAAGATATAAGAAAAACTAAAATTTCAAAAAATTGCGTTTTTATTCTTGGGGACCATGAAGGTTTGCCGAAAAAAGAATCAAAAAGGTTAAGAGAAATGTCAAACTTGGTTTCTATAGGAAATAAGATGTATTTTGCTTCTCAGACAGTTGCAGTTGTTAATAATGAGTTAGATTACAGAAATATCTAACTCAGCAAAGCCAAAAAATTGTTTCACAATTTTTAATTCATTTGTCTTTCAGTCAAATGAATGAATTAGATTATAGAGAAATATAAATCTTTAAAAAGAATTTTAATAAATTAAAATAATGAAACTATTAACTGCAATTAAGAATATTAAAGAAATGCGTAAAGATGTTGATGTGACAATAGCATTTAGAAATGTTTGTGAAGAAAGGGGATACCATAGAGTTTGTGCTGAACCAGAAAAAGATGATGGCATAATTAGTTGTTATGATTGCGACTTGTGGTTTACTCGTGAATTTGCTAAGAGTTCTCACCTTGAATATAAAGTTGAACCATTGGAATAAACAATAACCATATCTTTAAAACGAGTCCTAACTTTTATTCTTTATGAAGAAAGCAGTCAGACTTTATATCAAAGGAACTGTCCAAGGAATTTTTTTTAGGCAGTTTATCAAGGATAATGCAGAGAAAATTAATGTAAAGGGATTTGCAAGAAATCTTGAAGACGGAAGAGTTGAAGTTTTTATGGAAGGAAATAATGAAGATGTTGACAAGATGACCGAATTATGCAGAAAAGGACCGAAACATTCTAAGATTGATGATGTAGAAATTAAGGAAGAAAAATTTCAGGATTTTAAAGAGTTTAAAATTTTACATATTTAATTAAAAAAATATAAAAATACATTTTTCTTTTTTTATTTATGATTTATACTAACTCCGATGGCGGTGCGAGAGGAAATCCAGGACCAGGAGCAATTGGAGTAATTGTTAGAGATGAAGAAAAAATTCTTACAAAATATTCTGCAAGGATTGGGAAATTTGTTACAAATAACGTAGCTGAATATGAAGCACTGATAAAGGCGCTCGAACTCGCGTGCAAATTTACTCAAGACGAAATTACTTGTGTTTTAGATTCTGAACTTGTTGTAAAACAATTGCTTGGAGAATACAAAGTAAGAAACCAATATCTTCTTCCACTATTTTTGAAAGTTCAGAAACTACAAGAAAATTTCTGCAAAATAAAATATGTTCATGTCAGCAGAGAAAATAAATTTCAAATTCTTGCTGATGAATTGCTGAATGAAGAATTAGATAGAAAATAATTTTAGAATCCTAATAATTTGTAAACTAAAAATGCAGGCCAAACCATTGCCTTCAGAAGTGCGAGAACCCCATTCCAGAATCCTGTTGATTGTTGAAGATAATAAACTGCAGCTCCGATGAAACCTAGAAAGTAAACTCCGCAAGCGCGATGATGATGACAATGACATTTTTCATGTTTCATTTCTTCTTTTCCTCTTTTGAATAAATCTCTTTTCATATGTCTTCTTGGCATAATTATTTTAAGAAATTATATTATTTAAAGTTTTGTAAATATTCTCTACAAAAGAAAAGATTTTTTATATTAAATCATATTCAGTTTTATGGAAAAGAGAAGCAAATTAAAAATTTATTTAATTTTGTCAATCATTTTATTTTTTGTTGTTAATTATTTTTGGATTGACAAATTAATAAGTGATTTCATTGGAAATTCACATCTGGAATTTGAAAAATTTAAAAGAGATGCTCCGAGTATAAATTCAAATATTTCAGATGCAGAAAATTTTACTATCGCAAATTGGAATATGAATGTTTTCGGAATTAAAAAAGCCTCAGATGAAAAATTAATGAATTTATATGCATCGGTTATCAACAATTATGATATTATTTTTCTGCAGGAAATACGTGACGAGAGCGGAGAATCTTTTAATCAATTATGTTCTCTTCTTCCTTCTTACAATTGCAATATTTCAAGCAGAGCAGGAAGAACTTCAAGCAAAGAACAGGTTGGAATAGTTTACAAGAAAGGAATAAAAATAATTAACTTCACTGACTTTAATCCAGATTCTTTAGATAGATGGGAAAGACCGCCTATAGAATTAAAATTTGATATAAATGGTTATGAATTTAATGTGTATAATATTCACACAAAGCCGACAAATGCTTCTTTGGAATTAACTAATTTAAATTCTTTAGTTCAAAATCAAGGAGATACAATAATCATCGGAGATTTGAATGCAGACTGCAATTATTATGACCACGGAAAAGAAGAGCAATTTAATCAGTGGAACTGGATAATTTCTGACAGAGACAGCACGACTTCATCAAATAGCTCGTGTGCATATGACAGAATAATTATTAATGACAACGCAAAAAATAATTTTGAAATTTACGGGATTTTTAATGAGAGTATAAATAAAAATGTGTCTGACCATGATTTAGTCTGGGCAGAATTCAGAATAACATAGAGAGAACAATGAAGTTAAATATATAAAATAGTTTTATCTAAATAAATAATGGGACGTGAAGAACAAATAATCAGCGAAAGAATAAAAAAAATTGAAGAGCTAAAAAAAGAAAAAATTAATCCTTATCCTACAAAATTTGAGAAAAAAGAAACTGCTTCTGAATGCTTGAAAGCAAAACTTGGAACAAATGTAAAAACTGCGGGGAGATTGATTAGCAAAAGAGATTTGGGGAAAATTGCATTTTCAAAATTAAGAGATGTTTCAGGAGACGTTCAGATTGTTTTTCAAGAAGGAAATACAAACGAAAAAATATTTTCTTTTTTCAAAAAATATATTGATGAAGGAGATTTCGTTGGAGTTGAAGGAGAAACTTTCAAAACGAAAACAGGAGAAGTTTCTATTCTTGTAAAAAAAATTGAATTATTGAGCAAAGCGATTCTTCCTTTGCCTGAAAAATTCCACGGCTTACAGGATGATGAAGAAAGATTAAGAAGAAGATATCTTGACATTATTATTAATCCTGAAGTTAAAGAATTATTTATTAAGAAAGCAAAATTCTGGCAGACAATTAGAAATTTTTTAGTTGAAAAAGGATTTTTGGAAGTTGAAACTCCTGCTTTGGAAAATTCTGCTGGTGGAGCAGCAGCGACGCCATTTAAGACGCATCATAATGCTTTGAACATAGATGTTTATCTTAGAATTTCCATGGGAGAATTGTGGCAGAAAAAATTAATGGTTGCGGGTTATGATAAAACTTTTGAGATTGGGAGACAATTTAGAAATGAAGGAATGGACATGGAACATTTGCAGGATTACACTCAGATGGAATTTTATTGGGCATATGCAGATTACAAAGACGGAATGAAATTAGTTGAAGAACTTTACAAAAAAGTTGCGAAAGAAGTTTTGGGGACTTTAAAATTCAAGACGCACGGATTTGAAGTTGACTTAAGCAAAGAATGGAAAAATTATGATTACAAAGATTTGATAAAAGAAAAAACAGGAATTGATATCTACAAAGATGATGAAGCAAAAATAAAAAAGAAATTGGACTCTTTGAAAATGGAATATGACAAGAGAGTTGACAAATGGAGACTTGTAGATATTCTTTGGAAATACTGCAGAAAAAATCTTGCAGGGCCGGGATTTTTAATTAATCAACCTGTTGAACTTGCACCTTTAGCGAAGAGAAGTGAAAAAGATAAAAAAGTTGTTGAACAATTTCAAGTTATAATTGCGGGAACAGAATTAGGAAATGGTTATTCTGAATTGAATGATCCTCTGGACCAAGAAGAAAGATTCAAAGAACAAATGAAGAAAAAAGAAAAAGGTGATACTGAAAGTATGGAACATGACAAGGGATTTGTTGAAGCATTGAAATATGGTATGCCTCCGACGTGTGGATTCGGATGTAGCGAAAGATTTTTTGCATATTTAATGGACAAACCAATGAGAGAATGTGTAATTTTTCCATTGATGAAACCTGAAGGAAATAAAATTTAAAAATGGAATTTAATTTAAGATAAAATGGGAATTTCAAAAAGAGCAGGATTAAATCCAGATATTTTTATTCCGAAAGTAAATCAAGAAATAATGCAAGTTCATAGAGATTATTTAGACCGTCCTGAAAAAAGAGAAGTAAAAATGGAAGAGGGAAAAATGATAGCAAGGACAGCTTCTATAATGAATCAATTCGTGGGGTATGAGAAATAAAATGTCAATGGTTGAAAGATTAAACATTGAAGAAGGAATTGTAAGAGAATCAAATGAATTTCAAAAAACTCAAAAAGAATTTTCAAGACAACAAAGAGTTCTTGAATTGAAAGAACAATATCCTGGACTAAGAGGAAGAAGATATCTAATAAAAGAAGGGCTAATAACTCGCGAAGAATATAGAAGATATAAGGGAAAATCATTGCAAAAAATTGGATTGGAACGGGCTGTTGGAGCTGCTTCAATCATGAATGATATTGTAGGATAAAATGGGAATTGTAATACGTTCACAAATAAGACCTTTGATAAAAGAGTTGGATAAAGAAGACGCGATTTCTTCTGTTGCCGACGAGGTTGGAACTGCTCTTGATAAAAAAGTAGAAGATATTTTAGTTGCTGCAATTGAAAGAGCAAAAGCAAATAAGAGAAGAACAATACAAGCCCGAGATCTTTGATCTCGGATCATTCATTCGCTTGAAGCCAAATGAAGGCAAGAGATTTATAATTTAATTTTGATGGAGATTGACTGTATAATTTGCTGCAGTCAAAGTAAAAAAACCAGTGAATAAAATTCCATTGTTAACTTTAAAAATAAAATTGATAATTATCAATAATGCGATAATAATTAATTCTATAATAAAAAATTTCCCAATACTTGAAGTTTTTATCTTGTCTAATCCTTTCGGAAAATTAGATATTTCTTGATAATTTTTTAATAATTTTTCTGATTCTTTTATCATGCTTTTTTCATTAGAAATAATTAATAAAGCAAAATTTTCCAAATCTTTTCTGAAAGGGGAAAGTTTATCTGTTAAAATAAGGTTATTTATTTTTTTACATATTAAATTTAAATTTTTATAAAAATTATTTTTTAATATTTCATAAGATTCAAAAATGCAACCTTCCTCTTTTATCTTATTTTCGTTCTCGTAAAAACAGATTTTATACAACCTATTAAGATATTTTTTCGATAATTTTTTATCTTCTTCTTTTGACAAAATGTAAAATAACAAGGACAATCTTTCTCGATTAGTTAATAATTTTTTTCTTGTTTGAAGAAACCCCAAAAGGGAAATCACAATTAACATAGACGTTAATAAAAATAAAAGAAGGATTATCAATTGTGGCGGAAGGTTCACAAAACTGATATTTTTCAGTTTAAAAGAAATATAAGTTAATATAAGAAAAGTTATTACGTTAAGCGAGACAAATAATAACAAAAGAATTTTTTTCTTTCTTTCATTGGAAAGTTCTTTTCTTAATAATTTCACCTTGCTTTCTAGAGGATATTCCATTTCAATTTGATTTATATTTAGTTTAAAAATTTAATTATAATTAGTACGACAATTAAAGAGTAAAAATTTATAAATAAGAAACGATTTAATTGTTGATAAAAGAGATGGTAGAGAATTCTAAACTAAAACTTTTAAGCGATAAGAATAGTTTGTTACTTCTTGTAGATTATCAACCTGCAATGTTCAGAGGAGTTGGTTCTGGAGACAGGACGATTATAAAAAATGCTGCTGTCGGTGCCACAAAAACTGCAAAGATTTTGAATATTCCTGTTGTGTTGAGTTCTATCAATCCAAAATTAAATGGAGATGTAATCAAAGAAATAACTGATTTATTCCCCAAGCAGGAAGTTTTTGCAAGAAAAATGCCAAGCTTTGATGCTTTTGAAGATAAATCCACTGCAGACGCTGTGAAAAAAACAGGACGAAAGAAAATTGTAATTTCTGGTTTATGGACAAGCATGTGTTTCGCGTTCACTGCTCTTCATGCATTAAGAGAGGGTTATGATGTTTACGGGCTTGTTGAAGCCGCAGGAGATTCAACTTATGATGCTCACAAATATGGAATAAAGAGAATGTTGCAGGCAGGAGTTATTCCTGTTACATTGGTTCAACTTACTTCTGAATGGATGCATGATTGGGGAAATCCAAAAGCAGGTGAACTTATGAAAGAAGTTTATTCAAAGTTTGACGCTATGCTCGGAATGTAATAAAAAATATAAAGTTCTTATTCCGAATAGTTTTATGGTAGAAGAGAAAAAAGAGATTTCTGAAAAATCCAAACGCGGAAAAAAAAGCAGAGCTGCGGGACAAAGATTTGAATTGAAAGTTCGACAGGATTTAGAAAAGAAAGGATGGGTTGTAAGCAAATGGATGAACACTGTTGATTGTGATAGAGACGGAAAAATTGGGAAACTTGTTCCTGCAAAAAGAAAATATAATCCTTTTATGAAAGCTATGACTATAGGAACTGGATTTCCAGATTTTGTTTGTTTCAGAAGAATAAAAGAAGAAGAAACAATTGACGGAACACTTCTACCAAAAGAATATCAAAACAATAATGGTAAATTCTTTGATGTAATAGGATTAGAAGTAAAATCAAACGGATATCTCGACCAAATAGAAAAAGCCATGTGTTTCTGGCTTTTGGAAAATAAAATTTTTTCAAGAATTCTAATCGCAAAAAAAAGAGGGGATAGAGAAAATAACGGAATTGATTATATTGATTTCAGTGAGAAATATAATAAAACATAAAAATGTTATTCTATTATTTACAAGATGATTAAACTTCCAATAATTTTTCTTTTTATATTTTTGTTGTCAAATATTTCTGCTATGTGCAATGAAAGTCAAATTGATATTAATTCTGCTTCGGTAGAACAATTAGACAATCTTTCTAGAATTGGAACTGTAAAAGCTCAAGCAATTATTTCAACAAGACCATTCGGGACTATTGATGATTTACTAAACGTGAAAGGAATTGGAAATGCAACGTTGAATAAAATAAAAGAACAGGGATTAGCTTGTGTTAATGAAGAAAATAATTCTATTATGGAAAATATTTCTAAGAGTGAAACTGAAACAAATATAAAAGAAAATTTACAAGAAAATATTTCATACAATACACAAGAAGTTGTGGTGAATAAAACTAAAGAAGTTGTTAATTTAACTCCAATTTCTTTAGAGACACAAAATATAAAAAGCGGAAATAATACAGAAACTTTGAAAAGAAATTTATCTTTTTATGGCTTGATTGCTATCTGTGTAGTATTTGGAGCCTTGTTTTTATTAAAAAGGAAAAGAAAAAATGAGTTCAACTGAAACAAAAAAAATAACATCGATGTTCGTCTTGGAAGTTATAGGACGCCCTCAAGAATTTTTGATTCAAACTTTAAATGATTTAGTAAAAAAAATCGGCGAAGAAAAAGGAGTTTGTGTTAAAGAAGTGAAAATAAATCCTCCTATTTTGATGAAAGACCAAAAAGATTTTTTTACAAGCTTTGCAGAAATTGAACTTGAAACAGAAAATATTTTATATCTCGCAATTTTAATGTTCAAATACATGCCTGCTTATATAGAAATTATTTCTCCTCAGAATCTTTCACTTACAAACAACGATTTGAATGATGTGCTAAATGAACTTACAAGAAGACTTCATGGTTATGAAGAAATAGTGAGAATGGTGCAAGCAGAAAAAATTATTTTAGAAAGAAAATTAAGAGAAGAACTTGCATCTCATTCTGAAAATAAAATAAAGGCTAGTGAAGTTAAAAAAGAAACTCCGAAAGAAAATTCTCAAAAGAAGAAAATAGAAAAGAAAAAATGATTAATGGAATGAAGAAGAAAGAACAAGAGTTCAACCAACTTACAGTTCTAAAGGAAAATTAATAGAGCAGATTATTCAAGAAGACATTTAGACTTTATGGCCTGAATGGAACTTTATCATCAAAATTTTTTCCTTTTGAGATTTCTAACAAATTAATTGGTTTTTTTGCTTTCTTATATCTCACATAAAAGAAAACAAAAGCGGCGATAACAACAACTAAAATAATTATTCCGATAATTATTCCTGAATTGCTTGTTGGGATTTCATTGCATGTTCCAAGGCAACAAACATTATCTGTTGCGTAAATGGGGGATTTATCACATTGCTGAGTTGAAGTGCAAACATTTCCGTTAAGTTCAGCACAAGTTTTTGTTAAAACCGATTCGTTAGAGACGGTATAATTTTTTATAAATGTCAAATAGATTGGAGAATACATGCTGGTATTTCCTGATGTTACTATAAAAGAACCCTGAACATTTTTCTCATCAGAAGAAAAGAAAGACAAATCAATCTGCGTTCCTGATTTAGAACTTAAACTTGTAAGGTGATATTGAGAAAGAGTTATAGAGGAATTTAAAGAATCTGAAAGTGAAAGAGAAATATTATCCAACTCATTAGTTCCCAGATTATAAAGATTAAATGATTTTTTTGTTATGATATTTGTCGGGATAGAAATAATCAAACTTGGAGGGTCAATTTCAAAATAGTTTGATGCTGTTCCATTTACTTGAGAAGAAGAAAAAATGTAAACAGGAATTTCATAAGTTAGATTATTTGTTTTTAATTCAACTGTTCTTAATGCAGAATTTCCTCCCCCAACTACAAAATTTATTTTTTTTATCTCTCCTGACTTTAATGAAGTTGAAGAAGTAGAGTCTGGAGAAATTGATATCTGCCTTGCTGAAGAGTCATTTGTTCCGATATTAGCAATTACATTTAATTCTTTATCTTTCAAATTTTGAACTTGCAAATAAAAATCTCCTGAAGTGTAAACAAATCCCGGATTGACAGAAAAATCTGCAGTCATGTTAGTTATTGAAAAATTTGCTGTGATATTATCGTTTGTAATTTCACCTCCACGCCTATACTGAACATTTTGTATCAACAAAGAATAATTTCCTGCAGATTTTCCAACAGTAAGTGCATAAAGATAGTAATCATCCCCTAATTTCAAAACATCATATTCCATAGGAATTTTAAAATGTTCGTTACAAATATATCCACTACAAAAAAATACATTATCGTTTGTTACTGGAGTCAAAAAATTTTCAGAAACTTTTGCTATGATTGTTTCTCCTTTATTGAAATTTTGATTAATAACAATCTCGGAGGAAATTAAAGGAAGACATAAAAAAATTAACAGGAAAATAATTGATATCCTCTTTTTCATTTATAATAAAAATAAAAGGAGTTAATAAAGTTTATTTCTCAAAAAGATTATTGTTAAAAGAGATATTATTTTTATTTTCCTATTTCTTTTAATTTTTTAAGAACGTCATCAATTTCAGATTTGTTTTTTGCAGGAAGTCTTGCTACTGGTTTTTGAGATTGAGTTGGAATTATTTTTCTTTGAACTGCACTAGGATAAACTCTTGCAGAAGATGTGGGAGGGAATCTTGGACCAGTTCCTTGTGGTGAAGGTTTGCCTTTTCCAGATCTAAGTTTGAAGAAAAATTCCTGCAATTTCTTTCTAAAGATTATTCCAAGAGCAACTAAGAGTACCAGTATAACTAATATTATAATTACCCAAACATTTGAAGAAGAAGTTGTTTTTGCAATACAGCAAATTCCCGAGATAGGACAACTGAATGATGCTAATTGTTCGTCGCTAGAACAAGAACTTTTACAACTTCCGCCATTAACTTCACATTCTGTTACTGTTTTAGTTCCACAAGTTCCTCCGATACAACAAGGGTTTGAAGATGTTGAATCAGATGAACTTACAGTTGTTCCTCCTAAGCAATCTTCTCCAGAATCACATAAAGCTCCATTTTGAGCAGAACAACTTTGTACTTGTTGTTGTTTACTGCAACAAACATTTGTTCCAAAACATCCACTATAACTATCTAATGCCGTTCCTGAAACTGCAGAGCATGAAGCAGCAGACATACAAAAATTATTTGAACTTATGCAATCGGGTGCTGTTGAAGAGGTAGGGTTTATTTTCGGCCATAAAGAATAAAGAATAAATGCAGTATTTCTTATATTATCCTGCCAGCATCCATCTGTTCCCTGAACTTCACCAAGCCAGGTTTGTGAATTGGTTTTTTCTGTTAAATCTTCGTTAGAAAATGGAAGAAGTGCAACAGCAGTATCATAAAATTTATCTCCAGATGCAGACCAATATTGACTTCCCTGTTGTCGTGCTAATAAATCAGTTCTGTAATTATTTGTTAAAGCATACAAGAAAGCTTCTGGAAGATATTGAGAATTCTCGTCGGCCATTGCTGTCAAATATGGAATGAAAGAAGAAACATCTTTTCCTCTATATTTCAAAACAAGTGCAGCCCATAAAGTTCCTTCATAATCACATGTTGTTCCTATTGAAAAACAAGAAGATTCGGCCTGCTGAGTTGTTGTTCCTCCTCCTGCTGCAGATTCAGTTTTATCAGAAACATAAACTGTAGATGAAGAAGTCTTTTTATATAATAAAGAAGTTAAAAAAGAATTAGAACAAGTAATATCAATTTCTTGGTTATAACAATTTGGAGAAACTTTAAACCAATAATTTTGGTATGAAGTTAAACAACTTCCTGCGTTTCCTCCAAGTGTTTTATCATCATTTATTGAGAAAGTGTAAGAACCTCCTGAATAAGTTGCACTGCATGAAGTTGCATTATTAGATTCAACTTGCAAAAGCCAATCTATTCCAGAGAAAGTAATATTTTGATTTGATAACCATGTTTCAGCTTTAGAATTTACTGAATTAATTTTGCTTAATGCTAAAATTGCCTGAGCGGTTGTTTTTATATTACATCCTGATGATGGCCAGCATTCATTATTTGAAGCATCAGAAACAAGTTCAGATTTACATTGCCCTATTGCTAAGAGAGAAAAAATTTTTTCTTCTGTTGAAAGAGAAGCACAATTATTATTTACTTTATTTGTCAAGCATGAATAAGCTTTATCTTGAATTGTGGAATTATCTGCAGAAACAAAAAAAATTGAGAAAACTAAAAGAAATAAAAAAATTGCTAACACCTTTTTTTCCATTATTAATGTAATCAATTATTGTTTTTAAAATTATCTTTATTTTTACGAGATTTATAATTATTAGATTGAAAATTTTTTTTAACAACATAATTTACAGGATTTTTTATTAAGTTGCAAAGAGCGTCGGGAGAACATACTGCAATTCCCTGATAAAATTCTTTGCAGTTCGGAGGCATTATTGGTTTTTTTCTTAATGCCCAAGAAATTTGAGATTTGATATATCCTGTTTGAAGAGGAGGTTTATTTTTTTCATTCCAAGAATAAAGAATTTTTTCCAATTCATCTTTTTCTGTCCCGATTGAACGGAAAAAATTTATTAGTGCAAACACAGCTCTTTTTTTTCCATCATCAATTCCCAAAAGAATTTTTTTTATGCAAGGAGGAAAATTTTTTTCTGAACGGTCTGTTATATTAATAGGCTTGAATTCAAAAGTTTTCTTTTCTTCCTGCGGAGAATTTTCTTTATTCCAATCAAGTGCTTGCATTAATAATTGCGTTGCTTCGCCTTCCTTGCAATGAGGCATAAAATTTTTTACTTCTTCAATTTTAAAGGGGTCTGCATCTCTTGGCTGAAAATCTATAATTTTATTCTTATCAAGAACAACACTTGCCAACGCAGTTTTTTCATGAAGAGAATAAGGCATTCTGAAAAGATGACGTGGAGAAACTAAAATCAAATCAGGCATAACTTCTTTTGGAGCTTCCCTGTCTTTAATGTATTTATTTGGAGAATAAAGTTTTGTAATTTCTGTTATCAAATAATCATGAGTTTTCGCCATAATATATTTTGTAAGAATTCTCGGCCATTCTGGAAACATATCTGAAGTTTTCACTCCGTTGATTTCTTTTGGAAAAGATTTCCATGGAACAATTATATGAAATCCTTTACTTCCTGAAAATTTTATTCCGACATTTTTTACTCCGCTAAATTCAAGAAAATTAATTATAATCTTCGCCATGATTTTACTGTAATCAATATATTTGCTGTCAATATCCAAAAGCAAATCCCATCCTATTCTTAATTTATTCAAATCTGCTTCTTTCATTCCAGTTTGTATATTAAGAGGATTTTCCCAAATTTCTTCTGAACCATGAAAAGATGTTGCTCCTTTTTTTACAAGTTCAAAAACATCTCCTTGATATTCAAGTGAATCGGGACGTTTTCCAAATCCTTCAAAATATCTTGGAGAAATTTCACGATGAGAAGCAAAATCAAAAATCGCTTTTTGAATTTCTGGCTTTGAATAATATAGGTGAGTTATTTTTCTTATTCGTTCTTCTCTTAAGGAAGGATTTTCCATTACAAGGGAAATTATGAAAAGTTTAAATAAATAACCTATACTCAAAAATAGTAATCCTTAAAAGAGGCGTGATATTTCCATAAATATGCTAGTGAGATTAGAAGACCCAAGCTTGCTTTCAAAAACAGTAGATGTTATTTCTGAATTAGTAAGTGAAGTAAGAATAAAAGTAAATGAATTCGGAATGAGCATAACTGCAATTGACCCTGCGAACGTTGCAATGGTAAGATTCAAACTTCCGAAGAGTGCATTTTCACAATTTGAAACTGGAGATGAAGTTTTAGGAATTAATTTGGATAATTTAAAAAAAATTTTAAAAAGATGCAATGCAGGAAGTCCATTGATATTAGAAAAAAAAGAAAATTATTTAGAAATACAAATTCAAGATAGAATAAAAAGAAATTTCAGTTTGAATTTAATTGAAATAGACAGCCAAGAAAAAGAAATGCCAACTTTGGATTATAGTGCGAGGGTTGAAATTTCTTCACCAGATTTAATTTCTGCGATAGAAGATTGCGTAGTTGTTTCTGATGCTTGCTCTTTTATAATCGGCAATGGAGAATTTGTTGTAGAATCACGAGGATTAAATTCTGCAAGAAGCCAGTTTTCAAAAGATGAAGTTAAAATCGAAGCTGAAGAATGCAAATCAAAATACAGTTTAGAATATTTACAAAAATTTGCGAAAGGAATGAAAGTTTCTGAAAAAACAATTTTAAATTTTGCAAATGACCACCCATTAAGAATTGATATAAGAACAGAACATATGGAATTGAATTTTCTTTTAGCACCGAGAGTAGAAACTGATGACTGATTAAAATTTTATTTTTCTTAAAGTTTATAAATAAAGATTCCCTAAAAAAGAGATGGGTGATAAAAGCGAAAACAAGAAATTTTCTCATTGTAATTTTTTTTCAAAAAATAACAGAGGATTGATGAATAAATCTGGACAAGTAACTATTTTTATAATAATTGCGATAATCATCGTCGCTGCTGGAATTTTAATTTATAGTTTTTATCCGCAAATTAAAACAAGTTTAGGAGTGCAACAACAAAATCCTCCTTCATTTATTCAATCATGCATTGAAAATGATATCAAAGATGCAGTTAATAATTTATCAAATCAGGGAGGAAGCATTGTTCCTGATAATTTTATTTTATACAATAATTCAAAAGTTCAATTTTTATGTTATACAAATGAATATTATCGTCCCTGTTTAATTCAGCAGCCAATGCTAAAACAACATATTGAATCTGAAATTGAAAAACAAATATCAACAAATGTTGATGCATGTTTTGCATCCATGAAAAATAGTTATATCAAACAAGGATATACTGTAGATTTAATTTCAGGAAGTAAAACAGTTGAACTTCTTCCGAAGAGAATTGTTTCAACATTTAATTATTCATTAACTTTAACAAAAGGAGAAGATGTAAAAAAATATAATTCATTTGTTGTTTTATTGGATAATAATCTTTATGAATTAGTTGCAATTGCTAATAGCATCCTAAGTTGGGTAACAACTTATGGTAATGTAGATGTAACAACTTACATGACTTATTATCATGATTTGAAAGTTGAAGACAAATCATTAAGCAACGGCAAGGTTTACATATTAACAGACAGAAACACAGGAAATAAATTTCAATTTGCAATCAGAAGTCAGGTTTGGCCTGCAGGATATGCAATTCCACTGACATAAAATGAAAAGAGAAAAAATATTTTTAGTATTCTTCTTAGGAATTTTTTTAATTGGGATTGTAAGTGCTTCTGCAACTTGCTGTGAAAAAACAACAGGGGCAAATCCTGCCTGGTGTCAAAATGTAAACGATGCTACACAATGCAATAGCGCTTTCAGAAGTATATCTTCCCCGTGTGAATCAACTTCATTTTGCAAATTAGGAACTTGTATTAATCAGCAAGATGGAACATGTATACCTTCTACACAAACAATATGTGAAGGGAATAATGGATTTTGGAGCAGTAGTCAACAAGATTCACTTCCACAATGCCAATTAGGATGTTGTTTAATTGGCGATGGAGCATCTTTTGTTACACAAGTTGCATGCAATAAACAAATTTCAGATTATGCAGTAAATGGAACTTTTAATGCAAATATAAATGATGAACAAACTTGCTTGGCGATGGCAAATCCTCAATCACAAGGAGCATGTGTTTATACTGATTCAAATTATCAAAAAACTTGCAGTTTAACAACAAAAAAAGATTGTCAGGATAAAGCAAAAAGTTCTGCTTCTTCAAATGTAACTTTTCACGATGGATATTTGTGCAGTGCACAAGAATTGCAGGATGGTTGCGGAAAAAGCACACAAACACAATGTGATGATAAAGGAGATGTAAGATTTGTGGATACTTGTGGAAATTTAGCAAATATTTATGATTCTTCAAAAGTAAATGATGAAAATTATTGGACACACATCCAAGCACCAAATTGCACCCCAACAAATAATCCCGGAAATAAAGATTCTGCAACTTGCGGAGCCTGTGATTATTATTCGGGAAGCATGTGCAAAGAAAAAAAGGCTGGGGATTTTATTAATGCGGGAACATTAATAGGAAATAATTTTTGCAAGAATTTAGATTGTGTTGATTATAGAGGGCCTTATGGAATAAATAAATCAACTGCAACAAATTATCCTAGACATGGAGAAACTTGGTGTGCAACAGATTCTGGAACAGGTTATCAACTTGGATTAACTATTTCTGGAACTGGAGATAATCTTAATGCTCCAGGAAATAATCAGTTTAGATTAACTTGTTATAATGGAGAAGTTACTAATAGTTTATGTGATTCAACAAGACAAGAAATTTGTTCTGAAAATTATACCACCTTAAATGATAGTCATAAATATTACGAAGCAAATTGTAAAGCAAACTTGTGGCAAGATTGTTGGAATCAAACAACACAATCGGATTGTGAAGATATTAATTCAAGAGATTGTGTGTGGATGGGAAGCAATGGATATTCTTTTTCAGGTTCAGGATTAATTAAAACTGGAGTTTCTGGATTATGTGTCCCAAAATATTCTCCAGGATTTGATAGAGATCCAAGCAATCAAGTTTTAGGTGGAGCAAGTTGTCAGATAGCAAGTTCTACATGTTATGTGATGATGGTAAAAATTGGAACTAGTGATAAATGGACATGCAAACCAAATGAAGACTCGGGATTATTTAATGGATTCAAAAGTTTTACCAATAATTGTTCATGTGTTGGAGGAGAGAATAATAATGATAATGGAGTAGCATGGGGAATTCAACAAAATAAAATTTGCACTCAAATGGGAGATTGCGGAAATAAAACAAATTATATTGGAAGTTTTGGATATCCAACTTCACAAATTAGTACAGCAGATTCATCATGATAAATAAAAAAAATTTAAAAAAGGAAAAAATATTTTCAATATTTGAAATTTTATTATTAATTACAAGTGTAATTACTTTTTCATATTTTATTGGAGAAGAATTTGGATTTGTAAGTGCAGAGGACAGTACACCCACAGCACCTACACTTGGTGGGGCAGCTACAGCAGTAGATGTAGTTACTAAAGTGATAGCTTCAACTCCTGTTCCAACAACAGCAGGAGCTGGCGTTGCAGGAACCACAGGTCATCTTGCAGAATATGGGCCTAGTTTTTTACCATCAGCAACAACACCCGCCCCGATACCTACGGCAAATGGATTTTGGACTGTTGCTAAAACTGTAACTGTTAATATTGTAGTAACTGCAGTAGTAGCGACAGCACTTTATTGGGCAACTTATTGGATTTATACAGGGGTAGGAGGAAATGCAGGTGCAGCTCACAGTTTAGCACAAGCTCTAGCGACGGGTTATCTTATCGGAGGAGGAGTAGGAATAATAGTAGCAACTATATGGCCTAGTTTAGGATTATATTTTTCAGTTTTAGGTGGGCTTTCAGTATCGGGAGTTGGAATTATTGTCGGAGTAGCTGGAGCATTAATCGGATTGTGGTGGTGGGCTGTTGCTGGAGTTCATGACCAAAAAATGGAAGCTGTTCAATTTACTTGTTCTCCTTGGCAACCTCAAGTTGGAGGAGCAAATTGTGATAAATGTAATAAAGGAGATTTGCCTTGTACAAAAAGCAAATGCCAAAGTTTAGGAGCAGCATGTGAATTATTAAATGAAGGAACAAGCAATGAAGCATGTTCTTGGGTTAATAGAAATGATGTTTCCCCTCCAACAATTTCAGCTTGGGATGGACCTTTAGACAAAACAAAATATACATATGCACCTTATGTTGCAACATTCCCTGGGGATAAAGGAGTAATAATAAAATACAAAAATTCTAGTGATGGATGTGCTCCTGCATTTTCAAGAATATTTTACGGGATTTCTTTAGATAAACTTGGAAAATGTAAGATTGATGTTAATAGAACAGATACTTTCGCAGAGATGACTCAAACTATTAGTAATGGATATTTATTATATAATCATACAATTTTGTCAGTTCATGGAGGAGGAACCGAATTAGCAACTGAAAGTATAAATCTTACTAACGGAGGAAATTATCAAGTATTTGTAAGATGCGAAAGTGCAAATGGATATTCAAACACAGGGACATTTGTATTCAAATATTGTGTTCAATCACAGCCAGATACTACTGCTCCAACAATTGCATCAACTATTCCATTAAATGGATGGTTTGTAGAAAATAACAAAACTTCACAATATACAGAAGTTTATACAGATAAACCTGCAACTTGCAAATGGAGCCATGTTAATGAAGGATATGATACTATGCCAAATAATATGACTTGCAGTCAGAGCATAATTGAGATGAATGCAAATACATATTACAAATGTTCTACAACTTTAACCGGATTAAAAAATAATGTTGAGAATGATTTCTATTTTAATTGCAAGAGCTATCCATTAAATGCAGAAGCAAATAGATACAAAATGACAACAAATTATCTCTATAAATTAACTGGAACACAACCATTAGTCATTAATACAGTAACTCCTAAAGTTGGATCAACAATAAAAGATGCGACGCAAAGTGTGAAAGTAACATTAACTGCAACGACTTCTGCAGGATATAATCAAGGAAATGCATGGTGTTCTGTTAAACCAACCGCAGCAGCAGATAGCAGTTATGTATTATTTGCAAATACAAATTCTTACACTCACTCTCAAGATTTATGGTTAGATGCGGGAAGTTATGATTATACAATAAAATGCTGTGATGTCGCTGAAAAGACAGGAAATTGTGCTACAAACTCAACCCAGTTTAATGTAGAAACAGATTTCCAACCTCCTGTAGTAATAAGAGTTTATGATGATAATACCCAATTGAAGATTGTAACTGATGAAACCGCAAAATGTGTTTATGGAACAAATGATTGCAGTTATGATTTCAAAGATGGAGTGCCATTAACTACAACAGATGGTCTTGAACATACTACGGACTGGAATACAAATAATAATTTCTATATCAAATGTCAAGATCAATTTGGAAATTTACCTGCTCCTGATCAATGCAGTTTAGTTGCAAGACCATTCAGTAGTTATTAATTATAAAAAGAATTTTATATTAGGAAAATTTATAAGTTAGTTTTGATATTTCTATCTATGAAAAGAGTGAATAAGAGAGGACAATTAGATATTTCTTTTGGAATGATTTTTTCTATTATATTGATAATTATTTTTATTGGATTTGGGGTTTATGCAATAATTCAATTTTTAAATTTACAACAATCAATTCAGATTAATACATTCCTAAATAATTTTCAAAATGATGTTAATACTATGTGGAAA
>Ga0265323_10000181_pt1 | contig 37901 bp, 30 predicted proteins | sample 41225metaG_FD_193580 | JGI IMG/M metagenome (GOLD analysis project Ga0265323, IMG submission 193580) | Rhizosphere microbial communities from Carex aquatilis grown in University of Washington, Seatle, WA, United States - 4-12-25 metaG | ecosystem: Host-associated > Plants > Roots > Rhizosphere...
GTCACATCGGCGACCGCCCCCTCGGTGATATGCGCAAACACCGGCAGACAGCCGTCGTGGTCGAGCAACAGGTGCAGCTTCGCCGCGCCCTTGGTGCGCCGGAAACGCGCCCAGTCGAACATGCTCGCGCACAACTCAATCACCGTGGAATCCAGCGTGAGTAGTTTGCTCTTGAACCGGAAGCCATGGCCGGGCGCTTCGGCCTGGCAACGGCCCAGAAACGAATAGAAGATCTCCTCGAACAGGGCGGCTGGGCGGGCGCAATTGGCATAGCTGAGCGTCGAACGGGCCGGAGCTTCCTCGATGCCCAGATGCCGCAGACGGCCTTCGCAGCAGGCCAAGCCCTCCTCGATCTCGCGCAGCGACTTGGCCTGCGCGAGCTGACAGAAACACATCGCCACAAACTGATCCCAACAACTGAAGCCTTTCGTTCGCTTCTCAGCTCCGGTTCGCTGGACCGCGGCGGCAAACGCGCTGCGATCGATCAAACTTAGGATTTGGCTAATCAGGCTGGCACATCTTACCTCGCGCCCAGCCGCGTTGGTGCGGGTGGTTGTTTCGTTTTTCATTCACCGCAACCATCACCCCTCCGCCAGCGCGGCTCTATCTGTTTCTTCTACGCGCTGTTTTGGACACGAGTGATTGCCTCTCCAAAATTTGGATCAAATGACACAATCCGATTGACAGCGTGTATTAGTGGGCTAATACACTAATCCACACTTCGCGATCCATGCCCCCGCTGCTCGTCATCGACTATCACAACGGCGTCCCGGCCTACCGGCAGATCATGGACCAGGTGAAGCTCCAGATCGCCACCGGCATGCTGCCGCCGGGATCGGAGATGGCATCGACCCGCGCGCTGTCCACCGAGCTGTCGCTCAATCCCATGACGATCAGCAAGGCCTACGCGCTGCTTGAGCATGATGGCGTGCTCGAACGCCGCCGCGGCCAGACGTTGGTCGTCCGCGAAACGCACGGCCCCGAGGCGCGTGTGGAACGCATCGAGCCGCTGCGGACGCAGCTCGCCGCCGCCGCCTCGCTCGCGCGTCAGCTCGATGTCTCCAGCTCCGAGGCACTCAAACTTTTCAGGAAAATCCTCGACGAAGAAACCAAATGAACGCTGTCACCGCCACCTCTGCCGCGCCCACGGTCGCTCCCTTCGCCGCGCGCGGAATCACCAAACGCTACGGGAGTCTGGTCGCCCTCAATGATGTGACTTTGGAGATTCCGGCCGGCCGCATCGTCGGATTGCTCGGTCGCAATGGAGCCGGCAAGACGACCCTGCTCAACATCGTCAGCGGCATCGTCCTGCCAAGCGCCGGATCGGCCGCGACTTTCGGCGTGCCGACCGACCGGCTCGACACTCCGCAACTCACGCGGCTCGGCGTCGTGCAGCAGGAAGGCGGAATGATCAGTTGGATGACGGTGCGGCAGCATCTCGACTTCAACGCCTCATTCTATCCGTCCTGGGACCGGAAGCTTGAGCAGCGTCTGCTCGGCGAACTTGAACTCGATCCTAAGCGAAGAATCGTGCAGCTGAGCACAGGCGACCGCCAGAAGGCCGGGCTCCTGCTCGGCCTATGCCACCGGCCCGCCTTGCTCGTGCTCGACGAGCCGATGAGCGCGCTGGATCCCATCGTCCGCGCCCGTGCGCTCGACCTTCTGATCGAACGGCTGCGCGACGACGGGTGCACCGTGCTGGTGTCATCCCATATTCTGAACGACGTCGAGAAAATCGTGGACAGGGTGATCTGCCTCGATCAGGGCGAGGTCGTGGCCGACGCCGCTTTTGACGAATTGCAGGAGACCTACGCCGAATGGATCCTCAGTTCACCGGCAGGGACGCTTCCAACAGCGTATCCCGAACCCTTCGTACTGAGCCATCACGGAGATGCTCGTCAGGCGCGCCTGCGCGTTCGCACCAACGAGTTCGAGGCGGCCGAGAAGTTCGCTTCAGACTACGGCGCCCAGGTTCAGAGGCGCCCGCTCAACCTCGAAGAGATCTTTCCCCTGCTCGCAAACAGCCGGAAGGACGTCCGATGAACGCAAGAGCATACAGCCGGCTCGTCCACCCCGTGATTGCCGGTCTGATCGCGATCGCCTATTCGTTCATCGGATGGATCGAGATCCGCGGCGTAATGCACCTGCCCGCGTCGGCGACCTGGTTTCTGACTCTGGCGGTTTTGGCGCCGCTGCTGTGCGGCAGTCTCCTGACCGGTGGGCTGCACGAATGCATGCATCTGAGCTTCTTCGGCGTTCTGCCCGGAGCGCGGCGGAGCCTGCGCCGCTGGCATTGCGGCGTTCTCGCGGGGATCGCGGTTGTGCTCGGAGGACTGTCGTTATGGCGGACCCACGACACGCCTGTTGAAGCGACCATCGGCCTCTGCGCCATCTTCCTGACCCTTCCACTGCTCAACCGGCGCGGTTCGCAGTCGCCCAGACGCCTCTTCTCGCTGGTAGGATGCCTGCTGCTCGGATGCGCATTGTTTGATCTGGTCGGCGCCCGGCTATACTCGCTCGCCATGGCCGCACCGTGGGCGATTTTTGCCGCGGGGCTATTTATTGCAGCCTTCTGTCTCCGTGTCGGGTTCGACCGCAAGCGTGTGCGGGGCCGGGCCGGGCGTCCATTCCGATCTGCGGCGACGGGCATATCCGTCATGTTCACAAAACATGGACGCATGATGCAGGCAAAAACTGTTGCAGAGGCACAGAGCCGCAGTCAACGAATCGGCCGTGATTGGCCTTTAGAGTCGGTCGATGGCTCGGCCTGGGACTGGCTGCGGGTTCTGCTCCATGAGCATTTTGGTCAACAAGGCCGCTTCGTCTGGTTGGCGGGAGTCTGCGTGGTGATGGCTGTTTTTGCGGCAATGCCAGTGGCGATTTCCCTTCTCATCGAGCGGCTCGCCGAGCCAGGCGCCAATTCCGCGCAATTCTGCGAGATCGTCGCCACCTTCGGCCGAACCGGGTCGTTTCCCGGGCATTCGCCTGTCATGGCAATGCTGGCACTCATGTTCCTCATGCCGTACTGGATCGTTCTCGTACTGGCGCTGACTCCCCTGCCCATGTCCCGCATCGCCTACCCCCTCTCGCGACGCCGGCTTGCATGGCTGAACTTCCTCCTTTCCTTGCGCATGCTCGGAGTCGGGTATGCAGCACAGGTCTGCGGTGTGTTTGCGACGGTTGAACTCGCCGGACTTCTGGCGGGAATCCCGTTCCGCTTTGAAAACATGCAGGCGCAGGCAGCGCTGCTTCTTCTGCAACTTCCGCTTCTTCCCCTTCTGAGGATCATCGCCCTGACACGGAGACGGGCATACGGGATCGTGAGCCTCATCCTGTTCATGCTCCTGTTTGTCGCGTTCACCCTCCCGGGAACGATTGAGCGGATCGTGCCCTGTCTGTCGTGGCTGACTGCAGGAGGCTCGCTGGCTGTCAGTGCGTTCGTTGCATGGATTTACTGGCGTCGCCTGTTGCGCCGGTATTCGACAAGCGATCTGAATCAACCGATCGGCATGATCCAGGTGCTTGTGGCGCCCTGACTGAAACCGCTGAATCGCTCCATCCCGGGCGCAATCCCGAAGGGGGCAAACTTTGCATTTTGTCATTAGAACGGCGGGCTGGCGGGCGCAGGATTGAAGCGTGGCTCGGAAACTGAGGTTGGAATACGCGGGCGCGATCGATCACGTCATCAGCCGAAGCAACTACCGGGCGGACGTCGTTGCGCAGGACCGGCTTTCGGCACAGACCAGATTCTGAGACGCGCGGCGCGGACTTCCCTCCCGGACATGTGCGCCACGACTGTGACATCGGAAGGCGTGGTTGGGCGCGGATGAGACAGAGGTGTGACACGGTGGCGTTTCGACAGCGGGGTCCGCCTTTGCATGGTGTGCTTGATAATCTTTCTAATGACCTATCATCAATGATTTAACCAAAATCAGTCCCTTGAGGCACGCGCATTGCTGTTGAAGCTCCATGAGCCGCATTCTCGGTATTGATCTAGGCACAACCAATTCTTGCATGGCCGTCATGGAGGGCGGCGAACCCGTCGTAGTCCCCAACGCCGAAGGCGCCCGAACGACTCCGTCCGTTGTGGCCTTCACCAAGACCGGCGAGCGTCTTGTGGGCCAGGCTGCTAAGCGCCAGGCAGTTACCAACCCGAAGAACACCGTTTTTTCCGCCAAGCGCCTCATTGGCCGCAAACATTCCGAAGTGCGTGAGGAGGCGAAGAACTTCCCCTTCAAGGTAGTCGAGGGAAAGAACGGCGACGCGTACATTGAAGTCGTGGCGGACGGCAAGACGGAGCAGTTCGCGCCGCAACAGATTTCTGCAATGGTCCTGGCAAAGATGAAGGCGGACGCTGAGGCGTATCTCGGCGAGAAGATTACGCAGGCGGTCATCACAGTGCCGGCCTATTTCAACGATGCCCAGCGTCAGGCGACCAAGGATGCGGGCAAGATCGCGGGCCTTGAGGTGCTTCGAATCATCAACGAGCCGACCGCGTCGTCGCTCGCCTATGGCCTCGACAAGAAAAAGGACGAGAAGATCGCTGTTTTCGACCTCGGCGGTGGCACATTTGACGTGTCCATTCTCGAGATTGGCGATGGCGTGTTTGAAGTGAAGGCCACGAATGGCGACACGCATCTCGGCGGCGATAACTGGGATGACGCCATCATCATGTGGCTGGTGGACAATTTTAAGAAGGAAAACGGCGTCGATTTGCGCAAGGATCCGATGGCGCTCCAACGGCTCAAGGAAGAGGCGGAGAAGGCGAAGATTGCCCTGTCCTCTGCGCAGTCGGTGGACATCAACCTGCCGTTCATCACGGCGGATGCGTCCGGCCCGAAGCATCTCAATGTCACGCTCACGCGGGCCAAGATGGAGCAGATTTGCGATTCGCTGTTCGAACGTTGTCTGCAGCCATTCAGAGACTGTTTGAAAGACGCGGGCCTGACGGCCTCCGAGATCAACGAATTGGTGCTTGTCGGCGGGATGACCCGGATGCCCAAGGTCGTTGACATTGCGAAGAATTTGGGCGGAAAGCAGCCGCATCAAGGGGTCAACCCCGATGAGGTCGTCGCGGTGGGTGCCGCAATTCAGGGTGGGGTGCTCAAGGGCGAGGTGCGCGATGTGCTCCTGCTCGACGTCACGCCGCTCACGCTTGCGATCGAGACCTATGGTGGCGTGGCCACGGCGATGATTCCGCGCAACACCACGATTCCGACGAAGAAGTCTCAGGTGTTCTCCACGGCGAGCGACAGCCAGCCGTCGGTCGAAATTGTCGTCACACAGGGGGAGCGCCCGATGTCGCGGGACAACAAGAGGCTGGGCATGTTCCGGCTCGACGGAATTCCGCCCGCCCCGCGGGGCGCGCCGCAGATTGAGGTCACGTTCGATATCGATGCGAACGGAATTCTCCACGTGTCTGCAAAGGATCTCGGCACCGGTCGCGAACAGAAGATCATCATCCAGGGTTCTTCCGGCCTCTCAAAGGACGAGGTCGAGAAGATGACCAAGGAGGCGGAACTCAACGCCGAGGCGGACAAGAACCGTCGCGAACAGGTCGAAGCGCGCAACCAGCTCGATTCGGTCGTCTATCAGCTTGAGAAGACGGTCAAGGAGGCCGGAGACAAGCTATCTGCGGAAGTGAAATCGAAGATTGAGGCCGGAATCGCGAGTGCGAAGAAGGACCTTGAAAGCAACGACGCAACCCGGATGCGTGCGGCGATCGAGAATCTCACGAAGCTTGGCGGCGAATTCTACGCCCAGGCGCAGCAGGCGGCTGCAGCCGGAGCCGGCGCATCGGCTGGCGGCGCCGCAGGCGAGCCCTCTGCCGAGGGCGAGAAGAAGAAGGCCGAAAAGAAATCCGATGTCGTCGACGCTGATTTCGAGGTCGTTGACGAGAATACGAAGAAACCCTGACCCGATACGGTCAGATTGCCTCCGCTCCGACCGGCGCGGAGGCTCGCTCTTTCATCCCCGAAAGCAATCTTTCCAACCCAAACCCAAACTCAATCAATATGGCTAACGTCAAAATCAAGCCCATCGGCGATCGTGTTCTGGTTGAACACCTCGAAGAAAAAGAGCAGGTCCGCGGAGGCATCATCATCCCGGACAGCGCTAAAGAGAAGCCCCAGGAGGCCAAGGTCATCGCCCTCGGCACCGGGAAGAAAGGTGAGGACGGCAAGGTTCTCCCCTTTGAAGTGAAGGTCGGAGACCGCGTGCTCATCAGCAAGTACGGCGGCACGGAGGTGAAGATCGAAGAGAAGAAGTACACCCTCGTGCGCGAAGACGATATTCTCGGCGTTCTTGTCTGATTCGCGCCGCCACCAATCCAAACAATAACTCGCAACCAATTTTTCCCACTATGCCAGCCAAACAACTCGTCTTCGACGAAGCCGCCCGCCAGAAAATTCTGCGCGGCGTGGAATTACTTTCGCGTGCGGTCAAAGTGACCCTCGGGCCGAAGGGCCGCAATGTCGTGATCGACAAGAAATTCGGTTCCCCGACCGTCACCAAGGACGGTGTGACCGTCGCCAAGGAAATCGAGCTTCCCGATCCTTATGAGAATATGGGCGCCCAGATGGTCAAGGAGGTCGCCTCCAAGACTTCGGATGCCGCCGGAGACGGCACCACAACGGCCACGCTGCTGGCCGAGGGCATCTATCGTGAAGGCCTGAAGAACGTGACGGCCGGTTCCAGCCCGATTTATCTGAAGCGCGGCATCGACAAGGCCGTTGAGGTCGCTGTCGCCGAACTCGCCAAGATTTCCAAGAAGGTGTCCGAGCGCGAGGAAATCCGCCAGGTTGCCACCGTTTCCGCCAACTGGGATGAGACGATTGGCAACATCATTGCCGATGCCATGGACAAGGTTGGCAAGGACGGCACGATCACCGTTGAAGAGGCCAAGTCCATCGAAACCACACTCGACGTCGTCGAGGGCATGCAATTCGACAAGGGATACCTCTCGCCGTACTTCGTGACCAACGCCGAGGCGATGGAAGTCGTCCTTGAAGACGCGTATGTGCTGATCCACGAAAAGAAGATCACGAGCCTGCAGGATTTTCTCCCGCTGCTCCAGACCGTCGCCAAGAGCGGCAAGCCCCTGCTTGTCATCGCCGAGGAAGTCGAAGGCGAAGCCCTTGCGGCCCTCGTGGTGAACAAGATCCGCGGCACGCTCAATGTGTGCGCCGTCAAGGCCCCGGGCTTTGGCGATCGCCGCAAGGCCATGATGGAGGACATCGCAATCCTTACCGGCGGCCGCTGCCTCACTGAAGACCTCGGCATCAAGCTCGAGAATGTCACCATCAGTGACCTCGGCAAGGCGAAGCGCATTACCATCGACAAGGAAAATACGACCATTGTCGAGGGATCGGGCAAGTCGTCCGACATCCAGGGCCGCGTGAAGCAGATTCGCCGTCAGATCGACGAGACCACGTCGGACTACGATCGCGAGAAGCTGCAGGAACGCCTGGCCAAGCTCGCCGGCGGCGTCGCCGTCATTAATGTCGGCGCCTCCACGGAAACCGAGATGAAAGAAAAGAAGGCCCGCGTTGAGGATGCTCTCCATGCAACGCGCGCCGCGGTCGAAGAAGGCATCGTGGCCGGTGGCGGCGTGGCTCTGCTGCGCTGCGCCAAGGTTGTCGACGCCCTCGAACTTACAGGGGACGAAAAGATCGGTTCCCAGATCGTCCGCCGCGCCATCGAGCACCCGATCCGCATGCTCTGCACCAACGCTGGTGTCGAGGGTGCGGTCGTCGTGGGCCAGGTGTTCGCCAACAAGGGCAACTACGGCTACAACGTCGCGACGGACAAGTACGAGGACCTCGTGAAAGCCGGCGTGGTTGACCCGACGAAGGTCACCCGCACCGCCCTTCAGAACGCGGCCTCAATCGCCGGTCTGCTGCTGACCACCGAGTGCATGATCACCGAGATTCCCGAGAAGAAAGAGCCGCCGTCGGCTCCTCAGGGCGGTGGCATGGGCGGCATGGACTACTGAGTCCGACGAACCGGAGATTCCACAGTCTCACCTGAATTCCGAGGCGCTCCCCAAAAAAGGGAGCGCCTTTTTCTTGATACAAAGACAGAAGGAACACGGTGTTAGCCCGCGCATCCACGTGTTTTTGCCAACACTGTGGCCGCGAGTTGGTCAACGACCGTGTGGCAATGACGGAAACTGTGAAGTGCGCGGGCTACGGGCTCGGCTTCGCCTGCGGCAATCGTTTCTCCTTCGCGCTGGCGTATGCCTTCGTCTGAAAATCGATCACCATCGTGGCCCGCTGGCCGGCGGTTTTGACCGTGGCCAGAACCCGGTTGAGGTGCGGCTGGAGGATCCAGCAGTTCTGCGCGCCCAGGTTGTTCGGCTCGTCCATGAGTTGAAGGTAGTCGATGTAATGCTTCTTCCATTCCGCCTCGTCTGAGGCCACGTAGACCGTCAGATCGACGGTATCGAAGTCCCCGGAGCGCTGCACTGCCTTGTACTTTGACTTCAAGTCTTCATAGGCGGTTTCCACGAACTCCCGGCGCCCCACGGATGTGTGGGATATCTTGAAGAAACGGAGGCGGATGATCGTTCCGGAGCCGTCGACAGTCAGTTCAACGGTGTCAAATCCGCTCTTCTTGTCCGGAACCTTGTAGATCGTCCAGTCCTGGTCCCTGTTGCTCTCCAGGACGGTCACGGTGCTCGCATCGAATTTGCCTTCGGGCTCAAAGCCGTAGACGTCGTTGTTCGTGATGGTGTACTTCGCGACGTCCGCGTCGGCGCGCCCCGTGTAGTCCTTTGGTGCGTTGGACTCAGGCGGCGTTTGACAGGAACATAGGGACAGTGCGAGAGCTGCGAGAGCGATTCGCTTCATGCCCATGACGATGGGGCTGAAGAGAAGGATAGGCAAGACGGGATGAACGGAGGGGCGCCAGTTGCGGTATCTTCACGACGGTCTCAGTGTGTTTTTGTTTGGCATCCGTCTCACGACACCGCCATATAGCGGACCAACATTTCTCGATGAATCTCGTAGAGCAAGTCAGGCAGGCTGGCGTGGTCGGAGCAGGCGGCGGCGGGTTTCCCACGCACGTCAAACTCGCGGCAAAGGCCGACACCGTCATCGCCAACGGTGCCGAATGTGAGCCGCTTCTGCACAAGGACGCCGTGGTGATGGAGCACAGCGCTCCCGAGGTCGTGCGGGGCATGCAGCTGGCGATGGAGGCGGTTGGCGCGCGCGATGGGATCGTTGGGATCAAGGCGAAGAACACGCATGCCGTCGAAGCAATCCAGGCCGCATGCCAGGGAACCTCCGTGCGCGTGCACCTGCTTGGAGACTACTATCCTGCCGGCGATGAATACGACCTGGTTCACGAGACGACGGGTCGCCTCATCCCGCCCGCCGGGATTCCGATTCAAGTCGGCGCCGTCGTCTGCAACGTCGAGACTCTTGTCAACATCGCGGCTGCTGCTGAAGGCCGGCCGGTGACACTCAAGACCCTGACCATTGCGGGTGCTGTCCGTGAACCGTGCACGCTGACTGTCCCGATCGGCACGAGCCTGCGGGAATGCATCGCGGCGGCCGGAGGCGCGACGGTTGACGATCCCGTCCTTTGCATCGGCGGCATGATGATGGGTGAGACCACGGAGAACCTCGACCGGCCCGTCACGAAGACAACCGGCGGCGCCGTGGTGTTGCCGCGCGACCATCATGTCATGGCGCGCAAGCTCAAGCCGCCGGCGATCCAGAACGCCATTGGCAAGTCGGCCTGCGACCAATGCCGCTATTGTACGGAGTACTGCCCGCGCTTCCTGCTCGGCTACGCGGTCGAGCCGCATCAGGTCATGCGCAGCCTCGCGTTCACCGCAACGGGCAAGGAGCATTGGAACGATTGGGCGGCCCTTTGCTGCTCCTGCGGCCTGTGCACGCTCTACGCCTGCCCCGAGGAACTTTATCCGAAGGAATCGTGCGATCAGTCGAAGGCCGAGATGCGGAAGGCGAACCTGAAATGGTCGGGTTCCACGACCGTGAAACCGCATCCCATGCGCGACGGCCGGCGCGTTCCAATCAAGTCCTTGATGAAGAAACTCCACATCCTGCAATACGCCCACCCAGCGCCACTGCAGGAAGGCGTGCTTGCGTCCACGCGTGTGGTGCTGCCGCTGAAGCAGGGCGCGGGCTCTGCGAACCAGGCGCTCGTGAGGGCAGGAGACCGCGTTGCTGGCGGGCAGCCGTTGGGCATGCTCCCGGAGAAGGCCCTCGGCGCAATCATCCACGCGCCGTTTGCCGGCGTCGTTGCAGAGGTCACGCCCAATCAGATCGTCATCAATCGCATTTGAGCCGCATCCCATGACTGAGAAATCCGTTGGTTTAATCGAACTCTCGAGCGTCGCGGCCGGTTTTCAGGTCGCCGACGCCATGCTGAAGGCGGGCAATGTCCGGCTTTATCTTTCGCGCTCGATCTGTTCCGGAAAGTACATGGTGCTCATCGCGGGCGACGCCGCTGCTGTCGAAAGCGCGGTCGCTGCCGGCGCCGAGACCGCCAACGGCTGCCTGATCGACAGCTTTGTTGTGGCGAGCATCCATCCCGATGTCCTTACGGCGCTGGGCCGCACCCAGGTGACGCCGCCCACGGGCGCCCTTGGCGTAATTGAGTCGTTCAATGTCGCGACGCTTCTGCAGGCGGCCGACGCCGCGGCCAAGCGGGCCTCGGTGCAGTTGCTTGAGATCCGGCTCGCCATGGCGCTCGGCGGCAAGGCGTTTGTCACGATGACCGGCGACGTTGCGTCGGTTGAGGCGGCCGTAGCCGCGGGGCGAAAGGTGATCGCCGATGCCGGAATGCTGGTCAATGCCGTGGTGATTGCGCGTCCGCATCCCGACGTTTATCGCGAGATGATCTAGCAGCATCCGCACGCGGTTCGATGCCCTCCGCGAACTTGCAGCCCCGCCCGCCAAACCGCGCCGGGGAGATCGGCCTTCACGTCAAGGAAGCCGGTGCTCCCTGCCGCGTGAGACGGAGGCGAGCCGGCCGGCTGATCCCCTGACCACTTGACCACGGATTATGGGATGGACGGAGATACCAAGCCATCTGGTGCCTTGTTCCGAATCATCTGCGCCCTCTGCGATATCTGCGGTTCAATTTCGACAAACTCGGTGAGGTCTTGCGAAATGCCACCAACAGTTGCCCCGCGGGAATCTCGTGGAATCTGGCGATTGCCTTCCGGGCTCAGTAGGTGGAAGAAAACATACCGGGCGTCTGCTGCGGCAGAGTCTGCCTGGTCTGCCTTTCGGCAACTCTGGGAACTTGTTACCGTGCCTGGAGGCATGACGTCTTAAACGTTTGTCGCACCGCAAAGAACAAGCTTCCTACAATACAACTCATGAAAATGTCATCCTGGATGATCCTCGCCGGTTCCCTCGCCGTCGCCACCGCCGGCTTTGGTCAGGAACTGAAGCTGGAGAAAACGACGTTCGGTTCCGGAGAGCAAATCAAGGTGAGTTTCACCGCCCCGGCGACCTATCCCGCCAATGCCTGGGTTGGCATCATTCCATCCGCGGTGAAGCATGGTGTTGCTGCCTTGAACGACGACAACAACATGGGCTTCCAATACCTCAACAAGAAGACTTCCGGAGTTCTCGTTTTCGTGGCGCCCAGCAAGCCAGGGAACTACGATTTCCGCATGTCCGATCAGGACGACCATGAGAAGGCCAATGAAACGGCATCGGCTTCCTTCACCGTGAAGTGAGCCGGCCGGACATCCGAGTTCGCTGGCGCGGTCGGAGTAAACGTGCAGCCGTAGTCCGGCAAGATCAGGGACGCGCTCGCTCGGCGGCTGAGGCCATGAAGTAATTCTGGGCGCAGAACGGGGCGTCGCCGTTGACCGGAGGAATGGGCAGATAGGCCCCGTTGGAGTGGAGCTCGCGGGCATTCTCGGTGTCCTGGAACTCCATCGGAAAGAGCTCGTCGACGATGCGGCGGCGGAGTTCAGGCGCCTCCAGCGGGAACAGCACCTCCGCGCGCCGGAAGAAATTGCGGGACATCCAGTCGGCGCTGCCGGCCAGGACGAGCGATTCGCCGCCGTGGTTTTCGAAGTAGAAGGCGCGCGCATGTTCGAGATAGCGGCCGACCGTGCCGCGCACGCGGATGTTCTCGCTGAGCCCCTGGATGCCCGGCACGAGGCAGCAGGTGCCGCGCACGATCAGGTCGATCTTTACCCCGGCCTGGGACGCGGCGTAGAGATTGTCGATCGTGGCGCTGTCCACGAGATTGTTCATCTTCGCGAGGATGCGCGCGGGTTTGCCGGCGCGTGCGTGATCCGCCTCGCGCGCGATCAGCTCCTGGATTCGCGGGTGGAGGTTGTAGGGCGCAACGAGCAGATGGCTGAATTCGGGCGACCGGCTGAAACCGGTCAGGGAGTTGAACAGGCTGGCCACCTCGCGGGTGATGGAGTCGCGGCAGGTGAGGAAACTCAGGTCGGTGTAGGCGCGCGCGGTCCGTTGGTTGTAATTGCCCGTTCCCAGGTGGACATAGTGGCGGAGGCTGTTGCCTTCGCGGCGGACCACCAGGCTGCACTTGCAGTGGATCTTGAGGCCGACGACGCCGTAGACGACATGCACGCCGGCCTCCTCGAGCTGCCGGGCCCACTGGATGTTGTTGGCCTCGTCGAACCGCGCCCTGAGCTCGACCAGGGCCGTCACCTGTTTGCCGTTTTGCGACGCATCGATCAGCGCGCGCACGATGGGAGAGTCGCCGCTCGTCCGATACAGCGTCTGTTTGATGGCGTAGACCTGCGGATCGCGCGCCGCCTGCTCGACAAAATCGACGACGGGCACGAACGACTCGTACGGATGGTGCAGCAGGATGTCCTGTTCGCGGATCGCGTCGAAGATGCGCTCCGGCTGCTGCAGGTTTTGCGGATGGGCCGGCGTGAATGCCTGGAACTTCAGCTCAGGCCGGTCGATGAGATCGTACAGGCTCATCAGCCGCATGAGATTCAGCGGTCCCTGCAGGCGGAACACGTATTCCTGGGAAAGCGCGAGGTGGTCGCACAGCGCGGAGAAGGTCCGGTCGTCGACGCCCTGCTCGATCTCAAGACGCACGGCGGCGCCCCTGCGCAGGTTGCGCAGCTCCTCCTCGATTTTCTTGAGGAGGTTCTCCGCCTCTTCCTCGTCGATGTAGAGATCGCTGTTTCGCGTGACCCGGAACGCGTGGGCGCCGTGGATCCGGTAGCCCGGGAACAGTTCGCTGGCGCAGAGCTTGATGATCTCGCTCAGGAAGATGAAGTACTGCGCCCCGTGGCCTGCCGGCTGCATGTTGACCAGGCGCGGGAGGATGCGGGGCACTGGCAGGACGGCCATGAATCCGGGAACATCGGGGGTGTCGGGATTGTCGAGCGACACGACGACGCTCAGGGTCTTGTTGCCGAGCTGCGGGAACGGATGCGCCTGGTCGACGGCGAGCGGCGTAAGCACCGGATAGACCTGCTCGCGGAAATAGGTCTTCACCCAATTCAGCTCGGACTCGTTGAGCTCGTCGGCTGTCTTGAAATGGATGTCGGCGGCGGCTAGCGCCGGCATCAGCTGCTCGTGCCAGCAACGTTGCTGGTCTTCCATCAACGACGCTACGACGGAGTGAATGCGCCGGAGCTGTTCCCGCGGCCCCAGGCCGTCGATGCTCGGTTCTGTGATGCCGCTGTCGACCTGCTGGATGAGGCCGGCGACGCGGATCTCGAAGAACTCGTCGAGGTTCGAGCTGAAAATGGCCAGGAACTTCACGCGTTCGAGCAACGGATTGCCTTCGTTCTGCGCCTGTTCGAGCACCCTCCGGTTGAATGCGAGCCAGGACAGCTCCCGGTTGAAATAGGCGAACCGCGGGGGCCGTCGGGGAGCGCCGTCGATCGAAGCCGGCGCCGGATCCCCGGCGGGAACCGGGGCGGCGGGGGGCTTTTTCTTCGATTTGGACGCGCGCTTGGCCATGGAAAATGGGCAGATGAACCATGAGACGCTGACGGGAATATCCAAGCGATGCAAAACCAGAACGAACGCAATCGTCACGAATGTGTGACAACTGGCAGCGTGCAGCCTTTAAGGAGACGGCTCGCCGGGAGGCTCGCCCTCCAGAAATCTTGCCCAGCACCCTTCGAAATCCCTTACACCGACTCGATCAGCTTGTAGATCCGGGCGACCATCTTCTGCGGGTCGTCGAGAAGGCCGGCGGCGATCAACGCATTGTCGAGGATTTGCGCGGCGACGAGGGCCGCGACGTCGGGTCTGGCTTCGCGAATGCCGGCGAGGTGCTTGATGACGGCATGGCGCGGGTTGACCTGCAGTTCCACGCGCGGCGGCGTGTCCTCGGCGCCCTCCGTCTTCATGGCCTTCATGAGACGGCGCATGTGCGGCGACATGAACTTGTCCGCATTGAGCGCGAGCGCTGGCGAGTCGACCAGGCGGTCGCTCGTCTTCACCTCGGCAACCCGGTCGCCGAGCGTTTCCTTGAGCCAGGCGACGAGCCCTTTCGTCTGGTCCTCGGTAAGCGCGCCTTCGTCGGGCGGCTTGGGCATGTCGTCCAGCTTCACGTCGGCGTGATCGGCGGCGAGCAGTCGCTTGCCGTCGAATTCGTGGACGTTGGTCATCACGTATTCGTCGACGTTTTCGTAGCAGAAAAGGACTTCGAGGTTGCGGGCGCGGAAGCCCTCGAGGTACGGGCCCGCCTCGATCGCCTGGCGGTTTGGCCCGACGAGATAATAGATCTCCTTTTGCCCGTCCTTCATCCGCGAGACGTAGTCCGCGAAGCCGGTGAGCTCGCCGGCCTTCGTCAGGGACGACTCAAACCGCAGCAGCTTCATCAATTCGTCCTTGTAGGTTGCGTCGAGGGCCGCCCCTTCCTTGAGATACACGCCGAAACGGCGATAGAACTCCTTGTAGGCATCTGGGCGCTCCTTGGCTTCCTCTTCCAGGAACTTGATGAAGCGGCGGGTGAGGACACGGCTGAGCTTGTTGATCAGGGCGCGGTCCTGCGTGGTCTCGCGCGAGATGTTCAGGGGCAGGTCCTCGCTGTCGATGACGCCTTTGAGGAAGCGCAGCCATTCCGGAAGCAGGTCTTTTGGGCGGGCGTCGATCAGGACCTTGCGGCAGTACATGACGACCTCCGGTTCGCTCCGCACGAGGCCGAAGCGCTCGGGGTTCTCCTCCGGCACGAACAGCAGGGCGTTGATGGCCAGCGGTGCGTCGGCGCTGAAGTGCAGGCGCAGGCGCGGCGTGTCAAAGGCGTTGGCCTGGAACTTGTAGAACTCGACGTATTCCTCGTCCTTGATCTCGTTCTTGTTCCGCAGCCAAAGGGCCTGGACGGTGTTGACGCGCTTGCCGTTCAGGTTGACGGGAAATTGCACGAACGAAGAGTAGCGCTTGAGGATGTCCTCGATCTTCGAGGCGAGGCTGAATTCGGTGCAGTCGTCCTTGAGTTCGACGACGATCTTGCAGCCGCGCCGCTGGCCCTCGGCCTCCTCGATCGAGTAATTGCCGGAGCCATCCGATTCCCAGACGTGTCCCGGCTCGGCGGTCCGCCACGAGTGCGAGTAGACCTGCACGCGTTTTGCGACCATGAAGGCGCTGTAGAAACCGACGCCGAACTGGCCGATGAGGTTGGCGTTCTTGGCGCCGCCCTCGCCCAATGCCTGGAGAAACGCCTTGGAGCCGGAATGGGCGATGGTCCCGAGATTCTCGATCAGCTCGGCCCGCGTCATCCCAACGCCGAAATCCTGGATCGTGAAGGTCCTGGCCTTGTCATCGGTGGTCAGGTTGATTTCCAGGGGCAGCCGGTCGTCGAAGACCTCCTTTTCGACCAACTGAAGGTGGCGCATCTTCTCGAGTGCGTCCGAGCCGTTCGAGACCAGCTCCCGCACGAAGATCTCCTTCTCGGTGTAAAGCGAATGGATGACGATATCGAGCAGCTGTCGGATTTCGGCCTGGAATTCGAATTTTTGAGGCGTGGGCATGGATAAGAGAATATGGGCGAACGGGCGTAAGAGCGAACTGGACGGGAGAATGGATGGACGGTGCGGAGGAGGCGATGGGAATTGGAGGGACAGGTTAGCAAGATGAACCGGGGAAAATCAAGCGGTGGTGGGCCGGGGCGCACAAGATCCCCGTTCGAGCGCCATTTACAAGCACTGCCGGATGCGCACAGTGGCTTCATGTTCAAACGATTCCTGGTCATCGTTTGTGGCGCGGCCTGCGGCATCGTGCTCGCCACGGTGGTGACGCGCCTGCAGCCGTCCTGGGGTTTCTGGCCCGACAGCAAGGTTGCCCGCGACGTGGGGTATTTCCGGTCGGTCCTCGACCTGGTGCAGGCGAATTACGTCGATGAGAAGGATGCGGACTACGATAGGCTCACCCGGGCGGCGCTGGACGGAATGGTTGCGTCGCTGGATCCGCATTCCGAGTTCATGCGGGCCGACGCCTACCGCGAGCTGCGGGAGGAGATCGATGGACGTTTCGGAGGCATCGGAATCCAGGTCGAACGCCGGGGCGGCAAGACCATTGTGGTCGCTCCGATCGCGGACACGCCGGGCGAGCGGGCGGGCATCCGGAGGGGCGACGAGATCGTCAAGGTCGATGGAAAGCCGACCGAGAACGTGGGCATGGACAAGGTCGTCGATGGATTGCGCGGCAAACCCGGGACGAAGGTTGCGGTGACGCTCTATCGCCCGTCGACGAAGGCCGACGTTCAACTCACGTTGACGCGTGAAATCATCCGTGTGGAGAGCATTCGGGATGCGCGTGTGTTGGAGGCCGGGATTGCCTACATCCAGCTGACTCAGTTCAGCGACCGCACTGGCGCGGATTTCAAACAGGCGCTGAAGCGATTGCAGGAGCAGGGAGCCCAGGCGCTGATCCTCGACTTGCGCAACAATCCGGGCGGATTGCTCGATGCGGCGGTTGAGGTGGCGGAGCCCTTTTTCAAGCCGGGAGAGCTCATTGTCTATACGCAGGGACGCACGGCAGAAAGCCGGGAGGAACGGCGTGCCGGGCGCTCGGCGGGCGGTGTTTTGATGCCGATCGCCGTGCTCGTGAACTCCGGGACTGCCAGTGCCGCGGAGATCGTGGCCGGTGCGCTCAAGGATACCGGGCGCGCGGTGGTGGTCGGGGAGACGACCTTTGGCAAGGGATCGGTCCAGACCCTGTTCCGCCTCAAGGACGGGGAGGCGCTCCGCCTCACGACGGCCCACTACTTCACGCCCAGCGGGGTGGTCATCCACGAGAAGGGCATCGAACCGCAGGTGAAGGTCGTGGTTTCGCCGGAGGACGAGTCAAATGTGCGGCTGCAACGTTTGCGCTCGGATCTGGTGGACCCGAAGGAATTCGCGGCGCGCTTCGGATTCGAGCCGGTCGTCGACCGCCCGCTGCAGACGGCGATCGACGTGCTGAAGGGCGTCGGCCTGTTCGCGGCGCGCAACGGGACGGGAAACACTGTTGAGCAGGGGAAACAATGATTCTTGCCCTCGAGAGTTCGTGCGACGAGACGGCGCTTGCGTTGTTCGATCCGGCGCGCGGTCTGACGCGGGAGCTGGTCCACAGCCAGATCGCGCTTCACGAACGGTATGGCGGGGTGGTTCCCGATCTCGCGACGCGCGAGCACCTGCGGAATCTGCCGCCGCTGCTGGCTCAGTTGCGGGGGCCTGACGGACTCGACGCAGTCACGGCCGTTGCTGTCACGCAGGGGCCTGGGCTCGCCGGTTGCCTGGCGATCGGCGTTGCGGCGGCGAAGGCGCTTGCGCTTGCGCGGCGCGTCCCGTTGTTCGGAGTGAATCACCTGCGCGGTCACGCCTGGTCGCCATTTATCGCGTTGCATGCGGCGGAACCGGCGGCGTTTGAGGGCCGGCTCGACCGGCTGCTGCCCCATCTCGGATTGATCGTGTCGGGCGGAAATACGCTGTTGTTCACGATCGACAAGGGGCGGCGGATCTCGGTGCTGTCGTCGACACGGGACGATGCCGCGGGCGAAGCCCTCGACAAGGGGGCGAAGCTTCTCGGGCTCGGGTATCCGGGAGGGCCGCTGATCGAACAGCGCGCTGCATCCGGCCGGGCGGACGCCTACGATTTTCCGCGGGGAATCCAGCCGAACGGCGATCTTTCGTTCAGCTTTTCCGGCCTGAAAACCAGTCTGCGCTACCGGGTGGAGCAGATGGGTGCGGCCGAGGTGACGGCGCGTTTGGCCGATTTGTGCGCGAGCTACCAGCAGGCGGTGATCGACGCGCTCGCGAAGAAGACCGGCGCAGCGCTCAACCGCGGCGGGTATGCGAGTCTCGGACTGTCCGGCGGGGTCTCGAACAACCGGACGCTGCGCGCGGCGATGGAGTCGATGGCGCGGGAGCGCGGCGTGGCGTTCCATGCGGCAGAGCCCCAACACACCGGCGACAATGCAGGGATGATCGCATTTGCCGCGTGGCGCGATCCTGCGGGTTGCGTGCGCGATGAGCATTCCGGGCTGACGATCCAGCCCGATCTGGCGCTGGGGTGATCGATCGCCGCCAGGCAGACAATTGTGTGGCGCGCGGCACTCCGCTGAAACGCGGCCGGCTCAGGAATATTCCCGGCGCAGATTGCTGGGCAGGAGGCCGAGTTCCTCCCGGTACTTTGCGACAGTCCGGCGGGCGATGCTGATGCCCTTCAACTGCAGCCGCGCCACGAGTTCCTGGTCGCTCAGCGGGTGAGCCCGGTCCTCTCCGGCGATCAGGTCGTTGATCATCTCCTTGACGCTGGTGTTGGACACGGAGTCGCCGCTTTGCGCCTGATAACCGGGCGTGAAAAAGTATTTGAAATCGAACACGCCGTGCGGGGTTTTGATGTACTTGTTGGCGATCGCACGGCTGACCGTTGTCTCGTGAACGCCGACCGCATCGGCGACCTGCGTCATCGTCAACGGCTTCAACCTGGCCACGCCCTGCTCCAGAAACTCCTCCTGCACCTTGATGATCTCGCGGGTTATCCGTTCGATCGTCTGCTGGCGCTGTTCGATCGAATTGATCAGAAAGCGCCCGGACCGCATGCGTTCGCGAAGGTAATCGCGCTCCTCCTTGGAAAGCTGGCCCTTGGCGATGAGCTCACGGTAGGTCTGGCTGATGCGCAGGCGAGGAATGTAGTCGCTGTTGAGAAGAATCCGCCACTGGCCGTTGTCCTTCTCAATGGTGACATCGGGAACGACGACACGGTTGCTGTCGTCTGCAAAGCGCCGTCCAGGGGCAGGGTCGAGGGTGCCGATCTCCTCGATCGCAACCTGGATTTCCTCGACGGAAACCCCGAGGCGCCGGGCGAGATCGGGGATGCGGCGGCGGGTCAGCAGGTCGAAGTGATCGCGGATCACCCGGGCGGCGATGGATCCGCCACGGCCTTTCGCCTCCATCTGGAACAGAAGGCAGCCCTCCAGATTCTGAGCGCCAATACCCGGTGGATCAAAGGTCTTCAGCAGCTTGTGGGCGGCCTGCACGTCCTCGAGAGGCAGGCCGGACATCAGTGCGATATCGGCGGGAGTCGCCGTGAGGAAGCCGCGGTCGTCGATGCTGCCAACCAGAAAGCGGATTGCGCTCAGGACTGGTGCCGGACAGTCGGAGAGCTCGGCCTGCCGCATGAGGTGCTCCTGCAACGACGTCTCGCTGACAAGCGAATCGAAGAAATGCTGCCGTTTCTCGGCAGCCTCGGAGGAGTAGGCCTGGCCCGCGCCGCCCTGTGACTGGTCGTCCCGCCAGTCGTCGTCAATCTTGGCGAGGATCTCGAAGTTCTTGGAGAAATCCAGTTCCTCGCGCGGCTCGTTGCCGTCGACCTCAGCGCCGTCCTTGGACGGTTCGGGGTTGTTTTGCTCCAGGCTCACGCCTTCCATGGGCATTTCCTCGAGCGTGGGATTGTTCTGCAACTCCTCCTGGATGACGGAGCGCAAGTCCAGGGCTGCAACCTGCAGGATCTTCAGCGATTGCCGCAGCTGGGGCGCCAGCACCATTTGCTGGGTCTGACGCTGGCTGAGGTGTTGATGGAAACCCGGTCCGCTCATGGAGAATTGGCGCGATCACGGACATGCTCACACAACGGGAGACGGTTCGGAGGTCAGCGCGGCTCCGTAGGGTTCCGGCTGGTTGAACAACTCGCGCAAGTACACGCCGAGTTTTTCGTTCGTGGGCCCGTAGCGGTCGCTATACAGGTAAAGCTCAAGATCCGTCAGCAATTCCGAGGCGGACTGGTAGCGCTTGTTCCGGTCGCGCTCGAGCACCTTGCGCAGGATGCACTCGAGCTTTTCATCGATGTCCTGGCGCAGAAGCGAGAAGCGCGGAATGGGCATGGACAGGATGTTCCTGCGCGATTGCATCCGGTCGTCGGCGCGGAAGATGTTTCGCCCCAGAAGCAGTTCGGAGAGTACAATGCCGAGGGAAAATAGATCGGCGCGTGCGTCGGTCACCGCATAGCTCGCCTGTTCGGGCGAGCAGTATTCGTCCTTTCCCGGGATCACTTTTCCCTCCTCATTGTACATGAGGTTAAATGCCTTCGCGATGCCGAAGTCCGTCAGCTTCACGTCGCCTTCGTAGGCAATCATGACGTTCTTGGGGTTGACGTCGCGATGCACGATATTGAGGTGATGGCCGTCGCGGTCGGTCTTTTGGTGGGCGTACGCCAGGCCGCGCGCGACTCGTGACGCGATGAAGACGGCGAAGTCGACAGGGAGGGAGCGGTTCACGACCCGGTGGCGTTCGATGAGCTGCTCGAGGTTTACCCCGTTCACGAACTCCATCACCATGAAGTATTGACCACCGACCAGACCGAGATGGTAGGTTTGGACGATATTGGTGTGGATCAAATCGGCGACAAGGCGCGCTTCGCCGATGAAGTTCTTCTGGAACTCTTGAATGCTCGAATATTCCTCGCGAATCAGTTTGATGGCGACGAGCTTGTGGAAGTTACCCGAACCGTATTGATGCGCTTCGTAAACAACGCCCATGCCCCCTTCGGAGATTTTCCGGAGCAATTCGTAATGGAGCTCGTTATGGATCAGCTTCAGCGCAGCCACTCACGTATGGAAGCGCAGTGGGCGGCTGGAGGCAAGTGCGTAGATGTCGGCCTAGCATGAAAACTGCTGCAGTGGCGAATGAACGGCGATTTCGCGCAGGCGCGGCGGCTCCAGGGCAGGGCGTCATCGCGGACCGGCTTGCAGTCGATTTGCCGGGGAGTGCCGGCCGGAGCCCGCCGGACTTTGGGCGCGGGATCAAAAAGCGCACTCTGGAACGCTCATCGGCCGAGGCGGTGTCCCGGGATTCAGACCCGGGCGGCGTGGAGTGCGACGATGCCAAAGCTCAGGCTGCTGGCTGAGACGCGGGAGAATCCGCTGTCGCGGAACTCGACGCACAAGCGGTCGCGGTCGGGGAATTCGCCAATGGTCCGCCCGAGATATTCGTACGCCGCGCGGTCGCCGGTGATGAATCCCGCAAGCCGCGGCAGCACGCGCCGGATGTAGAGGTAGTAGATGGGGCGCAGCCATTTCGATGGTTGCGAGAATTCGAGCACAAAAAGCCTGCCGTGCGGCTGGCGGAGCACGCGGTGCATCTCGCGCAGTGCCCGGCGTCGGTCGGCCATGTTGCGCAACCCGAATGCAATCGTGACCGCGTCGATCGAGTTGTCTGCGAGCGGCAGCGAAAGGCCGTCTCCCGGGCAAAAGCGGACATTGCTGTAACCTCCGGCGCGGCGTTTTTTCGCCTCCGCCTCCTCCAGCATCGGCTGGCAGAAATCCATCCCGATGATGTCGGTATCGGCGGGGAGGTCGCGCGCCAGAGCGAACGCAACATCACCGCTGCCGGTTGCGAGATCGAGAATTGACCGCGGATGCGTCTCGCGCACGGCCGTGACCAGCCGACGGCGCCACCAGCCGTCAATTCCGCCGCTGAGCAGCCGGTTGGCGAGATCGTAGCGGCGCGCGATCCGCGCGAACATCGTGTTGACCGCGAGGGAGTCTGGCATGGAGGGGCGGGGGACAGGTTGATAGAAGGCCCAATGGACAGGCTAAAGTGACAAGGGACAGGCTACAGAAAAGGATAGGCAGATTCCACGGTTTCGGTCGTTTCGGCGATATCAATCATCGACCGCAACACCGGCAGTCGTCCGGCATTTGCGGACCGGGTGGCTCGGTTCGCACGCGAACCGGGAAAAAAGTCAGCTTTGCGCCTGGAGGTCGCTTCCCACCTTGAAACGGTCGACGACCCATCGGGAGAGAACCTTGTCGGGAGCATCCACGACATCGCGCGTGATCACAAAGCGGCGCTGTTCCCCGTCCCGTGCGATCAGTTTGAGGCCGTGATGGAAATCGCGGAACTTGTCTTCACACAGCGCACGGATCGTCTTGTCGGCCGAGAGGCTCAGTTCGATCAGGCGCTCGACCGCCTGCTCATCGAAGGCAAGTTCGAAGCCATAGTCCTTTTGAAACCGTGCGGCAAAGGCGGCCACGTCGGCCTTGAGGACGTCGCATTGCCGGGCCGCGTTCTGCTTCAGAATCAGGTCGAGCGTATGCCGTGGTTCGGCGATGGTCGCGCGGTCGATCTTGAACGACTTCACCGCCGTCGACGGGAGTTCGAATTTGAAGTTGCGCAACACGCGCTCCAGCACGGTCATCAGACCGCGGGCTCCTGTGCGCTCGGCATGGGCCTGCGTGGCGATCTCAAACACCGCATCGTTCGTGATCTCAAAATCGATGCCATACCCTGAAAAATCCGCCCGGTATTGCTGCAGGATGCTCCCCTCGGAGGTGAGGAGGATTTTCTCCAGGTCCGACGGCGTGAGCGTCTGACAGGCGACGCGCACCGGAAGCCGACCGACGAATTCGGGTTCCATTCCGTAGTCGATGAAGTCGCGGCTCTGGGCGAGGTTGAGCAGGTCGCTGTCGTCGGAAGCACGATCGCGCGCTCCGGATGCAAATCCGATCTGGGTGCTCTGAATCCGCCGTTTGACTTGTTCCGCCAGCTTGTCGAACGCGCCGCTCACGATGAAGAGAATGTGGCGGGTGTTCATGGTACGTTTGCGGGGACCCGAGCGGCGCTGGAAATCCATCAACGCCTGGATTTGGCCGGCGATGTCGTTCTGACTTTGCAGGCTTACGTCGGTCTCCTCCATCAGCTTGAGCAGGTTGATCTGGACACCGCGACCCGAGACGTCGCGACCCACAGTGTTGCCTGAGGCGGAGGCAATCTTGTCGATCTCGTCGATGTAGATGATTCCGTACTGGGCCAGTTCGACGTCGCCGTCGGCAGCCTTCACCAAATCGCGCACGAGATCCTCGACATCGCCACCCACATAGCCCGTTTCCGAGAACTTCGTTGCATCCGCTTTCACGAACGGCACGCCGATAAGTTTGGCGATACAGCGCATTAGATACGTTTTACCGACGCCGGTCGGTCCCAATAGGAGGATGTTCTGTTTGGCATAGTCGCGCTCCCGTACGTTTGGGTTCTCCAGACACTGGCGAACGTGATTGTAGTGATCGCAGATCGCGACGGAGAGCACTTTCTTGGCATCGGACTGCTGGATCACGAACCGATCGAGGTAGTCACGGATCTCGCGCGGCTTGAGATTGAAGTCCCGGATAAGCGTGAGCGTGGTTGCATGCTTCTTATTTCTTTCGTCGTCAGCATCTTCAGGCGTCGGTGCCGATCCGCCAGGCTTCGGGGATGTGAAAACTGCCTTAACATGCGAACCCTTAAGGAGTTCCTGAATCTGCTTCGGAAGTTGTTCGAATGGATCAGGAGGAGTTTTGTCGCTCATTTTCAGGAAATTGTAAGCCTTTGCTGTTGACGGAGTTCACGCTTCGATTACCTTAAAGCTCTCTCAATTTTGATTCTTCCAAAAGGAACCACCATGTCTACGAATCTGACGAAACGCGAGATTGTGCTACAGATCTATGAGAAGACCGGATTTCCACAGAAAGAGGTTCAGACGACAGTGCAGATGACCTTGGATATTATCATGAATGCTCTGGCGGCGGGACGAAATGTGGAACTGCGCAACTTTGGAGTCTTGGAGGTCCAGGTTCGCAAGGCACGAGTGGGCCGCAATCCGAACAAGCCTGAGACAGAAGTCATCATTCCGCAGCGTGCCGTGGTCAAATTCAAATCGGGCAAGATCCTGAAGGCGAAGCTCAAGAAGCTGGATCTGGGCCCCCTGCAAAATAAGGGTGGCGAAGTTCCGCCTCCTACTGCAACCTGATTGGTTGCATGGCTTTGTTTCAATCGTTGCCCGGGTTTCGGGAGTTTTCCCCGGAGGATTTCGCGCGTCGGAATCATGTGTTTCGCGTCTGGCGACGGACGGCGTCGGCGTTTGGGTTTTCCGAATACGATGCGCCGGTATTGGAGCCCCTCGATCTGTATAAGGCGAAGTCGGGCGACGAGATCGAGCAGCAGCTTTTCAGTTTCACTGACAAAGGTGGAAGAGAGGTTGCGCTCCGGCCGGAGATGACTCCGACCGTATGCCGGATGGTGGGAGCAGTGGCCGGAAGCCTGAAGCGGCCGATCAAGTGGTTCAGCATTGCCGAGTTTTACCGTTACGAACGGGCGCAAAAGGGCAGGGAACGCGCGTTCTTTCAGTTCAATGCCGACATCTTCGGCGAAGCTGGTGTCGAGGCCGAGATCGAACTGATTGCCTTGCTTGTTCAGTGCCTTGCGGGCTTCGGTCTGACGGAGCAGGACTTCTATGTGCGGCTCAGCGACCGCGATCTCTGGTTTTATTACCTGGCGGCATTGGGCTTGGATCAATTGCGGGTACGGGCGCTGCTGGTCGCCATCGACAAGTACGAGAAACTTGGGGACGGGGCATTCAAGAGCTACGTCGAACAGTTTGGGCCGATGGATCCCGCTCTTAAGGATCACGTGTTGGCGTTTCTTGCGGTAAAGAGCCTGGAGCAACTTGAGAAGGTGCTGGCTCCAGTCGGAGGCGACAAGCTGGCGGCCCGCGTCGCTGAATGGCGCCGGCTGCTTGACGGACTGGCTGCCATGGGTTTGGCGCGCTACGTTGAGGTCGATCTCGGCGTCGTGCGGGGCCTGGCTTATTACACAGGCTTCGTGTTCGAGGCGTTCGACCGGAAGGGTGAATTGCGCGCCATCGCCGGCGGCGGCCGCTACAACGATCTGGTGGCCAAACTCGGTGGACCCGATCTGCCGGCTGTCGGCTTCGCCATCGGGGATGTGACCATGGGTCTTCTCCTGGAGGCACGCGGGATCATGCCAGCCTACGTCAACGCAGCCGATGTTTACGCCGTTCTCGGGGGTGAGGCGGAGCGGATGGCCGCCTTTGCCGACATCCATGTGTTGCGCGCCGCTGGTTATCGGGTCGAATACCCGTTGAAGCCGCTGGCATTCGGAAAACAGTTCAAGGCGGCCCTGGAATCCGGGGCCAGGCTCGCGCTGATTTATGGCGGCGACGAAATGGCGCGCGGCGTCGTCAAGTTCCGCGATCTGGGCGCGCGGACGGAGCGCGACGTGCCCCGCGATCAGGTGCAGGCCGCGGTGCGCGATTTCTTTGCCGGGCCCTGCGAATCAACTCCGTCTACGCTGCGCGGCAGCCCCGGAGCTTGCAGTCCACGCTCATGATATGCGCCCTGATCCAGTTGCTCGTATCCCGATGAACCTCGATCACGAGTGAAAGGGAGGGGCCTGCCTTCAGCTTTGTGACCCAGCCGTCGAGCCTGGCCACGAAATCCTTGTGGGCCTGGGAGGAGAGCGACTATTTGAGATCCCTCGGCCCGAACGCGTGAGGGAGGAGTTCGGCAAGCGTCGCTTCGACGCGCTCCGGCGAATCGCACACGCAGACGATCTTCGCGGCCGGCCCGAATTCGTTGATGACCTGGCGGCAGGCGCCGCAGGGAAAGGTTGGCTTCCCAGTCGGCGTGTAGACAGCCACGGCAGTCAGCTCCCGGCGACCTCCCGCCACTGCGTTGAACACAGCGGTCCGCTCCGCGCAATTGGTGAGACCGTAGGAGGCGTTCTCGACGTTGCAGCCGGTGAAGATCTTTCCGGAACGTGTCAGAGCCGCCGCGCCGACCGGGAATTTCGAATAGGGCGCGTAGGCGTCCTTTGCCGCCCTGCGTGCGGCGGTGACGAGACGGCGGAGCTGCGAAGGCGTGGGGTTCATGATGGGCGGCAGGCTGACGGGTTGATGAGCAGTCGGCAATCGAATGCTCGGACGCCGAACTCCGCCTTGACGGCAGCGAATTTCTCGATGGCAAACGCAAGGGCGTCCTTGCTGTGCGCGGCCGAAACCTGTGTTCGAATGCGGGCGGTGGTTTGCAAGAACTCGGTCGAACATGCCGGCAGTCTGGACCGAAACTGCGCCGGAGGGAAAAGGACGCGACCAGCCTTCGCCAAGCCTACGGCACGGCAGGCCAGCCTTCGCCAAGCCTACGGCACGGCAGGCCAGCCTTCGCCAAGCCTACGGCACGGCAGGCCAGCCTTCGCCAAGCCTACGGCACGGCAGGCAAGATCGCGCCCCTACGATGCCGGACAATCCGGTAGGGGCGCAGACTTGCCTGCGCCCGTTCCGATTGCGCCAAGGCTGGACGTGGGCGTGAGTTTCTGTGATGAAGGGGGCAGCGGCAGAAAAACCATCAATCCGAGGCGTTCCATGAGTCTTGTGTTTCTCGTCTTCACCAATCTCGTCCTGCTCACGCGTCTGTGGTACCAGGTGGGTGAGGGTGGTGTGAACTGGCGGCTGTGGGGCACGAAGACAGCGATCGAGCTGGCCGGACTGGCTCTTTTCGAATGGCACTCCTGGCTGCTGGCCGCGGCAGCCACCGTGATCGTGATGAATCTCGCGGGCGTGCTTTGGGAGACGTTGGGCTGGCGGCGCAACGCCGGGCATCTCTTGCTTGGTCTGGTGTATCTGCTGGCGCTGAGCGTGTGGTTCTCGCCGGACTTCGGACTGAAATTCTGGCCGGTCATCGATTCGGTGTTCTCGACGCTGACGCAGCTCACGGCGTTCGATGCGATCTTCCAAAGTTCGTTTTCAATCAATGCAATGCTGGTGTTGTTCGGGTTGCTGGTGGCGATGAGCGAGATGAACCTCGCGGTGCGCGCCGTTTTCGACTATTTGAACTTGAAGCCTCGAGCCACCACGGACCCCGATGAAGTGGACGTGGTTGCCTATGATCGCGGCAGGGTGATCGGCTTTCTCGAGCGGGCGCTCATCTACGCCTTTGTGCTGGGCGGGCATTACGACGTGGTGGGTTTTCTGCTCGTGGCAAAGGCCTTTGCGAATTTCCGTCACATCGACGACCGGGCTTCGCTGGAGTACGTGCTGATCGGCACCCTGATGTCGACGGGTCTCGCAATCGCGGTCGGCGAGCTGGTCAATCATCTGATCGCGAGCTAGCCCGCATATTTCTCAGTCTTCGCCATCGCCACAATCGTTCGCCTGCTGGAGGTTCCTGTGGTGGCGATGGTCACGGGATATGCGGGCTGGCGGAAATTCATTTGCGCCGCTTCTGCGTCGCCCCTACGTCCTCCGCAATGCAGAATCGTTTCTACACCGCCTTCGACGAGGAATCCCTCGGCGGCCGGCGCAAGACCGACTACCGGAGTGCATTCCAGATCGACCGCGACCGCGTGATTCACTCGCATGCCTTCCGCAAACTGCAGTCGAAGACGCAGGTTTTTCTTTCGGGCGAATACGATTTCTACCGCACCCGCCTGACGCATTCGATGGAAGTTGCGCAGATCGGGCGCTCGATCTGCCGGTACCTGCGCAGCCGCGGGCGGCCGATGCGGGACAACTTTCATGTCGACTCCGATCTCGTCGAGTGTGCCTGCCTCGCCCACGATCTCGGGCATCCCCCATTCGGCCATTCGGGCGAGCGCACGCTTCAGGAGTTGATGAAGCCGCACGGGGGCTTCGAAGGCAATGCCCAGACGCTGCATCTGGTGGCGGAGACGATCTACCAGAACGAGAGCGGCGTCCGCGGCCTGCAGCCGACGCGTGCGATGCTGGACGGCGTCCTCAAATACAAGAAGCTCTACGGGGAGTTTCCGGAGCCGCCGGTGCGGCATTTCCTATACGATCCACAGCGTATTTATCGCGATTTTGTCTTTGGCGACGCGGCGATTCCGGCCGGGTTGCACGCCGGAGTGGCGCTCAATGCCTTCAAGAGCGTGGAGTGCCAGATCATGGATTGGGCTGACGACGCGGCGTATTCCTTGAACGATGTCGTCGATGGCGTGAGGGCCGGTTTCCTGACCATCGAGCGCATCGAGCGATGGGCGGCCGGGGAGCCCCTGGATCCGCCTCGTCAGCAGCTTCTGGACACCTTGTTTGACGCGATCCGGGGCGACCGGCTGGAGAACGTTTTTTCGATGAAGATCGGACGATTCATCCAGGCCTGCCGCCTGCGCGAGCGCGATAATTTCATGGCTGAAAAGACCAACCGATACCGGTTCGAACTGGTTGTGGCGCCCGACGCGGAACGCGAAGCGCTGTTCTTCAAGAAGCTCGCCAACGACATCATCTTCGAGAGTCCGCAGCTCCAGCAGATGGAGCACAAGGCGCGTCTCGTGCTCTCCAGCCTGTGGGATTCGTGCTGGCGCAACTATGTCGAGTCCGGGCCGAGGGTCATCCGGATCCTGCCGCCCAACGTCGGGGCGCTTGTGACCGCGGAGACGAGCGTTGGCGGGAAGGCGCGACGCATCTGCGACTGGCTTGCCGGGCTGACCGACGGAATGATCATCCGCACCTACCGGCGGCTGTTCGACCCGGAGTTCGGTTCGATACGCGACCTGAGCTAGTCGGGGTGTGTCTCGCTGCGAGTGGACGGTGCTCCGAGGCACGGCCTGGCCAGGGACGTCTCGCGGACTCAGCCCGGTGTCGCCAGCAGATCGTCGAGATCGAGCGGATGCGTGAACATGGCGACGGCGCCGTCCGGTGAGCGGGGCCACTCCTCCGGCGGGCGGTCATGGTAGAGTTCGACGCCGTTGCCGTCGGGATCGCGCAGGTAAAGCGCCTCGCTCACACCGTGGTCGGACGCTCCATCGAGGGGAATGTGGGCTCGTTGCAGCCGGCGCAATGCGTCGGCCAGCGCGCCGCGTTTGGGGTAGAGGATCGCAACGTGGTAGAGTCCGGTTGTGCCTGGCGCCGGCGGACCGCCGCCCAGACTCTCCCAGGTATTTAGTCCGATGTGATGATGGTAGCCGCCCGCGGAGATGAATGCGGCCTGCGCGCCGAAGCGCTGCATGAGTTGGAAACCGAGCACGCCGGAGTAGAAGCCGAGCGAACGCTCGAGATCTGCGACCTTCAGATGAACGTGCCCGATGCGGACTCCCGGATCGATCGGAGGACGAGTTGATTGGACCATCTTACCAGGATGCCTCTTTGCCTCGGAAAGGCAAAAGGCGCGTAAACACGAAGGTCGCGCCCACCGGGCATGGTGGATGGCCCGGTCCGCGCCGGGAACCGGCAAACCCGTCGAACAGGAGGCTTGCCGCTTCGGCGACCGGGCCGTGCAAGGGGTGGGATTGGGTTGCGAGGGATTTCGCCTCAGAAACACGGGCGATTGCCGATCAGTCTATGCGTAGTGCTGCTCCACTGCCGCACGCCTGGACAGCCTTAGCGCGGGAGTCTTCGAGTCGCGCGTTTTGGCGCCGCCGGTGGTGCGCAGCTCAGAACCCGTGATCTCATGAAGAACTGGACCGTTGCCCAACGCATTGTATTCGGCGGAGTCGCGCTGATCGTTTTGCTGGTTGTTGTCGCGATCAGCGCCATCGTCAGCCTGCGAAACATCGATCGGAAGTCCGTCAGCATCAAGACACATTCCATCCCCGGACTGGACCAGAGTGGCGCCATGCACATCCTCCTGACCGAGGGCTTCATCCGTGTGGTCCTTGCCGGCGAGGCGCAAACTGCGGACGAGCGAAATGCGCAGCTGAAGCAGATGGAGGACATCGCGGTTGCAAGCAACGATGCGTTCGACGCCTACGCCAAGTTGATCGTGGACGAGGAGGACCGTCAGAACTTCCAGACGCTGGTCGAAAAGCGGACGGCCTACCGGAAGTTGAGCGCTGAATACATCGCGCTGGTCCGCGCCGAGAAGCGGGCGGATGCAGCCAGATTCTTGCATGGATCCCTCATTCCGGCGCAGATGGACTATTCCAAGGCGGGAGATGTCCTGACCAAGTACAACCTGCGGACCGGCAGCGAAGATGCCGCGGGCATTGTTTCCACAACCGGTACGACGATCTGGACCGTTGGCATGATTGCCGGCGTTGCGCTCCTGTTGGGAATTGCACTTGGATGGGTGGTTGTCGCCGGACTCAACAGGACCCTGCGGTCCCTCGGCGAAACCCTGGGCAGTGGCGCCGCGCAGGTGACGTCCGCCTCCTCCCAGGTGTCGTCGTCGAGCCAGTCGCTTGCGCAGGGGGCGAGCGAGCAGGCGGCCTCGCTCGAGGAAACGAGTTCTTCCCTCGAAGAGATGGCCGGCATGACCAACCGCAACGCCGAAAGTGCAAACAAGGCGAGCGAGCTGGCCAAGCAGGCCCGCAGCGCTGCGGACACCGGTGCGGCCGACATGCAGGCGATGAGCGGAGCCATGGGAGACATCAAGTCGTCCAGCGACGAAATCGCGAAGATCATCAAGACCATCGACGAGATTGCATTTCAGACCAACATTCTCGCGCTCAATGCTGCCGTCGAGGCGGCGCGCGCCGGCGAGGCCGGCATGGGCTTCGCGGTCGTCGCCGAAGAGGTCCGGGCGCTGGCGCAGCGCAGCGCGCAGGCGGCCCGCGAAACGGCCGACAAGATCGAAGGGGCCATCACCAAGACGGCGCAGGGAGTGGAGATCAGTGAAAAGGTGGGTCGCAGCCTGACCGAGATCGTTGAGAAGGTCCGCCAGGTCGACCAGTTGGTCGCCGAGGTCAGCACGGCAAGCCGCGAGCAGAGCCAGGGCGTGACCCAGATCACATCGGCAGTCGCGCAGATGGACAAGGTGGTGCAGAGCAACGCGGCGGCCGCTGAGGAAGGTGCCAGCGCCGCTGAGGAGCTCAACGCGCAGTCCTATTCCCTGCAGGAAGCCGTGAGCGAGTTGCTCAGGTTGGTCGGATCCACGAACGCGAGCGGTGTCTTGAAGGCACCTGCGGCGTCAAGGACAGTATCGCGTGCCGGCAAGACTGGGCCGGCCATGGTGGCGCATGGCAATCATGGCCACAACGGGCACCGGCCGATCGAAGTGCGCAACTCCAGTCCGGAGCTGACATTTTCAACGGAGAATAGCGGCGCTGCGAGCGGCGACGAGACTATCGGCGGCGGATTCGCAGGTTAATCCTGTCCTCGCAGGCAAGGCTTGGTCCGCTGGCAGCAGGCCAATCGTTCCCGCCGGGCGCAATCCTACGGCCGACCGGCGTCCGTGATGTGCCGCGTCATCTCGCGCCCGCCTGCGAGACTCGTAGGCTCCCGCTCGTCCCCAAGAAAAAGCCCCGGGCCGGTGAGGGCGCGGGGCTTTTGAAAGCAGCGGGCGCAGCACGTCTGCGCCCCTACGGATGGGCGGTTATTTCTTCGCGGCTGCGGCCTTGAGTTCGGTGACCGCCGCCTGGGCGGCCGCCAGGCGCGCCACCGGCACGCGGAACGGCGAGCAGCTGACGTACGTGAGGCCGAGCTTGTGGCAGAATTTCACCGTTTCGGGATCGCCGCCATGTTCGCCGCAGATGCCGAGCTGGATGTCGGGCCGGGTCTGGCGGCCCTTGGTCACAGCGATCTGCATCAGCTGCCCCACGCCGGCCTGGTCGATCGTGGCGAATGGATTCTTCTTCACGATTTCGAGTTCGGCGTAATGCGGCAGGAACGAGCCGGAGTCGTCGCGCGACATGCCCAGCGTGGTCTGTGTCAGGTCGTTCGTTCCGAAGCTGAAGAAATGCGCGGTCTGCGCGATCTCGTCGGCCGTGAGTGCGCCCCGCGGGATCTCGATCATCGTGCCGACCGAGTAGTTGATCTTGACCTTCTTCTCGGCCATGACCTCGCGCGCCACGCGGTGGACGATCTCCACCTGCAGATCGAGCTCCTTCTTGAATCCGACGAGCGGAATCATGACCTCGGGCTTGACCTTGACGCCCTCCTTCTGGACGACTGCGGCGGCCTCGAACACCGCGCGGGACTGCATCTCGGAGATCTCGGGATAGCCGATTCCGAGGCGGCAGCCGCGGAAGCCGAGCATCGGATTGAACTCGTGCAGCTGGTTGACGCGCGCCTCGATTCTCTCGACTGCGACGCCAATCTTCTTCGCGAGGTCCGCCTGCTGGTCCTTCGCGTGGGGAAGGAATTCGTGGAGCGGGGGATCGAGGAAGCGGATGGTGACCGGATAGCCCTTGAGGGCGCGGAAGATGCCGGCGAAGTCGTCGCGCTGGTAGGGAAGGATCTTTGCGAGCGCGGCTTTGCGGGCCTCGACGGTTTCGGCGAGAATCATCTCGCGCATCGCGTCAATGCGATCACCCTCGAAGAACATGTGCTCGGTGCGGCAGAGGCCGACGCCGACGGCGCCGAACGCGATCGCGTTCTGGGCCTGCGCGGGCGAATCGGCGTTGGTCCACACCTGGAGCCTGGTGGCCTGGGAGCACCACTTCATGAGCTGCTGGTAGCTCTTGAACTTCGCGGTCTGCTTGGCGGCCTCGTCGTTGTGGAGCAGGCCGGCGATGATCTCGGAATGCGCGGCCTTGATCTGGCCGGCGTAAACCTTGCCGGCTGTGCCGTCGATCGAGAAATAGTCGCCCTCGTTGAAGAGCTGGCCCGCGACCTTGATGGTCTTGGCTGCGTAGTCGATGTCGAGATCGGCGGCGCCGCAGACGCAGACCTTGCCCATCTGGCGGGCAACGAGCGCGGCGTGCGAGGAGACGCCACCGCGTGCGGTGAGGATGCCTTCGGCGGCGATCATCCCGCGGAGATCCTCGGGCGACGTCTCGATGCGGACGAGCAGGACCTTCTCACCCTTCTCGGCGGCGGCGACGGCGCGCTCGGCATTCAGATAGAACTTGCCGGAAGCGGCGCCGGGCCCGGCGGGCAGACCCGAGGCGATCGCGACAGCCTGCTTGAGTTCGGTGGCGTCGAAGACGGGCGCGAGAAGCTGTTCGAGCTGGTCGGCGGGATTGCGCAGGATGGCGGTCTGCCAGTCGATGAGCTTCTCCTTGACCATGTCGATGGAGAACTTGAGCGCGGCCATGGCGGTGCGTTTGCCATTGCGCGTCTGGAGCATGTAGACCTTCCCGTCCTGGATCGTGAACTCGAAGTCCTGGACGTCCTTGAAGTGCTTCTCAAGGGTCGCCCGGATGCGCTCGAGTTCCTTGAAGGCGACGGGCAGGTGGTTCTTGAGCTGGGCCACGGGTTCGGGCGTGCGCACGCCGGCGACAACATCCTCGCCCTGGGCGTTCATCAGGAATTCGCCATAGAACTCCTTGTTGCCATTGGCCGGATTGCGGGTGAATGCGACTCCGGAACCCGACTTCTCGCCGGTGTTGCCGTAGACCATCGCCTGCACGTTGACGGCGGTGCCCCATTCCGTGGGGATGTTGTACTTGCGGCGGTAGACAATGGCGCGGTCGTTCATCCACGAGCCAAAGACGGCGCCGACTGCGCCCTGAAGCTGATCCCACGGGCTGGCCGGGAATTCCCGCCCCGTGCGCTCCTTCACAAGCGACTTGAAGCGTCTGACGAGTTCCTGGAGATCTTCGGCGGAGAGCTTGGTGTCCTCGATTTCCGCGTTGCCGTGGCGTTCCTTCTTGAGGCCGCCGATCAGGGTCTCAAACGGCTCGTGATCCTCGCCGGGGAGTTTCTGCACCCCGAGCACGACGTCGCCATACATCTGGACGAAGCGCCGGTAGCAATCCCACGCGAACCGCGGATTGGCCGTCTTCTTGGAGAGGGCTTCGACGGTCTGGTCGTTGAGGCCCAGGTTGAGAATGGTGTCCATCATTCCGGGCATCGAATCGCGCGCGCCGGAGCGAACGGAAACGAGCAGCGGATTGACGAGGTCGCCGAATTTCATCCCGGTCTGCTCCTCGATCGAGGCGACGCCGGCCCTGACCTGGGCATCGAGCGCCGCCGGATAGGTGCGCTTGTTGGCGTAGTAGTACGTGCAGACCTCGGTCGTAATCGTGCATCCCGGAGGCACAGGAAGGCCGATCCGGGTCATTTCGGCGAGATTGGCGCCCTTGCCTCCAAGGAGCGGCTTCATCGAGCCATCGCCATCCGTCTTCTTGCCGAAGAGGTAGACGTATTTTGGGGCCTTGACGACCACGGCTTTCCTGGCCGCCGGAGCGGGTTTCTTTGATTTTGCTTTTGCGGGCATGTTTATGAGTAAGTTGTGTGCGTGGGAAAGAGCACGGTTCGGATACGCACGAAGGGGGAATCGGAATACCGGGCGGGGCAGACTGTCAATGGTGGAGACGCGGTATTTGCGCTGCGAACACGGATTCAGAATACTACTTGACTCCAGAGGTGGATCTTATGCTCACCGATGATGGCATGCGTGGCGGAGGACCGACTCCCAACCGGTGCTCGCAATCGGTCCCGAAGAGGGTACGGTTTTGGGCGCGTCTCGGTTTCTATTTCGCTGCGGAATCCGTCGCTCGCACGCGTAACCATCCTCATATCCATGAACACAACTCAACGGCGTTTCATTGCTCTCTCGACCGTCGGATTTGCACTCGGCTGCCTCGCCTCACCGGCGCGCGCTGCAGGTCCCTATCACTTCGTGCGGGAAATCCCCGTTGCGGGCGAGGGCGGATGGGATTACCTGTCCGTCGATGCCGCCGGTCGCCGGCTCTATGTGAGCCACGGCACGGAGGTGGTTGTGATCGACATCGACAAGGATGCGGTGGTCGGGACCATTGCCGACACACCTGGCGTCCATGGTCTGGCGGTCGCGTCCGAGCTGAAGCGCGGATTCACAAGCAACGGGTTGGAGAAGAAGGCTGGCATCGTCGACCTGCAGACCCTGAAGACCCTCTCCAAAGTTGAGACCGGCGCGAATCCGGATGGAATGCTCTACGAGCCGGGTCAGATGGAGGTCTATATGTTCAACGGGCGCGGACGCTCGGCGACTGTGTTTGAGGCGGCCACGGGCAAGGTCGTTGCCACGATTCCGCTCGACGGCAAGCCGGAGTTCGGTGTGGCCGATCCGCAGGCGGGACGAGTTTTCGACAATATCGAGGACAAAAGCGAGGTTGCGGTGATCGACACGAAGACGCATTCGGTGGTGGCGACATGGCCGATCGCTCCTGGAGAAGAGCCGTCGGGGATGGCGATCGATCTCGAACATCATCGTCTGTTTCTTGGTTGTGGGAACAAATTGATGGTCATGGTGGACAGCTCGAGCGGCAGGGTGGTCGCCTCGGTCCCCATCGGCCAGGGCGTTGATGCGAATGCCTTCGATCCGGGAACGCAGCTTGCCTTCAGCTCCTGCGGCGACGGAACCGTGACGGTTGCGAAGGAGGAGACACCGGACAAATTGACGGTGGTGCAGACGCTTGCGACCGAGCCGCGCGCGCGGACCATGACGATCGATCCCAAGACTCACAAGATCTACCTGGCCTCTGCAAAGTTTGAGGCGGCACCGGCCCCGACAGAGGCCGCGCCGCGCCCGAGGCCCAAGATGGTCCCCGGCAGCTTCAAGATTCTGGTTTACGGAATGGACTAGCGGTTCTTCGCCTCAAGCTGCGCCCGCAACACGGCGCGGAACATCTGCAACGCGAGCCAGAACAGTGCGGCCATGCACGATGCACTGATCGCTCCCCAGAGCCAGATGTAGAACGGATCGTTGGATGGCACGTGGGACCGGAGAATCCAGGTGAAAAGGACGAACACCAGCAGCGTCAGCAGGCCGTCGATCGCGCGGGCGTTGCGGACCGTGGGCTTTTCTTCGACCGGAATCATGATGCGGAAAAGAGAATCAGGTGGGCCCCGTTGTCCAATCGTTTCCGCCGGTTTCGACGGAGTCTCTGTTGTCGTTCATTGCGGTGTTGGGGCCTTTGCGTCCGAAGGGATGCAAGTCGGCACGAAGACTTCCATGGCATCGGCGCCGGGAATCGGCTGCGCCCTGCCGCCATGGCGCCGGAAGACGGAAAGCATCGGGGCGTTGTCGGCCTGCACCTGTGCGGACAGATAACTGATGCCACGCGACCGGGCCGTCTGAAGAAGCAGCTGCAGGAGTGTGGAGCAGATACCGAGGCCCCGTTTGTTCTCGCGGACCACAAACGCCGCCTCTGCGGTGCGAGCGGTGGGATCGAGCAGATAGCGACCGACGGCGTGGAGCACGTCCTCGCCGTCCGCCGCGCGCTCAAACACCCCCAGCGCCACGTCGCGGGTCTGGTCCACGTCGACCAGGCGGAGCGCGCGTTCATGGGTCATTTCGGAGATCTGGTAGCCGTAGCGCTGGCGGATTGTCTCTTCCGTATGGGAGTTGAAAAAGGAGATCAACCGGCCTTCGTCCGATGGCCCGAGCGGGCGTATGAGGTAGGGTTGTCCACCGAAGAGGAAATCCCGCGGCGCCGGCGGGCGGACATCGCCCTCTGGCGGTGGCGCTGGAGGGAATGCGAGCAGCGGATCAAAAGCGGTTTTGGGTGCCTTGCCGGAGCCGGCCGCCCGGCGCGCGCCGTGCGTCGAACGCGGCCGGAGGCTGCGCTTGCTGACCGGCCGCCGGAGCGGCGGTTCGGGCTCCAGATTCTTATTAGCCATTTGCCGCGACCGAGTAACGAAATCTAAGGCACGTTAACGCCATGCGGCGCAACCGTCTGCGCACACTTTGCCGAACGCTGTGCGGATTTTGGCCTGCGATCGGCCGAGCGATGGCGTTTTGGGAGGTGTTCCGCGTTGCGCATCCGATTAGGAAGTTGTTCAATGCCCAACGCAATGTCGGATTCCGCTGAAACTCCCTCCCGCCGCAGTCGCGTGATTGTCGACCAACTGGCGCGCTCGGAGATCTATCGCGATTACGAGCGCGCTTTCCAGGACGCCACGGGACTGCCGTTGGATTTGCGGGCGCTCGAAGCATTCGATCTGCCGCATCAGGGAGGCCAGAACGAAAATCCGTTTTGCGCGATGATGGCCTCGAGCAACCAGAGTTGTGCGGCCTGCCTGCAACTGCAGCGAAAGGTGGAGGAGTCGGCCGGTCTGGAGCCAAAGACGCTCAAGTGTTTCGCGGGATTGTGCGATTCCGCGGTGCCGGTCCGTGTCGGGGATGACCTGGTCGGGTTCCTGCAGACGGGCCAGATCCTGCTTCACCAGCCGACGCGACAGGAGTTCTCGCGGGTTGCGCGCCAGCTTCTCAGCTGGGGCATCGAAACGGATTTGAAGCGGGTCGAGGAGGCCTATTTTCAGACGCGGGTGCTGACCTGGCCGCAGTACGATTCGATTCTTCGGTTGCTCAGCATCTTCGCCCAGCACCTGGCCTCCCTCAGCAACCAGCTGATTGTGCAGGAAGAAAAATCGGAATCGCCGCAGATCGCCCGGGCCAAGGTCTTCATCGGCGAACATCAGGAGGACGATCTCACACTCAGCGAGGTCGCCAAGGCCGTCAACATGAGCGCCTTCTACTTCTGCAAGATGTTCCGGCAGGCGACGGGGCTGACCTTCACGGACTACCTGGCGCGCATCCGGGTCGAGAAGGTGAAGAACATGCTGCTGGATCCGCACAAACGCGTCAGCGAAGTCGCCTTTGCGGCGGGTTTTCAGTCGCTGTCACAGTTCAATCGCGTTTTCCGCAAGGTGGCCGGCGAGTCCCCGACCACGTACCGGGATCGGATTCACAAGACCGCGGCCGCCTAGTATGACTTTGTTATGTAGTATCGAACAAGATGTGGTTAAACTTGTGGCCGCAACAGAAGCAGTAGCCGGTCGCTCTCACTAACCAAGGCCGGATCTTTTGGAGTGTCTGCTCCCAGGTCACAC
>Ga0265323_10000182_pt1 | contig 37830 bp, 25 predicted proteins | sample 41225metaG_FD_193580 | JGI IMG/M metagenome (GOLD analysis project Ga0265323, IMG submission 193580) | Rhizosphere microbial communities from Carex aquatilis grown in University of Washington, Seatle, WA, United States - 4-12-25 metaG | ecosystem: Host-associated > Plants > Roots > Rhizosphere...
CTGGCCGGCGCAAGCCGTTTTGATCAGACCCAGACCGACGTGACCGTCCTCAACGCCGACGGCAGCCGCACCGAGACCGTCAGCACCTTCAAGGCCGACAATACGCTGCTCAATCGCCAGGTGAAGACCGTCAGCGCCAACGGCCTCAGCACCACGACGCAGTGGGACAGGACCGGCGCGGGCAAGTTCGACCAGACCGCGACCGACGTCACCGTGCTCAACCGCGATGGCAGCCGCACCGAGACGATCACCGACCTCAACGCTGACGGCACCCCGCAGGCGCAGACGATCGTCACGACCTCGGCCGACGGCCGCACCGTGACGCGGCAGACGCGCAAGACCTCCGACTCCAGGTTCGACCAGAACCAGACGGTGGTGACGACGAAGAACGCGGACGGCAGCGCGACGCAGACACTGACCGACACCACCGACGACGGCAAGCTCAGGGATCGCGCCGTCACCACCACCAGCGCCGACGGCCTTACCGTCACGATCACGCGCGACTCCAACGGCGACGGCAAGGTCGATCAGACCGAGACCGATGTGACCCAGGCCGACGGCAGCAAGATCCAGACCATCGCGGACTACGATGCCAACGGCAACCTGCTCAACCGCACCGTGATTACCACGAGCTTCGACGGTCTGACACAGAGCACACAGCAGGACGAGAACGGCAACAACACCATCAGCCGGGCCCGCAGCGACGTCACGGTCATCAATCTCGACGGCAGCAAGACCGAAACCATTATCGATCGCAACAGCGACAACACGATCCGCCAGCAGGCGGTGGTGACCACGAGCGCCGACGGCCTCAGCACGTTCTCCAAGCTCGACGGTCAGGGGAAGGGCTTCTACGGCCACACCGAGACGATGACGGTGAACGCCGATGGCAGCACGCTCACGGTGGCCAAGGACGTCGACTCCAACGGCAAGCTGCTGGACGAGACGGATACGATCATCAGCGCGGATCGCCATAGCAAGACCGTTAAGATCGATTCCAAGGGCACGGGCGTCTTCAACTCGGTCGCCGTCTCGCAATCCAACATCGACGGCAGCATCTCGACCACAATCACCGATTACAATGACGACAAGAGCGTCAAGGACCGGGCGGTCACGACCCTGAGTGCGGACGGGCGCACCAAGGTCATTCAGATCGATTCGAAGAATGCCGGAACGTTCGACCTCACCACGGTCAGCGCGATCGGGATCGACGGCAGCAAGACCGTCACCTCGACCAACGTCAACGGCACGGTCGATCGCCGCTTCTATGATTCGATCGGCAATCTCGACAGCGAGACCATCACGGCGGGCAACGGCTCGACGCTGAAGACGGTGTATAAATACGGCATTCCGGTCAGCACCAGCTACACGAATGCGAATGGCAGCGGAGGGCAAGGCTCTTCCGGGCTTGGATCGGCTTACGGCGCGTTCCTTGGCGGCAATTCGATGATTGGGAGCATCGGCCGGTCGTACCTGATCGGCCAGCTTGGCCAGGCGGTTGCGAAGTCGGATGCTCTGAACGAGCTTGCGCGATCGCTTGCCGATTCGACAGGTGCTAAATCTCCGATCAACTCGGCGTTGAGCGATTCCGCGGCGACAACAGGTAATGGCTTCGTCGATGGTGTCGACGGTATGGTCTCGTCCTTGCTGTTGGCAGAGGCTGCGCAGGCTCTCGGAATCAGAGGTTTCGCTGGAACGGTATTCACGATCACCGGATCAGCGATCACGAAGCAGCTTCTGATCAACCTTGAGAATATTGCAAAAACAGCAGTCAACGGCGCCACGCTCGACTCAGTTACGATCGGCGATCTTTTTAAGGGTTTCGACCCCGCCACCTTCTTCACCAACCTGGGCGACGCGATCGGCGGAGCGGCGGGCAGCTATCTCGGCTCCCAGGTCGTGGCACCGACCAACATCATCGGTGCCATTGGCGGCCAGATCGGCAGCACCATCGGAGGCACCATTGGGCTCTCGATCGGAACCGCTCTCGGCGGTCCGATCGGCGGCATCATTGGCGATTTTATCGGCTCGTTCATCGGCGACGTTCTCGGGACCTTGTTCGGGGATCTGTTCGGGCCCGATGGACCGCCTTCGGCCTCCATCACGCTCGGCGTGCTGAATGGCACCCTCGGCGTCGTCGCGACATCTCACGACAATGGCGGCGAGGTCGCCCCGTTGATGGGGATCGCCGGCGCCGTCGACAACATGGTCGATACGCTGATCGGCATGACCGGGGGCAAATTGAGCTTTGCCACTCCGGCCTCGCCGAGTGGTGCGGCGCAGGGCGACGGCTTCCTCGGCAGTGTGCTGGGCGGCGGCATCGGCTTGATCGGCGGATCCGCGGACGTGACGTTCTCCTATTCGGGCAATCAGGCCAGCGTCTACATTCCAGGCATCGGCACCGAAAACCTGCCCACCTCGGGCGATACGTCGGCGGCATGGACGAAGGCCGCGCAGGATAGCGTGTGGGCCATCATTCAGGAGGCGCAGCTGTCGGCCGGCGATCCGATCCTGACGACCGCGTTCGCCGCGGCGCGTGTGCAGGACAGCAATTTCGAGGCCGTTGCCTCCGACCTGCAGGTGGCCAAGGACTACGAGACCTATCTGGACAACACGGCGGCGATCAATCAGCTCATCGCACAGAACCCGGACTCGGCCTTTGCCGCGGGCTGGCTGCTCACCTTGTTGCGGGCCGAGGAACTCGGCCTGACCCAGGTGCCGCACGAACAGGGCTGGACGGCCAATCTGGTCAGCGGCACCGGCTCCGTCGCCGCCGTCGAGAAGGTCTATGACAACAACGGAATCCTGGTCGAGGAGGTCGACTTCAACAAGGACGGCAGCCAGGTCGACCAGCAATACTTCAAGAACCTCACGGTCTCCCTGAGCAACGCGACGCTTCACGATCCGGAGGGATCGACCTGGTCCATCACCGGAAACAACGACACCGTCACCGCCAAGCGGCTGTCGATCGTGAATCTGACGGGCAACAACGACAGCGTCACCGTCACGGGATCGAAGGCAACCGTCAATGTCACGGGGAGCGCGGATGATGTGACGATCACTGCCGGCACCGTCACGGTCGCGGGAGGAGGCAGCAGCGTCAGCATCCACGGCAACAATGATGTGATCATCGGCGGCAAGGGCACGACGCTGACAGTGTCCGGAACCGCCGAGGCGATCACCCTGGATGGCGGCACGCTCATCCTGACCGACGACGGCATCAATGCAGCCATCGCTGGCACCGGCGGTCAGATCACCGTCGCCAACAGCGTCACCGTCGATCTCACGGCAGCGGCGAGTGCGCTGACGGCCGGCTACGGCCTCACCGCCACGGTCGAGGGGGCCGGCTCCAGCATCACTGCGTCGACGCTCGCGCATGTCGTCGCCACAGGGGGCGGCGAGTCGGTCAATGTCGGCGCGACGTCGAGCGTGTTCTTGAGCGGTGACGGCGGCAGCATCACCGCGGGGTCTTCGTCCCAGATCACGCTGAACGGCAACAACGCAAGCATCACGGCCAAAGACAGCGAGCAGATCACCGTCACCGGTACCAACGACACGACCAGGGTCGGCGACCAGTCGACCGTGACCATCAACGGCTCCGGCGATACGACGATCGCGGGGGCATTGGCCGTGATCAATGTCACGGGCTCGGGCGACGTCACCACCGCCGGAAGCGGCCTGACGCTGGTCGTCAACGGCGACGGCAACATGCAGACCGCTGCCGACGGCGCCACGATGACCGTCACCGGCGCCAACGAGACCAACTCGGCCGGCGACAAGGCGACGATCATACAGAAGGGAGCGGGCGGCACCACGACGGCGGGCAAGGGCTCGACGGTGACCGTCACCGGCGACAAAGGCAAGACGAGTGTCGGTGATGGCTCCCATGCCACTGTTGTCGGCTTGTCGGAAGTGGTGGCGGGCGGCATGCAGTCCGTGTTGTCCGTGCAGGGTGACTCGGCGACCGTCACGGCGGGCGATTTCTCGGCCGTCACCGTCACCGGCAACTACGCCTCGGTTACCGCTGGCACCGGCGCTACGGTGAGCACCGCCGGCAGTCGAGAGACGATCACTGTCGGGGCGCAAGCCAGCGTGGTCGCCGTAGGCGGCTTGAATAATGTCACTGCGGTTGGCCTGGGAGCATCGATCTCCTTCAGCGGGCCCGGCAGGTCCCGGTCGACCGCCAACTTGGATGGTGGATCGGTCGTCCTGACCAGCGCTCTGGCGACGATCAATGGTACCGGCAATATCATCACGCAAAATACAAACAGCAACGTGATGATCGTCGGAACTGGGGATGCCGTCGATATCACTGGGGTCAGCAATAGTACCATGATCAGCAGTGGCTCGATTGCCGTCGAAGCCGGTGCCAGTACGGTCGCGACAGGCGACAATGATGCGGCGGTCGTGAAGGCGAACGCGACGCTGAGCCTGACCGGGACCGGAAACTCGATCGACTTCGCGGGGGCCGGGGCAACGGTCACCGCCAGCAATGCCGGCGTCCGAGTCGAGAATGGATCCGGCGGAACGCTGAACGGATCATTCGATACGATCGCCGTCGGTGCCAACGCCTCGCTCAATCTCATCGGCAGCAATTCGAGCGTGACGGTGAGTGGGGCGGGCAGCAGCATCGGCGTGACCGGCACCACGGACTCGATCGCGATCAACAACGGCAATGTCGCATTGGGGGCATCGTCCAGCGTCATCGTATCCGGCGACGGAAATGCAATCTCCGCAGTCGGTCATGACACCGTCATCGCGAGCGGCAAGCATGACAGCGTTGCCGTGTCCGGCACCGGCAACGTGATCGCGATCTCCAACGCGACCATCTACCTCGCCGATGGCGCGGATGCCGTCATCGTCGGCTCGAACGATACGATCGTCGCCGGCAGCAACGCGACCCTCACGCTGATCGGCAACAATGACGGCGTCACGGTGAACGGCGCCAATACGTCGATCGATCTCGCCGGCAACGGCGATTCGATCACCATGAGCGCCGGCTCGCTGACGCTCGAGCCCGGCACGGTGGCGACAGTCGTCGGCTCCAACAACAAAATTCAGCAAGGCAAGGGGCTGACGCAGGGGGACAACGCCATCATCCAGGCGACCGGCAGCGACGGCATCTTCGTTGCTGGCAACAATGCCCATGCGGATGTGACCGGCACCCACAATGTCGTGGTCGTCGGCGACAATTCGACCGCGAACGTGTCTGGTGCCCTGAACCTGGTCAGCGCCGGCAACAAGGCCGCGGTGACCATGTCGGGCAATGAAAACTCCGTCTCGGTCGGCGACGACGCCAATGTCAACATTACCGGGTCGTCGAACATGCTTGCCGCAGGCGCCAACCTGACGGCGGACGAGGGCGGGACGCACAACACCGTGACAGCGACGACGGGGGCGCATGGCATCCTGAGCGGCACCAGCGACCAGCTCACTCTGGGAAACAACGCTGCTCTTCAGGTCACCGGCAGCAACGACGCCTTCACCACGGGAACGTCCTCGTCGGTCCTCGTGACCGGAAGCAGCAACCAGGGAAGCGTCGGCGACGGTTCTTCGGTGACCGTCAACGGAAGCTCCGATATCATCAGCGCGGGCAGCAACGCGACGATCACGGTCGGCGGTGCCCAGGATACAATCAGCGCGGGCGCCAACGCCTGGCTGACGGTCAACGGCAATTCCAATACGGTCTATGCCGGCGACCATTCCAGCGTGTGGCTAAACGGCGCACATGACACGCTGGGGTCTTCGACTGCGGCAAGTGCGTGGGTCTCGCTGAACGTCGCCGGCAGCTACGATCAGGCGACTATCGGCGACAGTGCTAACGTGACCCTGGGCGGGACCAACGCGCATATCGCGGCGGGGGCAGGGTCGACACTGAATGCTGGCGGCAGCACCAACACGGCCTCGCTTGGAGACGCTGCGAAGATCACGCTTGGAGGCAGCGGCAATACGATCTCGGGCGGCAAGACATCGTCGGCCACCGTCACCGGCGCATCGGATACGCTCACGCTGGGCGCCGGAGCGAACGTGACCGTGCAAGGCAACGGCAATACGTCGACAGTCGGAGATGGATCGACCATCGTCGTCTCCGGGTCGCAAGACACAACCACGGCCGGCGCCAGCGCGGCGCTCACGGTGTCCGGTACCGGAAATACTAGCTACGTTGGCAATGGCACGTCGGCGGCAGGGTCCTCGGTCGTGATCTCCGGAAACGCAAATGCGACGACAGCCGGAACCTACACGGCGGTCCAGGTGATCGGCGATTCGAACACCACCACCGCCGGTGCGTCGTCGACGCTTGTCGTCAATGGTGCAAAGAACAACACGACCGCCGGTCCCAACGCCACGTTGACGATCAATGGCAACAACAACGCCGTCGCCGCCGGATATGCCTCATCCGCGACCGTCAACGGGGCGAACAGTCAGATCAACATGGACTATTCGGCCTGGCTGCAGGTGAACGGTAACTATGACACGAGCACGGTTGGCACCGGCTCGACCGTCATCATGGCCGGCAACCACGACGGCACCACCACCGGCAGTGGTTCCAACGTGACGCTGACGGCAACCGCCACCGCCGATCAGGTCTCGCTCAATGACAACACCAAGCTCACCGTGAACGGAGCTGGAAACGCCATCTATGGCGGCGCTGGCGATACACTGACCCTGGCAGGAAGCTCGAATGGTGTGAACGTCGGCACCGGGGCAAGCGTCACGGTGGGAGGTGACAGCAACTCGATTACCGCCGCAGCCAAGGCCTGGATGCTGATCAGTGGCAACTCCAACTCCGAAAACGTGGGTGCTGGGTCAAACGTCACGATCGCTGGAAATGCCAACAACACTCTGCTGGGAGATGGCTCGACGGCGGCGATCACTGGATCAAAGAATTCGACCTCTTACAACGCGAGCGGTGCCAACGAGAACGTGGTTGTTTCTGGAGATAGCAATTCGGTCTATGTCGGTGCGGGAGCACACGTCACGGTAAGCGGCTCAAGCAATTCGACAACGGCGTTGGCGAGCGCTTGGATGTACGTCTCCGGCAATTCAAACGCCGAGACCGTGGGTGCCGGAGCAAGCGTAACAGTCAGCGGTAAAGGAAATCAGACCTGGCTGGGTGACAACTCCGCCGCCGCCATCGGCGGGTCCAACAACATGACATCCTACAATGCGACGGGCTCGAACGAGAACCTGAATATATCCGGCAATTCGAACACGACGACCGCCGGAACGGGTGCTAGTGTCTACATCGGCGGGGCTGGCAACAACACGTCTCTCGGACAGTCAGCCGGCGTTCAGGTGGTCGGAAACTCAAACACGACGACTATCGGCGATGCGTCGACTTTGCTCGTTAGTGGCTCCTCAAACTCCACGACCATTGGCGCTAGCGCGAATGTCACTATCTCCGGCTCCTCCGACAACACGTCAATTGGTGTAAATTCAGCAATCACCGTGAATGGGAGCAGTAATTACACAACAGCGCCTGGATCCGGCGATATCGCTTGGATCAATGGCGGCAATAACCAGCTCTATATGGGAGCAGGAGCAAACGTAACAATGAACGGCAACGGCAACGTTGTCAGAATTGGTGACATTTCCTATCTTTACGTTAACGGTCATGGCAATAATGCTACGGCAGGAAACCGTTCGGCACTGATAGTGACTTCTTCCGACAATTATCTCGTGACGGGTCAGTACTCTGGCTATCATTTTGATAGTTACGCGACCGAAGCGAGCGCGATTCAGTCAGGTGGTGTACATGCGGGATATGGCACTCAATTCTTCGTCGGTAGTGCTTATGTATTCCAAACGACGGGCATGTAGCTGAGGCGGCGCTGATTGATGCTGGTGAAGTAGGGATTGACTGACACTCTATCGGCCAGTCATCCCTCCCAGCCATTCCCAAGACCCGCCAAAATGCTTGTTTAACAATGCATTAGGTGGTGGAATCGTTGCCGGCCATTCTCAGGATGACCCATCCAAACCCGGTCTAGACCGGGTATGAAACTGGGTGTCGGTCCGAGCGGACCGGGTATCGCGGGTGAGTTCATGCTGACTGACGTCCAGATCCGGAAAGCCAAGGCTGCGGACAGGCCCTACAAGCTCACCGACGGCGGAGGCCTCCACGTCTACGTCTCCGCTGCCGGCGGCAAGTGATGGCGCCTGCGCTACGAGTTCGATGGCAAGGAGAAACTGCTTTCGTTCGGACCGTATCCCTCGGTCGGTCTCGCCGAAGCCAGGGACGCTGCCGCAAACGCCAAGCGCTGTCTTCGAGAGGGGCGGGATCCTGCCGTCGAGAAACGGCTGAAGCGCCTCCAAGTCGCCACGAGCCAATCGTCGACGTTCGAGGCGATTGCCCGCGAATGGCACGATCTGAACAAGGGCCATTGGGTCGAGCAGCACGCCTTCGATGTCATCCATTCACTGGAGCGGGACGTGTTCCCGATCTCGGCTCTATTCCGATCAGGGATATCACCGCGGCCAACGTGATCGCGTTCTGCATCACATCGAGGACCGTCGAGCAGGCGATGGCGAGATCGAGCCACGAGTCCATTTGATCGGACCGATAGGACGCCGCACTCTGGCGCTGGCCAAGCTGGCCGAGCATGATTGGGTCGAGGCCGATCGCGTGCAGCTCAAGGCCGGCTCCAGCGCGGAGCTCGCATCCATCCCAGCGTTCACGACCAGCACGATCTACCTCGTCGCCGGGCTCCTGCTGCCGATCTGGAAGCGCATCCCTCAGAAGTCCACGCGGGTCTATCGCCTCCAGACCGATGCAGGCGAGCGCATCATCGGCCGCAAGGTCCCGCTCAGTTGGGTTACGGCAATGTCGGGCGGAGAGACCGGCGCTCGCAGCTGAAGACGCGTTCGCGGCACTCCTGCGCGACGGCGACCCGACGCGCACCGCGCCGCCCCCGCGGGAGCAGCGGTTCGAGCCGTCTCCATTCCACATCGCTCAACCAAAAAGTTGCTACCTCATCAAGGCCTCCCGTGATTCGGACGCCTTGAATCGCAACTCAGCCTGCGCCGACACTCCTAATTGAGTACGGACCCTAGCACCGATTGAGGCGGCGGACCGTTTCGTTGATCGCCATCTTATTTGTGCATCGGGTGCTTCGTAGGTGTCGCGATGCTCGCCGGGACAGCCTCCGATATCGAGAAAGTGAGCCAAGTGTTCCAACCCGACGGCCGATTCTGAGCCGCAAACTCGCCATATCCCTTCACGCCAAGGAACGCCTGGTTACTTCCAATCTGAAAAGCGTAGCCGATCTGTGGACCGATGCCAAAAACCCGCGATCGGAAGCTGCCAAGGACAGCCGGCTGGCCGAAATCGTCTGTTATCTGTTGATAGACGTATCCCACCAAGCCAACAAAGACCTGCTTCGACAGGAACTGAGATGCGCCCCAGTCGAAATGGAAATCGACGCCGCTCTGGTACTGTGTGTCTCGGTTCTTGAAATTATAGGTGAGGCCGCCGACTCCTGATAGTTCAAGTCCGGTGGCGGGATTGAAGTAAGTATAGCCGCCACCGACGTCAACGGCGCCGTGACCAAGGCCGATATTGGCCAATCGGTTGGGACTATAATCGCCTATCGGGATATTACCCGTACCGTAAACGATGAAGTTGTGAACGCCAGTATTCCACTTCAGCTTCGCGGTTGGGTAGAGGTCTCCATACGAGGTGACGGCTTCTTCCAGCAACCCGTTACGCGTGATCGAGATCGGGCCAACCGCAGTTGTGAGTGTGCCTGCTATGCTGGCTGAATTTCGCGCGTAGATGCTGGCCAGCGTCGCCGACAACTGACCACCGAGCACGGGCGTTGCGAATGTATAGGTCGGCGCGATGAGCATCAGGTCGGCTTGCCCGCGCAGGGCCACGTTGAGATCGACTGCAACGGCCGTTGACAATCGTCCGATCTGGACTTCCCGCGACGCGGCTGCTGCTCCTGACGCCCCTGCGTTGGCGTGATAATAGATCGCGGCGATCGACCAGCCCGGCGTGGTCGGCGTTGCCGACATACTGCCGTACAGGCCCGGCAGCCAGTACGAGATGCCGCTTTCGTCGGCGCGTGCGGCCTGCGGAGACAGTAGGGCAACGACGGTAACCGCGACGACCGCTGTCGGTCGCCGCGAGAACAATCTCGATCCGGAATTCAGACTTTCAGGCGACGTCATTGCGGCTCGCTCCAATCCAGTTCTCTACGATTGCAGGGGGGGCGGCCGCACCAGTTCAGCCTTTGGGCACTGATTTGTTGCGGCCGAAGCATCGGCTACTTCCTTCAATCGGAGAGGCCTTTCTTGACCAAGGCGGCCTTTCGAGCCCGCTTCGCGTCCTCAATATCGGCCTTCTTCATGTCGAGCAGATCGATCGTCACCTTCGCTATCTTGCCGGTGAACTTGAACGGGACCTTGTAACTTTCGGTGACGGGCGTCCCCTCGTCGGCACCGACATCAGCGCCTTCATCCGCCGAGAAAACCCCAAACTCAGTACGCTCGATCCGCCCGGTCGCAACGCTCCGACCGTTAACGATGATAGTGCCGAGGCCACCCTTGCCGACGCCACCGCCGTCATACGCGAACTCGAACCGGATTGTTGCCCTTCCGGCGGGCACTGCCTGCTTCGCGCTAACCGTGAACCGTTCCAGGCCGAGGAAGTTGTAGGTGTAGGTCGGTTTGCCATCCTTCAGATAAAGGCTCCAGCCGCCGAACCGCCCGGCTTGTGCAAGGATCACGCCGTTGGCGCCACCCTTCGGAATATCTACTTCGGCCGTGATCGTGTGCGACCGATTCTTGATGTTAATGAAGACGTTCTCCGACATTCCCGCCATGCCTTCGTGCACCGTGAGACTCGTGCGGCCTGCCATCAAATCCGGTCGCCCAGCCAGTGCCGCGTTGGCCCGTTCGAGGGTACGGTCGTCGAGAGGCAACACAGAGTTTGCTTCTGCCTCCTTCATGAAGAGGTCTTGCATCTCCTTCAGCTTGTCAGGATCCTTCGCCGCCAAGTCGTTCGCCAGGCTGAAGTCCGACCGGGTATCGTACAGTTCCCAGACATCCTGATCGAGTGGACGTCGAGGCTTGGTCTCCCAAGCCGCACGATGGATCGTGCCCGCGAGCCATCCGTCATGATAGATTGCGCGGTTGCCGAAGATCTCGAAGTACTGCGTCTTATGGGTGCTCTCCGCCTTGGGGGCGTCGAACGAGTAGACCATGCTGGTGCCTTCGATCGGCACCTGGATGGTGCCATTCACACTCTTAGGCTCCGGCAAACTTGCTGCTTCCAGGATGGTTGGTGCGATGTCCACGACGTGGTGCCATTGTGTCCGCACCTCGTTCTTGGCCCTGATCACCTTCGGCCAATACACCACCATTCCGTTACGGGTACCACCATAGCTCGACGCGACCTGCTTGGTCCAGGTGAACGGCGTGTCGCCAGCAACCGCCCAGCCGGCTGCGTAATGGCTGTAAGTGTTTGGCCCGCCCAGCTCATCGTAATGCTTGAGCACGTCCTGAACGGTCTCCTGCACACCGTTAAAATAAGTCATCTCGTTGAACATTCCGCTCATGCCACCCTCGGCACTCGCGCCATTGTCGCCAACGATGTAGAAGATGAGCGTATTTTCGAGCTGACCGGTGGCTTTGATGGCGTCGACCAAGCGTCCGATCTCGGTGTCGGTATATTCGGCGAAACCGGCAAATACCTCCATCTGCCTCGTGAACAGCTTTTTTTCGTCACCGCTAAGCTTGGCCCAGTCCGCAATGGCGTCCGGCTTAGGTGCGAGCTTGGTGCCCGCAGGAACGACGCCGAGCTTGATCTGCCGTGCCAGAGTCTCTTCGCGTAATGCGTCCCATCCCTGGTCGAACTTGCCCTTATATTTCGCGATCCACTGCTTGGGCACGTGATGAGGCGCATGGGTCGCCCCCGGAGCGAAATACATGAAGAACGGCTTGTCAGGAGTCAGCGATTTCTGCGACTTCATCCAGGCTATGGCCTTGTCCGTCATATCCGTCATGAAGTGATAGTTAGGATCCTTTGGCAACTCGACCTGCGTCGTGCCATCGTAGATCAGTGGGGCCCACTGGTTGGTTTCGCCTCCCATGAAACCATAGAACTTGTCGAATCCCTGGCGGGTTGGCCAGCGATCCGTCGGTCCCGAAGCACTGACCTCCCAGGCGGCCGTCTCGTGATTTTTGCCGAAATGGGCGGTGCTGTAGCCGTTCAGACGCAGCATCTCAGCGACTGACGCAACGTTGTTAGGACGCTGACCGGTCTGGCCCGGAAATGAGGTGCCTGTCTCGGCAATCGAACCGAAATTGTTCACATGGTGATTGCGGCCGGAAAGCAGGGCTGCTCGGGTCGGTGAACACAACGCCGTCGTGTGGAACTGATTGTATCGCAATCCGCCACTCGCAAGTTGTTCGACTGTCGGCATGTGAATTGGGCCACCGAATGCCGACGACTGGCCGAAGCCCATGTCATCAATCAGGACAATCAGCACGTTCGGAGCCTGTGAGGGCGCCTTGATCTCGAAGCGCGGCGGCGGCGCGCCGGCGTTGCGAACATCCAGCACCGTGCTGTGCGGATATGCGGGTTCAGGAATCGGCAGAACGCTACGATCGGTGGGTAGTACGACACCTGGCGGTACGACGGACTGCGCCAAGGACTGCGCCAAGGCAGGAGCGACCATCGCCGGCGCGATGAGCATCAAGGCGACCATCGCACGGATCACGCCTGCCCGACCTGTCAAGCGCACCCTTGTGCTATCTCGATTCGGAGACAGCAATTGATCCGAAGAGTCCCTACACATGACGCGCTCCTGGCTGAATGAAAATGACAATTGGATTGCCTATTCTGTCAAAACGCTTTTGATCCGTTGCGCCGCATCGCGATATGCTGCCGTTCGCGGCGTCTGGGTAGGCAAGCGACGCACGTACCCAGATGATGTCCAACATGATGATCCCGATTGGGCCGACGCTCTTGGCAACGAACAACAGAAGCCAGACCAGACCGAAGTAAACCTGCAAGGCGCGACTGAAAACAGCTCACGTCTTCGCGCCATTGAATTGCTAAATGCATCGGTCGACTGCCATGGCCGGCGCCAGATGCAGCAAAACGCCGAATATTTGAACCTGTTTGGCTTGGGCAGGCCAGCCAAACACTGAGCTGGTTCAGCGTCGACCGACGCGATTGACGGGACCGCCACGATTCATCGGCGTACCGGCACGCACGCCGACACCAGGTGCACCGACGCCAGGCCGTACCACCGCGCGTGCGACCGGTCGCGGTCGCAGAACGACACCAGGCCGAACAATGCATCCCACCGGATATTCGATGTACTGGCAGTACACCACCGCGCCGGCTCTTTCCGTGCTCGCTGCCACAAAGCCGGCTACCAATCCACTTGTGAGCAAGATCGCGAGTGCACTCGATCGCTTCATTGTGGCGTCCTCCAGTTTTTTATCAATGACTAAACTAGCGCAATGAGCGCGACATACATTGCGGAAGATCAAGCCGCTGGCCTAATCATCACATTTGAGCTGAGTTCCATCAGGCCGATGCCGGCCGCAACAGCTCGCTGCACTTGACACCCTCTGGATCCCACCGATGATATGGCTGATGGCCGGCTGACTTCATCTCTATAGGATTGGCTGTTGGCACGCAGGCGGCGCAAATCGACTCATCAACCAGTGGCGAATTTCCCTGCGAGATCGCCAGAGGCATCGTTGCGGGAACCAGAGCCACGACGATGGAACTCGGGATTCTCTGGACTGTTCTGGGCGGCCAGCTCGATGGCAACGACTGCCATTCTGGCTTGGATTGCCTTTCTCTCGCTCGAGAACAAGGCTTCGCCGGCCCCTGAGATTGCTACCTATGTCGGCAGCAGCGCCTGCGCTGGCTGTCACCAGACGGAGGCACGGCTGTGGATGGCGTCTCAGCACAAGGGGGCAATGCAGCACGCCACCGACGGGACGGTGCTCGGCAATTTCAACGACGTGCGTTTTGACTATTTCGGTGTGCAGTCGCGCTTCTTCCGTAAGAATGGACAGTTTTTCGTGGAGACCGATGGTCCCGATGGAGCGCTGGCCGTCTACGAAGTGAAATATACCTTCGGCGTCGATCCGCTGCAGCAGTATCTCGTTCCGTTCCCGGACGGCCGCCTCCAGGTCCTGCCGATTGCATGGGACAGCCGACCTAGTGATAGAGGTGGCCAGCGATGGTTTCATCTCTCGGCAAATGAAGCGATCAAGCACGATGATGTTCTGCACTGGACCAGATTGAACCAGACCTGGAACTTCATGTGCGCGGAATGCCATTCCACTGGTGTGCGCAAGAACTACGATGCGGAGAAGGATCGGTTCGCGACGACGTGGACGGAGATCAGTGTGGGCTGTGAGGCATGTCATGGACAGGGCTCGCGCCACGTCAGTTGGGCGCACGAGCAGCAGAGCTGGTTGCCGTTTGGCAGGCGCCAGGACTCGAGCAAGGGATTGCTGGTGCATCTTGATGAGCGCAACGGCATCACCTGGTCAATCGAGCCTCAGACAGGCAACGTGCAGCGCTCTTCCGAGCCCGCAGCCCTCCGCAAAGAGGTCGAGACTTGCGGCCTATGTCACGCGCGTCGGGCGGCCTTTCATGAAGGCTGGATTCCCGGACATTCATTATCGGAGACCCATGCGGTCGAAGCGCTCTCGCGCAACACGTTCGATGTTGACGGACAGATCCGCGATGTCGAGGAGCCGTATAACTACACACCCTTCAGGCAAAGCAAGATGTATGCGGCCGGCGTCAGCTGCAGCGATTGCCATGAGCCGCACAGCGGAGGGCTTCGCCTCTCAGGCGAAGGTACATGCCTGCAATGTCACGCATCGAACAAATACGCTGATGTGAAGCATCGCCAGCATGCGGGCGTCGACCCCGCGCCGACCTGCATCTCGTGCCACATGCCGACCCGGACCTACATGTCGATCGATGTCAGACACGATCACGCGTTCAGGGTTCCGCGACCCGATCAATCTGTGGCGTTGGGAACGGCGAACGCCTGCAACGACTGCCATCGCGATCAGTCGGCACAATGGGCCGCAGCGGCGATTGAGCGATGGTACGGAGCTGATCGCAAGGGCTTTCAAAGTTACGGACCGATATTTCATGCCGCCCGGATCAACCGCACAGACGCGGCGGCGCTTCTTTCGGAGCTGGCCTCGGATCGGCGCGCGCCGGCCGTAGCGCGTGCCAGTGCGCTTGGCGAATTGGCATCTCGCATGACGCGAGCGGACATTTCAACGGCCCGCGCCGCGCTCGGTGATCCCGATCCTATGGTGCGGCTCGGCGCGCTGGACATGCTGGAAAACGTGCCCGCCGCTGAGATCTGGTCGTTCGTGTCTCCGCTTTTGTCCGATCCCAGCCGCGGCGTTCGCATCAGAGCCGCTGCTCTGCTGGCCAATATGCCAGTCCGAAGTCAGCATCCGGCGGATCGTGCTCGCTTCGATCTGGCGGCGGCCGAGTTCATCGCAGCCCAGCGCTCCAACGCGGAGCGGCCGGAGGCTCGGACCGCTCTTGGGAATTTTTTGTTGCAGCGCGACCGACCGCAAGAGGCCGAGGCCGAATACCGGGCCGCACTGAGGCTAAGCCCGCATTACGCGACGGCCGCAATCAACCTTGCCGACCTCTATCGGCAGCGCGGCCAGGACGGCGAAGGTGAAGCGGTCCTGCGCACAGCGCTCGTGGCGTCGCCGCGCGACGCCGCGCTTTTTTACTCCCTTGGCCTGACGTTGACACGCCTCAGACGGCCGGACGATGCACTCAACGCGTTGGCTCGCGCAGCGGAACTGGAGCCGGAGCGTCAACGTTATGTTTACGTCTACGGCATCGCGCTGCATTCCAGCGGTCGCCGTGAGGCGGCGGTGAGTGTTCTGAAGGACGCCTTGCGCGCCCATCCAAACGATAGCCAGATTTTGCAGGCGCTCATCTCCTTCAGTCGGATGTCTGGGGACGCGACGTCGGCGCTCCGCTATGCCGAGCAGCTTGCTGCGATTGCGCCGAGCGATAAGGAGCTGGCAGCGCTTATTCAGGAACTCCGTCGCATCGCGTCTCCGCCCGCAAGATAGACGCGAGTGTCTGTTCGCAGTTCGGCCGCTCGGTGAGATGCGAGTCGGCTTCGGAGTTCCGGCAATGCAGTCGCGCAGTCTTGGTTTACCGGATGCCATGACGAGAATGACCGCGGATGCCCCGCTGAATTGAACCATCTTCGCAAGTTCGCTGGCCGCGACCACCCCGTTCAGTCCCAATGTCGGCGACCATTCACATCGGTCAAGCAATTAGAGAGACTCTGGACGGCTCGAGGAGCAATTCCTTGGAGGCGCGCAGCTCTTGAACCTGGCGTCGGCTTTCATCCGACGCAATGTGCGGTTCGATCTGGACCTCCGGGATGATAGCGACAGCCGGCTCTTCGGCATCACAACCGAGACCAAATTGGTACCCAGCCAGCTTGTCAGCTGACGCTGGGAACACCATTCGACGCCGTCCCGCGAGGGAGCCACGTGATTGAGTTATATCAATATGATCGCGCCACAAGCGATTAATCAGCAAGGGCTCTCCAACGGAGAATTCCCCGATGTGGACGAAACGCGACTTCCTTTGCTCTGGTGCATTGACCGCGGTCGTAGCTGCGGGAATAAAGCCTGGGCCGGCGCTTGCTGAGATGCTAACGGGCGCGCCCGCTGTACCCAATTTGAAGTATTCAACCTCTATGCCGTCGGGGGTCGCGATACCGGACAGTGTGGACACTCGGTTGGGTAGGCTGAACTTCTTTGGCGGCTTTCCCGATCAAGCCAGCGTCGATAGGCTTTACGACAATCTCGACTTTCAACGAGCTGTTCAAGCCTACCTGCTGGCGCTCCCGGTGGTGAACCAGGTGGGGAACCGCGATGGCATCCTCGCGGTCGGTCCGGCAAATACGACAGTACCGATTTGGGAAACCATGGTCGATGCCCGGACAGTCGAGCTCACCGCCAACAACAACACGCCTTACACTTGGTTCTGGCTCGACCTGCGCGGCGGTCCGCTCGTCGTTGAAGCTCCGCCGAACGTGCTCGGGCTCGCCAATGATATGTGGTACAGGTGGGTCGGTGACATCGGGCTCGTTGGCCCGGACAAGGGTAAGGGCGGAAAGTATCTGGTGCTGCCGCCCGGCTACAAGGGCCGGGTCCCCTCAGGCTATTTCGTCCTGCGACCAGGGTCATATCTCACCTGGATTGCATGGCGCAGTTTCCTGGTCGGCGATGATCCAAAGCCCGGTGTTGATCTCGTCAAGAAGCATACAAAGATCTATCGCCTCGGCGAAACAAATCCGCCAAAGCTCAATTTCGTGGATATGTCGGGCAAGCCATTCAATATGGTAGCGCCCGCAGACTATCCATACTGGGCGTTACTGAACAAGGTTGTACAAGAGGAGCCAACCGACGACGTCGACGCGACGACCTTGGGGTTCTGGGCTTCAGTCGGCATCATGAAGGGTAAGCCTTTTGCGCCTGACGAACGGATGCAGAAAATACTGGCCGAAGCGGCAATTGTTGGCGATGCGACGGCGCGGGCGATCATGTACAGGTGGCGCGGCGCCGATGGCTACTGGTATTCGGATAGAAACTGGCGTTTAGGTTTTGTCGGGGGTTACAAGTTCGAGGAGAACGGCGCGCGATTGCTGAACGCGTATTCCGGCTTCTTCTTCTACGCGACCGGCGTGACGCCCGCGATGGATTCGAGGAGCGTCGGCGAGGGCTCGCAATACCTGGCGATGTTCGTCGATGCCAAGAAGACCGTCCTGGATGGCGGTAAGAACTATCGGCTGCATCTGCCACCGAACATCCCGATCAAGAACTTTTGGTCGGTGATCGTCTACGACAACCAGACGCGCTCGATGCTCCAGACAGACCAGCGCTTTCCTAGCGTAAGCAGCCAGAACAAGAAGCTGAAAATCAACCCGGACGGCTCGGTTGATGTATATTTCGGACCCAAAGCACCCGCTGGCTTGGAGGATAACTGGGCTCAGACGGTCCCCGGAGCAAGCTGGAATATCCTGTTGCGGCTGTACGGTCCGCTTCAGGCTTTCTTCGACAAGACATGGCGACCTGGCGACATCGAGCTTCAATCCTGAGCGAGTTGGCTGCCTTGGGTGGCTATGCCGCCCAAGGCAGCATAGCCAGTTCCTCTGAACGAAGCTCGCGTTGGCTCACAATCGGCCCTATGCCGGCGTGTCTCTCCACGTCTGCTACGGGTCACAGGACTAAACCGCTCGCGCGGTAGGGCACACAGCCGGCAGCACGGCTGAGAGGATGGCGCAACGAGGCAGCCGCTACGGAACAACGACGTTGGTGCGGTGCAGCTTCAACGCGATCGCTGCGCCGCGCGGCCGGAGATACGGACGCCAGCAATCCCGGCGCTACGGTCGTCAATTCGGTGCCGATCAACGCAATGACTGGTCGGCGGGCAGGCGTCACCACCGATCCCGAGACGCCGGATCTCGCCGAGCACAGCGAGTTGCGTCGGTGATCCTGTGTTCACCAGGTGCTCGATCAAGGCCGGGGTCATCAGGGCGACCGCCAGTCGGCCCGTTTCGATCGCTTGGCTCAGGTCGGTGATGTCGCCGCGTGGGGGAAGTACCACTGTCCCACCGACGACCAGTGGCGACAAGAACGACGAAATCAGGCCGTAGCTATAGCTCAATCCGAGACTTTGCAGCGCCTGGAATGGTCCTGACAGCCCGAGGCTGTGAAGACGCTTTATGGCGTTAAAGAGCACGGCTGCGTGGCTCAGCCGAACAATCTTTGGCTTCCCAGTACTTCCCGAAGTCGCGATCAGAAGGAGATCATCGGTCGGGCGACAATCCTCTCGCGTATCCGCAACGTCCCGAGGTCCATCTTGGTTCGTTGGCGCTCCTCGAGGGAAAGCGTGGCGAGATGCGTCCGACACTTCCAGGAGAATCGTTCCATGCCAAGGCGGCGCGCATATTGAAGGAATGCGAAGCAGCCAAGGTTGGGTTCAGGCGTGGCCAAAGCCGTCGCCGCATAGAAATCGGCGTCCTCCCGACCATCAAGATGCAATGCGTAACCGCTTTACAATAAAGCCTCGCGACATTGCAGCCCGACATCGATGTTGCTTTGCGCGAGCGCAGCCGGGACGGACACGACATCCTCACCGCGAGAGGAGTTCGCCTGAACGTGGTCCTCAAGACGAATCAGGACCAGTGCGCTATGGAGGCCGTAAAATCCATGAATAGTACAATCGCTCCATTGAGTCTGATTGCCGAACTATCAGCCGTTCCCCTCGACGACTTCGGATTGATACGCTCTTTGGGCATGTACCTTTCGAAGAGCCTCGAACAGGATTTTCAAGCGGATCTTGTTTCTGCTTTAAAGGTCGCCTTGGAGGAAAATATGAGGGACGTAATGAGCAAATAAGTGCGTTCCCGCAGAACCGAGCGCAGCCCAATGGCACTTGAAGTATGAATCAACACTCGGAAGCCGACCGCTTGCATCTTTGAAAGCCGGCCACCCCGAAATGCGCCGAGACTTGGCGCTCGCCGGAATACAGGGCCGGATGCGACTAAGAAATATATGGTGCGTTCGCGATTGTGAGCAAGCGCGCGGTCGGCTACGCTGCCTGTCCTGCCTCGTAGGTCAGCTGTAGAGGATAATAGATCGCGCCGATCCAGGTTGAACGCGATTGGAATAAAGCTCCTCGCGTCAGTCCGGAAGCTTGAAATCAAATTGCTTCGTTCGTCCGACGACACGCTTTGTCCCATCCCAAGTCTGGCGCCCGCGGTCCACATCTGCCGGCCGTCCGGTGCCACCTCATGCGACCACGTCTTGGAAGAGGCCGCAGGCCGCTGCCCGAGGACGTCATGCGCTCCGACTTGCTCAACGACAGGAGAGTGGCTTGAGTACCAATCTTGGCACTGCAGTTGCGAGGCCCGCCAATGCCATGAGGCAGGCGAGGCCGGATGACGCTGAGAAGCTGACACGTATCGCTCAGGCAGCGTATGGAAAATACGTGCCGCGCATGGTGAAGGCGCCAGCGCCGATGTCGTATGACTATCTCGCCTGGATCAGGGAAGGAAACACTTATGTTTTGGAGCATTTTGGCGAAGTGGCTGCAATGATCACGCTTCTGCCGAAGGATGATCACCTGATGATGCGCAATCTTGCCGTTCTTCCTGCATTTCAAGGCAGGAGACTCGGTCACGCGCTGATCGATTTTGCCGAGGCGGAGGCCAAGCGTCGGAATCTCCCTGAGTTGCGTCTCTACACCAACGAGAAGTTTCCGGAAACAATGCCGTTCTACAAATCGCGCGGCTTCTCTGAAACGCATCGTGCCCAGGTCGACGGATATTCGTTCATCTATCTGTCGAGAACGCTCACCTGATTCTGTCCTCGGCAAGCATCGTAGATCCGATGAAGCGTCCGTATAAGCCGATCAGTCGTTGGCCGGCGGAGAGCCGCGGCGTGGCGGAAGTTAGCTCTCTCCGTCGACGCTCTGATCAAAGCTCGCAGGCGTTCGAGCTTTTGCTCGGCGTCGGGCGCCGCGAGACGTCAAGTTGATCAACGCGGCTGGTGCGTTTCATCGCGGGCTGGTGCGGGCCGGCGGTGGTGGTTGAAACGCGCGAGCTGCCAGGGCTACATCATGAGCATCGGCGTGTTCAGTACGGCTTCGCACATCTCCTCAAGCAGAGGTCGCTGGCGGCGGATCCGTCGGCGGGACTGAACCTCTGATCGGGGCCCCGCACGGTGAAGAAGGAGCCAAACACGGTTGAACATGCCCACTCCTGTCCGGTCCTCGTATCTGGCCCGTCGGTTGTGCCAGCAAAGTCAGCTCTGGATTCGCAAGCCGGCGCGCCTCGTGGGGGCTGACAAAGGGGCGGCAATCAGCACCGACGCAGCCCGGCGTGCCGAAGACGCGATAAGAGGTGCTATTCAGGCAGAGCGAGGCCCTCCCGTGCGAACGCGCGCCGGACCGCAGGCCTTTCGGCGAGGCGCCGCGCATGGTCGGTCCAAGCGGGGAAGTCGGTTGCCATATCATAGCGCAGACGTTGACCGCGTCCCCAGTTCCAGAATACCTGGAGATAGGGATCGACGACACTGTAGGTGTCGCCGAGCGCCCAGGGGCTGGCGCTCAGGCGATCGTTGATCTCCTGCCAGAGCGGCCTGCACGATTCGACCCCCTTCCGGACCACCTCTGCTTTGCCTTCGGGACTGTCAGCATAGCGCTCGGCGCGACTGATATGCGCGTAGGTGACGTGCACGGTCGATGCGAGCCACGAGCACCACTCGGCGCAACGGGCATCCGCTCGCGACTCGGTCGGCCAAAGCCGCGAGGCCGGCGTCGGATGCGTCCCTGCGGCTGTCAGATAGCGCAGTATCGCTGGTGTCTCGGTCAGGATTCCCCAGGGCGTCGCAAGCGCCGGAACGCGGCCGCGCGGATTGATGGCCAAGTAGTCCGGTTCTCGTTGCTTGCCTGCGGCGAAGTCGACCTTGATGGCCTCGAAAGTCAGCCCTGTCTCCTCCAGAACGATATGGGCTGCAATCGAGCATGCGCCCGGCCAAAAATAAAGTACCAGATGGCTCACAGAACTAATCCCCTGATTGGCGTGTTGGTAGGATAGGGCTTCAATGCTTCGGAGTGAACGCCGGCTTCGAATATATTTCGCGCCATATCCGCTTCGCTGATCATCAATGATCGAGACGAATATCGCGTAGCATGTGTGGGCTCATATAACTTCAAAAATCACTATCAAATCGGCGAGGTGCAACCTAGCGTCGGCTCATGACTGCAATTGTTCAGGAGCGTAACGAATGGCCGAGCACCTCGTATCCAGTGATTTCCTGCAATTCCAGACACTCTTGGCGAGCCGTGGATGGGCGGTTCTTGCATCAGGTGAGATCGATGCCGATCCGGCTGTGACGCTTCGGCGGCTTGGGACGATCGTGCCGCAATATGACGGGCGCGTTAGTTTCGATGTCACCTACCGGCCAGGCTATGACGATGCGCCCTATAGTCAGAGCATGAATGCGCTCGGCGCGCATACGGAGGCGCCAGGCTTCATGCCGCCGCCGAAATATCTCGCGCTCTATTGTCACCGGCAGGCGCGTTGTGGAAATGGACAGACGCTCCTCGCCGACGGCATTCGCTTCTACGACGAGGCGCTGAGCCCCGATCTGCGGCGTTGGTCTCAGAACAACGAGGTCGAATTCGTGTCCAGCGCGACACCGGGCGATGAGACCAGGTCATCGCTCCGCGCGCCGATCCGCGCCACCGTCGCAGGCGAGCCGGTGCTGAGGTTCAGCTACAATTTGTTTCGTTACGGCAATGTGAACCCGGATGCGATCGAAGTCAGGCGCGTCGGCGACGATCCGTCCGATCCGCTCGGGCAAATCGCGGAAGAAGGGGAGGCGTTCTTCAGCCGCAACCTGATCCCGGTCCTTATTCCCGACGGCTGCATGCTCGTCTGGAACAACCATCGCCTGATGCACGGCCGTGGCCGCTATGCCGACCAGGCGCGTCACCTCACGCGCTACTGGCTGAGCTGAGCGTTCGAGGTCGCCGTCTCGACGCCGACCTCGTTGCGCGACTTCCGGCATGTTTGACAGAGGATGCGATGATGAATGAGGGGTGTTACCTGGCTTATGGCGTCCTTCGCGACGCGTTGAAGAGCAGAACCACCGTGCCCGTCGCGTGGAGCTGGAGTCGAACGGCCGCTGAGCTTGAGACCAGGGTTGGCGCCGAGATTCGTGGCATCTCGCTCGTGGCGCTGTCGACAGCCGCGAGTGACGCGACGGGCGAGGTCGTTCCCGGCATCTCCTTTGCGGTGCAGTCATTGCCGGTCGACGGGCAGACTCCGCGTCATTCCCATGCGTGGTGGCACGTGTTCGTCGTTCAGAGTGGATCGGGCATCGTCGGCTTCGGTGATGGTCGCGAGGCGATCCGTATGACGCGGAACGACGTGGTGTTGATCCCGGCCTGGTGCGTCCACGAGCTTCGCAATGACGGTGCCGAACCGTTCGTCACCTTGAACCTCAGCAACATGCCGCAGCAGGCTGATCTCGCAAACTTCAGAACGGCTGATGGACGTCAATCATCGTCTTGCACTGATCCAATTGGAAAGGGCCGCACGCATGCTACAGGTCTCTGATCTCCCTCGTACGACCAGAATGCAGCCACATGTCGCGCAACCACCGGAGCGATTGATCTATTACACCAACCATCGCCTGTCGCAGGTGCCGCAGCTCAAGTCTCTGCCGCCGCGTCTGGTTCGAGGCATCCATCTCGCGGCAATGGTGTTTCCGTTCAAGGTCAACAGTTACGTCCTCGACAATCTGATCGATTGGGGGGCGGCTCCGGATGACCCGATGTTCCGGTTGGTCTTCCCGCATCCAGACATGCTGCAGGATGGCGATCGGGAGGTCCTTGATGATCTTCTTGAGCGAGGGGATGAAGTCGCGATCGCCGCCGAAGTGCAGCGTATCCGCGCGGACATGAATCCGCACAGCTCCGACCAGATCGTCAATGTTCCGCTGTTCGAAGGGGCCTCCCTGGAAGGCGTGCAGCACAAATATGACGAGACGGCATTGTTCTTTGCCAAGCAGGGCCAGACCTGCCACTCTTATTGCTCGTTCTGCTTTCGATGGCCGCAGTTTGTGGATTCGGCCGTCGACCGGTTCGAGGCGCGGGACGGAGAGCGGCTCTACGCCTATCTGCGGACACGTCGCGACATCACGGATGTGCTGCTCACGGGCGGGGACCCGTTCGTCATGAGCAGCCGGCGGCTGGCCGATTACCTCGAGCCGCTGCTGGCGCCGGAGTTCTCACATGTGACGAACATCCGTATCGGCACCAAGGCTTTGTCGTATTGGCCGCAGCGATTCTATGTCGGCGCGGAGGCGGAGGAACTGAACCGGCTGTTGGTTCGGGTCGCCGATTCAGGAAAGCAGGTCGCTGTCATGGCGCATGTCAATCACTGGCGTGAGCTGACGCCCGAGCCGGTTCATCGGGCCGTCGAGGCGCTGAGAAGGTCCGGTGCGGTGATCCGCACGCAAAGTCCGGTGCTGCGCCATGTCAACGATGATGTCGCGGTGTGGCGTCGCAATTGGCGCGACCAGGTCGCGATGGGAATGATCCCGTATTACATGTTCGTCGAGCGCGATACCGGCGCGAACCACTACTTCCGCATCAGCCTCGATCGCGCGCTGGCGATCTACCAGGCGGCCGCTGCCGCGGTGTCGGGGATTTGCCGCACGGCGCGCGGGCCGGTCATGAGCGCGGGGCCGGGCAAGATCCACGTTCTCGGCCGGCTTGCGATCGGAAATGACGACTATTTCGTGCTGTCGTTCCTGCAGGCAAGGCGCAAGGAGTGGCTGCATCGGCCATTCCTGGCCAAATATTCTGCAGATGCGGCCTGGATCAACGAGCTCGTGCCCCCCGAAGGCGAAGACGGCTTCTTTTTCGACAGGCCGTACGCCGAGCTCTTGGCGCAGAGAAGCGGCGAACATCGTCTGGAAGCCGAGGAGGTCGGACATGAGTGAGATATCGGTCGCAATCATCGGGGCCGGCTCGCGCGCGCTCAACGTGATCGAACATCTGGCTTGGCGGTTGTCGTCAGACCCGGCGCTTCCCGGTGTCGTGGTGCATCTCATCGATCCAGGCGAGCCGTGCGCCGGCGTGCATGTCGCCAATCAGTCCAGCCAACTGCTCACGAATACGCTTGCGTCACAGGTGACGATGTTCTCGCCGACGAACAGGCTGGAGCCAAAGTCGCCGCCGAGTGGGCCGTCCTTCACAGAATGGGCGCGTCGTCAGGGTTACCGCCGGTTCGGCACCGAGTATCGTCAGGCCGCCGGAGGTGAGGAGATCGGAGAGCTCGATTATCTTCCGCGCGCCATGCTGGGCGAGTATCTCCGCGACGCATTCAGGATGGTGCTGCAGCGAGCGCCGAAAACGATGACGGTGAAACACCACCGGACGACCGCCATCGACGTCTCGGAGCATCCGCGCCGCGTGCATCTCGAAAACGGTGACCGCATCCCGTGGGACGCGTTGATCATCGCGACGGGGCATTGCGAGCTCCAGCCCTCGCCCGAAGAGCGCAAAATCCAGTCGTTCGTGACACGTAATCGGTCGCGAAACAGTCGGCTCAGATACATCGGCAATCCGTACCCCACCTCGCGATTGGCGGAGATCTCCCGGTCCGACGTGGTGCTCGTTCAGGGTCTCGGATTGACGGCGTACGATGTCATTGCCGACCTGACCGCCGGCCGAGGAGGCGGGTTCGTCGAGACAGGCGGCGGGCTGCGCTACATCCGTTCCGGCGAGGAACCGCTCATTCGTCTGTTCTCGCGCCAGTCGCTTCCCTACGGAGCGAGAGGGGTCAACCAGAAGGGGGTCGACGGAGGGCATGTCGCTCAATTCCTCACCAGACCAGGTGTCGACGCCATTCGGGCGCGATCTGCCGCCGGCGGAATGGCGAAGCTCGACTTCCTGACCGACATCCTGCCGCTGATCCGGAAGGACATGGCGTTCGCGTATCGGTGCGCCGAGCAGCGGCGAAAGATCGATGTGGAGGACTTCCGGCCCACGCCGACGGAAGACGCGATCATCGACCGGATCTTCGAGCCGAAGGAGCTGTTGTCTTGCGGCGGACTGAGTGAATTGCGATCACGCGTCGTGAAGTACCTGCGCGACGATTTGGCGGAGGCCGTCCGAGGCAATGTGGACAGCCCGTTGAAAGCGGCGACGGATGCCATCCGGGATCTCCGAGACGGTCTGTCTGCGGCCATCGAGTTCGGCGGACTGACGCCGGAGTCCCATCGTTACGTCGTCGAGGTGTTTGTTCCGTTGACGAATCGGATCACATTCGGTCCGCCCTTGAGGCGCAACGCTGAATTGCTGGCCCTGATCGAGGCCGGCGTGGTCGACTGGGCAGGCGGCGCGGGAGCCCGGATTCGCCTTGATGAAGGTCTTGCGCGCTTCGTGGTTCAGACGACGTTCGGATCGAAAGAGGAGTGCGTCGCTGGTGACGTTCTCGTCACGGCGCGGGTGTTTGGTCACCGACCGCTCGAGGACGTTCGGCCGTTGTCGCGAAATCTGGTGGAGCGGGGCATCGCCAGGCCATTCTGCAACGGCAACTATCATCCGCACGGTCTCGACGTGGATCGCGGCCTGCGGCTGCTGCGAGCTGACGGATCACCAAATCGAAGCATCTGGGGAATCGGCTTCGTCACCGAAGGGCCGCGCTTTCATACCCATGCACTCCCGCGGCCCGGCCGGCGCTCGAGCCAACTCGCCGATGCTGCGCGACTCGTGGATGATCTCCTCGCGTCGTTCGCATCGGGAGCAGCGCCGCATTCTGCGGCGGCTCAAGCTGAAGTCCTGGCTGAAGAAGGGGTGCGGTGATGCAACAAGATGCCCGCTCGCCCCTTGCGCATCTCGGCGGTGCTCTGGGGTTCGGCAAATATATGACCAACGCGATGGTGCTCTGTCGGTACAGCGACGGGACTGGCTGGGAAAAGCCGAGCCTGGTCCCCTATGGGACGCTCGCATTCGACCCATGCGCGCTGGTGCTGCATTATGGCCAGGCGATCTATGAGGGGATGAAGGCATATCGATCCCCCGACGCCTCGATCGCGCTGTTTCGACCGGATCGCAACGCGGCGCGCTTCCGCGCTTCTGCACGGCGCATGGAGATGGCCGAGATGCCGGAGGGCTTGTTCATCGAGGCAGTGAGCACCCTGGTGGACGCGCAACGCGATTGGGTGCCGGCTGGCGCGGAATCGTCGCTGTATCTGCGACCGGTCATGGTCGCCGACGAAGCGGCATTCGGTGTGCGCAGATCGACGACTTACCTGTTTTTCATTGTCGCGACGCCCGTGGACGCGCTCTACCGCGACGGCATGGCGCCGTTCAGATTGATGGTGAGCGAGGACTTTGCCCGCGCGGCGCCCGGCGGCGGAGGAGATGCGAAGACATCGGGAAACTACGGCAGAACATTGATCGCGCTCGAAGCAGCGCGAAGGAGCGGCTTCAACAACGTTCTCTGGCTGGATCCGGTTGAACGTGAGTTCATCGAGGAGGCGGGGATCACGAATGTCTTCGTTCGCCGCGGGCGCGACCTGCTCACGCCGCCGCTCAACGGTCGCATTCTGCCGGGCGTGATGAGAGAGACGATCCTGCAACTGGCCCGAGACTGGGGCCTGAGCGCGATCGAACGGGAAATTTCGGTTACGGAGCTGCTGAGCGGGATCGATGCAGGTGATGTTGATGAGGTGTTCCTGAGTGGCACAGCCGTTCACGTCGCTCCGGTCGGCGTCATCGCCCGGCGGGGGCGCGAACATCGATTGGCGGCCGCCGGGGAGGCGCAGAGCCTGGCGAAGCGGCTGTCGCAGGCCATATCCGAAATCCAGCGAGGGCTGGTCGCGGATACGCGAGGTTGGATGCGCCGCGTCGCCGCGCCGTCAGACTGTCTGGTCCTAAGCGAGCCTTGATTCAAGTCGGTTGCCGCTGATCGCAGGTCACAGCAAGCCTGCGCGACAGGGCGCGTCGCGCAGATCGTCTTGCCCGTCGGCAGACCTGCGTTGCGGGCTGACGGCTGGTCCGCGTCCGTCAGATTCGGTCAGGGTCGACGGGCATATCAAAGCGTTATCACTGAAAGCTCCGGGGGCGCGCTTTCATTCCAGGCGCCGATTAGTAGGGTCGCGTGGCAGAGGAGCAATGATGACGATCGTGGCCGGCAAGTCGCAGTCCGTTGAGACGGCGCCGAAAAATATCTGGACGGTGCTTGCGATCGCCGTTGCGGCACAGACCGCTGGCTCTTTTGTGGCTCAGGGCGTCTACGTGATGGTGCCGATCTGGCGCGAGGCCTTCGACATCTCGTTGGCCGTCGCGTCGCTGGCTGTGACGTTTATGAACGGCGGCCAGATCATAACCATGTTTCTGCTCGGCAAGGCGATCGACCGTCATGGCGAGAGGATCGTCGTCTCCTTGATGATGTTGGGAATGGGCGCCGCCGCCTTCCTATGTGCCGGCCTCGCGACCAGCTTCTGGGCGACGCTGGCCTGCATGACCTTCCTTGGCATGACCTATGCGGCAGTTCAGCCGGGGGGCACACGCGCGATCATCCGTTGGTTTCCTCCGCATCGGCGCGGTCTGGCGACCGGGTTTCGTCAAGCCGCTGTTCCGCTCGGAACGGCGCTGGCGGCGGTGTCGTTGCCGCTGACGGCCTATGCCTATGGGTGGCGCGCCTCGGCACTTCTTCTCGGAAGCGTCGCCGTCGCCGGTGGCGCCATGTTCTGGGCATTCTACCGCGAGCCGTTGGAGCCGATGAGCGCGACGGAGCGGGTCCTGCCGCTGAGAGATCTGCTCAAAGCCGTGGGACAAGATCCGCTCTTTTGGCCGGTGCTGTGGGCTGGCGTAACGATGTCTGCATTGCAGTTCACCCTGACGGCGCATGTGATCGGGTTCCTGTCCAGCGGTCTCGGCCTATCCGTCAAGACCGCGGCTTCCTTGTTCTCGTTTGCCCAGCTGCTTGGAATACCTGGCCGCATTCTGCTGCCGTCGCTCAGCGACCGCTGGTTTCCCGGCCGGCGCATCCGGTCTCTGGCCTGGACGATGATGATCGCGGCCGCGACCGTCGGAAGCTTCGCCCTGCTGGAGGCCGGAACCCCGCAAGCGGCCATCGTGTTGCTTCTCATCCTCCTCGGCGTGTTCGGTATCGGCTGGTTTCCGCTTTATCTTCTGCAGGTTGCCGAAATGGCGCCGCGGAGTTCGATTGCCTCGACCGTTAGCCTGGCGACGACCTTGTGCATGATCGCAATGGCGACCGGGCCGTTCATCTTTGGTCTTCTGGTGGATCAATCCGGCTATGCGGTTGCGTGGATCGCGCTCGTCCTGCCGGTGGCCGTCAGCGCGCTCTCACTGCTCAGAGGTCGGACATTGCGCGCAGCCAGCTGACTCCGGATGTTTGCTTGCCAGCGCGGTGCGCAAAGATCGTCCGGGAATGGCGTGGCGGCAACGGTGCGCCGCACGCGCAATGATTGACAACGCGCAGAATGTCGTCGCGGTGGTCTGCTCGGGCACACTGGCCGCGAAGCGTTCGCCGGCCAAGACCGCCAGCGCGCTAGTCTGCTGTCGGCTGCGCTGCAGTCTGAATCGCGCGAGCGACGGTGAACAGCACCTGTCGTGATGCGGCCGTTCGGGCGTTTGAATGCAGCACGACTTCCCTCTCCGGGAGCGGTGGCAGATGGAAGCGCTGAGTCACGTCGATGACCCCTGCCGGCATCGCGGTTCGGGCCATCGCGGCAATTGCCAATCCCGCGGTCGCCGCGGCGCCCACCGCGATTGCGCCGCCGCCAACGATCGCCTCTCGCCAGCGAATATCGGCCCTCGTCAAGGCTCGTACCGTTAGTTCGCGCACCTGACAGGGCTCGGGCTGGATTGCGATCGGCAACGGCTCCGATCGTCCCACCTTGAGATCGGGCGAGCCAAACCAGGAGAAGCGCTCATTGAACAACCGCTCGCCCGAGCGGCGGTTCTCGCCGTGCCGCAGGATGATTGCGGCGTCCACCTTCCCGCTGTCGAGGAGCTCAAGCAAGCCGCGCGTATCTCCGATCCGGAGATCGAGCACGAGATTGGGATCGTTTCCACCGACCCGCTCCAGTGCCACGGGAAGTCCAGGCCCGACCAGATGATGCGTGATCCCGAGCGTCAGCCGGATGGTTCGGGGAGACAGCGCGGCGAGCGCACGCTTGTAGGCATTCACGAGCTCACGTGCGGGATCGAGAAATCTCTCACCCTCGCGGGACAGGCTCACTTTGCGCGGTGTCCGGTCGAGCAGGCGCTGTCCAAGTCGCTCTTCGAGCCGTTTGATCCTCAAGCTCACGGCGGCCTGCGTCGTGTTCAAGCTCTGGGCCGCAAGTGTAAAGCTCCGCAACTCCGCGGTCAGAACAAATGCTTCTACAGATTCGGGATCAAGCGATGGCATTTGGAGCCATATCCAATCGTAATCACTGAAATCCATTACAGCACGTTTTCGGCGGAGAATTCAAACCGTAAGATGATCGCCCGGCGAGACGAGACATGCGCGCAGGCGGATGACGTGCACTGCAGAGCATCGGTTGCCAAGGATCTCGCGTCCCCGGCATGTCCCCGACCGAATCCGGTCGTGCAAGCCGCCTCGGCCCCATCCAGGGCGCCTCGCGGGATTTCGTGGATTGTCTTCGCCCGACGGTCAGGGGCAGGTGCCGCATTCTCGATGATGACAACGGCCCTTCAGCGATGCATCGAATTGAGGAGCGCAAGGCGACAAGACGACGTGATCGCCAGCGCGCTGTGGGCGAGATAAGGAGCCGGACCGCGCGTGACGTCTGCGCTCCCGACGATGCACGACATGCACTTGGCTCTGCTGAAGATCATGAGCATGTTGCAATCGTCTCAATTCGACGATCGGGGAATCGTGCAGTCCTCACGCGATCGGAATCGTCACCTCATCAGCCTTGACTGATATGCCTGGACAAAGCCGTAATCGGCATTCAATTGATTCCGGCCGCGGCCCGATCACAGCTATCCGATGGCCGTCGACTGAAAAAAACTAAGCGCCTATCCGTCCCTTGCGGAATGTTCTTCCTAAGGGCGATCTCGTTGATTCGATGTCCTTCGAATCAGACATGCCGCACGGCTTGATAGTTGTTGCTGCCGACCATGCCATGTCGGATTAACGAATAGTTGTCCTTCTCTGATACATTCTTAGGTTGCCCAAGATGCTTTCGCGACCTATCGTCTGTGGCTCTGTGAGAGGGGATGCAAGCGATGTTGATCAATCTGTCTCCAACGCCGCCCGATGCTGTCATGCTGGCGGCCAGACTGTTTGCGGAAGACCCCAGGCCTCACAAAGTGAATCTCGGCATTGGCATGTACTATGACGAGGAAGGCCGGATTCCTCAATTGGCAGCGGTGCGCGAGGCTGATCATCGCCTTCGATCGCGCAACCGGCCGTGGCCCTATCTGCCCGCGGAGGGGTTGGTCGATCTGAAGAACAAGGCCATGCCGGTCGTGTTTGGCGAAGACCAGGCGGACGATCTGCGCCGGCGCACGGCGTGGATCCAGACTGTCGGTGGTACAGGCGCCGTTCGCATCGGAGCGGAGCTCGCCCGAGCGATCGCGCCGGACGCGATGGCATCGATCAGCGATCCGAGCTGGCCGAATCACGAAGCAATCTTTCGCGCTGTCGGGGCCCGGGTTTCGAGCTACAGATATTACGACGTCGAATCCTGCGACATCGATGTCGACGGCATGCTTGAGGATCTCGGTCGTCTTCCCCGGGGGACTGTCGTTGTGCTTCATGGGTGTTGCCACAACCCGACGGGATTCGATCCGACGCCGGCGCAATGGAATCACATCGCGCAGGTGCTGGCGGATCACGGCCTGATTCCCTTCATCGATCTGGCTTATCAGGGATTTGGCGAAGGGCTTGAGGCCGACGCTCAGTCGGTTCGCATCATCGCGCAATCGTGCAATCTGATTTTCGTCAGCGTCTCTTTCTCGAAATCGTTCTCTCTTTACGGAGAGCGTGTTGGATTATTGTTCGTGGTTACCGAGAGCGAGGCCCAGGCGGCACTCGTCGGCGAACGCGCTCGCGCGGTCTCACGGGCGTTATATTCCAGCGCGCCAAGCAACGGAGCTCTCCTCATCGCCGAGGTTCTGGGCGATCCGCAATTGAAGACGACGTGGATCGACGAACTCGATGCCATGCGCCGGCGTATCCTGCTGATGAGGGCTGAGCTCGTCGACCAGCTCGCTGGCGGCAATCGAGGAGCAAATTTCGCGCCGATCAAGGCGCAGCGCGGGCTGTTCTCGTATTCAGGCCTGACCCGCACCGAGATCGAGCGACTGAGAGTCGACCACGCGATTCACGCGGTGGGCGATGGGCGGATCTGTCTGGCGGCGCTCAATGCGGGGAACCTTCCGTCGGTCGCTGCCGCAATTCGACAGGTTTCGAGCCGGCATTGACGGCGCCCGTGCAGTTTTGTCGCAACTTTAGGTCGAGTAAAGTTAATTTTGCCCGAGTTCGGACAAGTTTTTGCAGGAGATGAGTTCCGCGAAGGAGAGTGACCGTCAGTCGAATGGTGGGGCGGTCATAGAACCTGTTTCACAATTGATCATCATGATCGAGCGGTCGCTCCATCAGCGGGAGCGCGAGCGTGACGATCGAAATGCTCCGGAGGAGCTTGTGCAGAGTCTCGACAGATCGCTTTTGAAGCGAAGAGCCAAAGTATATCCAACTCTTAGAGAAATGTGTCTCGACTATGCATTCTGGCCGCGGCAGCAGCTGCATATCGAGGATCTCGCCGCTCTTCTGTCGTCGAGTGCGACGCCGGTCCGGGAAGCTCTCGCCCGCCTGGCTGGGGAGGGCCTGATCGAGGCGCTGCCCAACCGCGGCTACGTGGCGAAGGCGCTCTGCGAAGATCAGATGCGCGGCAATCTCGATCTTCTCTTCACGCTGCTGACGGACGCAATTGCACGGGCGAAGCCGGAGCGCTGGCCCATCCGGGCCGAGCAGGGCGGTTTGGACGAGCAGGATCTGTTCCGGTTGGCCGATGCGAACTTCATGAATATCGCGCGCCTGCCGGACAACGACGTGTTGTGTGAGCACATTGTCCGGCTGATGGAGCAGACGCGCTTCGTCAGGAGGCTGTATTTCGAGGACGACAGCGGCCGTGCGGAGATGACGGAGCCGATCAGATGGCTTCGTGACAGCCTGGTCACGCACGATGCGATGTCCGCGAAGCAGGCGCTGGACGATCAGATCCGTGATCTTCACGAACGCCTCGGTGCGCTGATCAAAGAGGGGCGCACGCGCTCGATGACTGTCAACCGTGCGCCCATGCTCGTTCGAAGCGTCGGAGCGATACGACTCCCCACGGCTTGAGCAGTCGTCGTGGGCCCCAGACGCGGGTGCGCCTGGGCCCATCTGTCTGCGTTCATCGGTCGCGTTCATGGCGGCAAGGTCAATGGCGATTGGACTTGAAATGAAGCTGCATATGGCTCTGGCTCGACGCGGGGGGAAGCATCGCCGATGGCCGGTCCCGGTGTGCCACTCACTTCCCTACGCGGTGATGTGCCGTCACGGCTCACGCGCTGCTTCCGCTGGCGCCTCGTCGGCGGCAGGAGTCTCCGATCAACACGTCTCGAACCCGTTCCCGTCCGGTCATATCAGCAGAGCGCACGGCTCCGTTGGCGATCGCGGTCACCAACGTTTGGAATATACAATCGCAGATAGCATCAAATATTGCTTCCGATTGTCAGCAATCGTCTCCTATATGGAGCAGCCGCGTGCTGCATTCGGGCGGGCTTCATCGATCTCGACCAGCGCTGCGGCGGGGCCTGCTGTGGAGGTCCGGCGCGGCGCAGGTCTGAGCGCGTCGGAATTCGGTCGAGCGAGCCATTGAAGAGGCCGCAGTGCCACCTGACCATCGATCAGCACCTGGCCCAGGTCGGAAGGGAGAAAGTGAAGCATGTCGCTCAGGGTCGGAGATTACGTCCGCTATGCGGATTATCGCGCGCATTTCGACGCCGACGTCGCTCGGCCTCCCGTGCTGTGGCGAAGAAAGGAGCTGCTCAAGGTTCTGGATGCAGCTGATAAGGACGAGCGCGGGACCGTTGCTCTCTCGAGCACGGGAACGATCGATGGGCTCACGATCATGGACGGACTCTCGATGACCGTTCAGGTCGTGCCGGCGGGATCGTCGACGCGGCTGCACTCTCATTCATGGTGGCATCTCTTCATCATCCAGTCCGGCCATGGTGTGGTCTGGTTTGGCGACGGCGGCGATGAGGCGCCGGTCCAGGCGGGAGACCTTCTGCTCGTGCCGGCCTGGAGCGAGCACGCGTTTCGGTGTTCATCCGAGGATGCCCTGGTAATGGCCGTGCTGGGTAATCTGCCGCAACAGGCGCGGCTATCGAACAAGCTCGCTCGCGAGCCGGGGGATCCAATGGCGGTCGGGAAACGCGCATGAGTGAGGTCGATCAGTCGCTTCCGCAAAAGGCATCGTGGCAGATCGGGTATCGCTGGATCGTGCTCGTCGTTGCGTCGATGGCGCAGGCAACCGCCTCGGTCGTGTCGCAGGGATCCTATGTGATGGTGCCGTTCTGGCGGGAGGCGTTCGTCCTGAGCGAGGCGCAAACCGGGGCGCTGCTTGCTGCCATGAATGGAGGGCAGATCCTCTCCATGATCCCGCTGGGCACGGCGATCGATCGTTATGGCGAGCGCGTGGTCGTCGGCGTCACCATGCTGGCGATGAGTGCCGTATCATTCGCGATCGGACATTTTGTCGACAGCTATGTCGGGCTTCTGTTTGGTCTGGTGGCGCTCGGCGCGTTCTACGCATCGGTGCAGCCTGGCGGCACGCGCGCGATCCTCAAATGGTTTCCCCCCAGCGAGCGCGGCTTCGCCATGGGCATCCGCCAATCCGGCCTGCCGCTGGGAACGGCGGCGGCGGCATTGCTGCTTCCGGCGCTTGCAATCAGTGCCGGCTGGCGCAACGTCACCCTCGTGCAGGCCGGCATCGGCATGGCCGGTGCGCTGCTTTTCCTCGCCCTGCACCGCGATCGGGATCTGCCGCCCCAAGGTGGCGCAAAGGGGCGCATTCCGTTCTTCGCTCTCCTCAAGATCATCAACGAGACACCTGGATTCAAGGCGACATTGGCCGCCGGCGCCATCATGGCGGGATTCCAGTACACCTTCTCGACCTTCGTCGTCGTGTACCTCGCGTCGGCCGTCAAGGCGCAGCTCCTGACGGCTTCGTCGCTATTCGCGCTGACTCAGATCGTAGGCGTAGTGGGACGCGTATCGCTGGTCTCGATCAGCGACCGGCTCTGGCCCGGGCGGCGCACCCGAACGCTGCGCTGGCTGATGATCTCCTGCGCGGGTCTCACGCTGTCCCTGTTGATGCTGCCCGCTGGGGCCTCGACCGGCCTGCTGGTGCCGCTATTGGCCGCCTTCGGTCTCGCCGGCATCGGCTGGTATCCGGTCTGGCTGCTCCAGGTGGGCGAAAATGCACCGAAAGAGGCGGTGGCTGCGACCGTGAGTTTCGCCATGACGCTCAACCTCGTCGTGATCAGCCTCTCGCCGCCGCTCTTTGGATTGATTGCCGATCTCGGCGGGTATGTCGCTGCTTGGATCGCGGTTGCGGTCGGCGTGACGATCGGCGCGCTCGCGCTGCGTGAGCGTCGGGTCCCCGTCGCATGACCGACGCGCGTGACCGCGAGGCATCGGGCGTTGCGCGGCATTGAGGGAGTGCCGCTCGACGGGGAGCGCGCGCGAGAGCTGTGAGACCGGCGCCGGCCGCGCGCAAGTCTGCGGCGGCGGCGCTCGTCTGTGCGATGCGCAGACGGCGCGCGGCCTCCGATGACTGCGGATGCGTTCGCGCGACACGGCTTGAAATTCACAACCCGCATTCACAACCTGCACCAGTGAAGCTCGGTCGCCATTTGCGCTGGGACATCTGCTGCTGTCGATGGCATTGAGCTGCAGCCAGCGCCGGCGAGGTGCGGGCGGATCGCCATGATGTCGCAAACGCGCGTGTCGTTGGTCGCGAAGGTCGAACTATATATTCGCTTCGATATCAGGCGATCACAGCACCGGACATCGGACGACAAATCCGCTGGGATCGACGCTGCATGATAGAGCCAGATATAGCTTCTGAACGGTTCGCGGCCGTCTTAGTCTTGCATCAATGGTCTTGATGGACGTCGTGGTCCGATCTGATGGAGTAGACTGGTGTACGAGGTTTTTGCGCTCCACGTGGCGTCCGATCCGCATCGTACGGTGGGGAAGAACTTCTTTTTCGATGCGCTGCCTGCCGATGTCGATACGGCGATGCCCCAGGATTATTTCTTCTGGGTGATCCGTGGAGATGATCGCGCCATCGTGGTCGACACGTGTTTCCTGGGCCGTGCGGCTGAGCGCCGCGGCAGGGTGATGCACGCATTGCCAGGGGTGCTGCTTCGTGAGCTCGGGATCGCGCCGGCGGGTGTCACGGATCTTGTCATGACCCACCTGCATTGGGATCACGCCGGTGCGCTCAGTGAGTTTCCGAATGCGAGAGTGTTCGTGCACGATGAAGAGCTCACCTATTGCACCGGTCCCGCGATGCTGTATCCGCAGGTCAGCAAGATCTACGACGTCTCCGATATTCAGAACGTGTTGGGGCTGCTGTTCGCCGGGCGGCTGAGGCTCATTTCCGCCGATCGGGAGACGCTGTTCCCTGGCATCGTGGCCGCGAAAGTGGGCGGGCATACGCCGGGGAGCCTGGCGCTGCAGGTGACCACCGAACGTGGCGTCATCGTGCTTGCATCGGATGCGGCGCACTTCTGGGCCAACTACAGCCGGCGGAGCCCATTTCCCATCCTGGATAGTTTCCCGCAGGCGCTGCGTGCCTTCGACGATATCGAACGACTTGCGCTCGGCGAGCTGCATCGGGTCGTCCCCGGTCATGATCCGCTCGTGCGTTCGGCGTTTCCGTCGTTGGGTCGGAATGAACGGATCAGTTGTCTTCATGAGCGGCCGGTCGCCGACATTGCCTCCCTCGTGGCGGCTCAGTTCTCCTGAGAGAAGGCGCCCCCGCATTCACGACGCCGGCACGCAGCGCGAGCCGGGTCGGGCCGGTGCGGCAGGAAGACGGCTTCAACGGCGCTTCGCAGATCGAGAGCGTGCGCGTTGGCTGCATGGCTCAAGCGAGCATCGGAGATGACGGATGAATGACGCGTATGAGGTGGACACTGTCATCGTTGGAGCGGGCATCGTGGGGGTTGCGCTGGCTCGGGAGCTGGCGTCCGCCGGGCGCGACGTGCTGGTCATCGAACGCGAGAAGCGCCATGGGCAACATCAGTCGTCGCGCAACAGCGGGGTGATCCATGCCGGATTCTACTACCCGTCCGGCAGTCTGAAAGCGCGTCTGTGTCGCGGGGCCAATCGGGATCTCTATCGCTACGCGGAGAGCCGGGGCATCCCGCACAAGAAGGTCGGCAAGCTTGTCGTCGCGGCAAACGCAGATGAGGTGGTTGGCCTGCAGCGGCTCGCCGCCCGTGGCGCCGAATGCGGGGTCGACGGACTCGAGATTCTCGATGCGGACCAGGCGCGGCGGTTGGAGCCTCAATTGTCGTGCTTCGCGGCCATTCTGTCGCCGTCGACCGGCGTCATCGATCCGCTGGCCTATCTGTTGTCGTTGCGCGGCGAGGCCGAAGCCGCAGGTGCGTCATTCGCGATGAGCTGCCGTGTGGTGCGAGGCGAACTGGGGACTGCTGGTTGGCGGCTCTGGCTGGCGGCTGAGGAGGGCATGGTCCAATTGGAGTGCCGGTTGCTGCTCAATTGCGCGGGCGTTGAGGCGCCGATGCTTGCCGCTTGTCTGGAAGGTTATCCTGCCGACCGTGTGCCGCCTCACTATCTGGCCAAGGGGCACTTCTTCACCTGCACGGCTCCTGTCCCATTCAACCGGCTGGTTTACCCCGTTCCCGGCAGCGTCGGTCTTGGTGTTCACTTGACCCTGGACGTGGACGGCAGCGCCAAATTCGGCCCGGATGTCGAACTCGTCGAGCGGATGTCCTATGACGTGCCGCCGGCGCGGGCCGAAGGATTCTACGATGCAATTCGAAAATTCTGGCCCGGTCTTCCCAACGCGAGCCTTCAGCCGTCCTATGCGGGGATACGCGCCAAAATCGGCTCTGTTGGCGCCTCCCAGGATTGGGTCGTCGACATGCCGTCCGACCATGGCGTTGGAGGGCTCGTCAATCTATTCGGC
>Ga0265323_10000183_pt1 | contig 37704 bp, 36 predicted proteins | sample 41225metaG_FD_193580 | JGI IMG/M metagenome (GOLD analysis project Ga0265323, IMG submission 193580) | Rhizosphere microbial communities from Carex aquatilis grown in University of Washington, Seatle, WA, United States - 4-12-25 metaG | ecosystem: Host-associated > Plants > Roots > Rhizosphere...
CGCAAAAGCTCCGGCGCCAGTTGCAGCAACAGGCCTCGCTGGAAAAGGAACGCTCCCGCATCGCCCGCGACCTGCACGATCAACTCGGGGCGAATCTCACGCAAGTGGCGCTGTTGAGCGAAATGGCGGAAGCCGACAAAAATTCCCCGGCGGAGATTGAATCCCACACGCAACAAATTTCCCAAACCGCGCGCGAAACGACCCGTTCCCTCGACGAAATCGTCTGGGCGGTCAATCCTTCCAACGACACGCTGGAAGGCCTGGTCAATTACGCCTGCAAATACGCGCAGGAATACCTCGCGGTGGCCGGATTGCGTTTCCGCGCGGACGTGCCGGCCCAATTGCCGGCGAATCCCATTCCGCCGGAAGTCCGCCACAACATATTTCTCGCCTTCAAAGAGGCCGTCAACAACGTGGTCAAACACGCGCGAGCGTCCCAAGTCCGGGTGCGATTGCAGTTGCAGCCCGGCAATTTTACGTTGAGCATTGAAGACAACGGACGCGGCCTGGGTGGTCGGGACGCAAATGCGGCCCCGGCGAGAAACGGACTTCGCAACATGCGCAAACGAATGGAAGATGTTCACGGAGAATTTTCAATCAGCCCCGGCCCCGGGGGCGGAACAATGGTGTGCCTGACCATTCCTTTGGAAAAAACGGTTTAGAATCAGCAATATGCCCATCACCGTTTCCATCGTCGAAGACAATGACAAACTGCGCGGGACCCTGGCCCGCCTGCTCGACCGGTCGGATGGTTTTCGCTGCCTGAGCCAGTACGCCAGCGCCGAGGATGCGCTGAAGGACCTGCCCCAGGCCCGCCCCAATGTCGTGCTGATGGACATCAACCTGCCCGGCATGAACGGCGTCGAATGCGTGCGGCAATTGAAGGCGCTGATGCCGGGAATCCAGGTCATGATGCTCACGGTTTATGAAGACACGGAAAATATTTTCAACGCGCTGACGGCGGGCGCCAACGGTTACATGCTCAAACGCACCTCCAGCAAGGAACTGCTGGAAGCCATTCGGGAAGTCCACCAGGGCGGTTCGCCGATGACAATGCACATCGCCCGCAAAGTCGTGCAATCATTTCAACAGACGGCGGCCACGGCGCAGCCCGCGGAACATCTTTCCCCGCGCGAACAGGAAGTGCTTGATTCCCTGAGCCAGGGGCTTCTCTACAAGGAAATCTCGGAGAAGCTGGGGATCAGCTATGAAACCGTGCATACCTACATCCGCCGCATCTACGAAAAGCTACAGGTCCGCACCCGTACCGAAGCCGTGGCCAAATTTCTCCGCCGCTGACCCGATTCCAGTGATTTCCCTTTGTTTTCAAGGTGTTTGCATGTAACCAGAACTGGTGACTGGCTGGGGACACGGCCTCTGGTATCTTGGCCCCATCGTTGGCATGCAGAAACGCAGTGTTCTGTGTGTGAAGCAAGGCGCAAATCTGCGGCGCAGCATCCGACGAAGGTTCGCAGCCGCGCAACTGCGAAAGTTGATTTTGAGCGCTTAGTTCTCATTGAGAGGCCGGAGTAGTGTCCGGCCTCTTTCTTTTTTTACCACGGCTTTCACTCGAATTTCGGTTGGAAGATTGAGCACGAGCGCGGGCACATTTTGATTCGCAACTGGCGCGGAGAATTGTAGATTGGCAGCTGCAAAGCAAAATGCATTCTGGCCGGGCGGCGGCAGACCTTCAGCCCATTTTGAACCATGCAAACGCTGGTCGAAGATTTTCTGCAATACCTGCGCCACGAACGCGGGCAGGCGGAGCACACCCAGAAAACCTACGCCGCGTTGCTGAACAAATTCACCACTTGGGCGGCAAAGCAAAACCTGACGGAATGGAAATCGGTCGAGTTGAAGCATCTCATGGCGTTCCTGCAATACGAACGCGTCCGCCCGCTGGCCGACGAGCCGAAGGAGTCCATCAAGCGTCTCAGCAGCGAAAGTGTTTATCTCGAAATCGCCGCGCTGCGGGCGTTTTATCGCTTTGCGGAAAATGAAAAGCTGTTGCCAGCCAACGTCGCGGAATACCTTTCCCTGCCGCGCCGCTGGCAGCGGTTGCCGAAGGCGCTGACGAACGACGAAATTAAAAAATTGCTCGAACCGGAAAAACCCGAAACCCCCGAAAATTTGTGCGATCAGGCCGTGCTCGAACTTGCCTACGCCTCCGGCTTGCGGCTCGCGGAATTGTGCAACCTCCGCCTCGAACAGCTTCACCTTGACGCCGGTTTCATCAACGTCATTGGCAAAGGCAACAAAGAGCGCGTCATCCCGGTCGGAAAAACAGCCGTTGAAGCAATAAATCGTTACATCGAAGCTGGCCGGCCAAAGCTTATCACGCCGAAATCACCAGCAAATGTCTTTTTAACCCGGCGCGGCACGCCGTTCGCGGCCGTGACACTGTGGTTGCACATCAAACAGCGAGTTCGCCGCGCCGGAGTTCCACGCAACATCACGCCGCACATGCTGCGGCACAGTTTCGCCACGCATTTGCTGGAGCACGGCGCGGACCTGCGGGTGATCCAGGAACTGCTCGGCCACGCGAACATCAGCACGACAGAGATTTACACGCACGTCACCGGCAACCGGCTGCGGGACATTCACCGGAAGTTTCATCCGAGGGCGTGATACGTAAAACGTGGCGCGTGACGCGTGATTTTTTCGGGGCTCGGTTTGACTCACGCATCACGTTTCACGCACTCAAAATCGTAAACCACGATCTTCTTCGCCAACCGCTTCACATATTTCTCGACATACTCGACGTGTCGCGGATGCGCCTGATAATCGTCCTGTGCCTTTTGGTTCGGAAAAATGAGGTTCAGCGCGACCTGGTAACTCTGCTCGACCACCGGCCGATGACTGGGCTTCATTTTGCCAATGTGAAATTGCACCACCCCGGGGATGTTTTTGAGCAGTTGGTTCGCGCCGGCAAGCAATTCGTCCGCGGCGTTCGGGTAGGCCGGGTCGGTCCAGAAAACAACAATGTGCGAAAACATGGTTGCAAATTGTCGTCGGACTGAGCGCAGGGGCAAGCGGAATTTGGCTGGAGCTCACGCGTAAGCGTGTCTTCCCGAACAATCCCGCAATGCGGGATTGAACTCCAACCAGGACGGGATAAAATCAAACCATGAACGCACGACTGAACGTGTTGTTTGGCACTGCCATGCTTGGCTGTCTGGTCGCGGCTGGCGGCGCGGACATACCCAACCCCCAAAAAATTATGAATCTCCAAATTACCAGCACCGCCTTTTCCGAGGGACAACCGATTCCGGCAAAATATTCCTGTGAAGGCAGTGATATTTCGCCGCCGCTCCAGTGGATCCCGGAAGGCGGGATGCCCGCCAACACGAAGAGCTTCGCACTCATCATGGATGATCCCGACGCGCCCGTCGGCACCTGGGTTCATTGGGTGCTTTATGACCTGCCGCCGACCACGTACTCACTGCCGGAAGACGTGGCCAAGACGCAATACATCGCCGGTAATGCGAAACAGGGATTGAACAGTTGGCCACGCCTGGGTTATGGCGGGCCGTGTCCGCCACCCGGCAAGCCACATCGCTATTTCTTCAAACTCTACGCGCTCGACGCGATGCTCGACCTGAAACCCGGCCTGACGAAGAAGGATTTGCTCAAGGCGATGGAAGGTCATGTCCTCGCCGAGGGGCAGCTGATGGGAACGTATCAGCGAAAATAGAAACATCGAACATCCAACATCGAACAGCCCAACATCCAATGAACGGCACAAACGGCAATATTGAGTGTTCGATGTTTCCGGCGGCATAATTTTTTCAACCTTTCGTTCCGCGCCGATTTCGCGTTTAGTATGCCCTGCTTATGAGCAAAACCGTATTGTTGTTTGCCGGACAGGGCGCCCAAGCCGTTGGCATGGGCCAGGACCTCGCCGCCGCTTTTCCACCAGCCAAGGCTTGGTTCGACCGCGCCAACGCCGTGCTCGGTTACGATCTCGCCTCGATTTGTTTCAACGGCCCGGAACCCGAACTAACCAAAACCGAAAACGCGCAACCGGGAATTTTTCTGGTGAGCTGGGTTGCGTTTCAGTTGCTTAAGGAACGCGCGCCATCACTCAAATTTGATGCCACCGCCGGGTTGTCGCTCGGCGAATTCACGGCGCTGACGGCGGCGGGCGCGATGAGCTTTGAGGACGGCCTACGGGTGGTGCGCCAGCGCGGACGGTTCATGCAGGAGGCCTGCGAAGCCACGCACGGCGGCATGGCGGCGGTCATCGGCCTAGACGAAGCGCCCACGCGCGAAATTTGCGCCGAAGTGGGCGTGACTCTTGCCAACCTCAATTGCCCGGGCCAAATCGTCATTTCCGGCGAGGCAGACAAAATCGCGAAAGCTGTTGAACTCGCCAAAGCCAAAGGGGCCAAGCGCGCCATTGCCCTGCCGGTGGCCGGCGCATATCACTCGCCGCTCATGGCTGGCGCCCAGCCGAAACTGCGAGCCGAACTGGCCAAGGTGAAATTGTCGCCGCCGGGCATGCCGGTGATTTCCAACGTCACGGGACAGGCACACGGTAGCGCGGCGGATATTTCCGCGCGGCTGGTCGAGCAGGTGACATCGTCGGTACTCTGGGAAAAATCCATGCGCTGCCTGCTGGCGCAGGGCTTCACGCGGTTCATCGAACTTGGCCCCGGCACGGCGTTGAGCGGCTTCATGAAACGCATTGATAAAGGCGCGCAGATGCTCAACGTCGCGGACGTGGCGGGCTTGGAAGCAACGGTGAAGGCGTTGGCTGCGTAGCCGCGTTTGTGAAAACGCGAACCGACCGCGCGCTTACGAGGCACGGCTGCAAATTTTTTTGTGTGCATTCGTGTGTATTCATGGTTAAAAAATGGCCGTCATGAAACAACTTGAGAATCAAATTGCTGTCGTCACCGGCGCGGGCCGGGGCATTGGCCGCGCCATCGCATTGAAACTGGCCGCTCACGGGGCCGACATCGTGGCCGTGGACCTGAAAACCGAATTCGTGCAGGAAACGATCGAGGAGGCGCGCAAGCTCGGGCGCAAAGCCTGGGCAGCCGCCGCCAACGTGTCCGAGGCCGCCAGTGTCGAGGCCGCCGCCGAACAGATTTTGCAGGAAGCCGGCCGCGTGGACATCCTCGTGAACAACGCCGGCATCACCAAGGACGGGCTGCTCATGCGCATGAGCGAGGCGGATTGGGACGCCGTGCTGGACATCAACCTCAAGGGGACGTTCCTCTTCACCAAGGCATTCAGCCGCTCGCTCCTGAAACAGAAGTCCGGTCGCATCGTCAACATCGCCTCCGTCATCGGCCTGATTGGCAACGCCGGCCAGTGTAATTACGCGGCGAGCAAGGCCGGCGTTATTGGCCTGACCAAGTCGTGTGCGCGCGAGTTCGCCAGCCGCGGCATCACCGTCAACGCCATCGCGCCGGGTTTCATCCAGACCGCCATGACGGACAAATTGTCACAGGAGCAAAAAGACGCGATTATCAAGCAGATTCCACTGGCCAGCCTGGGCCAGGCTGAGGACGTGGCGGAAGCGGTGTTGTTTTTCGCCAGTCCGGCGGCGCGTTACGTCACCGGGCAGGTTTTGGCGGTGGACGGCGGGATGGTGATGTGATTGAAAAATTTTATGATTCAAGGCTTGACGATTTCGGCGTTCATGGCATAGAGACAGGTCAAAATTAACTTATGGCTGACAAACCTATTGACCAACGGGTAAAAGACATCATTGTCGAACAACTCGGCGTGAAGCCGGACCAAGTAACGCCGGAGGCGAAATTCATCGAAGACCTCGGCGCGGATTCGCTCGACACCGTCGAGTTGATCATGGCGCTCGAAGAGGAATTCGGCATCGAAGTGCCGGACGAACAGGCGGAAAAACTCCTGACCGTCGGCGATGTGGGCAAATACATCGAAGAACACCAAAAATAGTTGCGACATTGGTCGCTTCGGGGCAGCTTGGCTGAATTCAGCTTGAGCTGCCCCGTTTGATTTTTTATGGCAAACAATTGGATAGACCGCCGCGTGGTCGTCACCGGCCTCGGTGTGGTGACGCCGCTGGGACATCAACTCGACGTTTTCTGGAACAACCTCGTTTCCGGGCAATGCGGCATAGACCGCATCACCGCGTTCGACGCGACGCCGTTCGACACGCAGATCGCCGGCCAGGTCAAGGACTTCGACCCCGCCCCGGCCTTCCCGTCGCCGAAGGAAATCCGGCGGACGGATCGTTATTCGCAGTTCGGCATTTTCGCCGGACACCAGGCGCTGCTCGATTCCGGACTCGACCTCGACCGGGAAAACCGGGACGAAATCGGCGTCATCATCGGCTCCGGCATCGGTGGTCTGGCCACCACCACCGAGCAGCTCAAAATTTTGCTCGAACGTGGGCCCGGCCGCCTCTCGCCGTTCATGATCCCGATGCTCATCAGCAACATGGCCTCCGGCACGTTCTCGATGTATAAAAATTTGCGCGGGCCGAATTTTGCCACCTGCTCCGCTTGCGCCACCGCCAATCACGCCATCGGCGAAGCCTGGCGCTCCATCAAAATGGGCGACGCGCAGGTGATGTTCGCCGGCGGCGCGGAGGCGACCATCGTGCCCATCGGCATCGGCGGCTTCTGCGCGATGAAGGCCATGAGCACGCGCAACAACGATCCCAAACACGCCTCGCGCCCCTTTGACAAGGAACGCGACGGCTTCGTCATGGGCGAAGGCGCGGGCGTCATCGTGCTCGAAGAATTGGAACACGCCAAAAAGCGCGGCGCGAAGATTTATTGCGAAATCGTCGGTTACGGCAACACCGCCGACGCGCATCATCTCACCGCGCCGTCTCCCGGCGGCGAAGGCGCGGCCCGCTGCATGAAAATGGCGCTGCGCCAGGCCGGCCTGAATCCCGGGGACGTTTCCTACATCAACGCCCACGGCACCTCCACGCCGCAAGGTGACCTTTGCGAAACGCAGGCCATCAAGGCTGTTTTCGGCAACGAGGCAAAAAAGGTGGCCGTCAGTTCCACCAAAGGCGCGACCGGCCACATGCTCGGCGCGGCGGGCGCTGTGGAAATGACCGCCTGTGCCCTCGCCATCAAACACGGCGTCGTCCCGCCGACCATCAATTTGTCGGTGCCCGACCCCGAATGCGACCTGGACTACGTGCCGAACACCGCGCGCGAGATGAAGGTGAACGTCATCATCAACAATTCGTTCGGCTTCGGCGGCCATAATGCCAGCATCGTGGCCAGGAAATTTGCGGGCTGAACCGTGAACTTCCTTTCGTTAATCGAAAGCAAGCGCGAAGGCAAAGCCCTCGCTTCGGAACAGATTCAAGCGTTCATCCGCGAGTTCACCGCCGGGACAATTCCCGACTACCAGGTGGCCGCGATGCTCATGGCCATTTATTTTCGCGGGTTGACCACCGCCGAAACCACCGCGCTCACGCTGGCCATGCGCGATTCGGGCGATGTGCTGATATTCCCCTGGGACAAACGCCCGCTAGTGGACAAACATTCCACTGGTGGCATCGGCGACAAGGTCTCGCTGCCGCTCGCGCCGCTGCTCGCGTGCCTGGGTTTTCGCGTGCCGATGATTTCCGGGCGCGGCCTGGGCATCACCGGCGGCACCCTCGACAAACTCGATTCCATCCCCGGCTTCAAGACCCTGCTGCCCGCCGGGAAAATCGTCGAGCAGGTCCAGAACGTCGGCTGCGTCATCTGCGGCCAGACCGACCGCATGGTTCCGGCGGACAAGAAAATTTACGCGCTCCGTGACGTTTCCGGCACCGTGCCCAGCATCCCGCTCATCACCGCCTCGATCCTTTCCAAAAAACTCGCCGAAAGCCTCGACGCGCTGGTGCTGGACGTAAAATTCGGCTGTGCCGCGTTCATGCAAACCAGGGAGAATGCCCGCAAACTCGCAAAAGCGATGGTTGCCCTCGGGAATGAATGCGGAGTGAACACACGGGCGATTTTGACCGACATGAACACACCACTGGGCCGCGCCGCCGGCAACTGGCTGGAAGTGAAGGAAAGCGTGGCGTGCTTGGAACCAAGCTCTTGCAGCCGCCGACGCGAGTCGGCGCATTCTTCCCCAAAGGGCAGTCGGCGCGGATTGACGTCCGCAGCTACGGAGATAAACGATCTCCGCAAACTCGTCCTCGACTGCGCCGCCCATTTGCTGGTTCAAACCGGCAAAGCCGGACCGCTCGCCGCCGCGCGCAAACAAGCTGAAAACTGTCTGGCCTCCGGCCTGCCCCGTAAAAAATGGGATGAAATGCTCGTTGCCCAGGGCGCGGATTTGGGTGCGTTCAACAAAAAGCTGGCGCTCGACACCACCGCGCCGGTGGTTGTTGAATTAAAAGCCGAAAAGCCGGGCTTCATTGCGAAGTGCGACGCGCGGCTCATCGGCGAAGCCATCCGCGATCTGGGCGGTGGGCGGCTCACGAAGGAATCTGCCATCAACTACGACGTTGGTGTTGACCGACTCGCCAAGCCCGGCGAGGCCGTGCGGAAAAATTCAATTCTCGCCCGTATTCACGCCGCCGACCCATCGCAAGCGAAGTCGGCACGGGTCCGGATTCGAGCCGCCTTTGAAATTTCCGCCAAGCCGCCGCCGCCGCCCAGGCTGATTGCAGAAATCATTGTGTCGTCGAGATAAAAACACTTTTGGCGAAGGATTTTGCAGTGGTCGGCGTGTTCCTGTATAAAGAACACATATCAAATCATTCCTATGAAAATCTCAAAATATCTCGCGCTTGGACTGCTGGTAATCAGCCTCACGCCGGTTTGGGGTCAGCCGTCGCCAAAGCCGGCGACTGACGCTCCGGCTTTGACCAAATTCAATCTTGATTTTTCCGGCGGCACGCCCACGCAATTGATCAAAGCCATTGAACAAGCAATGGGCAAACCGTTGAATGCAATCATTCCCACCGAAGATGCGGACGTGCAATTGCCGCCGCTTAAAATGAATGACGTGGATGTCGCTCAATTGTTTAAGGCTTTGGAAGCGGCCAGCATAAAACAGGTAGCGGTCGTTTCGGGAACATATTATTCACAAAATTCATCGTATTCGACCTTCGTAACTAGTTATGGTTTCAAAACTGAAGGCAAATTATCCGACAATTCGGTCTGGTATTTTCATGCTGACAAACCCTCATTGCCGCCAATGGTTTCAACCCAAAAAATCTGTCGGTTTTATTCACTCGCGCCTTACTTGAGTTGCGGCTTCACGGTGGACGACATCACCACGGCAATTCAAACCGGCTGGAAAATGTCCGGCGACGCTTCATTGCCGCAGTTGAATTATCACAAAGAAACCAAGCTGTTGATTGCTTTTGGTGAGCCGGGCAAACTGGATGTGATTGACACTGTGCTCAAGGCATTGCAGCCGCTGCCAACGAATCCGACCGGAGATTTTCAGGAACGCTTGCGTCAGACAATAAAAAATCAGTCGCAGGGGACAGTTCCAGCTGCACCGCCAATGACTCAGCAAAGAATACCGCCGATAGCGAAGCCCTCGGAAGTTCCGGCAGCCGGACAATAATCGTTGGGGCGGCGGATGATGGAAAAATTTGGATTTTCACTTGAGCCATCCGAACGATTGTGCCACTCCGTCGGCTGCCAATTCGCGTGAACCGCAGGAGGTGGCGGGGTTGACGCGCCGGATGGCCGAAGGAGATGAAATGGCTTGGCGCGCTTTTTACGATGCTTACTTCGACCGCCTGTGGCGTTACCTGCTGGTGGTGGCCGCCGGCAATGTAGATATCGCGCGCGAGGCATTGCAAGCGACCCTGGTGCGCGTAACCCGGCACATCAAAATTTTTCAGAGTGAGGATGTTTTCTGGAGCTGGCTTGCGGTGTTGGCGCGCAGCGCGTTCAGCGATGAAGCGAGGAGGCGCCGCCGTTACTTTTCCTTTTTGGAACGATTCACGCAACACACCAGCGGCGAAGTGTCCCGTCAGAATGAAGATCACGCCGACGAACGGTTGCGCACATTGCTGGAACGCGAGGTCGCAGCATTGTCGGCCGACGAACAAGAATTGGTCGGGCAAAAGTATCTGGCGCGCCGCTCGGTGCGTGAAATCGCCGCGGAACTGCAAACGACAGAAAAAGCCGTCGAGTCGAAGCTGTCCCGCATCCGCCGCAAGCTGAAGGACGCGGTACTGGCGGAATTGAACCATGAACCACAAACCTGACAACGGGCAATTGCTCGCCGACGTGCTGGCCGAAGCCGCTCCCGCAGATTTTCGTGAAGCGCTGCTCGGTGAAACATTGCGTCTGGCATGTCGCCGCCGCCGCTGGCGGCAAACGCGCCGTGCGGCGGCATTGCTGGTGGCGCTGGGATTGCTCGCGGTTTTAGTCCGGCAAAATTTCCCGACGCCCCCGCGGGCACCAATGCCAGTGACAAAGGCCAAGGTCAAAAGTTACGAACTGGTTTGTACCCAGCCGTTGTCGGCCGGCGCAATGGTTGTCACCCGGCCGCTTTCCGCCGGCCAGCTGGTCGCGTCAGGTGCCACCACCGAAATGGTCCAAACGAGCAGCGGCAATTTTCGCGTGATAAACGACGACGAACTTCTGGCGTTGGTCGCATCGCGACCGGCGGCGTTGGTCCGCCTTAGCCCGCATTCCGAACGGTTGATTTTTGCAGACCCGGATGACGAAAGAGGTTTTCCGGTCAATTGATTTGGCGTGCCGGACTCTGGTCCGGTGCATTTTGCAATAAACATCGAATGCCCGGGAAATGGAGGGTTCGGAGTTCGATGTTGGTTGTTGGATGTTTTCATTATCGCGCCGGGGTCGGAGACCGGCTTTCCGTTCGGATCAAATCAGCGACTCCAAAATTTTCTCCGCCGCCGCGCGCGGATTTTCGGCGGCATAAATCGGACGGCCAATCACCAGCCAGTTCGCACCCGCCTGCAGGGCTTCGCGCGGGGTGAGCGTGCGTTTCTGGTCATCGGCCTCTTCCGCGCCCGTGCGGATGCCGGGCGTCACGAGTTGAATGGACGCGGGCAAAATTTTCCTCAAGGCGGCGATCTCCAGCGGCGAACAAACCAATCCGCGCATACCCGCCTTTACCGCGAGGTTCGCCAGCCGTTCCACCTGCCGGGCGGTATCCGGTTGAATACCGATTTCGCCCAGCGCCGCGTTGTCCAGACTTGTCAGCACCGTGACTCCCAGAACCAGCGGCGATGGCAGACCGAGCAATTTCGCCGTGTCCTGCGAGGATTTTTCCGCCGCCCGCATCATCGCGCTGCCGCCGCTGGTGTGGATGGTGAGCATCTGCACATTGAGCCGCACGGCAGCCGTCACGGCCTTGGCGACCGTGTTGGGGATGTCGTGGAATTTCAAATCGAGGAACACCGCCGCGCCGGTGTCGCGAACGCGGCGCACAATGTCCGGCCCGGCGGCCACGAACAGTTCCTTGCCGATCTTGAAGGCGCCGACTGCGGGTGCGATTTGCGCGGCGAGTTTGAGCGCGGTCTCGGCATCCGGCACGTCGAGCGCGGCGATGATGGGATTTCGCATGGAACAAATATCAAAGCCTAAACTTGGGAACGAAAGCTTAAAATTGCACGCCGGTCATGGTGCGGCGGTGGCCCGGAAGAATCGTTGCGGCAAATTGGCGGACTCGTCATCGGCGAAATCAAAGGTCCCATTCGCCGAAGTGGTGTTGGTGAAAACCGGCGACCAATTTGTCAGATTGGTTGAGGCTTCGACGGAACAGGTTCGGTTCAGTCCGCCGGACACGCGCAACTGGAAAGGTCCGCTGTTGGTGGCTGGAATGGTTGCGACGAGGATGGTCCTCAGCGCTTTCCGCAGATTGAGACGTCCGCCGGTCCGGGATTTGCCGGCCAGCGAGGGCAGCGGATCGGTGGCACTCAACAGGCGGCGGATGATTTGTTGATACGAATCCGCAGGATATTGCGCCATCAACAACGCACAGGCGCCGCTGACGTAAGGCGCGGAAAATGACGTTCCGGATCCCGTGTAGTAGTAGCTGTCCGTGGCGGGGAACGTCGTGTAAATCTGCTCGCCCGGGGCCGCCAGATCCACGTTCGTCGCTCCATAATTCGAGAATGCGGACAACACGTCACTTTGCGAGGTGGACGCCACGGTGACGATGTTTTCGAGTTGATAACTGGCCGGATAAGTTGGCGCCAAATCAATGTTGGTGGCACTGTTGCCGCAGGCGGCGACAACGATGATGCCGGCATTGCGAAGGCTGATCATGGCGTTGGACAAGGCGAGGGAATTGGTGAATCCCCAACTGGCGTTGATGATTCTGGCCCCGTTCGTTCGGGCGTAATCGAGACAGGTGATGACATCCGAAACGTTTCCGATGCCGAAACTGTTGAAGCAGGTGCAGGCCATGATTTGAACGCGCCAGGCCACGCCGACGACGCCTTTGCCATTGTTTCCCACCGCGCCCAGCACGCCGGCCACCATGGTTCCGTGAGTACCGGTGTCAACTGGGTTATTATTCCCACTCAAGGCATTCCAACCATGCCCGCCGTCATTGGGGTTCACCCACATGTTCGATGCCAGGTCTTCGTGGGTGTACCGGACGCCCGTGTCCGGCACGGCCACCACGATGTTGCTGGCAGAGGTCAGCACGTCCCAGGCGGCGGCGGCGTTGATGTTGGTGAGTCCCCAAAGCGTGCCGTTGGCGAAACTGGTCTCGTTTGGCTCGGTGTCATAAACGTGTCCGACGTAGTCCGGTTCGGCAAATTCCACCAGACCGCTTTTTTGATATTGGGAGATGAGACTGGAAACCGTTTCTCCCTGGGGCACGTGCAATACCTGCAAGTGACCGATGCCATCGAATGTGCGCAACACCTCGCCCTTCCGCGCCAGATGAAAATTGTCAAGCGCTGCCAGATTGATCCCCGCCTTGGGCATGATTAAAATCCGCTCTTCGCGATACGTCGGCTGGGTGGATTGGGCGCTGGCAGACGTGGTCAACCAGACAACCATTGAAGCCGCGACCCCGGCAACCAGCAGAAACCGGCCACAACTCTGTTTCCCGATCATGATGTTGGTAACATCCCAGAAATCCGCGCAAAGGAAAGAAGTTTTGACAACTGGACGCGCTTTTTGACTTCGATTCACAATTCCTTTAGCCTGAACGCATGAAAATTGTCCACCACACCGATGCGAATTTTGCCGCCAAGCTCGGCGAACTGACCGCGCCGTCCAGCCTGTTCGATCCGGTCATCGAACAACGCACCCGCGCCATCCTCGACGCCGTTCAAGCGCGCGGTGACGATGCGCTGCTGGAATTTACCGAAAAATTCGACGGTGCCAAACTGGCTGCCGACCGGTTGCCCATCACGCAGGCGGAATTGTTCAATGCTTCACTGGCCGCCGATGAATCGCTGCGCGCCGCCGTGGCCGAAGCCGAAAAGAACGTCGCCGGCTTCGCCAGGAAATCCCTGCTCAAGAACTGGCAGATGAAAAATTCGCACGGCGCGACCGTCGGCGAAAAGTTCGATCCGTTCCAGCGCGTGGGTGCTTACATCCCGGGCGGCAAGGCGCCGCTCGTCTCCACGGTCCTGATGACGGTCACACTGGCGAAGGTGGCGGGTTGCAAGGAAATCGTCGTCTGCACGCCTTGTGGCAGGGATGGTTCAATCAATCCCGCCCTGCTCTTTGCGGCGCGCGCGGCGGGGGCGACGGAAATTTACCGCGTGGGCGGGGCGCAGGCGATTGCGGCGATGGCTTACGGCACAAAAACGATTCGCCGGGTGCAAAAGATTTTCGGTCCGGGCAATGCCTACGTCGTTACTGCCAAGCGATTGCTCGTTGGTCACGTTGCGATTGATCTGCTGCCCGGCCCGAGCGAACTGCTGGTGCTCGCGGATGAAACGGCGAACCCGAAATTCGCCGCCGCCGACTTGCTGGCGCAGGCCGAGCACGGCTCCGGCCATGAGCGCGTCTGGCTGGTGACGACCTCGGCGAAAATTATAAAAACCGTTCAGGGCGAGATTGCGAAGCAGTTACCCAAGCAGGCGCGGCGCGAATATATCCAGCGCGTGCTGGCCGACAACACCTGGCTGATTCAGGTAAAATCGCCCGACGACGCGGTGGTGCTGGCGAACCGGCTGGCGCCGGAGCACTGCGAAGTGATGACGCGCAATCCGCGCCAGCTTTCGGAAAAGATTCTGACCGCCGGGGCCATTTTTCTCGGGCCCTGGTCGCCGACGGTGCTGGGCGATTACGTGGCCGGGCCGAGCCACACGCTGCCGACCGGCGGCGCGGGCGCATCTTTTGCCGGCCTGACCGTGGACCAGTTCCAGCGCCGCACCAGCCTGGTGGAATACAATCGTGCCTCGCTCAAAAAGGCGCTATCGGCGGTGAAAAAGTTTGCGGAACTCGAAGGCTTGGGCGCGCATGGTAAGTCGGCAACGACAAGATTGGACAAATGAAAACCCGAATAATTCTTTGTGGGCTTGTCGCCGGCCTGTTTGTGGGATGCGCTAGCAAATGGACAAGTAAGTTTACACCTATTCAAGACGGATTCGGCTATATAACGCATGTCAAAGGAGTTGTTGACCAATCTCTGTCAGCGAGTTTTTGTTATCAGGACACGAATGGAACTACGACAGTAATATGGCCGAGTTTAAGCATAATTAACGGCGACAACCCTATAATTGCGAATAAGATAGCATTTTTGGTCGGCGGCAAGGCCGCTTTATACCCTGATGGCAACGAGCGCTTAACGGCAAGGTTGATTGCTTTTGAAGGACCTGCTGGACCGCCGATGGACATAACTGATCAGCTGCTGTTAAAGTATTATGCCGGAACTGGAATGGGGCTCACCAATTTTATGTGGGATAGTTTTGTATCTTTAACAAAAACTAACAATTCAATACGGATTGAATTTGTCAGCACGAAAGGAATGCCAGGCAGTAACGACTTTATTCGGACCGCATTCGGCTGTCATCTAACAATAACGTGGAACGAAATAGACGCGATTATTCAGGACGTAAAGCAGAACGGGAAACTAAAGAAGGAGAAATGGTCTGGCTTTGAGTATTTGCAAAAAGATTGAGCAGTCGCAGCCAAAATTTTTACCTCAAATGGCCCCAAAAAATTTCCAAACGTTAATCCGCCCACTGGTGCGTAAGCTGCACCCTTACATCTATGGCGAGCAGCCGAAGATCAAGGGGTTGATCAAGCTCAATACCAACGAGAATCCGTATCCGCCATCGCCTAAAGTTCTGAAGGCGGTCAAGGCGGCGGTGGACGGGCGGTTGCGGCTGTATCCGAACCCGACGGCGGAGCGGCTGCGGAAAAAACTGGCGAAGCTGCATGGCTGCCGGCCGGAGAACATCATCGCGGGCAACGGCTCGGATGAATTGCTGGCGCTGGCGGTGCGGTGCTTTGTAGAGCCGCATTTAGGGTCTCGCAGAGCTCGCCCCTCCGAAACTGTTCAATACTTCACGCCAAGTTATTCGTTGTATCCGGTGCTGGCGGACATCCATGGCGCGGTGAAAAACGCCGTGGCGCTCAACCCGGATTTCAGCCTGTCGCCTCTGCGCGAATTGAAGCGCGGCAAGGATTGGGATTTTCGCACGGCCCTGACTTTCGTCACCACGCCGAACGCGCCGAGCGGCCGAGGCTACCCAACCAGGGAACTGGACGAACTCTGCCGCGCACAAAAGGGTGTGGTCGTGCTCGACGAAGCGTATGTGGATTTTGCGGACGAGAATGCCATGGCTCTGGCGCAGAAATATCCGCACGTCCTTGTGGCGCGGACGTTTTCCAAGGCGTACGCGCTGTGCTTCCAGCGGGTCGGCTATTTTGTCGGGCATCGGGAACTCATCGCCGCACTGCACAAGATTCGCGACAGTTACAATGTGAACGGCCTCGGCCAGATTGCCGCCGAAGCCACGCTGGACGATTTGCCGTATTACCGGGCGAATTTCAAAAAAATCATCACCACCCGCGAATGGTTGAGCCGCGAATTGACGAAGCTCGGTTTCCGGGTTTTGCCGAGCCGGACGAATTTCATTCTCGTCCGGCCGGCGCGATTTTCGGCGGAGGATTGGTTGCAGAAGCTGCGCGACCACAGGATGCTGGTGCGCTGGTTTGGCCGGCCGGAAGTGAGGGATTATCTGCGAATTTCGATTGGCACGGCGGCGGAAGCGGAGGTTTTGGTCAATGCTGTCCGCAAGATTTTGCCGCAGCGTTGAGTCTGGAACCCGAATAAACGGGCGCCGGGCGCCAAAACCACCCCAAAACCTTTTCTTTGACCCGGGCGCGATTTTTGCTACAAGCCAAGTGTGTATTTGGAATTCTATGGATTGACGCTGCCGCCGTTCGACATCACGCCGAACCCGCGATTTCTTTTTCTCACCGAAAAACATCGCGAGGCACTCAATCATCTGCTCTACGGCATTCGCGAGCGGAAGGGCTACGTGCAGCTCACCGGCGAAGTCGGAGCGGGCAAGACCACGGTCTGCCGCGCGATGTTGCGGCAGCTGGACGGCCATTTTGCCACCGCCCTGATCGTCAACCCCGTGCTGAACGCGAACGAATTGATGCGGGCCATTGCCACGGAATTCGGCCTGGAGGTCAAGGACATGGACCGGCACGGCACGGTCGCGGCCATCAACAAATTTCTGGTCCAGCAGGTCGAGCAGTGCGGCGACGCGGTGTTGATCATTGACGAGGCGCAAAATCTCTCCGAGGAACTGCTCGAACAGATGCGGCTTTTGTCGAACCTCGAAATGGAGAATCGCAAGTTGCTGCAAATTGTTTTGCTCGGCCAGCCGGAATTGCGCGACCGGCTCAACAGCCCGCGCCTGAGCCAGCTCCGCCAGCGCATCACGGTGCGCTATCATCTCATGCCGCTGACGCGCGACGAAGTTGCCCGATACATTCAGCACCGGCTCGCCCAGGCCGGCGCGAAGGGCAAGCCCCAGTTCACCGGCCCGGCACTCTGGCGCATTTTCCACTACAGCCGCGGCATTCCCCGGCTGGTCAACGCCGTCTGTGACAAGGCGTTGCTGGCCGGTTTTGTCGAGAAGAGCAACCTGATCAATTTCCGCATGGTGGGCCGCGCCATCCGCGAACTCGAAGGGAATATCCACCTGTGAGCCTGACCAACGATGCGCTGGAACGCGTGAAGGAAATTTCAACGAACAACCCTGCGCTGGCCGCCACGGATGATTCCAGGCCAAAACTGTTCCCCGGCCGGTGACTCGATGTTCCTGCGCAAACCATTCGCCGCGTCCCCGCCGTTCGTCCGCGTTGCGCCATTTGTCATTTTTCTCGCGCTGACGTTTTGCCAGGGGCAATTCGGGGAAGCCTCATGCTACTGGTTTTACCTGGCGAAAACACTTGCCGGGGCGTGGCTGATTTGGGAAATGCGCCCATTCGTTTCCGAAATGCGCTGGGCGGTGAGTTGGGAGGCCATCGTCATTGGGCTGGGTGTCTTTGCGGTTTGGGTCGGCATTTCCGGCGAGTGGACGACGCAGAATTCGCTCTGGGCGAAGTTGGGCATATCGCATCCTCCGGCCACGCCGCCCGCACCCTGGAACCCCCATGAACAGTTTGGGGCCGGTTCCGCGCTGGCGTGGCTGATGGTGGGGACGCGAATCATCGGCTCCACTTTCGTCGTGCCGCCGCTGGAGGAGGTTTTTTACCGCTCGTTTTTGTATCGCTACATCGCCAAACCGGATTTTTTATCCGTGCCATTAAGCCGGTTTTCCTGGACGCCGTTCCTGGCCACGGCTGCAATTTTTGGTTTTTCCCACAACGAATGGCTCGCGGGCATTTTGTGCGGCGCGGCCTATCAATGGCTGGTGATTCGCAAGAACCGGCTCGGCGATGCGATGACGGCGCACGCGATCACAAATTTTCTGCTCGGTTTGTGGATCATCTGGCGCGGGGCCTGGCACTTTTGGTGAATTCCCGGGAGGGACGGCGTGTCGCCGCCCCTAGATTTTAGGCCGGCAAAATGCCAACCCTCCCCTCGGATTATTTCACTTCGACGTTGATGTGGCGGCGTTCGAGCGTGCTGCCTTCCTTTTGCGCGAGGTTGGCGAGATCTTCATAGTAGTTGGCGAGGTCGCGGATTTCAGTGCCGCGGTCGGCGGTGAGGGTGTTCTGGAGTCCCAACACATTGAAAGTCGTGCTTTTGCCGACGGCGTATTTTTTCTGCTCGGCGTCGAGCGCGGCTTCGGCATAAATGCGCGCCTGACGCGAGGCTTCCACGCTTTGATAATCGGACTGCGCCTGCTTCACCGCGTTGTCAATATCCACCAGGACATTCTGCTCAAATTGTTTCAACTTCAGCAGGAGTTGTTGCAGGGTCACCTTGTCGGCTTTGTAAGTATTGCGTGCGCCGACATTGCTCAACGGAACCTTAAGTTCCGCGCCATAGCTGTAAAAAGGCCGGTCCTCGTTGCCAACTTGTGTGAACACATCGTTATATTGCGCTCCCTGGCCATTATAGCCATAGCTGCCTGTCAAATTGAGTTCGGGATAAAGCTGGTTATAGTCAAACTTCAACTGAATGCCCTGTCTCTCCACGAGCAGCCGCTTTTGCAACAAATCCGGGCGCTCGGTCATGCCTTTGGTCCAACTGTCCTGCAAGTCGAACAACTGCAACGGCGCGTTAGTGATCGTTTCCGTGGGTTGAATGTCCGTGTCATGCCAGCGCGCATACTGGTCGGTGAGCAGATTTTTCAAGGTGTTTTGATCGTTGGCCAGCGTGTATAGCGCGCCGATCAAATTCGCCTTGCTCGAGGCCACTTGTGATTCGTCCTGTTGCACGTCCAACTGTGCCTTAGTGCCGATTTGAACACGCTGTCTGTCTTGGTCAAGCTGCGTCTGGGCGAGGATGAGCGCCTCCCGCTGCACGTTCACATTTTCCTGCGCATAGATAAGTTCGTAATAGGCGTTTTCGACGGCAGTGATGGACGTGATGAGTTGCAGGCGCAATCCCTGCTCGTCGGATTTGAGCTGGTTTTTGGCAAGCTTGATTGTCAACCGCGAGTTATCGATCCAGAAATTTTTCAACAACGGCTGCGTGAGGGTCAGGCTCGCAGAGCCGCTGGAGGCCTGGTAGTTCGTGGACGTGGCCAGGAGGTTTGTGTTGACCGTAAAGTTGAGGTTGCGGGTGTTCTGGATCGTGCCGTTGAAATCATAGGTCATGCCCCAAGGCAATGAGCCGCTCAGGTCTGGAGTGAAAGTGTTCTGGTCGGAGGTCGAGGCCGGCACGGGCAGGCCATTCTGAAACTCCGGGCCGGTGTCATTCCGCTGGTGCGTGGCGGTAAAATCGAACGTTGGGTCATAACCGCCATAGCCCGAGCGCAAAGTGTAGAGCGAGATTTGCGGGGCGTAGCGCTCGATTTGCACGTCGAGGTTGTGCTGCAAGGCTTCCTGGATGCAATCGTCCAATGACATTTGGCGCGGCGGGGCGGTGGGCGCCATTGTGTTCGTGACCGTTTGCGCGACAACCGCGTTGGTGTTTGTTTGGACGGCGACCGTATGGGCCTCCGGTTGGAGGGCCGGCGCATTGGTGTCTGCCGGCACGACGATTGCATTTGTATCCGTCTGCGCCGCGGCGGTGAAAGCCGCGAGAATGAAAACCAAAAGAACGCTGAAACTTTTCATGGTGCTGCAAATTTGCGGCTTTCGCCAAAACTCATCAAACTTAAGACGCTCCGGTACGACCAAAGGTAACCATTTGGTTAATTAGCACTCGCGTCCATCAAATAAACCCCGCATCGCGGCCAAGGTTGCGACAAAATCATCACTTACCCGGCTTTCGCCGCGGCTGCGGGGACTTCCTCGATTTTGGCGTTTTGTTCGAGGAACGCGAGCACTTTTTCGTGCGTGACCTGGTTGTAAAGCTCACCTACGCCGTTGCGCTTCTGCAGGTCCTTGAGAAATTTCTCCAGCGGAATCTGATACGCCATCGCCAGCGACTGCACGCGTTTCAAAACCTCGTCCTGTGAAACCTGGATGCCCTCCTTCTCGGCGATGCGCTGAATCAGGAACGACAATTTCACGCGCTCTTTCGCGCTCTGCGCCGCGGCGGAATAAATTTCATCCTTCTGCTTCTCAATCAAATCGCGCGCCACCCCGCGCTGGCTGTTCTCGCGCACGATGTCATAAACCACGTTGCGCGTTTCGTGCGCGACGGCGGTTTCCGGCAGGTCAAAATTCGTGGCGGCGAGCAGCGCACGGATGATCTGGCCGCGAACCGCCTTGGCCTGGGAATACTTCAATTCGTTCTCCAAGTCCCGCTGCACGCCTTCGCGGAGCTTGGCCAGGTTGTCCGCGTCGTATTTTTTGGCGAACGCGTCGTCAATCGGCGGCAGGCCTTTTTCCTTCACCTCGACGACCTCGACTTCGTAAACGCCCTTTTTGCCGGCGAGTTGTTTGGTCACGAAGTCGGCGGGGAAATCCACATTCACCGTGCGTTTGTCGCCCGCCCTGGCGCCGACGAGCTGATCGGCAAAACCAGGAATGAACGAGTCAGGCGCGGCGTCCACCCAGAAATTTTTCTGCTCCGTCAAACCTTTCGCCGTGGGCGCGGTGTCGGTGATCGGCTTGCCATCGCACGTGCCGATGTAATTCACCACCGCGATGTCGCCCGGGCGCAACTCGCGTGTGACCGTCTCAAACTTCGTGTGCTGCCGGGCGAGCAATTCGATGGCGCGATCCACGTCTGCCGCCGTGACCGATTTCGCCTCGCGTTTGGCCGGCAAGCCCTTGTATTCGGGCAGTTGAAATTCCGGCGCGGTTTCGATGGTGGCGGCGAATTGCAGCGCCTGGCCGCGGCCAAACTGGATTTCCTCGATGTCCGGATAGCCGATCACGGCGATTTTTTTCTCGTCCAACGCCTTGCGGTACGCATCGCCAATGAGCTTGCGTTTGACCTCGTCCTTGATGTCCGGCTCGTACTTTTTGAGCACCATGGCGCGGGGCGCCTTGCCGGGACGAAAGCCGGGCAGGGACGCCTGTTTCTGAAAGTCCTTCGTGACCGCATCGAAAGCCTCGTCCACGGCTTGCGCGGTCACTTCCACCCGCAGCAATTTTTTGCACGGGGCCAGATTTTCGACGGTAATGTTCACAATAATTCCCGCTGGTCAGCGAGCCGTTTAAAATAGATGAACCACGCGGATTTCGTCAATGGTTTTGATGGCTTACCCATGACATTTCCGCTTTGATGTTCCCGGAATGAAGCAAACAACGTTCTTCATCACCGGCACGGACACCGGCGTTGGCAAAACCGTGCTGACGGCACTGCTGACGCGTCACCTGCGGAAACGCGGCGTCAACACGGTGGCGCTCAAGCCGGTCTGTTCCGGCGACCGTGCCGACGCCCGCGCGCTTCATGCCGCGTCGGACGGCACGCTCACGCTCGACGAAATCAATTCGTGGCATTTTCGCGCGCCGGTTGCGCCTTTGCTGGCTGCCTGCCGCGAACGCAGGCAGGTCAAGCTCGCGGACGTGCTTGCGCATGTTCGCACGATGCAAAAACGTTTTGATGTGGTGTTGGTTGAAGGCGCCGGGGGCCTGTTGAGTCCGCTCGGCGGGAATTTTGACTCACACGATTTGATTGCGGCCCTGCGTGCGACGCCGATGGTGGTTTGCCCAAACCGGCTTGGCGCGGTGAATCACGTTTTGCTGACTCTCGCCGCGTTGCCGCGAAGCGCGTCTTGCCAGGCACGCGTCGTGTTGATGTCGCCGGCAAAGCCGGACGCGGCAACAAACACAAATGCCGGAATGCTCGCGGAATTTTTCGACGCGAAAAGGATTTTTGAGTTGCCGTGGCTGGGCCGGCGGCCGGTCGGGGGAAAAGTTTTGAAAGATTCGCGAGTGCGGCGAATACTCTGTGCGTTGACGAAAACGTGACTCAGTTTTTCAGAATTTCCTTTGCCGGCGGGTTGGTGGCCAGGAACGATTCGCGCCACGGCTGGTGGTTTTTATAAAGCTGCAATTGTTGTTGCAAAGGCTCGAGTTTCTTCATTTGGGCGGCCCTGGCGAGGTCAAGCGCCCTTTGCGTCACTTCCAGCGCGTTGGTGAAATCGCCGGTCTCGGCGCAGGCCATGCCGAGCACGGCGAGCACGTACGGTTGCGCTTCACCGGTCAGGACTTTGGCCTTGACTGCGAGCACAAGCGCGGTCCGGCCGTCGCGGATTTGAGGATTTTCGTCGGCGGCCAGCACCCGAGCGGTGTAGGCGAGGATTTGAAAATTGTCCGGGTCAATCCGCAATGCTGCACGAAACTCATCAATTGCCTCGGCATCACGGCCTTGTTTGAGACGCATCTTGCCGATTGCGAAGTGCGCCCACGGAAAGGCGGGATCGAGCCGCGAGGCTTCTTCAAACTGGCGCAGGGCTTCGTCGTAACGTTTGAGTTCAACCAGCACCATGCCTGCGCCGTTATGCAAGGAGGGCAGGCCGGGGTTCAAAAGCACAGCCCAGCGATATTCGATGAGCGCTTCCTTGGGATGCCCCCAATTGTCGAGCAGATTGCCGAGATTATTGTGAACGTGATAAAGTTCCGGCGCAAGCTGTTCGGCGGCGCGGTATTCGGCGAGCGCCTCGTTTAATTTGTCTTTCTGTTCAAGTGCGACGCCCAGGTTGGCGTGCGCGACAAAATTGTTTTGTGTCACCGCGAGCGCATGGGCAAAAAGCGTTTCGCTGTCGCGCCAGTAACGCAACTGGTTTTCGGTGAGCATCAAACAGGTCGCGAGGATCAAAGCGGCGGCGGTTGCGATTGCCTTTGGGGGGAATTGAAAACGACCCGCCAGATCGCAAAGGCCAAAGGTGACGGCGATGAACACACCGATGAGGGGAAAATAAGTGTAACGATCCGCCAGCGCCGCGCTGCCCACCTGCACCAACCCGATGACGGGCACGAGCGTTCCCAAAAACCAGAGCCAGCCAACGGGCAAATACGCATGCGCCCGCCCCGCCCGCCAGACAACACCTGAAATGATGACCAGTACGATGGCCGATGCCGTCGCCGCCATCAACAGCCAGGTCAAATGTTCGGGCAGCGGATAAAAAACCGCAAGCCTCACCGGCCAGACCGTTTTCAGCAAATAAAGCCCGTAAGATGCCAATGCGTTACAAAACCGATAATGCAGCGGAACGAGTTCGAGGGAGGCGACTGCGGCGCCGCTTCGTTGAGACTGGACAAGAAAGGTTACGACGCACGAAGCCGCCGCGAGCAAAAAGAACGGCCATTTTTCCAACGCCAGGCGTCGGCAGGTTGCAGGTGGAACCGTCTTCGCTGTGCTTCGCCGCGCCGAGGGGTTGAGGGTTGGGAGCCGTTGCAACGGCCAGTAATCCAGCAGCAACATCACAAACGGCAATGTCACCAGCATCGGTTTGGACATGAGGCCGAGCGCGAAGAAGATCAGGGCCAGGGTGTAGTCGAAAGTCCAGAGTCGAGAGCCGAGAGCCGGAACAGTCGTATCTGCCCTCGACGCTCGACGCTCGACGCCCGACTTTTTTTGCGCATAGCGCGTGTAAGCCAGCAGCGTCAGCAGCGCGAAAAACGTGCTCAACACGTCCTTGCGCTCGGAAATCCACGCGACCGATTCCACATGCAGCGGATGCCACGCGAACAGCGCGGCAACGAACGCGCTGGGCCACAGCGCGCCCGTGAGCCGAAACAGCAACAGCAGGAGCAGAACCGCATTGGCCGTGTGAAACAGCGCGTTGACGGAATGATGCGCGCCGGCATTGAGGCCGAAGAGTTCGCAGTCCGCCATGTGCGAGAGCCAGGTGATGGGATGCCAGTTGCTCGCGTGGCCGGTGGTGAAGGCCCATTTGATTCCCGTCCACGTCAGCCCTTTTTGCACGACGGAATTTTCCGTGACGTAATCCTGATCGTCGAAATTTATAAAACCATCGCGCGCCGCCGGCAGATAAACCAGCAGCGTGATGAGCGCGAGCAACAGGCCAATGAGACGCGGACGTGACATCGGGTTCTTTGTAGGCGATTTTGCCCGCACGGCAAGCGCGGAGACAAAGTTATTTTTCGGAAAAAAGACGTTGCATTTTCCGGCGCGGCAGGTAGAAATTGGTGAGGCAGGAAATTGCTCGACCCCCTGCTGCTTGGACGCCCTATCGGTTCCTCACGACCAAGTTTGTTTTTTATGAGCGGATTATCGTTTGCTGTCGTGGGAGCCGCTTCTAATCAAGCGGAACTCGTTTATATTTGGACACAGGCAACGCCGGAAGCCAAGGCGATCATTGTCTGTCTCATTCTATTTTCCATCCTCGCCTGGTCGGTGATGGTCTCCAAGGCCATCCAAGTCCGGCGCGCCCGCCGGTTGAACTATTATTTCAACGAGGAATTCCGCGCGCAAAAATCCGTGCTCGAACTTTTTGACCGCAAGCTGCACGTCGAAGGATGTCCGCTTTATGAGGTGTATCAGGCCGGCTGCGTGCAGCTCGACGCGCGGCTGCGCGGACCGGGCGGCGTACGCAGCAAACAACAGGTCACGCTCAAAAACATGGAGCATGTCAAACGCGCGCTCGAAAACATCGTCGCGCAGGAATCCTTGAAGCTGGAATCCGGCCTGATCCTGCTGGCGATCGCGGTCAGCGGCGCGCCGTTCATGGGTTTGCTGGGCACGGTTTGGGGCGTGATGAGCACGTTTGCCGGCATCGCGCAGCAAGGCTCGGCGACGATGGCGGCGATGGCCCCCGGCGTCTCGGCGGCGCTCATCACGACGGTTGCCGGACTGCTGGTGGCGATTCCCTCGATGTTCGGCTACAATTGGCTCGTGCATAACCTGCGCGTGTTCACGGTCGGCCTGGACAATTTCGCGCAGGAGCTCGTTTCCAAAATGGAAACGGAATTTTTGGCGGACGAATAATTTTGCGGCCATGCGCAGGTTTTCCCAACGCAGTTACCTGGTGACGCTGAGCGAGATCAACATCACGCCACTGCTCGACCTCGCGTTCGTGCTGCTCATCATCTTCGTCATCACCACGCCGCTGCTCGAACAAAGCATCAACCTCAAGCTGCCGACCGGCGGCCGGCCCGACCAGCACGTGGACAAGCGCAACGTCCGCACCGTCGAGGTCAGCACGACGGGCGTTTACTTGCTCGACAAACAGCGCATGGGCCTTGAGCAGTTGACCGCGCGGCTGGCGGCGGAATTCCGCTCGAACCCGAACCTCATCGTCTATATCCGCGCCGATCAGGACGGGCCTTACAAAAACGTTGCGCTGCTGATTGACGGCTGCCAGCGCAGCGGCATCACGCGCTATTCACTTCGCACGGAGCCGACAAAATGAACCGCCTGCAAAAAAAATGCGTCGTGGCCACCGCGGGCATTCACCTGCTGCTGATCGTGATTTTATTCGTCGGCCCGGCGTTTTTTTATTCGAAGCCCAAGGCGGACGACTTGCAGGTGCTCGATGTGATTCCGGCCAATTTGATTGACGCGCCGTTCAGCAGCGGCGTCGCCAACGTCGCACCGCCGCCACCCGCGCCCGTGGTGACACCGCCGCAACCGCGGCCGACACCGCCGGCGCCGAAACCGGTGGCGATGCCTCCGACCATCATGCAGGCGTTGGAGAAAGTTTTTAAACCCGAGCCGGTCAAGCCGGCGCCGACCCCGGAACCCCCGCGCAAAATTCAAATCAGCACGCAACTCGTGACCCGCACCCCGCCGAAAAATGCTCCGGCGGCCGACAATTCGCAGCAACAGCAGCGGCAGGCCCGGGCGATCCGCAGCGCCCTTCGGAATTTGAAAAGCAATTTGCAGCCGGGTACCACGATTGACATGCCTGGCAACAGCAGCGTGGCCTACGCTGATTATGGCCAAGTGGTTAAAAGCATTTACGACCAGGCCTGGACCTGGACCCCGCCGGCCACTGTTCTCAGCGGCAACGAAGTTACAAAAGCCAGCGTCACCATCGCCAGCGATGGGACGGTCATCTCCGCGCGCATTGTCACGCCGTCGGGCGACGCGAATTTGGATGCTTCCGTGCAACAAACCCTGGAACGCGTCAAATTCATCGCGCCATTCCCGGAAGGTGCGACGGAAAAAGAGCGGATTTACCCCATTAGTTTTAATCCCGAAATCAAACGAATGCTCGAATGAAAAATTGCCTTAAAAAAATACCGGTTTTAATCGCGGTCTTTGCCGCCGGAGTTGCCTGCAGCCAGAACAATCAAAGCGAAATTGTCATCACGCGCCCGGTTTCTGTGCTCGGAAACAGCAAACCGATTCCCGTTTCGCTCGACGGGTTCAGCATTGACGTCACGGAGATTTTGAAATTCGACCTTTACGTCCAGGGCTTTTCGTTCGTTGCCCCTGACGCCGCGCAATATCAAATCAGCGGCACCAGTGCGGGCAGCGTGCAAGGCCGGGTCGTGGATCGATTCGCCAAGAGCACGATTCTTTCGCGCAATTACACCGGCGCGGTGTTGCGGCGGCAGGCGCACGCTTTCGCCGACGACATCGTGCAGGCCATCACGCACAAGAACGGCATCGCGCAGACCAAAATCGCGTTCAAGGTTGCGGGGGCCCATGGCAATGGCGAAATATACGTGGCTGATTTTGACGGGCACAATGCACAAGCCGTCACGCAGGACAACACCATCGTTGCCGCGCCGGCGTGGGTGCCGGGCCGGCCGGCCCTTTATTACGATTCCTACAAGCTCGACAATCCGGACATCTGGTACCACAACCTGACCACCGGCCAGCGCCGCGTCGTCGCCCATTATTCCGGTTCAAACATCAGCCCCGCGGTTTCACCGGACGGCTCGAAGGTGGCGATGATTTTGAGCAAAAGCGGCAGCCCGGATGTGTGGGTAACCGACGCCGACGGCTCGAATTTGAAACAATTGACCGCGACCCCTGAGGACGAATCGTCGCCGTGCTGGTCGCCGGACGGGCAATGGATTTGTTTCGCGACCCGGATCAGTGAACGCCGCGTGCTGGCCAAAGTCCCGGCGGGCGGCGGCGCGTTCCAACGCATTCCAACCGCCGGGGCGCCGAATCCGACCGAACCCGACTGGTCGCCGGACGGCAAATGGATCGCGTTCACGTCGCAGACGGGAGATTTCAACATCTGCGTTATGCCGGCGGACGGCAGTGCGCCGCCGGTGGTATTGGTGGCGGGTGAAGACCCGTCATGGGCGCCGAACTCTCGGACGCTGATTTTCGCGCGGCGCACCGGCGGCCGCTACGTGTTATCTGTGCTTGACGTGTTCACAAAACAGGTCAAGGATATTGCCCGGATTTCAGGCAATGATTCTCAGCCGGCTTGGGCCAGATGATTTTGACTTTTTTAATGAACTTTTAACCGAAGGAAAAAAATGAAAATGATGAAATTGACATGTTTACTGGCGTTCACGCTGGCGGCCGTGCTGGCTGCCACCGGTTGTAAAAACCATCGGCCCGTCGGAGTCACGAAATTGCCACCGGGGGCGGGAAGCACGATCCCCGAAGCGCCTCCTGGTCCCACTATGCCGAGCGAGCAGTCTCCGAGCGGCATACCTTTGCCAAACATCGAGGATATTAACGGCATGGCCGCCGACCGCGCGCAGTTGGCCAGTTACACGGTCCATTTTGCCTACGACAGCGCTGCCGTGAGGAAGAGCGAGAAAGCGAACGTCGAGGCCGTAGCCGACGCCTTGAGCCGGGACTCGAGCGCCAAACTGATGATCGAAGGAAATTGCGACGAACGCGGCACCGAGGAATACAATCGCTCGCTCGGTGAGCGCCGCGCGCTGGCCGTCCGCAAGGAACTGGTCAAACATGGCATTGATCCGATGCGCGTCTTTACCAAGAGTTTTGGCAAGGATCGGCCCGCGGATCCCGGCCACGACGAATCCGCCTGGTCGAAGAACCGCCGCGACGATTTTGTCCTGCTCCATCCCAAGAGCGGATCATAAGATTCGCCGGGCAAATTTGAAGCCATCCCAGGGCCGCTGAAAAGCGGCCCTTTTTTTGGCGCTTTACTATTCCCGCAGGCAGGCGTAGGCTTGTCAAGGCTCGACAAAATTTATGAATACATTGTTCGCATTGGGGGGACTGGGCGGCACGGAACTGATCATCATCTTGGTGGCCGTTTTGATTTTGTTCGGCTCCAAGAAAATACCTGAATTTGCCCGCGGCCTGGGCCAGGGCATCAAGGAATTCAAAAAAGCCTCGCGCGAAGTGACGGACGAAATCCAGAACACGACGACCGACACGCCGGCGGCGGCCAAACCCGCCGCGCCCGCACCATCGCGGGCCGATCTGCCGGTTTCCCAATCCTCCAACCCGCCCAAAGCCTGACGGCGGGACGTTTCTGGCATGGCCGGCGACCCAGCATCGGAGCGCCCCAACGAGGCCGAAGGCGGCCCGGTCAAAACATTTCTTGAACACCTCGAAGATCTTCGCTGGGTGCTCATCAAGAGCCTGGTGGCGCTGGGTGTGGCGGTCTTGCTCTGCCTGCTCGCGGGCAATTATGTCGTTCAGATCGTCAAATGGCCGTTGACGCGCGCCAAACTCAGTTATCCCGGCGCCAATCAGGTCGTCGCCGTCAGCTTCGGCACGAATCGTCTCGGCGCGTTTCAACTCACCGCCGAACAACAAAAATTACTGAACCTCGGCACGAACCGCTTCGTCTCCGTTCAAGTCGAGCCGCTGGTCATCGGCACGAACCAGGTGCTCGGCTGGCGCGCCAGTTTCGATCCCGATGCCGTTGCCGACGCGCAACGGTTGAAGATTGATCTGATCAACCTCAGCCCGGCGGGCGGATTTGTGGTCGCCTTCCAGGTGGCAATTTACGGCGGCACGGTGCTGGCGTCGCCGTTCATTTTTTATTTCGTCGCCACGTTCGTCTTTCCGGCGCTGAAACTGCGCGAGCGCAAATACATTTATCGCGGACTGGCTTTCGGCGGCGGATTGTTTCTCCTCGGCGTGGCCTTTTGCTACTTCGCCTTGATGCCGCTGGCGCTGGCCGCGGCGCAGATGTATTCCCACTGGCTCGGCTTCGGTGCCCTTCAATGGCGGGCGGAGGATTATATCAGTTTCGTCTGCAAGTTCCTGCTGGGCATGGGGCTGGGTTTTGAGCTGCCGGTGGTGGTCCTCACGCTCGTGAAAATCGGCGTACTCGACTATCACATGCTCTCCGGGGCGCGCCGTTATGTGATCGTCATCAATCTGATCCTGGGCGCGGTGCTGACCACCCCGGAACCGATAACGCAAATCGTCATGTTTTTCCCGCTGCAGATCCTCTACGAAATCACCGTCTGGATTGCGTGGTATTGGGACCGGCGGGACCGGAAACGCGCCGCGCACAAATCGTAAAACGCACTTTACATCCGGCGATTTCGGCGTAAGGTAGCGCCGTCAACTTGAAAAACGTATGCGAAACGTGATATCTCTTCTCGCTTTGGCCGGCTTGGCCGCTTTGTTCACATCCGGCTGCGCCGGACCGGAACAAAAACTTGGCCGTGGCATCAGCAACACCTTTGAAATCACCCGCTTTGGTGAAATGCGCCGTTCCATCGAGCAAACGGCCGTTTTTGAATCGCCCAGCGCCGGCTACACCGCCGGCGCAGTCCGGGGCTTGAATCGCACCGTGGCGCGCACCGGCGTTGGCCTCTTTGAAGTCGTGACCTTTCCGTTTCCGATGCCGGGATCCGGGTATGGTCCGATATTCCCGCACTATCTTCCGCCGGGGCCTGTTTATCCCGACAGCTACAAACCGGGCCTGATTGCCGGGTCGACGTTTGACACGGACACTTATACCGGCTTCAGCGGCGGCGAAATCGCGCCGTTCATTCCCGGCAGCCGGTTCAAGGTCTTTGACAATTGACCGTGATCGAATTCGTTTTCATCCCCGCGCCAACCATTATCTGTTGGCGCGTTTTGTTTTTGTGAAGACCAGCCCGCTCGAAAAGGATTCGCCCTGCAAGGTCAACCTGCTGCTGAGCATCCTCGGCAAAAGGTCCGACGGCTTTCACGAACTCGAAACCGTCCTGCAACCGGTCAGCCTTTGCGACCGGCTGACGTTTGAATGCCGCGGCGGCGTGGTCGAACTTTCATGCAGCGACGCAGCTCTGCCGGTGGATTCGGGCAATCTCGTTCACCGCGCGGCCACCAGTTTTATGCAAGCCGCGAAGGTCAACAGCGGCGTTCGCATCCATTTGGATAAAAAAATTCCGCTGGCCGCCGGTTTGGGCGGCGGCAGCGGCAATGCCGCGACCACGCTGCTGGCGTTGAACGAACTGTTCGGCCGGCCACTTTCCGCCGCGAAACTCGGCGAACTGGCCGCGGCGCTCGGCTCGGACGTGCCGTTTTTCCTCCAAAACCAGCCCGCGCTTGCCACCGGTCGCGGCGAAAAAATCCAGCCGCTCGATTTCTTTTCCGCGTTGCGCGGCAAGGTGTTCCTGCTGATTCATCCCGGATTCGGCATTTCAACACCGTGGGCTTATCAGAATCTTGCGCGTTTCCCGGAGGCGTTGAACGGCCGGCCGGGCCGCGCGCAAAGACTGATTGCCGGTCTTCAAGCCGGCGATTGGCGCGTTGCGGGCGCTGAATTTTACAATTCGCTGGAAGCTCCGGCGCTGGAAAAGTATCCGGTGCTCGCGCTGTTTCAGGAATTCTTCCGCACCAACGGCGCGCTGGTTGCGTTGATGTCCGGCAGCGGCTCGACGACGTTTGCCATCGCCGAAAACAAAGCCGCCGCCGAAACTCTCATGGAAAAATTCAAATCGAAGTTCGGACAAAATTGCTGGACTGCCGTGGTGGCGATTTGAACAGAAGGCAACGAAGGAAACCAAGGGGTTCCAAAAGATCAGCCGCTGCAAAATCAAAATTCTTTGTTTCCTTCGTTTGCTTCTGTTCAGTTCCGGGTCTTGAACCGTGCGAGCGCAAATTCCGCCATTTCCTTTGCCGCCGGAATTTTGAACGCCAGCGCAGTGATGCCATAAATCAATCCCGCCAAAATCGCCGGCGCGAACACCTCGCCGATTTTCAGCGCGAGCGTTTGATGGCCGAGGGTGTGTTCCCAAAAGCGTTCGCCCCCCCACGCCGTCAATCCGCCCAGAATACCGGCGATGGCCAGCGGCATAAAGGTGGAGCGCAGCGGTTCCATTTCCAGTTTCCCCAGTTTTTTCCGCAGCGCATAAACCAGCAGGCTGGCATTGCCGATGGAAGTGATGGTGTTGGCAATGCCCAGGCCGCCCTGCCGCAGCGGGCCGATGAACAGCACGGCCAAACCCAGATTTAGAAACAGGCAGGCGATGCTGATTTGCATCGGCGTTTTGGTGTCGCCGAGCGCGAAAAACGCCCGCGCCAGGATGTTGACCGTTGAAAACGCCACCAGTCCCGGCGCCAGGCACATCAGCGCCAGGGTCGCGCGTTCCGTGGAGGCGGCGGTGAATTTGCCATGCTCGAACAACAGCCGGATGATCGGCTCGGCCAGCACGACCAGCAGGATGGCGGCAATCAGATTCGCCAGCAGCAGCGTGCCGAGACCATGGCGCAGGGTGGCACGGAATTCGCCGAAGTTTTTCTCCGCCGCCAGTCCCGCCAGGGTCGGCAGGAGAAAAGTGGCCAGCGAAATGCCGAACATGCCCTGCGGCAGTTCCATGAGCCGCACGGCATAGTCGAAGGAGGCGTTGATTTGCGGGTCCACGTAAAAGGCGACGGTCTGCGTCAGCAGCACGTTGATTTGAAACGCCGCCACGCCGATGGCGCCGGGAATCATTCGCGTCACCACGAGCCGGACGGTTTCATTTTTCCATGGCGAAACCCACCCGTAACGAAAGCCGTCGTGCCAGAGTGTCGGCAGTTGAAAGGCCGCCTGCGCCACGCCCGCGGCCAGTACGCCGAAGGCCAGCGCGAAGATTTGTTCGCGCAATTCGCGCCCCATCTTCGGCGCCAGCCAGAGCACGGACGCAATCATCACGACGTTGAGCATGGTGGCCCCCATCGCCGGGATGAAGAAGTGGCCGCGCGCGTTGAGCATGCCCATGAACGCCGCCGCCAGGCACACCAGCAGCATGTAGGGAAACATCACGCGCAAAAGCCGCAGCATCAATTCGGTATTGGTGTCGAAGGTGTGGACGTTCAACGCGACGGTGAGGCCGAGCATGGCCACGCCGATGACGGCGGCGGCGGCGATGACCAGCCCGGAAATAACGGCGTTGGCCGTGCGCCACATTTCGATTTCACCGTGCGTTTTTTCCTTTTCCTTGAAAATGGGGATGAACGCCGCGGTCAGCGCGCCTTCGCCGAGCAGCCGGCGGAACAGGTTGGGGATGGTGAAGGCGAGCTTGAACGCGCCGGCCACCCGGCTGTCGCCCATGAAGTTGGCATAAACCACCTCGCGCACCATGCCGAGCAGGCGGCTGACGAGCGTGGCGGCGGCCATGGCGCCGGACGATTTGAGCATCTGCGACATCGGACGAAAGGCTAGAGGCCAAAGTCCAAAGTCTAAAGTCCAAAGTGCGTGCGATGACACTTTCGTCCTCGTCGCCTGTCTCGACGGAGCGCAGCGAAGACGGATCGTCCTCGTTCTCGTAATCGAACCCGGTTCAAATTCGAGGACGAGAAGGAGAACGAGGAGGATGCGGGCCAATTGGCCAATTGGCGATTGGCAATCGGCGGCTGGCGAATTAGCCTTGGTCGCGTGAATATCCTCGAAGAACTTAAATGGCGCGGGCTGGTGGCCGATTGCACCGACGCGGCGGAACTGGCCAAACGCATCGCTGCGCCCATCACGCTTTACTGCGGTTTTGACCCGACCGCCGACAGCCTGCACGTCGGCAATCTCGTGCCGCTGCTGGCGCTGCGCCGGTTTCAGTTGCTCGGTCATCATCCCATAGCCGTCGCCGGTGGCGCGACCGGTTCGATTGGTGATCCGAGCGGCAAAACCGCCGAGCGGCAGTTGCTCACGAAGGAGGTTTTGGACCACAACATCGCCAGCGTTAAAGTGCAGCTCGCCAAGCTGCTCGATTTTGAAACCAAACAAAATCCCGCGCGACTGGTGGACAATGCCTCCTGGACGAAGGGGGTTTCGTATCTCGATTTCCTGCGCGACATCGGCAAGCATTTTTCCGTCAACCAGATGGTGACCAAGGAAAGCGTCCGCGCCCGCATGGAAGACCGCGAGGTGGGCATCAGCTATACCGAGTTCAGCTACATGCTGCTCCAGGCGTTTGATTTCATGGTGCTGTGCTGCGACGCCAATTGCGAACTGCAAATCGGCGGCAGCGACCAGTGGGGCAACATCACCGCCGGCATTGATCTGACGCGCAAGAAACTCGGCAAAACGGTTTATGGCCTCACGCTCCCACTCATCACCAACGCCGACGGCACAAAGTTTGGCAAGACCGAGGCCGGGGCCATCTGGCTCGACCCGAAGCGCACGAGCGTTTATCGTTTCTACCAGTTTTGGATCAATACCGACGACCGGGATGCCATCCGTTACTTGAAATACTTCACGTTTTTGTCGAAGGAGGAAATTGAGGCGCTGGAGAAGAAGCACGCCGAAAATCCCGGCGCGCGCGAAGCGCACAAGGCCCTGGCCAAGGCGGCAACCGATTTGATTCACGGCCCGAATGCAACGACGGAAGCCATCCGTGCCAGCGAAATTCTTTTCGGCGGCGAGTTGAAAGGCATTGCCGAAAGCACCTTCAATGAAATCCTCGGTGAAGTGCCCACCAAGGAAATTGAGAAATTAAAACTTGAGGGCGCCGGTTTGCCGCTGGTGGAGTTGCTCGTTCACTCCGGCCTGTGTCCATCCAAAGGCCAGGCGCGCAAGGACATCGAAGGTGGCGGCGTGAACGTGAACAACGTCCGTGAATCAAACTTCCAACGCGCGGTGACGGCGAACGATTTGCTTTTCGGCAAGCACCTGCTGTTGCGCAAAGGCAAAAAGAATTACGTCGTCGTGACGGTGAAGTAGCAGCCGACGTGAGTCGGCTCTAACATCCCTGTGGCAAAGAATGAGCGGACTCACGTCCGCTGCTACTCAATAAATCAGCGCCAGCACCGCTGCTGAATTTGTAGCGTCGAGCCTGCCGCCGTCGCGCCGCAGCGGCGCTATGGCGCGCCGCGAAGGTGGATGGCTCGAACGAATCGGCGCACAGCGCCGACGCCCGTCAATATTTCAGGCGCTTCGGACTGGCGTAGGATCGGCGCACTGGATTTTTCTCAGATAACGCACCAGAATTTCCGTGGGATCCTCAATTTCCACCACGGATTCCAGACCGGCCGCTTTTTCCAATATCGGCAGGGCCACCTCATCCTGCAACAGCGCGTCCAGGGGGAGTTGCGCCGGATATCCGGCCGGTTGCGAGGGCCGTTCGGGAAGGCCGTTTCCATTTCGATCAGCCACGGCACACCCGGTCCGGGTGCGCTCCAGACAAACCGTCCGGGCATGGCCGTTTTGATTCCAGGCTTCCGGCGACCAGCCGAGGTTTGGCCCGTCACTCGCGGGACGGCTGAAGTCCGGACACGCCAGGCCGGGGATGGAATCTGGCCGTTTATTTTTTCGCGAATTCAAGTTCTTCAAGCAGTCTTCCACAAGCCCATGCCCGATGTTCAGGAGCCAGGCAAAAAGCTGTGGCTTGGGACACCGGAAAATGTCCTCGTAAAGAAAAATCAGTTCCTGGGGCAAAACCCTCAGGACGCAAGCCTCCGCCGCATACCAGTCCTTCCGGAGGGACGAGTAATCTTTTACGATCAGCAACTTTCGCAGTTCGCCATTCAATGGCGGGTGCAGGGCGTTCAAGTATTTCAATTCAACGAAATCAACCCGGCCCTCCTGGTTGAACCGATGCGAAATTTTGACCCGGCCATGTTTGTTGTTGAAATCGCCCGTATAGCACGTGGAAAGAATCACATGGTCAAAAATGGATTGCACCTGCATTTGATAGCCGCCGGCCCTGCCGCCGTAATTGCATTTTGTTCGCGGCTGGAAAATCTCACGCGCCCGTCCCTGAAGGCGGTTCGCCACGTGTGCCAGCCGGTTGAAATAGTCGCTGGCAGGGGAAAAATCATGCTGCCGGAGAAAATCCCGCGCCGACTGGATTTCCGCGTCCCGGATCGCCGGTCCGCTTTGGACCCGTTGCTCCAATTCTTCCACCAGTTCCCTGACCTGCCGTTTGCTCTCTTTTGTGGCCATGTTGGTAGTAAAATGTTTTGATGCAGCGTAACCCCGTCCAGCACGGTGACAACTGTGCGTTTGGATGCACACCCCCTAAAAATACAGGGCTGGCCGGCGCTGGCCGGCTTTTGGCCCAAAAACAAGGGAAATCCTGTCGTGGTGTCGCCGAAATGACCGGGTTTACGTTTCCTGCGCCAGTTCCTCACTGCGGATGGCGTCCACGAATGGCGGCATGGGGCAATCCAGCGAATCGGCGATGGCGCGGAGCAATTCGGCCTCACGCTCGGTGACGTGCCCGTCGGCCGCAACAGTCTTGCCGCAGGCCAGCAGGATGTTTCGTTGCACGCCGGCCGGACATTTGGCCAGCCGGGCCAGCGCGGCATCAACCCCGGCCAGGTCCCATTCGCTGCGCGGCATGAACTGGATTTGATCGCCCGGCGCATCGAGAAACTGCCGGCCTTGGGCAAAGGCTGTCCGTGCCGCCGGTTCATCATCTTCCTGGCCGACGTGCGCCAGGGCCGAAAGCAGCAAAGCACACTCCGGCAACACGTCCTGAATCCGCCCATACCGTGCCTGGTCCAGGTCCGGACCCTCAAAATAGGCCCGCAACTGGCGGGCAATCATTTTCATCAGCGCATATTCGAAGAGTTCGATGGCCCCGTCGCATTCGACGAGTCGTTGTACGGTTTGATCAAAGGCCGTGTATTCGTCCAAGCTATGCTGGCGCAGGGCCGGCACGGCAAACTCGGCCAGCGCGAGCTTGTATTTGACACTCAAGGCCTGGATTGGCGAAGCCAGCGCCGCCGTGCGTTCGAACCAGCCCGGGTTCAGGTTCGCCCGCAAAATTTCCATTTGCCGGGCACGCACCGCGTCGTCCTCGCTCAAGACCAGCGAATAAACGACACTGGCCGCGCCCGCGGGTTCGCGCAGGGCTTGATTTACCTCCGGCGGCAGATTGAAGCGAACGGCGGCGGCCGCCTTGATGTGGTCGGCGGTCAGGCGACCGATATCCGCCGTCAAGGTTTCGGGGAGTTTCTGTTCGACGGAAATGACTCTGGCCACGGTTTGTTCGTAAACCTGGTCGCGTTCAAACTGGTTGGGCGGCAGCGTCTTGACCTTGGGAAACTGGCCGTCAAAGGCCGGGTCAACCGCCAGGACCCGTTTGGCCAGCGGCGGATGCGTGGATTGAAAATTGAACAGCGGTTCGAGGGCCGAGTTGGCAAAATACAGATGGCTGGCGGTTTCGGCGTTGGGCGTGTCGAGCCGTCCCTGCTTGTAGAGGCCGCCGATTTTTTTGAGCGCGCCCGCGACGCCGGGCGGGTTGCGTGTGAATTGCACCGCCGCCGCGTCCGCCAGCCATTCGCGTTCGCGGCAAATCCGGCTCTTGATCAACCGCACGAAAGGCGAGCTGATGCCGCCAACGATCAGGAACAAAATGCCGATGGGTGCGGTGGGAAGGAAAAAGGGGTTGGTGTCCTCGTCAAAAATGGACTCGTCAGGATCCCGGGCCTGGGAGCTACCGCGCACCAAAATTCGGCCCACCGGCGTCGGCCAGAAAAGCCCATGCATCAGCCCCATCAGCCGCAGGTTCAGCCGCGTGTCGCCATTCAAAATATGGCTGAACTCGTGGGCGATGACGCCCTGCAATTCGTCACGGGTCAACAGCTTCAGGCAGCCGCGCGTGACGCCAATGGCCACGTCGTCGCGGGTGTGACCGGCGGAAAAGGCATTGATGCCGCGTTCGTTGTCGAGCACATAGATTTCCGGCACGGACATTCCCGAGGCGATGGCCATTTCTTCAACCACGTGGCGCAACCTTTGTTCGTCCGGGTCGGAAGTGTTGGTTTCGACGCACCGTCCGCCCAGCAGGTCGGCCACGACCGAACCGCCGGCAGCGAGCAGGCGGATTTTATAAAGGCTGCCCAAGGCAACTGAAGTCAATGAGATCAGCGTGACCCAGCAAAAAAGGTACGGATTCCAGATTAATTTCAGAAAAGCCATCGGGAAAACCACCGCCTCCCCGCAAAGGTCCAACAACGTGACCAAAAATATGAACGGGTTCCACCAGGCTCCGGGAAACAATGGATGTTTGAAAGCATGAATGACCACGGCCAGCGCCAGATTGGTCAGGACCACCACGACGAGCACCGCCAGTCCGAAAAGCCGGATCAGCCGGCGGGTCTGCTTCCGGGCGCGGGCTTCCTGGTCAAAAAAGTCCATGGGCTACTGTTTGGTTGTAACACAAGACCGGTGGGTGGGAAATCATTTTGCGAACGGGCAAAAGATTACGTCATCGCAACCGCCAAATGATCGTGGCCGCCGACGTAGAGGGGCGCTAACGTCTCTTTCGACGCGCAACATTTGAAATGAGCGGACTCACGTCCGCCACCATTCAGATATCGCTCCGCTGGAACTCTGTCCGGTTGGAATTGCCGGGCTCATTTCAGATTTTGGTTTTTAAGGCAAATGTCCACCCGCATCCCGGCCTTCTCCCCCGGGAGAAGGTGAATCGTTGGTATGAACTGGGGAGATAGGTAACAGGTAGACCGGGATGATGGGTAACACATACTGGGGCGACTATGCCTTGGAAGAAAGTGTTACCCATGGAACAA